>FRDC01000794.1_pt1 | contig 357833 bp, 331 predicted proteins | sample 1106171 | NCBI WGS metagenome assembly FRDC01 (sample SAMEA3930566, study PRJEB13176) | freshwater metagenome | biome: Drinking water system; feature: drinking water; material: water | place: Singapore | collected 2014-12-20 | reverse complement strand
AGGTCGCAGGTTCAATTCCTGCCGGGCGCACCATCTGGAATTTCTCGGTCCCCCAGGATTCCCGCGAACACCCCTCCTTGAACGTTTTCTCTCGCTAAAGCGAGCCTACAACTTCACCATTTCTCTCAAGCAGCCGATAGAAGGAGTACAGAGGAGGCAGCTTTTCTCGGCAGGGCACGGTTCGATTATTCGGACGCCCAATCCATTTCAGAAACGGAGGGATCGCCGTCGATCTGATAAGCCTAAGAATTCAAGTAGTTGGAGCCTGGGTGTTTCAGCATGATTGATACCAATGGTGAGGGAGGCCCCGCCAAAGCAGCATAGACTCTTGGTCTTCTCGGCGTTAAGTTGAGTAGCAGAATACAAGACGAAGGGAGCCCCAAGGTGCTATCCTATAAGCAGGTGGCAAGACGTTCAGATTCTGAGAAAGGCTGCCATGCTGTCCCGCACGTCTGGACTCGACATTGTCCTAATTGTGGGAAGTGGCTGCGTAAACAGGATCCCATGGCTCCCTGGGTATGTACGTGCGGGTGGCAGAGCTAGGAGACCATCCGTAACCTTGAGGAGGGAAGTGCGATGAACCACGTGATTCCTCACGATATCAGGGCCGGGTTCCTCCTGCTTATCGGATTCGGCATGTTGGCGTTGATCTGTGCCGTCGCCGCACTCGGCACCTTGATGCGTCCCGTTCGGTGGGCTGATCGGCGGTCTGCCCAGTTCTAGCAACCTCGCAAACCAGGTCCCTGAGCCGATTCGAGCCCGTATCCTTTCCCCTACCCATTCTTGCATCCCCTTCCAGAACTTCCATAACTCGTTGTTTGTATGGATGATTATCTCCCTGGCCCTCAGGCCCCCGAGTTTTCAACCAGGTGCTATATTTGATGGCACAAGCTGTACTCCACAAAAGCCACGGGGGAATACCATGAATGCGAGGATTGGGAAATCGGTTCTGGTCGTTGGGTTGGGGGTCTCCATGTTGCTGAGCCAAGGGTGCGGCATGAAATGGCTGCAGTCCGATGGTGATCAGTCGGCAAATTCGTCGCAGGCCCAGGGGAAAGACGGGGCGGGTCAGTGGAATGGCCAAGGCATCAACCCATCCTTTCCTGGAATGGGACCCGGTGGGAATCGAGGGGAATTGAGCGGTTTCTCGCAGAATCCGTCCGAAGAGCGATTGGCGGCGGGTAGCGATATCATGGGGCGGTCAGGCTCCGGCATGAACGCCATGCAACGGCACGAGTTGACCAAGGAAGAAAAAGCCGCCATCGAAGCAGGGCTGAAAGACGTCTTTTTCGGTTACGATCAGTGGACGTTATCGCAAGACGCGATGGCGTCGCTCAGCCACAATGCTGCGTGGTTGAAGGAGCATCCCGGTGCGGTCTTGAAGGTGGAAGGCCATTGTGATGAACGGGGCACGACCGATTACAATGTCGTCCTTGGCGATAAACGGGCGAAGAGTGCGCGCATGTATCTCGTCGAGATGGGCGTGAGTCCCAAGCAACTGGGCATCGTCTCGTATGGCAAGGAGCGCCCGTTCTGCATGGATCATGACGAATCCTGCTACCAGCAGAATCGTCGCGGTCACGTGCTCTTGACCGTCAAGAAGAAATAGCCGAAGCGATTCTCTTCCGCGAGACCCCGGCGCGATGGCTCGTAGTGGCGTCGGGGTCTTTGTGTTGTCGTTTCCGGATTCATCGCTAGGAATCATCATGCCAAGAACATCGTCCAGCAAAACCAAGTCCTCCGCTACCGGAAAGAATGGACGCCGTCCTGCTGCTGTGCCTCATCAGGAGAAGCGGGCACAGCCTCGATTCACGGCTCAGTTTCGCAGCACATTCTCCGGCGGGCAACGTGAAGGACAGGGTAAGACCTTAGACTTATCGGATGGGGGCTGCCGGATCGAAACGGACCAGCCGGTCGTCGTCGGGGCAACCTTTGAGTGCCGTGTGTACGTTCCGGGGTTCAGTTGGCCGCTTCGTATCAATCTGGCCCAGGTTCGCTGGGTACAAGGCAAGACCTTTGGCCTTCAGTTTATTGATGTGCAACCGGAAGAGCAGGCCAAACTTAAGCAAGTGATTGTTAATCTGAAAGCAGAAGCGGCCTAGTCCAACTGTCAGCGCCAATTCCCCTAAGCTCCTCTTCTCGCAGCTCGTTCCCGCTCCATGATATAAGAAGCGCTGGCGACCCCTGTAAGGATTCGCCCCGTCAACGGACCGATCACGGTAGTGAATCTTGTAACCAAGGATATTGGATGAGCCCGTCTGTAGCCACGCTCGCTGGAGGCTGTTTCTGGTGTCTCGAAGCAGTCTATGACCAAATGAAAGGGGTGCAGTCGGTCGAGTCCGGTTACATCGGAGGGCATACCGACCGTCCGACGTACGAATCGGTTTGCAGCGGAACCACTGGACATGCCGAGGCGGTTCGAGTCACGTTCGACCCGGAACTCGTCAGTTACCGGGATCTACTTGAGGTATTTTTCGTGATTCACGATCCGACGACGCTGAACCAGCAGGGCCACGATAGGGGTACCCAGTATCGCTCCGCAATTTTCTATCACTCACCTGAGCAGAAACGAGTGGCGGAAGAAGTCATGGCGAGTCTGGCGCAAGAGCGGGTCTACTCCGATCCCCTCGTCACCGAGCTTGTTCCGGCTGGTGTCTGGTACGAAGCCGAGGGCTATCATCAGGAGTATTTCGCGCGAAATCCGTTCCAAGGTTATTGCACGGCGGTCGTGGCACCGAAAGTGATGAAGTTCCGGAAGCGTTTTGCCGAGCGTCTCAAGTCCTAGCGCCGCCACCATTCTTCTCCTAGGCGTTTGCGCAACTCCGCCAGAAGATCTTGTTTTTGCACCAGATAAGAAGTGGCGACCAGGAGTTCTGCCTGAGGTGGGCAGAACGGCCATTCGATGGCTATCTTTCCCTGTACTTTCACCAGTGCCATTCCATCGGGACGATCTGATGGGCGTTGAAGGACCATCAGCGGATCCTGCGGGTCCAGCAGACAGGTACCGTCGAATTTTCGTGTCTGAAAGAGAAGGGGATGAGCCAAGACCGCCTCGGCGGATCCTTCCGAGAATACCGTATCGCCTTCGCGAATGGGGCCGGTTGGTGCCAGGGTATAGATCAGGAGTGGGGTGCCGAGTATCAAAGCCACCACAAACCCGATTGACCAGAGCGGCGGGCCGGGGTCTGGATGATCTTCAGGAGTTGATGCCATGGAGTGGCGGTTGGGCGAGCGGGGGCTCGTCTTGATCGAGCCAGGCATCCTCGCTGCCTTCGGCATCTGCCGCTCTCGTCAAGGACATGAAATCGAACAGCTTGGTATCGAGCAGCAGGGACGGTGCCACATTTGAGAGGGCCGCGAACATGCTGTCCGTGCAGCCTGGCGCGCGCCGTTCCCACTCATGGAGAAATCGCTTCACCTCTTTCCGTTTCAGCTCTTCCTGTGAACCACAGAGATCGCAGGGGATGATCGGAAAGGCGCGCAATTCGGCATAGTGCGCGAGATCCGCCTCTTTCACCGCGGCAAGGGGGCGGATCACAAGATGGCGCCCGTCCTTCGATCGAAGTTTCGGGGGCATCGTCTTCAGTTTGCCCGTGAAGAACAGATTCAATAACAACGTTTCCAGGATGTCGTCGCGGTGGTGACCCAACGCGATTTTCGTGGCGCCTAACTCCGTGGCGACGCGGTAGAGATGGCCTCGACGGAGTCGGGAGCAAAGCGAACACGTCGTGTGCCCCTCCGGGATCAGTCGCTTGACGATGGAATAGGTGTCGCGCTCTTCGATATGGAAAGGGATGTCCAGGTTGGCCAGGTATTGAGGGAGTACGTGGGCCGGGAAACCAGGCTGTTTTTGATCTAGGTTTACGGCGACGAGATCAAAGGCGATGGGAGCCCGACGTTTCAAGGTCAGCAGGAGGTCCAGTAAGGCGAAGCTGTCCTTCCCTCCGGACAGACAAACCATGACCTTGTCCCCGGCGGCGATCAGACCGTATTCGGCGATGGTCTGGCCCACCTGGCGCAGGAGTTTCGTCTGCAACTGTTCGGTGGGCTCATCGAGCCGAATCAGATTCGGAGATTGTCTGGTCGAGAAAGCCATCGCACGCTATTGTACGTGGGTCCTCATTGCACTGTCGATCCTCAGGAGTACAGGATGTCGACACCGGAACGCCAGAGAAAACCGATCGAATCCATCCTCTTCGTTTGCACGGGCAACGTTTTTCGCAGTCTGACGGCGGAGCATGCCTTGCGTGCTCGGCTGCGGGCCGGGTCCCCCTGTCGGATCAACTCGGCTGGGACCGAGGCTAAACCCCAGTCGGTGCATGAATGGGTTTCAACAAGACTGAAGCTGAAAGGCGCTGACGTGTCTGGCCATGTGCAGCGGCAGTTGACCCGAGACATGGTGGAATCGGCGGATCTCGTGATTGCGATGGGCGAAGACCATCGGCGCTTTCTTCGAGAGCAGTTCGGGAAAGAGGCCCCCCTCTTTAACCACATCTGTCTGGGGCATGAGAGTCCGATCTTGGATGTGCACGAGGTGATTCCGGGGTGGGAATCGGAGCCGGAGCGGGCCAGGCATTATGTGTGGACGGTCATCGACGCCATTTGGGCCGCGGCGCCAGCGCTGCTCTCACGGTTAAAGTAATCAGGCGAGAGCGGCCGGCATGTCTGCCGACCGCCGATCAAAGCGCAGCATTACATCTTCAGGTGCTTCATGAGTACCTCGGAATGCTGAATCTCGAGGTTGCTTTTTCCCAACGCGTGGGCCCGCTTGAAATGGTCTGTCGCACCTGCATGGTCTCCTGCCTTATCCAGCACCAAAGCCAAATCATAGTGGGCCTCGGCCGACTGAGGGTCGGCCTTCTCCGCCTCCATGAAATGATTTTTTGCGGCATCCCAGTGGCCCATCCCGTAATGCTCGATGCCGACTGCAATGTGGCTTTCGGCCTTCGAGCCCGCAGCCGCCTTGAGCGGGGTGGCTCCCTTGCCCATGTCGGCCAGAGCCGGAGCTGCCAGCACCACGAGGCCCAGTGACAACACGTAGGAGAGGATCTTCATAGCAACCTCCGTCGGTGAAAGGGTGACTTATCCAAACACTACGAAGCGGTGCTATCGCCGGATGCATGGGATAAATTCGCGAGAAATGAAGGAGAGGGGCCTAAGGACCCCAGTTGAAGCCGAACATGAGGGTGATGCTCGTACGATCTTTGTCCGGGAGTGAAGGGGAAAGATTGATGTCGTGCAAGTTCACGATCAGGGTGGAAGAAAGGGCGACGTTGTGAATGACCTGGTATTCGAGCGAGACGCCGATGGGCAGGTACCAACTGGTATCGTTGCGATCGATACGGCTTAGCCCCGATCCGCGGTCGAGGTCGGCATGCACTAGGCCGAACCCGGTGAAGGGCACGATATTGATTCCGTTGTTGAGGCGAAGGTGATAGCGGCCGACGCCGGCGAGGGAGAGCTGAAAGAGATCTCCGGTCGGGCTGATAAGCATCATCGGTCCAACGGAAAAGTTACGGTCGAGATAGTAATCCAGGTTGAATCCAAGGGTGAAGACAGTTCCATCGACGGTGCCTGAGGTGAATCCCAGGTTGCTTCCAAAACCCCACCGGTTGTCGTCGGCCTCGGCATGGGACGGTGCCAAGATGGCGGCACAAAACAACAAGGCGACGGCCATCGACTGTGAAATCCTTGTCTGAATCCTGCGTGGCATGGCCGCGGATGCTAACACAGCGCTGATTCATGGACAAGCGGCTTGAGCGGCGGAAACCGCATCCGGTATGCTTTGGGGTCGTGATACGAATGCGGCAGATTCCAGCTCAAGACGAGGAGAACCCATGACGCCACGAGAAGCAGCCGCCGCGTTGATTGCGGTGATGCCGGTCAGCGTGTCGGTAGCGACATTGGAAGAATACGGGATCACGGGTACGCCGGATCGGGCTTGCGGGATGACGCGCGAACTACTGTCGCTCAATCTCTTTTGGGTCAAGGCCGCCATCGACGCACACATTCCACCCACGTACCGTTCGGCGGTCATGGAGGTGCTCTTGCAACAGATCGAGGCTGGCTGGGGGACGACCTATGCGGCCGGAGCCATGACCTGGTCCGAATTCATGGCGCAGTACAAGGAGCGGAGTGAACGGTATGCGCAGCTGGTGGAGGCCGGGGCCAGCGGGCTCGCGGTCCATACCGAAGTGGCTGGTTGGTGGGAAGAAGATCGACTGATCGAAGAGGAGTATCGTCGGAACGTGCTGACCTTGATCATCGATTCCGTTCCTGTCGAGCGGTACGGTCAGCTGTTGGATGAGACCGGCTGACGAGTGCCTCTACAAATACCGATGGCTCGTGACCTTCCCGTTTCCGTCCAGTTCATAGAGCAACGGGGCACCGGTCGGGATGTTCAACTCCAGGACCTGCTCCTTGGTGAGCTGCTCCAGCTCCATCACCAGCGCGCGTAGGCTGTTGCCGTGCGCGGCGATCAAGATGGTTTCATCCTTGAGGATGTGTGGCTTGATTGTGCCGTGATAATAGGGCAGAACCCGCTCGGCCGTATCCTTGAGGCTTTCCCCTCCCGGCGGGCGCACATCGTAGCTGCGCCGCCAGATTTTGACTTGGTCCTCGCCGTACTTCTTTGCCGTCTCGGTCTTATTCAATCCTTGCAGTTCTCCGTACATCCGTTCGTTGAGCGCCTTGTCCTTCACGATGGGAATGCCGGTCTGGCCGATGACCTCGAGTGCGAGGCGCAGTGTGTCGTTGGCTCGTTGCAACACCGATGTGAACGCACGGTTGAATTTGAAGGAGCGGATTTTCTCCCCCGCGTTCTTGGCCTCTTGAATCCCGCGGGGCGAGAGGGGGACATCCACCCAGCCGGTAAATCGGTTTTCCAGGTTCCATTGCGATTCGCCGTGCCGTAAGAGAATCAACCGCGCCATGCGTCACCCTCCGGATGAAAGTGGGACTGTTGCGCTGCCCAAGAATACTGGATCGCTCGATCAAGTCAAGCGTTGCTTTCAGGCAGGTGCGGCAGTACCATGCCGCCAGTTTCAGCGACCCATTGCACGATTGTGACCACCGCACCTTCACCTGACAGGAATTGGTCGGCCCTTGCAGCCTGGTGGACCGGGATAGGCGAGCGTTTGTACGTCGCCGACCGGGCGCAGTCGTTCTTCAAGAAAGTGGGCAACGACGGGCAGTTGGATCGTATTGCCCAAGTCGGTGGGCAGGTGGATTACATTCTGTTCGTGTTGATGCGCTATTGGGTTCCGACCGTGCTGCCGCCGCCGGGACGCGAACGGCTCACGAAGAACGATCCGGACTATTGGCTGGAATCGGAACAGATTCTGAAAGCGGCAGCGATCCGTCTCCGTGAACTCAAGCCGCTGATCGAGTTGCTGACGACCCCCAGCCCGCTTTCAGAAGCGCCTCCGGGGAAGGTGATCAGCGCCGCTCCCGTAGCTGAACTCGAACTCTCGAACATTGTCGAGGGCATCGCCGAAGCGGCAGGTACCTACGGCGGCCCCGACTACACGTCGATCGTCAAGACCTTCGATCCGGTGCCACTGCGGCAGACCCAACCGTTCAAACACAACAAGAAGCACAGCGCCGAACTCTGGGTCGTGTTTCTTTTACGCGAACATTTTCGGAGTCTGGGGTTGGGGAAAGACCGTTACTGGCCGTTGGTCGCGCCGCTCTGCACCGCCGCTGGCATTCTCAACCAGAACGGACAGGCTTATTCACCGGATGAACTCAAATCCTGGTGGCAAAAAAACTGGCCTCGCACCTACACACAGCTCGAACAGAAGCAGGAAACCGGCGACCAAGGCGGTCCCGCCCACGAGCAGGATTTTGAATGGTTCAAGGCGTGGATCAACTGGCAACGATCGAGGTAGGGGCGCGAACTTCCAAGTTGAGGGGCTTGCTTGGTTTCGCGAGAATCGTCCCCCAAGGAGTAACCTCAAATCATGAAAACGGTCGCTATGGCAGAGCTATTACTCACAGGCTTTCTAGCCGTACTTAGTATTGGTGCTTTCAAGGGCGCGTTTTATCCTGCTGCCAATGCTCACTGGGAAAGTCCCGGATGGGCAGAATCAGTTTCTTCATTATCTTCCCCCTTGCCCTAACCCTAGGGATTGCAGGCGGCACGCTTTATCGACAGACTAAACGACGAAAACTTTACCAGCTCTTACCTGTTCTTGTACTGATCGGCATTTTCCTCTTACTTTGGTGGGCTGATAGAGGATCTATGAGATAAGCCGACGGCGGGTGGCGTGGCGAACGGGGAGCCCGACCGCGCGCAGCGGGGGACCCCACACCGAGCGGGGGTACGAGCACGTGTGGCTGTTCGCCGCACCAGGACCCGCTTTCAAGAATGAGGATGTTGTGGGGCGGTAGTTAGATCGTGGTTGTTGCTACTGGCTTCGCCGGCTTGGTCGGCCGCTGATCGCCGTCTGGGATTCCTTCCTGGATCATCTTGACCATCATCATCACGAACAGGAGATAAAATACGACACCCACCCACATCACGTAGGGCTGTACCCCACCGGCTTCTTTGAACGCCAGATCACGTTTGGCCGGATCGCTCCAGGTCTGTTGCTTGATCTCTCCGATTTGTTCGCGGCAGTGCCAGTAATACACATAGGTCGCGGTTGCGCCGGCCATAATGCTCCAGACGATGCCGACGTAGAGGTCTCCCGTCAGATAAGCCGCGACCATCGGACCGATCGCGTAGACCGCTGCGTAGAGATACATTTTCCGATAAAGAAACCAGAGGAAGGAAATAAACAGGAAGGCGGGCCAGTTCCAAGTCAAAGCAAACTTCGGCTCCTGCACCGTGCCGAATTTCTTGAACTGTCTCAGGTAGTGGTCAGCCTGGGGGCCGATAAACGCACGCCAAAGCTCCTGCTCGCCGAGATCCGTTCCCGCCGAAGGCGCGGCCGGTGCGGCTTCAGCGGGACGAGCCGCGAGGTCCGTGCCGCACTGATAGCAAAATTTCGCGTCGTCCTGATTCTGTTGCTGGCACTGGGTGCAGGCCTTCATGGAGCCTGAGAGTATCACATCATCGAGCCGATCTGGCGAGTGAACCGGAGTCGAGCTTTTCCCCGGTCGCATCAGGCTCGTCAAAGTTGCTTTCGCGGAGAATCCCATGCTACCTTCCCTTACTTTACAAGGGGATACGTCTGCCATGCCGACCGAAGAGCTGAAAAACGATGTCGAAACATACCTGATGGGGACCTATACGCGCCAACCCCTCTCCATCGTGCGGGGGCGTGGCGCGAAGGTTTACGATCTGGAGGGGCGCGAGTACGTCGATTTCGTCGGGGGCATCGCCGTGAACGTGCTCGGCCACGGACATCCCGACCTGGTCGCGGCCATCCAGCGACAGGCGGCACAATTGATCCACACGTCCAACCTCTACTACACCGAACCCCAGGCGAAGTTGGCGCAGGTGTTGGTCGACCATTCCTTTGCCGACAAGGTCTTTTTCTGCAACAGCGGGGCGGAAGCCAACGAAGCCGCCATCAAGTTGGCACGCCGCTATTCGCATGACAAGTATGGCGCCGGCCGGTTCGAGATCATCACGATGAAACACTCCTTCCACGGCCGGACGATGGCCACGCTCACGGCTACCGGCCAGGAGAAGGTTCAGAAAGGCTACGATCCGCTCGTGCCGGGGTTTTCCTATGTGGCCTTCAACAATCTAGGGGAACTTGAACAGGCGGTGACCGACAAGACTGCGGCGATCATGCTGGAGCCGGTCCAAGGTGAAGGAGGCGTGTACGTCGCGGACAAGGCCTATTTGAAAGCGGTGCGGGAGCTCTGTACCAGCAAAGACATCTTGTTGATGTTCGATGAAGTTCAGACGGGGATGGGGCGGACCGGAACGTTGTTCGCATATGAACAACTGGATGTGGCGCCGGACGTGATGACTTTGGCGAAAGGACTGGGCGGCGGGGTGCCGATCGGTGCCTGTTTGGCGACGGACTCGGTGGCCAAGGCCTTTGTGCCCGGTTCCCATGCCTCTACCTTCGGCGGTAATCCGCTGGCCTGTGCCGCGGGACTCGCGGTCTGCCGGGTATTGCTCGAGGGCCGCGTGCTCGACCAGGCGCGTCGCATGGGTGAGTATTTGGGGAAGGGACTCGCGGAGTGTAAAGACCGTCACCACGTCGTGCGGGATGTCCGCGGACTCGGGTTACTGCAGGGCATCGAAGTGGAGATGGATGCCAAGACGATCGTCAGTGATTGTCTGAGGCGAGGACTGCTCGTTAATGCCACGAACGATCATATTCTGCGGTTCGTGCCGCCGCTGATCATCACCCAGGCGGAAATCGACCGGCTGCTCGACGTGCTCACCCAGATTTTCAACAAGCACGAAACGACGGCTGCTGCTCACTAGATCAGGTGCAGGGATGAAACCCCAGCGCGTGCGAAAAGCGGGGCTCGGCAAGGACCTCTTGGACGTGGCGTCGGTCACCAAGGCGGAGGTCGAGAGCCTCCTCACCCTGGCGACGCGTCTCAAGGACAAACATCGCCGCGGGATTCATCACCCGCTCCTGCAGGGAAAGACGCTCGGGTTGCTCTTCCAAAAACCCTCGACGCGCACCAGAGTCTCGTTCGAAGCGGGCATGAACCAGTTGGGCGGCCATGCACTCGTCCTGCCAATGGCCGACATCCAATTGTCGCGGGGCGAAAGCGTGGCGGACACGGCGCGCGTGCTCTCGCGCTACCTGGACGGCATTGTGATCAGGACCTACGATCACGCGACAGTCGAGGAATGGGCGGCCGAAGCGGCTATGCCGGTCATCAACGGCTTGACCGATTTGAGCCATCCCTGCCAGGCCCTCTCGGACCTCATGACGATCAGGGAGAAGAAAGGAAAGTTGCAAGGCGTCAAGATCGCCTACGTGGGCGACGGGAACAACGTAGCGAACTCACTCATCGAAGCGGTGGCGAAGATGGGCATGACCATCGCTCTGGGTTGTCCTTCCGGATATCAGCCGGATCAACACATCGTGGATCGGGCGAGAGCGGAGGCCGCCGCGACCGGGGCGGTGATCGAGTTGGGGCATGATCCGAACGTGGCGGTGAAAGAGGCGGACGTTATCTATGCGGACGTCTGGATCAGCATGGGGCGCGAACGGGAACAGGCGAGGCGGTTGAAAGTGCTCGCACCCTATCAGGTGAACAGCCGCCTTGTGAGCCGTGCGAAGCCGGACGCTATCGTGATGCATTGTTTGCCGGCTCATCGAGGCGAGGAAATCACGGCGGACGTGTTGGACGGTCCGCAGTCGGTCGTCATCGACCAGGCGGAAAACCGGCTACACATGCAGAAAGCCATTTTGACCAAATTACTCGGGAAGGGGAGCCGAACATCGTGAAGCGTGGGATCAAGAAAGTCGTGCTGGCGTATTCCGGAGGACTCGACACCTCCGTCATCTTGAAATGGCTGCAGGAAACTTACGACGCCGAAGTCGTCGCGTTTTGCGCGGATCTCGGGCAGGGCGAGGATCTTCAGGCGATCAAAGCGAAGGCGCAAAAGCTCGGCGTGAAGAAAGTCTACGTCGAAGACCTGCGCGAAACCTTCGTGAAGGACTATGTGTTCCCGATGCTCCGCGGCAACGCGATGTACGAAGGCTGCTATCTCTTGGGCACGTCGATCGCGCGGCCGCTCATCGCGCGCCGGCAAGCGGAAATTGCGCTGAAGGAAGGCGCGGAGGCGGTCTCCCATGGCGCCACGGGGAAGGGCAACGATCAAGTGCGTTTCGAACTGACCTACATGGCGCTCGCGCCCAGCTTGAAGATCATCGCGCCGTGGCGCGAGTGGAATCTGCGGTCGCGCCGGGAATGCATCGAGTACGCCGAGCGGCACGGTATTCCGGTGACCGCCACGAAAGCGAAGCCATACAGCATGGACCTGAACCTGTTTCATGTCAGCTACGAAGGAGGCATTCTTGAAGATCCTTGGGAGTCGCCTCCGAATGAGATTTTCCAAATGACAGTCTCCCCGGAGGAGGCGCCCAACAAGCCGGTCGAGGTGGAAATCGACTATGAACGGGGCAATCCGGTAGCGGTGGACGGTAAGAAGATGAGCCCCGCGACGTTGCTGGCTCACCTAAATGAACTGGGCGGGGCCCATGGGATCGGTCGCGTGGATTTGGTTGAGAATCGCTACGTCGGTATGAAATCGCGCGGTGTCTATGAAACGCCGGGCGGGACCATCTTGCACGTCGCCCATCGCGGCTTGGAGTCGCTCACGATGGATCGCGAGGTCCTCCATTTCCGGGACAGCTTGATCCCGCGCTATGCGGACTTAATTTATAACGGGTACTGGTTCAGCCCCGAACGCGAGATGGTCCAAACGGCCATCGACGAGGCACAGAAGGACGTGACCGGCACGGCGCGCGTCAAGTTGTACAAAGGCAGCTGCACCTTGGCGGGACGCAAGTCCAAGCAGTCGCTCTATCGCCTGGACATCGCGACGTTCGAGGAAGACGAAGTGTATAACCAGAAAGATGCGGAAGGGTTCATCCGACTGAACGCGTTGCGTCTGAAGATTCGCGCGCAACGGAAAAAGGCGTCGTCCTGATGGCCAGGGGGAAGGGACGGGCGGGCGCGGCGGCCGGGAAAGCCTGGGGCGGGCGCTTCCGGGAACGGACCAACCGGCTCGTCGAGGCGTTTACCGTCTCCGTGGCGGTGGATCGCCGCCTCTATGCCCAGGATATCGCCGGCAGCGTCGCCCATTGCAAGACGTTGGGCAAGGCGCGCGTCCTGACTCCGTCGGAAACGCGCGCCATCGTGCGGGGACTCGATCGGGTCAAGCGCGAACTGGACCGCGGCCGCTTCAAGTTTCTGCCGCAAGACGAAGACGTCCATATGGCGATCGAACGACGTTTGACGGAACTTATTGGGCCGCTGGGCGGCAAGCTCCATACCGGTCGCAGCCGCAACGACCAGGTGGCGCTCGACATCCGGCTCTACCTGCGCGAGCAGCTCGGCGCCTTGCGCGAGCAGATGCAGGAGTTGCAACGGGTGTTGGTCGCGAAGGCCAAAGCCCATCGCACGGTGGCGATGCCGGGCTATACCCATTTGCAGCGCGCGCAGCCGGTGCTCTTCGCGCACCACGTGTTGGCCTACGTGGACATGTTGGAGCGGGACAAGTCGCGCCTCAAAGGCGCTCTAGTCCGATTGAACGTGATGCCTCTGGGATCGGGAGCTTTGGCCGGGACGAATTATCCCGTGGATCGCCGCTATACGGCGGCGCTCTTGGGATTCCCGTCGGTCACAACCAACAGTTTGGATGCGGTGTCCGACCGCGATTTCATGATCGAGGTGGCCTCGCTGCTGGCGATTACGATGATGCATCTGTCGCGTCTGAGCGAAGAACTCATCCTCTGGTCCTCGCAAGAGTTTCAATTTGTAGACTTGCCGGACGGCTTCTGCACCGGCAGCAGCATGATGCCGCAAAAGAAGAATCCGGACGTGCCGGAACTCGTCCGCGGCAAGACAGGCCGCGTGTACGGCCACTTGGTCAATCTATTGACCACCCTGAAAGCCTTGCCGTTGAGTTATAATCGGGACTTGCAGGAAGACAAGCCGGCGTTGTTCGACGCGCTCGATCAGACATCGATGTCGCTCCGGGTCGTCACGGAATTGATGCGGAGACTGAAGGTAAACCGCGAGCGACTCAAGCAGGCGCTGGAGGGCGGGGGATTACTCGCCACAGAGTTGGCCGACTATCTCGTCTCGCGTCAGGTCCCGTTTCGCGAAGCCCATGCGATCACTGGACGGGTGGTGCGGGCGGCTTTGGACCAGAGTCGGGAAATCACGGACTTCTCACTCGATGAGTTGCGGGCCTTTTGCGACCGCATCGACCGTTCGGTTTTCGCGCGGCTGACGGTGACGTCGGCCCTCGACCGCAAGAGCCAGATCGGGGGGACGGCCCGTCATCGCGTGGAACAGCGGATAAGGGAACTCGAGCGGGCGCTGTCGTGAGATTGGTCCAGGTACTCTGCGCGGCGGGCTTGGTGGTGTCCTGTGGAGTAGTCGGACCGCCGGTTCCCCCGGAGAATGTCGGAGTGGCTCCGACCATCGAGAAGCAGAAGAAGCAGGATGCGCTTGAGGCGCAGCGGGCAGCAGAAGCGGCGGCGGCCGAAGCGGTGGAAATCGATCCGGCTCTGCAGGGGCAAGATGAAAATTTGCCGCCGTTCAGACCGGTCGGAACCCGATAGATCGCAGTTGGCAGGATCGAACGTCAGGAGGGATGGATGGAACTGATTCAACCCATGCGGCAAGGGCATCCACTGAAGGGTGCGGCCAGGAGACGGCTCCTCTTGGTAGACCCCTATCCTCGGAACAGCCGATATCACCTGACGGCTTCGGAACGGCGAGCGGTCTGGTTCCCCAAACTGAGCCTGCCGACGATTGCCGCCTATACCCCGGAACATTGGGATGTCGATCTGGTCGACGAGGCCGTGGAGGATGTCGACTTCGACGATCCCTGTGAGATGGTCGGTATTTCGATCATGACCTGTTATGCCCCGCGGGCCTACGAGATCGCGAAGGAATTTCGGAAGCGGGGAAAGATCGTCGTGTTGGGTGGCGTGCATCCGACCTATTGTCCGGATGAAGCGCTGCAGCACGCGGATGCCATCGTCTGCGGCGAGGCGGAAGATCTCTGGCCTCGATTAGTGGCGGATTACGAAGCCGGGCACATGGAGCGGATGTACAAGATGACGGCCTTTCCCGCGTTGGACCATTACAAGAGCCCGCGGGTGGACCTGCTCAGTCCGGACTCCTACATGACGCGGCAGTGCAGCTTTACCACCAGAGGATGCCATTTCGATTGCGAATTCTGCAGCGTGTCCCCGTTCAACGGGAAAACGACGAGGCGGCGTCCGGTAGAAGAAGTCGTGGCTGAACTGCAGAACGTCCAGCGCTGGATTCGCAGCGAATTGGTCGAGCGGATCCGGGACGAACCGTTATGGAATGCCTTCATCGCGACGCTCAAGATTCGCGTCGGGATCGAAGACGGCAGCATCGTCGCGTTCGTCGACGATCTGCATAACAGCAACCGGGCCTATTGCCGGGAACTCTGGACAGCCTTAAAGCCGCTCAAGCTCAAGTGGGGTTGCCAGTCCACGCTGTTCCTCGCCGACGACGAAGAAATGGTGAAGCTGGCGGCGGAGAGCGGCTGTGTGTCCGTGTTCGTTGGGATGGAGTCGCTCGATGAGGATTGTCTCGACGAAACCAACAAGCCGTTCAATCGGGTCCAGAAGTTTTCGCAGGAGATCAAGATGTTCCACGATTACGGGATCATGGTGAATCCCGGCATCGTGTTCGGATTCGACAACGACGACGAAGCCGTGTTCGAGCGGGCCGTCGATTTTCTCACGAAGAACCAAGTCGAGTTGGCTTACTTCAACGTGCTAACTCCGCTTCCGGGTACGGCACTGTACGACCGCTACGACAAGGGGGGCCGTATTTTCGACAAGGACTGGTCGAAGTACGACGGCAAACACGTGGTGTTCCAGCCCAGCCGCATGACGCCGGAGCAGCTTCAGGAAGGATTTCACTGGGCCAACCACCAGTTCTATTCCCTCCCGAACATTTGGTATCGGCTCTCTGGCACGAAGCAGCGGCTGGTGGCGCGATGGGAGATGAACCGGGAGTTTCGTAAGCTGGTGAAGCGGAGCTGTCCGAAGGGTAGTCTGTCACCGCTCGCGACGGTGCTGAAAAACTTGCAAGCGAAGCTGCCGGTGCTGGACAAGGATCAATTGATCCCCAGCGCACTCCATGCGCTGAAGCAGCGGTTTGATCCGACGTCCCCCTCGGCGCAGAATTTGACGCTCCAGATTAAAGTGAAGCGCCACGACAAATTCGCCGCGCTCTTCATGGATTTGGAAGGCGCGCTGGATCGGCTCAACGTGCAGGAATTGATCCATCGCATCAAGGAGGCGACTGAGAAGGCCAAGATGGACGTGATCGTCAATTTCGAGCATTTGAAATTGGCGGCTCCGGAGGCCCTCAAAGCCTTGATCGATTCAGAGGCCATTCGGTCGGCGGTGCCGAACGTCAAAGTCCGATACCGCAAATTCAAAGATGCTTTCGAGACCTCGTTGCAGGGATTCTCGCTGTCGGGGCTCGAGATGTTGAGTGAGGATTTTCAGGATGCATAGTTTCGAATATCGCCAGGGCGAACTCTATTGCGAGCAGGTGCCGGTGAGCCAGATCGCCAAGGAGGTCGGCACGCCCTGCTACATCTACAGCCACCAAACGCTGCTGCGGCATTTCCACGCTTACGACAAGGCGTTCAAGAACGTGCCTCATGTCATCGCCTTTGCTATGAAAGCCAACTCCAACTTGGCGATCTTGCGCCTGATGGCGAAAGAAGGCAGCGGGGTCGATATTGTGTCGGGCGGAGAGCTGTTCCGTGCGCTCAAAGCGGGCGTGCCTCCCTCCAAGATCGTCTTTGCCGGAGTGGGAAAGAGCGCGGACGAGATCAGGGACGCGTTGAAGGCCGACATTCTCATGTTCAACGTCGAGTCCTCGGCGGAGATTCGCGCCCTCAACGACGTCGCGGCGTCGGTCGGTAAGAAAGCCCGCATCGCCTTGCGGATCAATCCGGATGTCGATCCGAAGACGCACCCCTATATTTCCACGGGGATGAAGAAGAGCAAGTTCGGGATCGCTGCGGATCGAGCCCTGCAGGAATACCAGATGGCCTCCTCGCTGACCCATATTGACGTGGTCGGCGTCCATGCCCATATCGGTTCCCAACTCACCGACGTGACCCCGTTTGTGGACTCGTTGAAGAAAGTCGTGGGGCTCATCGCCTCTTTGAAGGAACAAGGAATCAACATCCGATACCTGAACATCGGTGGTGGATTAGGTATTACCTACGCTGAAGAAAAGCCCCCGCTGCCGCAGGATTTGGCGGATGCGATCTCCCCCATCGTCAAGGACCTCGGTCTCACGCTGGTGATGGAGCCGGGCCGCGTCATCGTCGGCAACGCCGGCATTCTCGTAACGAAGGCCCTGTACGAGAAGATCGGAGAGACGAAACGTTTTATCATCGTGGATGCCGCAATGAACGATCTCATCCGGCCCAGCCTCTATAGCGCGTATCATGATATCCGTCCCGTGTCCGAGGCCTTGCTGCATCGGCCGAAACACGAGGTTGACGTGGTCGGGCCGGTCTGCGAGTCCGGAGACTTCTTAGCGAAGGATCGCTCGCTGCCGGAAGTCAGGCCCGGCGATCTGCTGGCCGTCATGAGCGCGGGTGCCTATGGATTCGTCATGGCGTCGAATTACAATTCGCGTCCTCGTGTCCCCGAAGTCCTGGTCAAGGACGGAGAAGTCCATGTCGTTCGGGCGCGCGAGAACTACGACGATTTGATCAGGGGTGAATCAATTCCCTCGTTCTTGCAGTAGAGAGGTCAGCATGTTTACCGGATCACTGGTCGCCATTGTCACGCCGTTCCGGAACGGCAAGCTCGACGAGCGGGCCTTCGGCGATTTGATCGAATGGCAGATCGCCAACGGAACCAACGGGATCGTGCCCTGCGGCACCACGGGCGAATCGGCCACGCTCTCGCACGAAGAACATCATCGCGTCGTCAAGATGGCCGTGGAGGTCACGGGGAAGCGTGTACCCGTCATCGCCGGGACCGGATCCAACAGCACCGACGAAGCAATTTCTCTGACCAAACATGCCAAACAAGCCGGCGCCGACGGCGCCCTGCTGATCACGCCCTACTACAACAAGCCGACCCAGGAGGGGCTCTACCGCCACTACAAACTGATCGCCGAGTCCGTGGACCTACCGCAAATCCTCTACAACATTCCGGGGCGCACGGGCGTCAATATGCTGCCCGCCACCGTCGTGCGGTTGTGCGGGGTGCGGAACATCGTCGGGATCAAGGAGGGAAGCGGATCGGTCGTGCAGGCCTCGGACATTGCAAGTGCCTGCGGCGATCGCTTGACGGTGTTGGCCGGCGACGATTCGCTGACGCTGCCGATGATGGCCGTCGGTGCCAGAGGGGTGATCAGCGTGATTGCGAACATTCTGCCAGCCGACATGGCGGCCATGGTGAAAGCTGCGTTGGCCGGTCGTTTCGACGAGGCCAGGCGCATCCACTTCAAACTATCCACGCTGATGGCCGCGATGTTCTACGAGACCAACCCCATTCCGGTAAAGACCGCGCTGGGGCTGATGGGAAAGATCGATCCTGAACTGCGGCTTCCGCTCTGCAGCATGGGCGCGGAACCGAAGGATCAGCTGACGCGCGTGCTCAAAGACGGCGGCCTCATTTAGTTGTTACGAGCCATAGGACGATTATGATTAAGGTCATCGTTGCAGGAGCTGCCGGCCGCATGGGCTGTCGCCTAGTGTCATTGATCCGCGATTCCACTGCGTTGACGTTGGCGGGGGCTGTGGAGGGCAAGGGACACCACGCGCTGGGTGAGGATGCGGGAGAGACGGCCGGTTGCGGGAAGGCCGGCGTGGCGATCACGGACAATTTGCCCTCCCTTCTGGAACGGGGCGAGGTCGTCATCGACTTTTCTTCCCCCGAAGCGACGCTCGCCCATCTTCGGGCCGTGGCGTCGCACCGCCGTGCCATGGTCATCGGCACCACGGGATTTTCGCCGGCGGAGTTGGAGGAACTGAAGTCGCTGGCGAAACAGGTTCCGACCGTCTTTTCACCGAACATGAGCGTCGGGGTGAACCTCATCTACAAGGTCATCGGTGAAATGGCCAAGACGCTTGGGGATGAATACGACATCGAAGTGATCGAAGCCCACCATCGATTGAAAAAGGACGCGCCCAGCGGAACTGCCCTCAAAATCGCGGAAGTCTTAGCTCGGGCCGTTAATCGGGACCTGAACCAGGTCGGCGTGTACGCGCGAAAAGGTATGATCGGAGAACGCAACAAGACCGAGATCGGGATTCAGACGATCCGGGCCGGCGACATCGTCGGCGACCATACCATCATGTTCGGGGGGATGGGCGAGCGGATCGAAGTCACGCACCGGGCCAGCAGCCGGGACACCTTCGCCCGGGGTGCACTTCGGGCGGCGCGCTGGGTGGTCCGACAGCCCCCGGGCCTCTACGACATGATGGACGTGCTGAGCCTGAAGTAGACTGATTCCTACTTAGGCGAAACCTATCCGTTCATTCACACACAACCGTGTTATTTATTTGAGGTGGCTGGCTGGCTGACGCATGGCTGCGCCACAGGCGCGACAGGCGATGAGGGGTTGGTCCGTGCAGTAACTGATCATCCGATAGCAAGAAGGGCAATTCAGCAGGGCGGTCCGGGGAACACCGGTCAACTTGTGGACGGGGGGCCGCATGATCGATTAGAGACTGACCCAGTCACAGGAGCGTAGGGCGGCAGGACGACCCTCCTCCAGCGACCGTTTCTGTACGGCCGCTGCGAGCCGAGCATAGATGCGCTGGGCTGAGCCCGTCCAGTCAGGATTGGGGGGCAACCCGCGAAAGGCGGCTTCCGCTGCCTTGTGCTCGTCATAGGTGAGCGGTTTCTGCTCTGTCATCGCGCGTCAATGTCTGGCGGTAAGAGGCCTGGGTTCCTGATCCGCAGCTTTCCGACGACCACAGTTCAAACAAGCAAACACGGTGATCGCAAGCCCGGCGTCCAAATCCACTGCCCGTTCCGGCAACATTGTTCCGCGGCATTTGTCACATGTCCTCATGAGCGCACTCTACCACCTGGACAAATGCATGCATATCCATCAGAAGTACTGGGCTTATTGAGGGAATAGGACCTGTGGACTGCCCAGAGGCCTAGGTCCTTTGAGCTAGGAGGATTGCCGACAAACCCGTTGGTTTTTCAACGGAAACGGCCTCCTCCTTGCTTGACAGCATCTTGCCAGTCCCATAGGATTGTGGTCCCAGGGGCCGAGGCCACTATGTATAGAATAATCTTCATTCTGATCCTCCTCATCGTCCTCTATTTTCTCATTAGAAGCGCAATCAGAGAATGGAAGGCGAAGGCCGGTCAGGGGCAACTCTTCGGTGATAAGGATCAAATGGTGCAGGATCCGATGTGCAAGGCTTTTGTCCCGCGGGGGTCGGCGGTAGTCGAAGTGATCGGAGGACAGACCTACTGTTTTTGCAGCCGTGGCTGTGCGGAGAAGTTCCAGAAGCAGATGACCGGTTAACAGCCTGAATAGCTGTAATCGTCCAGCTTGTCTTCCTTATCGAACTTCAGCGTGATTTGGCACTGGTTGGGTTTGAAGTTGAACAGGGGTGGGCCGGACTTGCCCCCGGCGATGCGATAATAAGTCCAGGTTTCTCCGCCGAAAAATCGCGGGGACTTGCCCTCCGGCGCACCCCAGTTCTTTTCGAACCAGGCCTTGTCTTTGCCTTGCAACTCCGCCGGCTTCAGCGAGGCTTCCAGGTAAGGGTTGGAGCCGCCGCATGCGGTGAGGATCAGCGACAACCCGAGCACGGAGAACATTCGGCGCATGGGCAACTCCTTACTTGCTGCGTGGGGTCACGCGGGATCACTGAGGCGATTGACCGTGTAAATTCTAACCGCCGGTTCGGGCGCTGTCAAACCACCAGAAGCGGTTGCGAGGAACTACAGTTCACCCTACAATGACCGATAGAGGATTGAGGTAGTCGCGAGGCGGCCAGACATGAAAGGATCAACCCATGAAATTTTATCTTGATACGGCAAGCGTCAAGGAAATTCAGGAAGCGGCCAGTCTCGGGTTGCTCGACGGCGTCACGACGAATCCGTCGCTCGTTGCCAAAGAAGGACGTGTATTCCGGGAAGTCCTGATGGAAATCTGCAACATCGTCGACGGGCCCATCAGTGCCGAAGTGGTCGGCATTGAGGCTGACGCGATGGTGCGAGAGGGCAAAGAACTCGCGAAGCTCCATAAGAATATCGTCGTCAAGGTCCCCCTCATCGCCGAAGGGCTCAAGGCGACGAAGCGGCTCGCGGCGGAAGGTATTCGGGTCAACGTGACGCTTTGTTTCTCACCCACCCAAGCGATTTTGGCCGCCAAGGCCGGGGCTTGGTGTGTGTCGCCATTTATCGGCAGGCTCGACGACATCAGCTCCAACGGCATGGAACTAATCCGGCAGATCGTCACGATCTACAAGAACTACGATTTCAAGACGTACGTGCTGGTGGCCAGCGTGCGCCATCCGCAACACGTGGTCGAGGCGGCGTTGGCCGGAGGACATATTTGCACGATGCCCTTTGCCATCTATCAACAGATGATCAAGCATCCGCTGACCGACATCGGATTGAAGAAGTTCCTGGCGGACTGGGAAGCGCAGAACAAGAAATAGGGAAACATGTATTGCTCTCCGCTCGCGGCAGGCGCAGGGATGAAAGGGTTTCTCCGGCTACCACGAGCCGCTTACTGAGAGTGGGGAGAGGAGCGGGGGCGCTCGCTCCTGAGTGCCAGCTTGGCCCTGCGGAAAATGGAGTGGAACATCGGTCTGGTCAGTTTGCCGGTGAACGTGTTCTGCTGACTCGGATGGTAGGAGCCGATCAGCGTCACACCCCAGGGGAGTCGGTACGCCTTCCCGTGACCGAAGGTGGGCAGCGGGGAGGGCGGGGCCTGTCCCGCTTCGCGGCAGGCCTTGAAGTAGTGATCAAAAGCAATCTTGCCCAGGGCCACCACCACACGTACGGTCGGTAACAATCGAATCTCCTGCTGGACATAAGGGCGGCAGGCGATGAATTCCTCCGGCAAGGGCTTATTGTCCGGTGGCGCGCAACGGACCGTTGCGCCAATATAGCAATCGGAGAGCATCAGCCCGTCGTCCTTGTGTTCCGAGCGGGCTTGGTTGGCGAATCCAAACCGATGCAAGGCTTCGAAGAGCCAGTCTCCGCTTCTGTCGCCCGTAAAAATGCGTCCCGTCCTGTTGCCTCCATGGGCGGCCGGGGCCAAACCGAGGATGTAGAGCCGGGCCTTGGGATCACCGAATCCTTGGATAGGCTGTCCCCAATAGGTCCAGTCCTGATACTGTCGTCGTTTCTCCTTGGCGATGCGCCGTCGGTAGGTCACCAGTCTTGGACAGGCGGTGCATGCGACGATGTGTTGGTTCAAGAGGGTCAGCGATTTCACGGCCACGCAGTCTACCATGAAACCGAAAGTCGTTCCTGCTTGCCGGTGTCGAAGTCAGCTGCTAGCATGAATCGTTCGTCCACATTTTCGTAGTGATACTGGAGGATCGATGTATGGGGAGCGGGTGGAGACGGCCGGTCATGATTGTGGGCCTGGTGGCGATGACGCTTATGCCGCCTGCCATCGGCGCACAGCCGGAAGGGGACCCTGCATCTTCCAAGAATCAGAACGGCGACGCGGATCGCGAGCTGATTCTGCCCGAACCGTTGGATGTTCCCGCTGAACCGGAAGACCGGCTGGTCATCCTTCCGGAAATCAAACGCGAAGGCGAGCGATTCTTTCTTAGTTCGTTCAAGCTTCCCGACAAGATCACGTTCGCCGGCGTACCGGTTCCGCTCGATAACTGGCAGGTCCGAGAGCGCATCGAATACGAGTTTTATCAATTTCTCGAAGACCAAGGGGAAAGCATCATTCTCGCGAAGCGAACCGGCCGCTGTTTCCCTCCGGCCGAGAAGCAGCTGGCGGAGGCGGGGCTGCCCGACGATCTGAAGTACATGCTGCTCGTAGAGAGCAAATGTATCTCGGCGGCCTATTCCAAGGCCAAGGCTTCCGGTCCCTGGCAATTTATCCCCTCCACCGGGCGGCGCTACCGATTGAAGAGCGACGCGGTACGGGATGAACGGCGCAATCTCGAAATGTCGACCGAAGCTGCGGTGAAGTACCTGAAGTATTTGAAGGATTTCCAGCAGAATGACTGGTTCCTCGCCATGGCCTCCTACAACGCGGGGGAAGAACGGGTCCGCAAACTGCTCAAAGAGCAGAAAATCACCGACTATTGGAAGATGCACGGCCCGCGCGAAACCATGCGCTATGTGCCCCGCATCATCGCCGCCAAAGAAATCTATTCGCAGCCGGAAAAGTATTTGGGCCTGAGCAAGAAAGATCTCTACGTGCCGTTGGAAACGGAAACCGTCACGGTGAACGTGAAGGAACCGCAGCGGGCGCTGACGGCCATCGCCGAAGAGTTCGGTACCTATTATCTCGAGCTCAAGATGTTGAATCCGGAATTCAAGAAAGATTTTCTGCCCCACGGCACCTACCAGATCCGCGTTCCCCGGCAGACCTGTCCCAGCCGGTGTTTCAAGCAGGACAAGACGCCGTAAGGGAGTATGGCGATTCAGCTGCCGCCCTCTCCCGTTCGTCCCCTCCTCACACGAATCATCAGTCGGGCGTTGCGTGCGGTTGACGCTGCCGCCGCGGTGCGTCGCGCGGTGCGGAAGCGCGGGCACATGCTCATCGTTGGGACTCGACGCTACGATCTTCGCCGGTACGAGCGGATCATCGCCGTCGGCGCGGGCAAGGCTACGGCGCCGATGGCCCAGGCCTTCGAGCGCATCCTCGGGAAGCGGTTGGACGGTGGAATCGTTATCGTGAAATATGGACATGCCTGCCAGACCACATTGATCGACGTCCGCGAGGCGGCCCATCCCCTTCCCGATCGGGCGGGCCAGAAGGCCGCGGAACGGCTCCTGGACTTGGTTGCCAAGCTGACGGAACGCGACCTCGTGATCGTGCTTCTGTCGGGAGGGGCCTCCAGTCTCCTGCCGCTTCCTGTCGAGGGAGTGAGTCTGGAGGACAAGATGCACGTCACGGATCTGCTGCTGCGATGTGGGGCGACGATCGGTGAGATCAATACGGTGAGAAAGCATCTGTCCCGGGTGAAAGGGGGGCGTCTCGCCCAAGCGACTCGTGCCACCGTGGCGACCGTGATCTTGTCGGATGTCCTGGGTGACGACCTCAGTGCGATCGGATCCGGTCCGACCGTTCCGGATGCCACCACTTATGCACAGGCGATCGAATGTCTGAAACGGTATCGTGTCTGGCTGCGGATTCCCGCCTCGGTGCGACGGCACCTCCAGCGGGGTTCGCGTGGTCTAGAGCCGGAAACGGCGAAACCCCGCGATGCGACATTCCGGCGGGTCTCTCACCATGTGGTTGGCAACGTTGAAGGCGCCGTGGCGGCCGCGGTGCAAGCCGCCAAGCAGGCGGGTCTGAGAACGCTCGTGCATTCGACCGGTTTAAAGGGTGAAGCCGGCGTAGTGGGGAAACAATTCGGCGCGTTGGCCAGACGGATTGTTCGTTCCGGCACACCGATTCGAAGGCCCTGTTGCGTCGTCGCCGGTGGAGAAACGACGGTGACCGTCACTGGCCACGGTAAGGGAGGGAGAGCTCAAGAATTTGCGTTGGCCGCGGCCGGCGCAATTGCCGGATTGCCGCAGGTGTGGGTCACGGCGCTCGGTACCGACGGTACGGACGGCCCTACGGATACGGCCGGTGCGGTGGTCGACGGAGGGACGGCGGCGCAAGCCAAACACTGTCGCCCTGGCCTCGAGCAGACGTTGGCTTGCCATGACAGCTACCGGTTGTTAAAGAAGCTGCACCGCCATATTGTGACCGGGCCCACCGGCACCAACGTCAACGACCTTTACCTGCTTCTGGTCTTGTAGGTACTATCAGTTCTCATGGATCGCCCCCTCGTTCTTCCTCTCGATGCCTGTACGCATGCGTCTCTCGTTGGCGGCAAAGCGTTGGGACTTGCGCGCCTCCTCGCGGCGAAGTTCGCGGTGCCCTCAGGTCTCTGCGTCACGACGCTTGCCTATAGCAGGGCGCTCGAATCCGTCGGATTTTCCGAGACGGACCGCTGGGAGGCTGTGCAACGACTCACCGGCCAGGCACGCCGACAGCTGCTGACCGAATCCCAAGCGGCGATCAGGAACTGCCGCCTCGAAGTCCTCAACCACACGATCGTCGAGCAGCTTCGTCGCCAGGGTCATTCCCTCAGCGGCACCTGGGCTGTTCGTTCCTCTGCGACGAACGAAGATAGCGCGAGCACGAGTTTCGCCGGCATCTATCGCACGGTGCTCGGAGTATCGTCCGATCAGCTTGGGCAGGCGATTGTCGACGTCTGGGCGTCGATCTGGGATGAACGGGTTCTGGCCTATTACGAGAGAACGGGGTTTCCTCCGGTCCCTCCTGCCATGGCCGTGGTGATCCAGTGCATGCTGATGCCCCGTGTGGCTGGGGTAGCCTATTCCCTCCATCCGGTGACCGGCCGGACCGACTGCGTTGTGATCAACGCGGTGCCGGGATTGGCGTCATCACTTGTCGATGGAACGGCCACCCCCGACCAGTATGTCGTGGCTTACAATGCCTCGCCCGATGCAATTCGCATGATCAGAAGGGATCCTGCCTCAACGTCCATTTCAGGCGCGGTCATGCAAGACGACGAAATGTACGGCCTCGTTCGCGCCGTCACGCTGGTCGAGCAAGCGATGAAGCACCCGGTCGATGTCGAGTGGGCCATCGATGACCAAGGCATCTGGTTCTTACAAGTCCGTCCTATCACGGCCGTCCGCCCGACTGAGGAACTGACGAATGACGGCTGCGAATGGTCGAGGGCAAATTTCAAAGAAACCATGCCGGAAGTGCCGAGTCCGATCGGCTGTTCGTTCCTCGAAGTTTTCATGGACGACTATATCATTGCGCATTACCGACGGTTAGGGTGCCGGATTCCATCGGCCTTGTCGTCGGTTCGAATACTCCATGGCCGACCCTATCTGAATCTATCGCTTTTTCACCTCCTTGTTGGACAGATGGGCGGAGACACCTCCTTGTTGACCGAGCAACTGGGAGGCGAATCACTGGATCATCCGCCGGTCGTGAAACCGATCCGAGGGCTGGGTCTGGCTCGTGCCGCGATGATGATCTTTGCCGAGATGAGGAGGGCTGCCAAGCATGGGCCTCGCTGGTTTATCGAGATGAAGCAGCTGGCGGATACGTATCGCCCCGATCGAATCGAACCGTATTCTCTGGACGAACTGGCCGCGCATCTGGAAGAACTCGGCCGATGGCTCAGACCCCGTGAAGTCACGTTCGGTATTGCCGCGGGCGTCGGACAATGCCTTCAAACCTTCAGCCAACGCTTGCCGCGCTGGCTAGGTAAGGACTGGAGAACTCTCCTGAACGCCGCATTGCAGGGACAGGGGACCGTAATCAGCGCCCAACAGATTGTCCGGTTGTCCGAGTTGGTTTCGATGGCGCGCGGCGACGAGAAGGTAGTCCGGGCTCTCGTGAACGGTTCGGATGGCCGATCGTACCGGGAGCGATTTCAGGGCACGGGATTTCTCGCCTCGTTCGACCGGTATCTGGAGGACTACGGTCATCGAGGGCTCGGCGAATCGGATATTATGTCGCCACGGTTTGCCGATCGGCCGGATACGCTGCTCGACATCATCAGCGCCCAACTGCGTGGTCCGGACATGCCGCCGGCTCGCATCCTAGAACGTCAGCGGGCGGTCTGCGAACAGGCATTGGGAGAGATCAAGCGGCGTTGCGGCTGGCGCATCGACCGATGGCTGTTGTTTCTCTGGTGGTACCGCCGTGCCGGCCGGTTCTTCTCGCTGCGGGAAGCGAATCGGCACCATCTGATGTTCTATTCCACGGCCGTTCGGAACATCCTGTTGCGTTTCGGTGCTCGCTTGGTCGAGCGGGGGGTGTTCTCCGAACCCGAGGACGTGTTCTTTCTGACGATGCAAGAACAGGCGCGCGTGGCCTCGGGGGATAAGACGAACTGGAGTGCGCTCGTGCAAGGCCGGCGTGCCGACTGGAAACAGTGGAACCTCGTCCAGGTTCCCGACAGCATCAAGAATTGGGAGGACACAGTGCGTGGAAACACCGCTGACGGTCTGCCCGGCTTGGACGGGGTGTGGCGGGGGACCCCGATCAGTCCGGGTTTGGTGACGGGGCCGGCACGGCTCATCCAGTCGATGGAGGATTGGGGGCGCGTGAGGCCCGGCGACATTCTTATCGCCTCGGTCCTCGATCCCGGCATGGCACCGTTGTTTGGGATTGCCGCCGGCATGGTCGTCGAAATGGGCGGGACATTGTCGCATGGCGCCATCATCGCCCGCGAATATGGATTGCCGGCGGTGGCGAATGTCGGGCCGCTGCTGAATCAACTCGAGGAGGGCGAGATACTCCGCCTGGATGCCGGTCTGGGAACGGTTGAGCGCGTAGACAATTCGGTTGGCTCACTATCGCACGTGAAGGCACCGGTCGGTCACGGCTAGGGCCGATCGACTCTGGTGCAAGCCGCTTGACCTTTCTGCGCCATTTTCGTACTCTCCGATCGTTCACCTCTTCCGTATTTGTAATACCTTACATCGTCGTACGTACGAAGGCGGACGGAAGCCAGGAGCACGGTCCATGATCGAAAATACCGCCTTTATTGCCGGTGTTCTCGTAGGTCTGGTGCTGGGGGCCTTGGTGGCCGGGATGTGGGTCGCCGGGCGACTTCGCGCAAAGGTCCAGGCGGAGTTCTCCTCAACCGCGGAGCGTGCCCAACGAGCCGAAGCGCTGGTCGGAGAACTGCGCAACCACATGGGGTCTGATCGTGCCGAACTCGATCGGATCCGGTTGGAGCTGGCCGACATGACCAGAGCGCGCGCGGTTGCCGAAACCCAGGCTGTCGAAACGGCCAAACATGCGGACGAGCAAAAAGCTCTCTTAGCGCAGGCCCGCCAAGAGCTGGCTGAAGCTTTTCAAGCCTTGTCGGGCGAAGCGCTCAAACACAACAACGAAGCCTTTCTCAATCTCGCGAAGACCGCGTTTCAAACCTTGCAGGCCGAGGCCAAAGGGGATTTGGCGCAACGACAACAGGCGATCGATGCCGTCGTGAAACCGCTCACCGAGTCGCTCTCTCGGTACGATGAACAGCTGCGTCAGCTGGAACAATCGCGCCAAGCGGCCTACGGCGGGCTCGATCAGCATCTGAAGTCGTTAGCCGAATCACAACAGCGGCTCCAGCAGGAAACCGGGAATTTGGTGAACGCCTTGCGCGCGCCTGCGGTCCGCGGCCGTTGGGGAGAAATCACCCTCAAGCGCGTGGTGGAACTGGCGGGCATGGTGGCCCACTGCGATTTTCTGGAACAGGAGTCCGTTGCGGCCGAAGACGGACGGTTGCGGCCCGACATGATCGTGCAACTTCCCGGCGGCCGGCAAATCATCGTCGATGCCAAGACCGTCTTGGCCGGTTATCTCGATGCGCACGAGGCGCAGACCGAGGAGCGCCGTCTCGAGGGCTTGCAGCGGCACGCGACCCAGGTCCGCTCCCGGATCAATGAACTGAGCATGAAGGCCTACTGGAGCCAATTCGAACAGGCGCCGGAATTCGTCGTCTTGTTTCTGCCGGGGGAACAATTCCTCGGTGCGGCGTTGGAGCAGGACCCCCGCTTGATCGAGGACGGTTTTTCGCAAGGCGTGGTGCTGGCCACGCCCACGACGCTCATGGCGCTGCTGCGCGCCGTGGCCTATGGCTGGCGACAAGAGCGGTTGACCGCGCACGCGGAAGAAGCGGGCCGGTTGGGGAAAGATCTCTATGAGCGCATGGCTGTCCTGGCGGAGCATCTGAACGACGTCGGCCAGGCTTTGGGACGGAGCGTCGCCGCGTACAATAAAGCGGTGGGTTCGCTCGAAACCAGAATCCTCCCGGCGGCGCGGCGTTTCAAAGAAATCGGGGTCTCCTCGGACAAGGATATCGCCTCGCTCGGCCCGATCGAGGTCGTCCCACGAAAGGCGTTGCCGCATGACGAGCTCTGAAGACACAGCGATGGATCGGCAAACGATGGTGGCGGAATTCCACCGTCTGTTCGATATTCTTTCCCAGACGACGCCCTCCGCCGTCGACGAGCGGACTAAGGCGCTGCGCGTGCGGCTGATCCAGGAAGAGTTCGACGAATTGAAAGAAGCGATGGCAGGGGACGATCTGAGCGCGGTCGCCAAAGAAATGGCGGATCTCTTATATGTGGTCTACGGCACGGCGGTGTCGTATGGGATCGACATGAGTCCCGTGTTCCGGGAGGTGCACCGGTCGAACATGAGCAAGGTCGGCGGGTACAAGCGGGAAGACGGGAAGTGGGTCAAGCCGCCGAGTTACTCGCCCGCGCACATCGCGCCGTTGCTCGACGCGCAACGCGCACGGACCGCCGAGTCCATGCAGCCGAGCGAGGAGGTTGGTCGAGGGGCATGAAGCAACTGCATTGCCCAAATTGCGGAACCCCGTTCGTGCGCGTGACCTGCCAGGAAGGTCCCGTCGAGCGGCTGCTGAACCGGATGAGGATGTTTTCATTCCGGTGCCAGCTCTGCACCAACCAGTTCCGCGCCTTTCGTTCCAGCCCGAGATTGAGCTCGCAAGCCTTCGACCGCCGGCAATACAAACGGTTGCCCGCTTCGATCGAAGTCCAGTTTCTCGCCGACAATCGCCTCCGATCGACGAATCGGATCACCGACCTGTCGATGGACGGGTGCACCCTGCAATCGAACGAACTTCCCAAAGGCACGTTCCTCGAGTTAGTGCTGAAGCCCACGTCCGAAACGGAACCGATCCGAGTGGAGACCGCAATGGTCTGCACGGTCCGTCCTTCCTCGGTGGGACTCCACTTCGTGGAGATCCCGCCGGCCGATCGCCAGCGGCTCCGTCAAGTTGTCTTGGGGTTGCTGGTGAGCCAGACCCACCACCACGTGCCGAGTGCCTAACCGCGTGGCGTAGCCGAAATCTTCGCCAGCATGTTGTCGATGAGCCGGACCGATCCGAGACGGATCGCGCCCAGCAGCACCGCCTGTTTGCCGACCGACTGGAGAGGTTCCAACGTGAGGGGATCGCACACGGCAAGATAATCGATCTGAATCGCGCGCGCCTGTTCCAGCGTCTCCCGCATCACCTGCTCGATGCTTGCCCCATCCCGCACACCGCGCTCGATCGCGCCGGCTCCAGCCTGCAAGGCTCGCGAGAGGAGCGGAGCGATCACCCGTTCGTCTGCGCGCAAATAGACGTTCCGGGAACTCAACGCCAGTCCGTCATGTGCACGAACTGTCGGGCGTACCCGGATGGCGACGCCGAGGTTGAGGTCCCGTACCATCTGTCGGACCAACGCCGCCTGTTGGTAGTCCTTCTGGCCGAACCAGGCGATGTGCGGGCGGACTATGCCGAACAGCTTCGCGACGACGGTCGCGACGCCGCCGAAGTGGTGCGGGCGAGATTCCCCTTCCCAGCGTCGGGCGATCTGCGGGAGCGCCACGCTGGTCTGAAAACCCTGCGGATAGATGGCGGCTGCCGTCGGTTCGAAGCAGACGTCGACGCCCGCTTCCCGGCAAAGGGCGCGGTCTTTCGCGATGGGCCTGGGGTATGCGGCGAGGTCTTCCGTCGGCGCAAACTGCGTCGGGTTGACGAAGATGCTGACGACGAGGGCGTCGCAGCCGAGACGCGCTGCGCGGATCAACGAGCGATGGCCTTCGTGCAGCGCGCCCATTGTGGGGACGAATCCGATCGTCACGCCGTCACGTCGGAGTCCGTCGCTCCAGGTCGTCATGGCGCTGGGGGCGCGGAGAATCTTCATGCGTCGGGACGTGGGCTGCAGGTGGGGCGTGATCCGTAGCGCGTCGAGGGTTGGGGAAACAACAGACGCACTTCGGATTGATCGGTCACCTCAGCGAGCATCTGGTTCACCGAACGCTGTCTGACCGGATGCACCAAGAGCGGATCGAGTTCGCTCAACGGCATCAGGACGAACCGGCGTTGATGAAGGCGGGGATGCGGTACGGTGAGGCCCGGTTCGTCGATCACGCGTTCGCCGTAAAACAAAAGATCCAGATCGATGGTGCGCGGGCCCGATCGGTTATCCTCGTCCCGTCCGAGGGATCGCTCGATCTCCCGCAGGACTCTCAGCAGGCTCTTCGGAGTCACGTCCGTTTCGAGCTGCACCACGCCGTTCAGGAACCAGCCTTCGCCCGGATTCGAGCCATCCTGCACCGGCTCCGTTTCATACAGCAGTGAGACGCCTGAGAGTTGTGAGTGGGGCAGCAGGCTCAACAGCGTGACCGCGCGATCGCAGAAATCGATGCGATCACCGACGTTCGACCCGAACCCGATGAAGACAGTTTCCATGCGATGCCGTTCTAGAATCCCGCGTTCTTAATCCGCTCAACCGCTTCCGCCAACCGCTCCTTCGTCGTGCAGACTGTCATCCGGATATACCCCTCGCCGGGTGCGCCAAAGCCATTGCCAGGCGTCGTCACGATCCCCGCCTTTTCCAGCAGATGCGCCGTGAACGAAGCCGACGTATAGCCCTTCGGCACCGTGACCCAGATGTAAAATGCTGCCGGAGGCGCGTCGACTTCGAGGCCCAGTTTCTTCAGCCCAGGCACCAGCGTATCGCGCCGCTCCTGATAGATCTTCCGGATGCCGTCCGTCACGGATTCGTCCAGGCCCAGTGCCGTGATGCCGGCGGCCTGCACCGCTTCGAACACGCCGCTGTCCAGATTGCTCTTCACTTTGCCGAGGCCCGCCAACACGTCCTTGTTCCCGACGACAAAGCCGAGCCGCCAGCCGGTCATGTTGTACGTCTTGGAGAGGGAATGAAATTCCACACCGACATCCTTCGCGCCGTCGACTTCCATGAAACTCGCCGGCCGCGTACCGTCGTAGTAGATCTCCGAATAGGCTGCGTCGTGGCAGACGATCACATGATTCTCCTGCGCGAACTCGACCACACGCTTGAAATAGTCCTTGGTCATGATGACTGAGGTCGGATTATTCGGCGAGTTCAGCCACATCAGCTTGGCTTTCTTGGCCACGTCTTTCGGAATCGCGTTCAGGTCCGGCAAGAAGCCGTTCGCCTTTGTGAGCGGCATGATGTGGGAGATGCCACCGCAAAAACTGGTGCCAACCGGATAGACCGGATAGCCGGGGCTCGGGACCAACACCACATCGCCTGGATCGACGAAGGCCAGGTGAATGTGCCCGATCCCTTCCTTCGAGCCGATGAGCGTCAGCACTTCGTCGGTCGGGTTTAAGGTCACATGAAAGCGCCGTTTATACCAATCGGCGACGGCGCTGCGGAACGACAACATCCCTTCATAGGACGGATATTGATGGTGCTTGGGGTTCTTAGCCGCTTGCGCCAGGCTCTCGATGATTGGAGCCGGCGTTGGGAGGTCCGGATCGCCGATGCCGAGGTTGATGATATCGACGCCCTTTGCGATGGCCGCCTGCTTCATCTTGTCGATGGCGGCGAACAAATAGGGGGGCAGTGTCTTGATTCGGGTAGCAACTTCGATCGGGAAACCGGCCATGTCTGATGCGCTCCTTTTCTAGAATGGTGCCTGGTACAGGCAAGACGAAGCTCCTAGGCTACTTCATGGACATGGCGGTAATCAACGCTGAGAATCGAGCAGATGTCCGATGAGTCGATCGGCGATCTGATGGAGTTGCGGGAGATAGGGGAGGGCCGTCGCTTTTACCTGCTGGGGAGTCAGTCGGGCTTTAATGAGGTCCGGTGCACATTCTCGACAGAGCGCCTCGATCCCTGGCTCTTCCATCTCGAGATGAAAGAGCAGGCCATAGGCGCGGGTGCCGTAGCGGAAGGCCTGCAGCGGGGCAATGTCGGAGCCGGCCAGTGCAACACAGTCCTTCGGCAAGTCGAAGATCTCACCATGCCACTCGAAGACATCGAAAGTGTCCTGGCAGGAAGCGAATACCGGGTCGCCTGCGCCGTCAGTTGTCAGCGTAACCGGCGTCATACCGATTTCAAGCGCCTTGCCTGGCCGTACTGTCGCACCCAATGCCTTGGCCATGAACTGACTGCCGAGGCAGACGCCGATAACAGGCTTGCCGGCCAGTACCGCGGCGCGAATGAACGATGTTTCTTCTGCGATCCAAGAATCCGAGTCGTTTACCGACATCGGCCCGCCCATCACGATCAACAGATCGCCCGCGTTTTTCGGCAGGCCATCCTGCGGCACAAGGTAACGATCCAGGCTCACCCCGCGAGCCGTCAGCGCACTTGCCAAGGCTCCAGGCCCTTCAAAAGGTACATGTTTCAGACAGACGGCGCGCATTGACACCTTATGATGTTCGAATCCATCTTCCGTCCCAATCAGACATACCTTGCTGATATGGGTTACTGCAATAGCCAGTCGGCAGGGAGTCTAGATCGTCGATGTATGAAGGGCCCCTGTTCTTCCCACGATTGATTATTCTGGCTGGCACAACTTTTACACTTGCATTCGGCCGCATGTTCCACGATCCGACGGGGTCTGTCTTTACTCCCAGTCGTTATCTGCCCCAGATAAAGCGCTGATCTACTTTTTCCGGTAGGTCGGCGAGCCCTTCGGCAGTGATCGGACCTATTTCCTCTCGGCCAATGGCCGCAAGGCCGCTAAACAAGCGCTCACGACCTGAGGGGCCTTGCTCTATCGCGACCATATCGATGAATGTTTCTCGAAGCCTGATGGTTCGGGTGCTTTTGTCCTGTCGACGGCAACCAGTAAGCGATCTCTCCTCTGCTCGATCCAGCCAGACTTGCAGTCATCTGCGCTGCTTTTCAGGGAATAAACCTACCCTATTGGGAAGGTTCTACAATTGTCCCAGGCCGCTAGTCTGCCTCGTGGGGCAACTTTACAAGCTCGCGTTAGGTGGTACAGTTTCTAGGGGGCTGATGAGGAGTATTTGATATGTGGCAGAGGGGGCTCTCATGACGCTCAGATATTCTCGTGTTTTCGCGTGGTTGCTGATTCTTTTCGGTGCGATCTGTCTCGATGAGTTCGTTCAGGCCCAAGAGCAGGCGAAGCCGGAACACACCTATGCCTGGCAGACCGGCCCACTCGAAGCCAAGCTCGGCGATCAAGCCACACTCAAGCTATCCGAGGACTACATCTATCTGGGGCCGCAAGAGACCCAGCGTATCCTTAAAGACATGGGTAATTTCCCCTCTGGAACCGAACTTGGACTTGTGGCGGCAGGCAAAGGAGACGACAGATGGTTCGTGGTCATTCGATTTGATGACTCAGGCTTCGTGCCGGATGATGATGCGGCAAACTGGAATGCCGATGAAATGCTCGCCTCGATCAAGGAAGGCACAGAAGCAGCGAATGAGAAGCGGCGAGAGATGGGAATAGATCCGTTGCTGGTTCGTGGTTGGGAAGAACAACCGCATTACGACAAGGCTACAAACAAAGTGGTGTGGGCGATCTCGGCTGACGACCGGCAGGGAACCACGGTGAACTACAACACACTTGCGCTCGGCCGTCATGGGTACATGAGCATGAATCTCGTAGCAGACCTCAAGCAACTGCCCGTTCTCAAGCCGCACGCTGAGACTCTCTTGTCCAACCTCAATTTTGTCACGGGCAAACGGTATGTGGATTTCAACAGCGCCACGGACAAGGTTGCCGCCGTTGGTCTAGCGGCGCTCGTGGCCGGTGCAGCGTTCAAGTCAGGCCTCCTGGCGAAGCTGCTTGTGCTGGTCGTCGCCTTTAAAAAGGTGATCCTGATCGCCGGCGCCGGTCTGGCCGCATGGGTATGGAAGCTGGTGAAGGGTCGTTCGTCGCCCGCACCGACCGCATAGCCCCCAGAACGATGAAGACACTGATTGCCCTGCTGGCTGGTGCAAAGTTTGGGAAGATCCTGCTGACATCCGGCACGATGCTGCTGTCAGTCGTGACCTATAGTTTTGTATATGGGTGGCGCTACGCAGCGGGTTTCGTCGGTCTGATTTTTTGCCATGAGATGGGACATTTTGCCGCTGCGCGCCAGCGCGGGTTGGATGTCGGTGCCCCGACGTTCATCCCGTTTGTCGGCGCGTGGATCCAGTTGAAAGAGCAGCCAATGGACGTCGAAACGGAAGCCTATGTGGCCATGGCCGGACCGGTGGTGGGCACGTTCGCGGCGATGGCATGCTTCTATGCCGCTGATGCCACCCACAGCCCGCTCCTCCGGGCCTTGGCGTACGCCGGGCTCATGCTCAACCTGTTCAACCTCATCCCGCTCTCTCCGCTCGATGGCGGACGGATCACATCGATCATTTCTCCCAAGACCTGGTGGATCGGGGCTCCAATGATCGTCGCGCTGTTTATCTGGAATCATAGCCCGATGTTGCTTTTGTTGGCCATCCTCTCTGTCCCGCACTTGCTGTCGACGTTCCGGCAAGGTGAACCAGTCATGCCTTCTCGATATTACGAGGTGCCTGAGTCCACGCGATGGAGCTATGCCGCGTACTATTTGTTGCTCGCAGGATTTCTCGGCGTGATGACCTACGAAACCCATCGCGCGGTGGGTATCTAGCATTGGCCGATCGGTGCGGTCAGGTGTCGGTGTGTGCTGGGCTGTTTCACCTCAACAAGGAGGACGCCATGCGTCAGTGGGGCATCTATCTGCTGATTTTCGGTGTTGGGGCGTTCGTTCTACCGATGTTCGGGTTGCAGTTCATAATCCTCAGCGCGTTTGGGGATTCTCTCCCGCTCGTCGCCAGTGCCATGGCCGTGGCAGGTGGCGTGATGGTCGGACTTTCATATCGCCAGACCGCGTAGAAGTCGTATAAGCGAGCCATCATTCGGGATGCTGCGCTATCCTCCCGAGCGATGGCTCTGTTCCTCCCTATGCGCCACAGCAACATAACACCTTCGGTGCTCATCGTTCCCTTCTTTGCCTTCTGGGTACTGCTCCCATCTGCTTCTTCCGCGGACTCTCCATGGTTCCTGATGGCTCGGCATGGGGAATGTGTCGATGTCCAAAGCCTCAAACGCAAAGTCCCGGATCTTGGCGAGGTGCGCGATCCCTATGCTTTCATCACGCTGATGCGTGACAAGGGCCTTCAGGTGACCGTGAACGAGACCGCAACACCCAAGGGGAAAGTCATCGAGGTCAACGTGCCGGAGCGAGAGCTGGGCCTCCTGTTTGTGACCTTGGATGTGTGTCAGAAGCTGGGAGCACAATGACCCCCTCTCAGGCCATCCAAGGAAATGGTCAGTCGCTCGTCTTTCGCGATAACAGCGAGTGGTTGCGCTGGGGGCTCTTGAGCGGCGCCATCGGTATGGGCGTCCTCGTCGCCGACAACCTCATCGGGACGGGGCACGATATCGGTAAGATCATCGGCGGCATATTGGGGGCGCTGCTCCTTGCCTTCGGTGGCTCTGTCTTGCAAGTACGGCGGGTCGAGGTGAATCCGGTGCGTCGGGATATTGTAATCACGAGTCGAACTCTCCTGAGTACGACCAACGAATCGATCAGGTTCGACGAGGTCATAAAGCTCTTACTGGTTCTGTCCTATGAGCGGGATGAAAACCTGCTGCCGGCGAATCGGCAAAGCGAACGGTGGTCCGTCGTCTTCGTGTTGAAGGATCGCAGCCTGCCGGTGAACCTCAACCCCCATGTGTCAAAAGAGCAGGCGATGGCCGACGCCAAACGCCTTCAGCCGCTGCTCGATGTCGAGATCTCCAATCACGTGGATGACGGCATCGCCCATCTCGCCCGGAGCGGCAGGACGATCGATGCGGTTGTCGTCACCAGACAGCAGTCCCGGATGACTTTGACCGAGGCCAAGGATCAGGTCGATCGTATCGCAGGGCACTGAGCGCATCCCGCCGGTCTGCTGTTTCCGCAGCCGCCAATCTGCCCCAAAGTGTGGCACCCCGCTTGCTATGGCAACCGGTAGTGACGGTCAACCACATGCCTCCCACGCGGATGGCCACGGTGTGCATGGCCGGTGTCCTGACATTGACAGCCTCCCCTGCGCGAACTATGCTTCGGCCATCTCCTGTGATTCACCTGCGCGGTTCACGGCATGTGTGAGAGGTGACTATGCGACATCGGATCGTGCTGGCGTCGATGATAGGAGTGCTGTGCGCGGTTAGTGCCGGCTTTCAGGGTTGTGTCACTGAAAGCAAGGATGCGGCCAAGCGGGACGTCGCCGGTCCCTACCAGACCTGGGACGATGTCATCAAACGCTGGATCGGTGGCCAAGCCACGGATCTCTACGTCGAGCTCGGCCCCCCCAATCTCCATCCGCACCAACTCGACAACGGCGAGATCCAGATGGTCTGGGATTTCGGCATCGATCGCATGCCGGGCCAGGCCGATGCCTACAATTTGTTGCCGCTCTACGGGGGCGGCGTGAATTGCCAAATTCATTTCTTCTCCGATCAGAAGGGCACCATTCTGCGGGGCGAACGGGTTGGTTGTGATTAGACCAGCCTCCCCGACATTCTCCAGGCTTTAGCTTTGTCCCCCATCCTCCGACAAGGAGGATATGGGGACTACGCTTGAACGACCAACACCCGACTGCTCCGCCGTTTCCCAGGCCCAGCCTGTGGTCGAAACCATTTCCGTCGGCCAACGCCTGCGTTCCCAATATCATGCGCTCTGGTACCGGTTGGGGGAGCGTCTATCTTGGTCTCGCGGGAGCTATCGGGAACCTCCGGCCCACCGTCTCGACCAGTTGACCGGACATCAGCAAGCCAGAATCGCAGGGCTCCGCCGCCGGTATGCCGTCTCGTTCGAACAGGAAGTCGAGCGAACCACGGCGCTCAAGAATTACGACTATCTCAATACGCTCGATCAGGCCTGGAGTGCCTGGGAATTGCCGAAGCCGGTCGGCGGCACGTTGCACGATGTCGGCTCTTCGAATTTTTGGTACGCCCGTACACTCCATGCGTTCTTCCGCCCGTCAAAGCTGATCGGAGTCGAAGTCGAAGGGTACCGGCTCTACGCCAACGGCTACAGCCGGTTCGACTACGCACAGGGCTATATCGCGGACCTTCCGAACACGCAGTTTGTGACGCGAGACTATCGAGGCTATGCCGAACCAGCCGATGTGGTCATGGCCTGGTACCCCTTCGTCACGCCGGCGCCGATGCTGGCCTGGCGGATGCCGCTGTCCCTCTTCGATCCCGCTGCGCTGTTTGCGCGTATCGCCGAGAATCTCGCCGAGCAGGGCCGCTTCATCATGGTGAACCTCAGCCCGGCGGAACGGGACATCGCGGCGACCCATTGCCGGATCAATGGCCTGGAGGAACTGGCCCGCCACGAGGTCCATGCGCCGCTCCGCCCGAAGACGGTTGTCCCGGTCGTGAGTTGTTGGGGCCGTCGCGAATCGCGCTAGCCCCCGTTCGACCCCCCGCGCTACAATTGCATGCATGAACGTACCGATCAAAACGGTCGAAGACGTGCGATGGCTGCTCGGACACACGGGCGGTTTCCGCGGGGGCTGCGTCACCGATGTGCATATGGCGAAGCGGCGTCTGTTCGACGAAGGCTCTGCGCGGGACGTCCTGACGGATACGACCGTCAGCGTGGTGGTGCGCTACCGGCTGCGTGACATGACGCGGGTGGCCAAGTTGACGATGAGCGGTGTCACCGACTTTTCGATCTTCGAGCAGGAGGGGGCGGATTGTTCCACCCTGAGCGCGGTGGAAACCGAAGTCACGGGAGGCAAGATCCGGTTCTGGTTCGATCCGCAGGGCGAACTCTACATCGTCTGCGAGGAAGCGACCTTCGAAGAAGTGGCGATGCCGCTGCTCGAGTCCCGCAGTCGGGAGACCGTCGCCCGATGGGCCTTCCAAAGTCCCACGGCGGAATGGCCTACGGTGGATTGGTTGCTGGGCGCGCTCGACGCCGCCGGCTTGCCCTGCACCTGGAAAAAGAGCAAGGCTCCGAATGGCCGGCCTTCAACGGTGCAATGGGCCGGCGAGTTGCGTCCGACCGTACAGGCTCAGCCGCTCAAGCGGGAGTCGGTCCACGTAATGCTCTACGGCCCGCTGGATGGACCGGGCTTCGGGATCCTGTTGCGCGTGGGTGAAACGAACGGTCAGGCGGCCAGCCGCATTTTGTCCTGCGCCTCCGACATGATTACCCGGCAATATTCCGGGCGCTGTCTGGTCGGCAATCAGATCATACCGGGCGGTGAATGGACGAGCTGGCGTTCGTTGGAGCAGCAGCGTTGGATCGGCAGAGAGTCGTCCGCCGAATAGAGAGGATCACCGCCGGCGGCAATCGAGTATGCTAGGCGAGGGCTTCTTCGTTCGTGGGGCTGGCCGAGAGGGCCGGAGCGCTGTGCGTGTAGACCGTCGTTCCGTTGGTGTGAGCGACGCCGTTCTTATGGGTCAGGCCCTGGCCGTTCTTCCGATTCACACATTCCACCAGCGACCAGAACCGCAAGGGGTTCACGTTCTGCTTGCGGGCGACGTGGAGGTCGGTGTTCTGCAGGACCGTGTGCAGCGATAGGTCGGTCCGCCAGCCGAGGTGTTTGGTCAGCGGGGAGAGGACCTTCTCGAAGGCCGCAACGACTTTGTTCTCGTTGCTGAAGTGGTTGAGCATGATGATGCGGCCGCCGGGACGGCAGACGCGGATCATTTCACTCACGACTTTGCGGTAGTCGGGCACGGCGGTGACGACATAGGCCGCCACGACGGTATCGAAACAGCTGTCCTCGAATTCCATGGCGCCGGCATCCATGCGGTGCAGCGTCACATGATCCATCCGGTGCTCGCTCACGCGTTTCTTGGCGATCTCCAGCATACCCTCGGAAAAATCGATGGCGACGATGTCGCAGTGCCGTGGATACATCGGCAGCGCGATGCCGGTCCCGACGCCGACTTCCAAAATGCGTTCGCTGGGTTGGACGTTCAGGTTCCGAATCGCGGACTCACGCCCTTCGTGAAACACCTTGCCGAAAATCTTGTCGTAGACACCGGCATAGGACGTATACACCCGCTCGACCTTCTGTAAATCCATGTCCCCTCCAACCCACACACCGTGCGCCCTGCGCATCCCAACAGGCAGGGATGAACCGAACGCCATACTCACGTGGGGTAAATCTGTAACGGCGGAGCGCCTGAATGGAGCGAGGAACCCGCCAGACTTTCGACTGGCGCTACAATAACCAAGTCAAGATATCGAGTCAACAAAATCTTGCCCGAATGATCCGAACCATCGTCGGTATTTGTGCCGGTGTCCCGGCGCTTGTTGGAGGTCGGGAGGCCGCCGACATACGCGCGCATTTTCACCGCCGGCCATCTTGATTCGGCTCGAGGCGCTATGGGATAGGTACGGCCATGTGGCTCGCCGGCCTCTTCGCAGGGACATTGTTCATCGGGCTCATTTGCGGCGACTGGCTGTACTTCTGGCGGCTCACGCCGGACGCCAGCCGCTACGGGTGCGGCATCGCCAGAAGCCGTCACCGGTTCGGGCTCGACGTGCTCACGCGGTTGTCGAAACAAGTCGATGCGAACGGGGCCCTGTCGTTGCCGCATGGAATCGCGCGCTACTTTCCTGAGCTGCAGCAGGTGGCGATCCGTCCCCAGTACCACCTCTTCACCATGGGGTTTCGTACGGCCTGGCCGCTCAAGGGGCTCATCCACCTGTCCTCCGAAGCCCAGGCCGTGCAGGCGCTCTGCATCAAACGGATTCCCTGGTCCTCCGCGATCATCACCGGGGTCTGGTTCTCGCTCGTCGCCGTCGGCACGACGACATTTCTCGTGATGTACGGGTTACAGGGCGGATTCGATTCGTTCAGCGGCATCCTGATGGCTGCCGGGATCTTGGGCATCGGGCTCCTAGTGCTCGCCTTCGGCATCGTGACCGTGCTGTTCTCGTATCGGCTCGAGAACAGCCGGCTGACGAAAGTGTACGACGAACTGATCGAAGTGCTTGAGCAGGCCGGCGCTACGACGTAAAGAGCGAGAGGAAAGCGTCATACTCCGGCGGCAGGCTCAATGCTCGGCGATCGCGGGCCAGCCCGGCGATGATGCCCCGGTGTTTCTTGCTGAGCCCGGAGCTGTCGAAAGCCTTGCGAAACTCGAGCCAGCGCGAAGACGCATCGGCCAACAGTTTCGATTGGTCGGCCGGTGGAAGGGCGTGCAGCGATGTGACCAGGGCGCGGATCGCCGTTTCCACGCTCTCATACGGCGGGGCGAGCTTCAACTGGGCATAAAACGTTTCGAGATGGCGGCGGAACTCGTCCTTGAGCGATTGAATCTGGTCGGGCGATAGGGCGGTGGAGTCTGGCATAACGATCGCGCGGATGATACGGTATTGCGTCGGCAGGTGACAACTTCTTTCAGGGAGGAACGGTATGCAATCAGTGATGCGTGGGCTGTTCGCGTTGGTGGCCGTGATCGCGGTGGGAGGCTGCTCGTCCTATCACCATCATCACCATGGGATGTCGGGCGAAGGGAAGGGCGACTCCTATTGGCAGAAGGGCCAGCAGGACATGGAGGGCCTCATCAGCCGGACCGTGAAGGATCCGGAGAAGGCCAAGCAGGTCAACGCCATCGTCGGTGACATCGTCAAGGAACTGAAGGCGGGCCGCGAGCAGGAGCGCAACTACCACCGGCAGCTCTATACGCTGAACGCGAGTTATCAGGCGACGCCGGAAGATTTCATGAAGATTCTCGACGAAGGGAACAATCAGCGGATGAAGTCTTCGTCAAAGATTCTGAGCCTCCGCTTCAAGATGAAGGAGCTGATGACGGCCGACGAGTGGAAGGCCCTCTCCGACCAGATGCTTTCTTATAGCGGAAAGTATCAACACGGGAGCGCGGGCGCTAAAAGCGGGTACTAGAAATAGACGTCAAGCGACAACCGTCACGCGACAGGGAACGCTTTCTCTCTTTAGCCCGATTTACGAATGACGTTTGACGGGAACTAGTTCTGAGCTGGCGCGGCTTTCAAGGGGACCGGGACCCAGGTCGCGCCGGCATCCGTCGAGCGGTACAGGCCGCTGCCGTTTGTGCCGGCGTAAAGCGTCCGTGGATTTTTCGGCGCCATCGCCAACGTCCGCACATTCAGGGTTGCGAGTCCCTGGTTCATCGCCTGCCATTGTGTTCCGCTGTCCATGCTCTTCCAGACCCCGCCTGGCCCTCCGATATAGACTGTGGCCGTGTCCGTCGGATGGATGAGGACGCTGCTGACGAAGGGGTCCGGCAGCGACCGTCCCAGCCGCTCCCATTGTTCCCCCTTGTTGGCCGTGCGGAAGAACCCTTTGGTCGTGCCGGCGTAGAGGATGTCGGGATTCGTCGGGTCCACCTCGATCGCATTGACCCCGAGGGCCATCGAGGCCATCAGTTCGCTTTCCGGAATCAAGCCGGTATTGATCTTCTTCCACGACATCGCCGCATCCTCTGAGCGGTACATGCCGCCGGTGGTCCCACCATAGAGAATGGTCGGATCCTTCGGGTTGATGGCGATGGCGGTCACGATATGGACTTCTTTCATCCCGTTCATCCGCTCTTCCCATTCGCGCCCCGCGTCCTTCGTATAGTAGGCACCCACCGTCGTCGCGGTATAAATCTTCTCGCTCAGTGCCGGATGAAACACGAACTGGTTCACGAACGAGACGTGCTCTTTCAAACCGACATTGTGCGGCAACCAATGTTGCCCACCGTCCGGACTCTTGTAGACCGCATCCCCCATCGTGCCGGCATAGATTGTCGCCGGCAGCATCGGATCGATGGCGATCGTCGTCACGCGCCGCGCGCTGAAACTCGGAAATTTCTCCCATGTCCCGCCGCCATCGCGCGACTTGTAGACCGCATCATTGGTGGCGACATAGAGAATGTTGGCATTCGTCGGATGCAGCGCAATCGACACGATGGCTTCGCTGTCCTTCTGACAGCCGAGACTAAAGAGGAGCAGGGCCAGCGAAGCGAATTGCGCAACGATTTGAAATCTCATGGATGGCGGGAGACCTAAACACAGGGATTAGATCGTAGTCAAGGGAATGGTCGGTGAAGGGTCACGCCTCGGCACATGTCGTGTGAGAGGCATGGCAGCCCAGTTATGGAAAGTGGAAGCCTTATTCCGGTACGCTCCTCGAGGCAAACATGAGTGTGGACCAGGTGGGCGCTGCAAATTAGAATGCCCTCGAGGGTTTAATTAGGCGGACATGTTACGAATTCAAAGTAAAGACGGAGCGTTGGGTGTCGCGTGTACGAACCGAGGGTGCGGTGTTTATCTCGATAATGACTCACTTATTGATCTGGCCAAGGGAGATAGCACCCGACGCGATCGATTCGTATCGGCAATCAAGAAGAAAGGGGCCCTCCTCTTTTCGTTTACTAGTGCATTGGAGCTTGCCGGACCGCAAGGTCGGTCGGCGGAAGTAGTGCGGGCATTTCTTGATTCACTAGGGCCGTATTGGATGCCGCTAGCTATGAATGTGTACAAAGTTATGGAGAAGGAGCAAAGCAGAAGCGAGAGCTCACCAGCGTTTTCCGACATCTTCCTGAGAGGATATTTCGAGAGTCGGCTTCAGCAAATCAGTAACACAACCGGCGGTTTAGTGGGGATCTCGGCCGAATCCTTCTTCCGCTTGGGCTCAATCGTTGGGTGGATTCAGGACAATAGAGACTCTGTGCGTCAGATGGCGGCAGAAATCGACAGGATGTTTCGTGATCTACTTGGCCAGCGAGTGCAGCAGGGACGTGACGGCACCCTTCCACAGGAGTTGGCAGCACTACCTGCCTATTCGGAACAGCATCCGGCAAGATTTGCATTCTTCCAGCTTCAGCGCGTCATTTGGAACGAGGCCAGAGCTTACCAATTGAAGGCAAATGATGGGATGGATTTTTGTCATGCAGTTGTCGCTTCCTCTTATGGAAGCATCATCACTTTGGACAAACATTGGAAACGGCGTATTCTGGAAGTACCTCAGCCCCATCGCCTCGCTAGAACATTTTATCGAGCTGAATTGGACGAGCTTGTCGACGAGTTTGAAGCGTTGGAGACTACTAATGTCGGCTAGAGCTGACAGTCCGAACGGTGGGCAACTAGCGAAAAAAGTGCCGCGATTCAAGCCGATGTTCGGCTCACACTCGATGGAATTGTACCATTAATGGTCAGAAAAGCAGTGTCGGTAGTCTGCTGCGACACCGCTTAATGAATTCAGGCAGAACGGATGCACAGTGATCTTTAGTTTGTGAGAGAAATGGTGACGTTCCTGCGACTTGCGCGAAGAGTCGGGCACCGCACGCGTTCTTTCCTCCCCTCCCCCCGTGAACGGCGGGACCCATCTCTCTCTAGGCGCTTGGCCGAGAGCAGAGCAACTTCATCGAAGGAGCGGGGACCCGTCGAGACTCAGCCGGGAAGGAAAGCGGAAACTGACTGAGTCCGCGAAGGAATTTCCGAAGGCTTCCGCCCGGCTGAGTCCGATAAGGGTCGCTCCGGGAGATGAGGACGCGATCGCTCTTGGCCAGGCGCGTTATAGTTTCTTGTTGAATCTCTCCGCATACCCCGTCAGCTCCATATATCCTTTGCCTGCAATCTTCTTCCCCTCCGCCACGCCACTCACGCCTATCGCGCCTTCCCAATAGGTCACCTGCGTACTGCGGCCGGTGAGCAGTTCTTGCTCGGCCATCAACGGATTCAGTTCGAGTGAGAGCTGCTTGGATGGAACGGTGAGTCGCCACTTCTGGGGATATTGTGCCTTGCTGGATGGACTGTTCCAGTAACTCAGCGGTTGGAGCGCGAAATCGCCGATGGATAGATGCTGTGCGGTGCCGTCGCGGTCGATGACGGTACCGCTTGAAACCGGAGCCGCCGATCCGTCGGCGCGGCGCAAGCGATAGAGCATCACTTCCGTCTGATCATCGAGTTGCAGGCTGAACCAATCCCATCCGACGAGATCCTTGCCCAAATCCGCCGAGCCGAACTCATGGTCCATCCAGCTGGTGCCGGTGATCTCGAATGTCTCTTGGCCGATGGTGATGCGGCCGGTCGTCGCCATCCTTGTGAACGAATAATAGTGGGAAGCTTGTCCTGGCTCGACTCCCTTGCGGCTGATGCCGGAGGAGCCGTGGATGACCAGTGGCTTGGCCGGCGCGAGGTCGAGTTCCATCGCGAGGTCGCCCTCTGCGGCTTTCAGGACATGGTGATCGGATTGCTGCGGCGACTCGGCCATCCATTGGTCGATCCAAGTACGCAGGTGCCCAGGCTCCGCGCCGGCTTTGCCGAGTCCGGCGCGGCTGAGTTTTTCTTCGTAGCGGAACTGTTTCTTGGAAAGATCGGTCATGGCGAAATGTGCCAGATAGAGCTGCGAGATCGTCCACTTGGAGGGTTCGGTCTTTATCTGTTCCGCCGGAACCCCTCGGCGGAAAAACGTCAGTTGATAGCCGAATGTGCGGCCGTCTTTGGTGGAGAGGTTCCCGGTGTAGTACCACCACTCAGTGCGAAACGCCTCGTGCGCCCCGTGGTCGCGAGGGAAAGTGTAGCGATAGCCCTCGACGGCCTGCTGAAACGAGAGGGAGGAATCGGCCGAGAGGGTCGAGGGGATCCATAAGGCCAACAGGCAGAGGAGGAGTCCGAGACCCTGCCTGTATCGGACTCTCGTCGTCGCGTGCGGCTGTCGCTGTGACGGATTCATCACTGTGGCGCTTATAACATGCGCGGCGAGCATGTCACAAATCGCCAGTGTTGACGCGTTGTTTCTGCGCTTGTTCGCCCCTGTATCGACGAGGCTTCGCCGTTGACAATTTTGGCGACCATCAGCTATCGTGAGCCATGGATGTACATCGTGAGCGAGACGCTCTCGGGCCGGACGAGAGCGAGCCGAGCGCGCCTTTTGCCGTTCCCTCCCGCATTCCGGTCTTTGCGCTCCCCAACGTGGTCTTATTTCCGAAGACCTATCTCCCGCTCCATATCTTCGAGCCGCGCTATCGCGCCATGATCGACGACACGGTTCGAGGGGGACAGTGCATCGGGATGGCCCTGCTCAAAGAGGGCTGGGAGTCGGACTATTATGGGAATCCGCCGGTCTATCCGATCGGCTGCGTCGGCCGCTTGGTCAGCGTGCAGCCCCTTCCGGACGGGCGTTCCAACATTCTCTTGCAGGGGTTGGAACGGTTCGAAGTGGGCGAGGAGCATCACGACAAACCCTATCGCCAAGCCGACATTCTCCTCAGCCCGCACCGGACGGAGACCCGGTTGGACGCCGCGGTCCGGCAGCACCTGGTGACGGCGCTGGAAGAATACCTCCGCACACGCAACGACGCCCCGACCTGGCAAGGCTGGTATCGCGAAGACGTCAGCGACGAAATCTTAGTACACACGTTGTCGACCTATCTGGACTGTACGCCGCTGGAAAAACAGTTTCTGTTGGAAGCCGACTCGCTGCATCAACAGGCCCGCCGCCTCAGCGATCTTCTCCAATTTCAGACGCACGATCATCACGGCGCGAAGGGTTGGGGATGATGGACCGGGCAGTGGCGATCGAGGTGGCGCACTTTTCGAAGTCGTACGGCACGCACCAGGCCGTTTCCGACATGTCCTTTCAAGTCTATCAGGGCGAAATCTTCGGCCTGTTGGGGCCCAACGGCGCGGGGAAGAGCACCACGCTCCGTACGCTGATTACCCTGCTGGCCCCGACCTCCGGCAGCGCCACCGTGCTCGGCCGCGACATCGTGCGCGACGCGGATGCCGTGCGCGGGTTGATCGGCTATGTGCCGCAGGAGCGGGCGATCGACCGCTTCCTGACCGGCAAAGAACACCTCGATTTGCTGGCCGCCCTCTACCACTTGCCCAAGGACGTCGCCTCGGTCCGGATCGCCGAATTGCTGAAACTCGTCGAACTGGAGGCCCATGCGGATCGTCCGGCGAAGACCTATTCGGGCGGCATGAAGCGGAAGCTCGACATCGCCTGCGGCCTCTTGCCCAATCCGAAAATCCTGTTCCTCGACGAACCGACGCTCGGCCTCGACGTACAGAGCCGGCTGCGGATCTGGGATTACGTGCGGATGCTCAAGGCCCAGGGCATGACGATCGTCATGACGACGAACTACCTCGACGAAGCGGATCAGCTGTGCGACCGGATTGCGATCATCGACGGCGGAAAAGTGAAGACGATCGGTTCCCCCGCGGAACTGAAGGTCGGCCTCGGCGGCGATATCGTGTCGCTCACATTAAAGGACGCAGGTGCGACCGGACAGTTGGAATCGGCGCTGAAAGGGCAGCCGGCGATCAAGTCCGTGCGGGCGACGGTGAAGGGATTGGACATTCGGGTCGAGTCGCCCGAGAAGGCGCTGCCCGTCATCTTGGAAACGGCCAACCGCCTGAATTGCACCGTCGAATTCATTCAATACAATCGACCCCGCTTGGACGATGTATTCATCGCCCACACGGGCCGGCGCATTGAAGAGGCGGCGAGCGCGAGTGTTGAATGATCAGTGCTCAGTGTTCAAGGTCGACATACAACGTTCACCATGTAACAGTACGGGTTTATGAAAGAGTATTGGCAAGAAATCAGTGCGTTGACGATGCGGTGGGTCCGGCGGTTGAGCCGGGAAAAGTTCAGCATGCTGTTTACGCTGGTGCAGCCGATGCTGTTTTGGCTCATCTTCTTCGGGAATTTGTTTCAGCGCGTGGCTGATGCCCAAGTGACCCAGGCGCCGAACTACATCAGCTTCCTGGCGGCCGGCGTCGTCGTGATGACGGTGCTCAACAACGGGTTAGCCGGGGGTGTGGATCTGCTCTTCGACAAGGAGAACGGGTTCCTGGAACGGCTGATGTCGACGCCGATCCGCCGGTCTTCCGTCATTCTCAGCCGCTTTATCTTTGTGACGACCATCACGAGCCTGCAAGTCTTGGTGATGCTCGGCGTGGCCTTTCTGTTCGGGGTGCAGCCGGCGACGGGGTTGCTCGGCATCGCGATGATCCTCGTGATCGGGATGCTCTTCGGCGTCGGTCTCACGGCGATCTCGATGGCCATGGCCTTTTCCGTCAAAAGCCACGGCGATTTCTTCTCCGTGCTCGGCTTCCTGTCGCTGCCGATGATTTTCCTGAGTTCCGCCCTGGTGCCGCTCGCGGCGATGCCGGGCTGGATGAGTTTCCTGGCGAAGTTTAACCCGATGACCTGGGCGATCGACGCGGTCCGCCCGCTGATCCTGACGAGTTGGAGCGATGCGCTGCCGCACGTCGGGATGGTCGTCGTCGTCATGATCATGTTCGACGCACTCTGCCTGTACGGCGGCGCGAAGGCTTTTCGCCGTGCCATGGGTTAGCGGGTCGATCCGGAGTGTGACGATGCTAGTAAGCGAGAGCCAAATCCGGGCGCTCATTCGACTGTTGGCCGATGAGGACGAGAAGATCGTCAAGACGATCAGTGACAAGTTGATCGACATCGGTCCCACCGCTGTCCCCCTCTTGCAGGAAGCCGAGATCGAACAGCCGGAAATGGCCGAACGCATCGCCTCCGTCCTCGAAGAGATCCGCGGCGGCAAGCTGGAAGCGGAGCTGATGGAGCTGGCCGCTCAGCCGGACGATCGGATGGATCTGGAACAGGGCGCGTTTCTGATCGCCCGCTACGCGTATCCGACGCTCGACGTGGCCCAGTACACCCGTCAGCTCGACGAGATGGCGCAGGAGGTGCAAGACCGGATAGGGCCGCGGGCGTCAGGGGAAGAAACGGTCAAGACGCTCAACCGGTATCTGTTCACGGAGCAGGGTTTCAAGGGGAACACCAAGAACTACTACGAAGTCGAGAACAGCTATATCAACTGTGTGATCGACCGGCGGACCGGCATCCCTATCAGCCTGTCGGTGGTGTATCTGCTCATCGGGAAACGTCTGCGTCTTCCGGTGCATGGGATCGGCATGCCGGGGCATTTTCTGGTGAAGTACGAGTCGGACCGGTACAAGATTTTCGTGGATTGCTTCAACGGCGGGGCGCTCCTCACGGAAAAGAACTGCCAGCGCTTTCTGACGGAAGCCGGGTACGGATTCGACGAGAAGTACCTCCAGCACAGTCCCGTCCGGGCGATCCTGTCCCGGATGATCAAGAACCTCCTCGCCATCTACGCGAAGCTCGACGACCCGCTGAAGAAATCCCGCCTGACGAAATTTATGGAGATTTTGGGCTGCGAAATTAAAGAGGGCGGCCTCTAAATTGTGATCCGCATCCGGTCGCGCGCGAGCGTGATTCTTCCTCCGAACGATTCCCCCGCTTGGGCCTTCACATCATAACGGTCCGCAATCGGATAGAAATGCGAGAGGATCAGGCGTTTCGTGCCCGCCTCCCGGGCGACCAGGCCGCATTCGCCGGCGTGCAGGTGACCTCGGCCTGGTTTGTTAGCGGGAAACGAACAGTCCAGCACCGCCAGATCCGTATCCGCGCAGAGGCGCACGAGACTGTCGCAATGCTGGGTGTCGCCCGAGTAGGCGAAGGCCCGCCCTCCGTATTCAATGCGGTAGCCCAGGCAATGGAGGCCCGGGCTGTGCACGACGGTCCTGGGCAGCACCTTCGTACGGCCGATCCAAAACGCCCGGTCAGAGACTTCTTTGAGCGTGGTGCGAAATCGTGCCTTCGTGAACCCCGGCAACGTCGCGATCAAGGTGCGAAAGAGGTCTCTGGTGCCCCTGGGCCCGACGATGGTCAAGTCGGGTCTCGGGCCGACGTAGTTCGAGTGGTAGGCGGCATCGAAGAAGAACGGAATGAAGTCGGCCAAGTGATCGCTGTGGTAATGCGAAAACAAGATGTGTTCGATGCGGTGCCGATCGATTCCCGCCCGCAGCAGGTTCATGAGCGTACGCGGGCCGAAGTCGAGGAGCAGCGTGTGATCGGTACGCAGCACATAGCCGGCGGCGGCCCTGGCGGGATGGACGTTCGTGCCTGATCCAAGAATCGTGAGGCGCATGAGCTCGATGGGGGAAGGGTGAACGGCTCGCTTCAGCCGGCGCGGCCGGTTCCGAGACTTAGCCGGTACGGCGCTCCTCTTGCTGAAAGCTGTCCCGAATGCGGCTCAACAACCGCCGTGCGGTCTCCGCGTCCTCCTGCGACAGGGCCCGCTCGAAGAAGGGACGAGTGAAGGCGATGTGTTCCGCGAACACTTTTTCGAACAGCGCCTGACCTTTCGTCGTCAGCTGGATCTTAGTGCGACGCTTGTCCGAGTTGACGGCGGTCCGCCGGATCAACCCTTTCCGTTCCAGCCGGTCCAACACGCCTGTCAACGTCCCTTTTGTCACGAGCGTCTGGGAGGACAGCTCCGAACAGATCATCCCGTCCGTATCCCCCAGCGTCGCAATGACGTCGAACTGCGACGGGGTCAGGCGCATGGATCGAATGTGCCGGCTGTCCGTCCGCCAAAAGGACAGGTAGGCTTCGACTAATGGGCGGAGCACCTTGAGATAGGGATCGTCTTTCAGGTCTGGGAGTTCCATCACCGGCGAGCATAGTCTGGGCCCGAACGGACTTGCAAGTGCCGGAATCCTCGTTGACGGCGCGGAGCCGCGCTCCCTATGATGCGGCTCCTATGCGGCGCCACGAGTCCGGCCACGTCAACCTGACCGCCATCGTCCTCCTGCTCGGCACGGTCATCGCCGGGGTCTGGATTTGGAAACGGCTGACGCCGGAACAACAGGACTATGTCGTTGATCAGACGATCCCGATGGTGCTGGCAGTCGTCGCTCTGCTGCTCATCCTGATCATGGCCTGGCGGGCGGTCCGACGCCGATGGGAAACGCGCAAGGTCCGGGCGCAACTCCTCGCGCGCTTCGAGCGGGAAACACGGCGCGAACAGCGACTGGAACTGGCGTTTACCCTGGTCGAAGTCAACGGGTACCGGCTTGAAGGACTCGAATCCGTCGCGCCGGCCTTTCGAGAGCTGTTTCTCACGACGTTGCAGCGCGCGTTGGGTGACAAACAACATCGCATCAGGGGGATGGCGGCCAGCCACCTCGGCGTGTTGCAGGACAAGACCGTCGTGCCCTTCCTCGTGAAGGCGTTGGAGGACGACCATGCCTATGTCCGCTCCTGCGCGGCCTTGGCGTTGGGCCGGATGCGGGCGTCGGAAACGCGCGATCGTCTTCAAACGTTGGTGGAAGAAGACTGGGATCAGACGGTCAGAAGTCGGGCAAAAGAAGCCCTGGAACGAATGCCGGGTCAGGGTTAAGCGGCTTTCGCGTGAACCTGTTCGTGAGTCCAGTCGATCACGGCGATTTCCGGTTTGCAGTTCCAACGGAGAGGCAGGAACGACCAACCGAGCCCGCGATTGACGTAGAGTGTGTGCGCGGTTGTTTTATGGTGGCCGGCGATGCGCCCGTTGCAGCCGGGCGGCAGCCAGAAGGTCGGGACGAAGGGGATCCTCCACTGCCCGCCATGGCTGTGGCCGCAGAGAATGAGATCGATCGAGTGATGCGGTTCGACCTGATCCAGGATGTTGGGCGCATGGGCCAACAGCAGGGTGAAGCGTCGATCCGCCGCCGGCGGGAGACAGGCGAGATCCGACCGGTGCAATGACGGATCGTCGACACCGGCGATGGCCAATTCCCCGGAGCGGGTCTGCACGATCGCCGACTGATTCACGAGCAGCGTGACGTTGTGCCGGTCGGCCAGCTCGGAAAAGTGCGCAACGGGGACTCCGCTATAGTGGTCATGATTGCCGAGTGTGAGGTAGACGGGGGCCAGTTCGCGCAACCGGGCCAGGAAGCGGAAGAGATGCGGCAGTCCTTCCGGCACGTTGAGCAGGTCGCCCGTGATGAAAATCCAGTCCGGCCGCAGGGTAGTGATGTCCGCTACGATTGCGTCATGGCGAGGCTGGTAGCGATCGAGATGCAGGTCGCTCAAATGTACGGCGCGGTGTCCGGCCAGCGCGCCGTGGACCACGACGTGCTGCGTCACCTCGTGCATGGCCAGGCCGAACTCCAGCTGCGGGACCAGGCTGAACAGGCGGTAGAGGGGCTCACTGAGCGACCAGCCGATGGAGGCGCGGAGCCGATCCGGCCAGGATCTCCTGCGTCGGATCATTGCATCACCCGGTTCAACTCGGCGCGGTCCTGGGACGTCATGCGGTAACCGCGTTCGTAGAGGGTGCCCATGCCCTTCATGACGTCGTCGAGGCTTCTCGTGCGGTACCACTGGTCGAACCGGGCGGTCAGGGTCGCGCCGGTCTGTCGGGAAGAATCGGCTGGGTCATACGGCAGCGACAGGGACTGCAGCAGGTCCTGGAGTTCCGTTACGCTATAGGTGCGATTGTCATCCCGGTCGGCGACCAAGGCGAATTCATACACGGTCAGACAGACGGAGAGCAGGGCCTGATGTTTGGCAAACATGTCGCGGGCGGTGTCCATGCCGCCGGGGTACTGTTTGCGGCATTCCTGATCCGGGTCGAAATCCGCCGCGCGCCGCCAACTGATGCCTTGCACCGCCGGTGGCGGCGGGGTTTTCGAAGCCTTATAGAACCAGGAGAGGCAGGTGCTCGCCTGCGCGAAGGCCTCTTTGTCGCGGGACATGTGTGAGATGACGTGTTTCGTGAATTGCATGAAGACGGTCGGTTCAGCGGCGCCGGCCTGGCCGCTTGGCGCGGCGGCAAGTGCGAGGACCAGCGCTGCCAGGGCCGCCGGTCGTCTTGGAGTCCGCAAACACATGGGCCAGTATACCATGGGCCATTCGATTGACTGAGCAAAGATCGTATTCGATGACGGATTCTGATCGGTCGAAGAGAGGCATTGGACGATGAGCCTTCCCTACCTCACGAGCGACTGTCCCGGCATCGGCGGCCGCATGCGCGTCGAACCGGAGGATTTTCAGGTGGAGGAACGGCCGCTCTACCTCCCGTGCGGGGAGGGTGAACACCTCTACATCAAAGTGACGAAGCGGTTGCTTTCGACGCCCGACCTGGTCCGCAAGCTGTCGTCGGTGCTGGGTATCAAGGTGCAAGGGATCGGCACGGCCGGGATGAAAGACGCCAGAGCCGTGACGACGCAGATGGTGTCGTTGCATTTTGCCACGCCGGAACAACTGCTGCGGGTCAAACCGGACGATCAGATTCTCGCGATCGAAGTGCTGGGCCGCCATCGCAACCGGTTGCGGCCGGGCCACCATGCCGGTAATCGGTTCCGGCTCGTGGTCCGTGGCGTCGCCGACCATGCCGGCGAGACCTTACCGGCGGTTCTCGATGTCCTGAGCAAACGAGGTGCGCCCAATTACTTCGGTCCGCAGCGTCAGGGGAAGAAAGGCGAGAACTATCTGCTCGGCGCGGCGCTGCTGGAGGATCAGGCTCGGCGTGAAAAGATGAGCCGGGCCAAGCGCATGTGGTTTCTCAACACGTTTCAGTCGCATCTGTTCAATCAGATTCTGGCACGCCGCATCGACCGGATCGACCGGCTGCTGGTCGGCGACTGGGCCATCAAAGACAACGGCGCCTGCTTTCCCGTCGAGGGGGCCGAGCAGGAACAGCCGCGCGCCGACCGGTTTGAGATCAGCCCGACGGGGATTCTCTTCGGGTCTCGCGTCTCCTGGGCCAGCGGCGAACCGGGCGAAATCGAGCGAGCCGTCGTCATAGAGAACGGCTCGACCCCTGAAGGTCTGGTCGAAGCGGCCAAGGCCTGCGGGTTCCGCGGCGAACGCCGTGCCTTGCGGGTCAAGCTCGACGAGTTGGATTGGTCGCTCTCGGACAATAGCCTCACCATCAGCTTTGCCCTGCCCCCCGGCGCCTATGCCACCAGCGTCTTGCGGGAATTGATGAAACAGGAGAGCTCCATCCCAGGCGCATGATATCCTGAATAGGATCCCTTCTCCTTTGATGGAAGGAGAGTCCTCGTGCAATCGCGCCCGCAACAGAGCCTCTTTCCCCTGGTTTCCGTGCCCATTCCAATCCTGATCTGTGCCTTCACGCTAGTCTGCCTTTGGGTTGTTACCGTCGACAATGTCGGCGCGGCTCAGAAAACCGGGCGAGACGTCTATTACAACAATCTTGCTCCGATCGAGGGCCCTTGGCCCCCACAATTGTCGAATGACAACTATCCAACTCAGTATGGTGAAAGCCGACTGATTGTTTGGATGGTGGCGCAACAGCATCTGTATTGGAGCGCCCTGGTGACAGGATCGCTGATGCTCGTTACGTTGCTTGAGGTCTGGGCTATGCTTGGTTATCGCAAGTCATTGGCCGTGGAAGTGGATCAATGGGCGTACGAGATCTTGCGTGTTGTCATGGGAGGGTTTTCGATCGCGGCATTATTGGGGGTTGGACTCGGGACCTGTTTGCTTGTCTTGTATCCTGATTTGACCAGTTACCTTACCGGGATTTTCCGCCCCACGGTATTGATCTATGTAGCTCTTGGGTTGGTCCTCACTCTGTTGGCCTATGGCTATTTCTTTACATGGTGGATGTGGAGTCGAGCGGGGCTTAAGTATCTTCATGCCACACTTGGTATCCTCACCAACGCCGTGGCAACGGCGATCGTGCTCCTGGCTAACGGCTGGAGCAGCTTCATGCTCTCTCCGGCCGGTGTCGATGGTGCAGGGCGGTATCTCGGGAACATCTGGCATGCGCTTCACACGGCGACCTGGAATGCGTTCAACATCCATCGCCTCTTGTCTCACCTGATCCTTGCGGCGGCGGCCTTCGCCTGTTACGCCGCCCACCAAGCAATCCGTGCGCAGTCGGATGAAGAGTTGAGCCAAGCCGAACGTCGAGGGAATCTCTGCTTGTTGCTCCTGACGGGGGCGTTCTTTTTCTTCCCATTCCAAGGGTATTGGCTTGTCATCGAACTCTACCGGTATAACCAGCAAATGGGGATTATCTTGCTCGGGGGACTGTTGGCTTGGTTGGGACAGATTCGGTCCTTACTCGTGGCAGGCCTCTTTCTTGGGGTCAACTACTATGTGTGGCAGCGCATTTCCATTCGTACATTTGGCAAGAGCTACCAGGGATTCAGAAGGTATGTGTTTCTGGTCTTGGCATTGTGCGCGGCGGTCTACATCACGCCGCACACGATGGTCATGACACCCAAAGAGCTGCTTGCGGTAGGAGGGCAGCAACATCCTGTGCTTGGCAACTATGGTGTGGAAGCGGCGAAACAGACTGCCGTCAATATGATGATCTTGACGACCATCGGTTCTTGGTACCTCTGGAGACGGGCCGGCGTCGTGGTGACTCGTAACCAGGCGATGTGGGCTGGTCCTATCACAGCCGGGGTGTTCCTTGCTGCCGCGATCAATTTGCTCTTGTCAGGCATCTATGGCTACTACGTTCCAGCCAACGTGCGCGTGGGTGTGCTGACTTCTAGTGCGGCTATACCCTTCCTGGTAGTAGGGTACGTGCTCCTCTTAGCCCGTGGGTGGAACCAGCACACAGTTGAGGCTCCATCGGTGTTTCGGCAATCACGGTTGATGAGACAATGGAGCATCTTTCTCTTAGCTTTTCTCGTGACCTGGTTGATGGGGCTGGGAGGTTATCTTCGATCCTCGGTGAGGCTCTTTTGGCACATTCATGAGGTCATGCGTGACCAATCTCCCTGGTCGCATACCCATTCCACCGGTTTTGCCGTGAACGTGATTTCACTGAATGCGCTATTGTTTTGGTTCGGGCTTTTGCTGCTGCTCTGGCTGGCGCATGTACGTGGGAAAGAAGTAACGCGAAGAGAAACGGATTCTTCGATGGAGGTCTCAAACCTGGAAAAGGCAGAGATTCATCCATGAGCACGGCACAAGAAACCGTCTTCCTGCGCGGCCACATCATCGATTCGCTGATTCTGGCGAAGGTGCTGGACACGATTCTAATGATGGGCGGCACGTTTGACCTCGAAGAAGTCACGATTGGCAAGACCCGCCATGAGACGTCACGCGCTCGTATCCGCATTCAGGCTCCTTCGCCGAAGTTGCTAACTGACATTCTAGAAGCGGTCCAACCTCACGGCACGTCGGTTGAGCGGGAGGTGGATTGCCAGCTGCAGCCTGCGCCTGCTGACGGCGTATTCCCAGATGACTTTTACGCGACCACACATCTCCAGACCCAAGTGCGAGTGCAAGGGCAGTGGCTGGATGTCGAACGGATCGAGATGGACCTGGGAATCGTCGTGAACGGCGAGAAGACCGAAGCCCGCGCTGTACCGATGGGCGAAGTGGGGCGTGGGGATTTGGTCGTGACAGGACGTACCGGTATCCGCGTGATTCCGCTAGAGCGGCCTCGAGAGCGGGATGTCTTCGGGTTTATGGAGTCGCAGGTTTCTGCCGAACGGCCGCATGGTCATGTCATCGCCGACGTGGCAAGACGGATGCAGATTCTGCGCGATGGCCATCGCGCCGGGCGAGAGGACTACAAGGTCCTCTTGGCCGGTGGACCTGCGATCATCCATGCGGGAGGCCGAGAGGCCTTGGCTTGGCTCATCGAACAAGGGTTCATCCATGTGCTGTTCTGCGGGAATGCGCTCGCGGCTCACGACATGGAAGCGGATCTGTACGGAACTTCATTGGGCTATGGTCTGACGGCAGGAAGGGCGGTGCCGCACGGCCATGAGCATCACTTGCGTACGATCAATCGTATTCGTGCGATCGGAAGTATTCGAAAGGCGGTCGAAACCGGTGTCATCAAACAGGGCATCATGGCGTCCTGTATCGCGCGCGGCGTGCAAGTAGTCATGGCCGGTACGATCAGAGACGACGGGCCGTTGCCGGGCGTGATTACCGACTCCGTTGCTGCTCAAGCGGCGATGCGAGCAGCGATTCCAGGCGTGGGGTTGGCGCTCCTGGTTGCTTCGACGCTCCATTCGGTGGCGACTGGCAATCTGTTACCAGCGACGGTGCCGACGGTCTGTGTCGACGTGAATCCCGCCGTGCCAACCAAACTGTCCGATCGCGGCAGTTTTCAGGCCGTCGGGCTCGTCATGGACGCCGCATCGTTTCTCGGAGAGCTCGCCCGTCTGTTGGGGAGAGCCTCATGAGCCGCTTATTGGTCTGCCCGCCGGACTATTTTGGTATCGAGTACGAGATTAATCCCTGGATGCGCCTCAGCAATCGAGTCGATCACGAGCGGGCTGTCGGCCAATGGCATGGACTGATGCGTGTCTTGGAGCAGGACATCGGCGCCGTGATCGAGCGGATGACGCCGGTTGTCGGGTTGCCCGACCTGGTGTTCACAGCCAACGCCGGCGTCGTGTATGGGCAGACGGCGGTCGTCAGCCGGTTCCGCTATCCGGAGCGTCAGCGGGAAGAGGCCCACTTCGAAGGCTGGTTTCGGGACCACGGATACGGGATCGTGACGTTGGATGAGCAGGTGTATTTTGAAGGGGCGGGCGACTTGCTGGGCTTTCCCGACGTGTGGTTCGGCGGATACCGGCAACGGTCCGACATCCGGGCTTTTCCGATTCTGAGCGACCTGTTCAAGAAGGAGATTATTCCGTTGGAACTCGTCGACGGCCGCTTCTACCATCTTGACACGTGCCTCTGTCCACTCAGCGGGGGCGACCTGCTCTATTTCCCGGCGGCGTTCGATCGGTATGGGCAGGCAGTGATCGCGGAACGGGTTTCCGTGGAACAACGGCTCGAGGTGCCGGAAGAGGAAGCCCTGCAGTTCGCCTGCAACGCGGTCTGTCTCGGGAAACACGTCGTGCTGCCAGCCGGCTGTTCCCAGAGCATGGCCCTTCTGGAGGCCCGCGGCTACGTACCCCATCCCGTCTTGCTGGACGAGTTCATGAAGTCCGGCGGCTCCGCGAAGTGCTTGACGCTCGCGTTGGATTAGCTGTGGCCAGGAATGAGGCGGAGGGGATGGGATGAGATGGGTTCTTCGGACTTACGCGGCGCGGGCGTCATCTTCTGACAGCCACAGCCGGACCGCCTGCTGCATCGATTCCAGCTGCAACGGTTTCGCAAGATAGCCGTCCATGCCTCCGGCGAGACAAGCTGCCTGGTGATGGTCGATGCCGTGAGCCGTCAGGGCCACGATCGGGACCGGTTTGCCGTCCGGCCGCGTGAAGCCTCGCTTCCGAATTTCCGCCGTGGCCGTCAGGCCGTCCATCTCCGGCATTTCGCAATCCATCAAGATCAGCTCGTACTGCCGCCGTTCCAGTGCCTCGATGGCGGCGCGGCCGGTTTCCACCACATCGGCTGATTCCTGGCAGAGATCCAACATGGCGAGGAAGACCTCCCGATTGGTCGGATCGTCTTCTGCCAAGAGGATGCGGCCCGGCTTGGTCTCAAGGGAGGGTTGGGCCGGTTTCTGCGGCTGGTCGGCCACTGGCGCTGGGCGAGTCATCGTCGACGGTCGTTCCAACATGACGGTAAACCAAAAGGTCGAACCTTCCCCCGGTCGGCTGGTGAGGCCGACCGTCCCGCCCATCATGGTCACGAGCCGATGGACGATGGCCAATCCGAGCCCTGTTCCGCCGAACCGTCTCGTCGTGGAGGTATCGGCTTGGGCGAAGGGATCGAAGATCCTACGCTGGGCTTCCGGCGGGATCCCGATACCGGAATCGCGTACCATGACCCGCAAGACCATGCCCTTGTCATCCGCGCGCTCGCATTTGGCATGGACGGAGACCTCGCCTCGTTCGGTGAATTTGATCGCGTTCCCCACGAGGTTCAAGAGCACTTGCCGCAAGCGCCCCGCATCACCGCGCCACGACCGATTCACGTCGGGATCGATCCGGCACTCGAGTGTGATACCTTTGCGCTGGGTCGGCTCCAGAAACAGTTGGATCACATCCTGGACGGTCGTGGCGAGGTCAAACTCGACCGCTTCGAGTTCCAGCTTATTGGCCTCGATTTTCGAGAAGTCCAAAATGTCGTTGATGACTTGAAGCAACGCCTGGCCGGAGCGGCGGATGGTCTGGGCATAGTGCCGTTGTTTGTCGGTCAGGCCGGTCGACAGCAGCAATTCGCTCATGCCCAGCACGCCGTTCATCGGGGTGCGGATCTCGTGGCTCATGTGCGCGAGGAATTCCGACTTCGCGCGGTTGGCTTGGTCGGCGGCGGCTTTCGCCGCTTCAAGCGCACTCACCGTTTCTTGGAGCTCGTTGTTGCGACGCCGGAGCTCCGCCGTGCGCACGGCGACTTCTTGTTCCAAGCGATGATTGGCCGTCTGTAATTCCCGGTTGCGGTCGTCGACGAGCGCGGCCAAGTCGTCCACTTGCAGCCGGATCGCCCGGCCAAGTTCCCACTTGCGTGTCAGCGAGGCGGCGATCTGCTGCACCTCGATCGAATCGAACGGTTTGCGGAGGATCAGCAGGCGATCGCTGACGCCCAACCGGGAAGCGATCTCACCCCATGTATGGTCCGAATAGGCTGTGCAGATCACCACCTGGATTTCCGGGTCCGCGTACCAAATGTGCTCAATCGTCTTCAGCCCGTCCCAGCCGGGCGGCATGCGCATGTCGACGACCGCCAGCGCATAGGGCCGGCCCATCTTGCGGGCGAGGAGGATCTTGTCGTAGCCCTGTTGCCCCTGATCGGCAAAGTCGAGTTCGAATTGATCGAGCGCGACCGGTGCGGGCTCCTGGCTGCCGAACAGGGCGGCGCGCGCCTCCTGCAGACCTCTGGGGGCGAGTTGCGGGAGCAGGATCTTCTGGAAATCTTCGTGGATCGTGCGGTTGTCATCGATAATGATGATCCGTCGATTCCGATTCACCTGGGGCTCCGTCATGCGGTCACCTCCACCGGGATCAACGGGAGATCGAACGTGAAGGTCGCTCCACAGCCTAGTCCGTCGCTCTGACCTTGCAGCGAGCCTCCCAGCTTCTTCGCCGCGAGCGCCGCGCTGTGCAGCCCGATGCCGTGCCCATTCGTCCTTGTGGTGAAGCCTTGGGTGAACAGGCGCGGCAGATGTTCCGGTGCGATGCCGATGCCGGTGTCGCTGACCTGAAAGCGGCCGAATCCACGCCGGTCCTCGGCCAGGCCGAACCGGAGCGTCACGCGATGGGCTCGCCCCGGTGCGGCATCGATGGCGTTCTTGGCGTTGCTGATGAGGTTGACCAGGATCTGCAGCGCCTGATGGCGGTCGCCTAACCCATCCGGAACCTGCTCGTACTGTTCCACGATCTCGCAGCCTCGGGCTTCGAGGGCCGGCCGATAGATGGCCAGCGCCTGCTCCATCAGCTCCTGAAAACGTACCGGCTCTTGAATCGTGCCGCCTGGACGCGCTAGGTCCATCTGCCGTGAGACCACTTGCCTGATGTGGTCGATATTGCGGCTCAGTCCCCCGAGTTCCTGCTCGACCAACGTCTGGCTTTGGGTCACGGCCTCGGCCAGCATGGAGAGGTACGACGGAATCTGTTTCCCCTGCGGATCCTCGGTCAGGAAGGCGGCCAGGTCCGACCGGTGGTTCTGCAGCATCGAGGCGATGAGCGAGACATCCCCGACTGGGGCCTGCCGGAGCGTCTTGGTGACGACATCGACCGAGACATTCACGCTGTTGAGCACGTTGCCGATGTTGTGCAGGACGGTGGAGGCGACGTCGGCCATGCCGACGAGGCGCGAGCTCTCCAACAATTGCTTGTTCAACTGTTCACGTTCGGCCTGCACCCGCTTCCGCTCTTCGATTTCCAGCTGCAGGGTTTCGTTCGTTTGTTCGAGTTGTTCGTTTTGGGTCAGGACCTGGGTCTTCGACCGTTCGAGCTGTGTGATGGCGTCGCGGAGCTGCACATTGGCGCGGTCGATCTCGGTGACGTCATGGAAGGAGACCAGCGCTCCTCGCAACTTCGAGCCCTCATCGAGGATCGGCATGCTCGTCACCGACAGGGTCCGGAGCGCATCACGTTCCGATCGGAAGTTCAGCCTCGTGCCCTGTTGGGGAGTTTTCTGATCGATGGCGTGCTCCCATGGGAATTTAAAGACGGCTTTGGCGGGGCCATGCGGGTCGGGTATCCACGCGAGTTGCGACAACGACGTGCCGAGTATGGCCTGCAAGGGTTGCTGGATCAACCGGCAAAACGTCTCGTTCGCCAGGACAATGGAGCCGGCCCGATCCAGCATAACCACCCCGTCGGTGAGGCTATCGAGCGCCGCTTTCACACGCGGAGGGATCACCTGTGAAGGATCGAGTTGCCGTAGAGTCCGTTTCATGAAAGTGAAGTAGCCCAGGAATCCAAGCAGGGACACCACGGCGAGAAAGCGTGGCCAGACTCCCGTTAGCAATTGCTCGCTCCATGATGGATAGAGGGCCTTGAATGAAAGCTGTAAGGTCCCCCAGGGAGCCGACGCCCGATAGATCGGCACTTGAATGTGGTCAAGCGTAGACCGCTGGCCGGGGGGCTGGACCCAATACCGCGTATGGTCTCCGGCCTTGGCGAGTTGGCGGCCGTCGGCCGCAAGCAGTGCCGCAGAATGAATATCGGCTTGTCGTTCAACCAAGGCTTGCATGGCCCGTTCGATCAGGTCGATCTGTCCTGAAGCCGCCAGCAGCGAGTACTGCACGGCCAGATTTTCGCAAAGTGCCTTTCGCGCTGAGAAAATCGGTTTGTCATGGTCGGGTGTCAGGCCCACGATCGCGTCACCGGCCAGCATGGCGCCGAGGGTGACACAGACCAGGCAGACACTGATCAGTACTATGGGGGACAGCCGACCCATGCTTCTCTACCTATCGGTTAGTTTCGGTTAGAGCTTGAGGGAGGATTCTCGTCGAACAGCTGCTGAAGTCCGCCAAATTCCGAGGCTTCATGCCGTTGGTCGGCTTCCGCGTCCGCGCGCCGTCGATTGCGGTCTCTGCGGTTCAGTTTGACGACGGGGAGCGGATCGAAGTGTTTCCAGGCCGGCATCGTGGCGAGCGCGCTGGCCAACAACGCACTGCTGCGGAGCGCCCAAGCGACGAAGCCGGCCGACAAGACCGTGCCGGAAAGTGTCGCGATGCGTGCCACAATAGTGTGTTGGGTCTGGTCGATGCCGACCGCTTCTTCCAGGGAGGCGGTCATGTCGTCAAGTTTGGCCATCAAGATTTCACTGACGGACGGCGGCTGGTCAGGTGGTTCCGGGTCGAGCGTGGGCGCCGGCTCTACCGGGACGATCGTGAAGAGCGGCGGTTCATGATGGTCGTCCCATCTCGGTAACGGCTGATCTTTGCCCTGAGCCTCAAGGCGTTTTGTGTCATCTGATTTAATGAACATGGTCCGATCGGCTGCCGCCAGGGGCTGTGGTTGCGCCAAATTGGCAGGAAGAAACGTCGATTCCAACCGTGGCGCCACCGATTCGTTCGGGACTGGCGCCGCTGGCGGGAGTACCGGCTCGCCGGTCGGAGGGGGAACGGGAGCGGTCGGCCCTGCGGGGGTCGTCGGGACGAGCGAGGGAGGGAGCAGTGGTGTCGAGGGAGGCGCAGTAATGCCCTCCGTCACGTCCGTGACGGTCACCTGAATCGTCTGTGCGGAGACAGCGCCTTGGCTGTCCGTCACACGCACTTGGACGACATACACGTTGTCACTGTTCGCATCTGTGGCCACTTCGAAATCTCGCGGAGCAGTGAAACTCAGCGCGCCGGTCGAGCTGTCGATGGAAAACAGGGCCTGATCGATTCCACCATTGATGCTGTAGGTTAGTGCCTGGGCGGGCAGATCGACATCTGCTCCTGACACCAGGGTAATTCCCGTGACGTTCTCCGCGACAGAGTAGGACGCAGTCGCGCCACCGCCTCCGCTCACGATAGTGGGCGCATCGTTCACCGGCGTCACGATCAATGTGACGGTCGTACTGCCGACCGAGCCGCCTGCCCCGTCGCTCACCGTAAACGTAAACTGATCGCTGGTCGTTTCAGACCCATCGTGGAGATAGACCACGCGGTTTGCGGCGATGTCGGCTTGAGTAAAGGTCGTCGCCGAGACGCCCGGGGCGGTCGTGAGTTCGAGTCGGCCATGCGCAGGACCTGTTCCAATCGAGTAGGTTAGTTGTGCGGCACCATGATCCACGTCTGTCGCCGCCAACTCGGCGCCGGTGATGGGATCGGTTCCCCCCTCCAGCGTCGTACTGCCGGTGTTCGCGGTGATTGCCGGAGCATCGTTGACGGGCGTAACGTTGACGGTGAGGGTGTTGGGGGCGGCATCGTAGGCGGTGTTGCTGTCGCGGACGGAGAAGGTGAAGCTGGCGTAGCCGGTGCCGTTGGCATCGGCGGCTGGCGTGAACACGAGGTTGCCTGCGGTGATATCCGAGACCGCGATGACTTGGCCGGCCGTGACGTTCATGCCGGAAAGGCGAAGGGTGCCGGCACCCGGCAAGCTGTCGATACGGATGGCTGAGAGACTATCTCCCGCATCCACGTCACCAAATCCGAAATTGGCGGTGGTAAGGGTGTGAGAGGTGTCTTCGCTGATCGTGACCGTCGTATCAGCCCCAGTTGGAGCTTCGTTCACATTGGTCAGGTTGATCGTAAAGGTCTCGTCGTAGGTGAGGCCGCCGCTATCGGTGACCCGGACGGTCACGCTGTGGCTGGTGGCACTCTCATAGTTCAACAGTAATCCATCGGCCACGGTGATTTGGCCGGTACTCGTATCGATGGCGAACCGCCCGCCCGCATTGTCGATGAACGAGTAGGAGCTGGTGTCGCCCGTATCGGGATCAGTACTCGTAATCGTGCCGATGACCGTGCCGTTCGCAGCATTCTCCGCCACGGTATTCGAGGAGAGGGCCAAATCCGTCGGCGCATCGTTGCTTGCTTGGACATAGACCAATTTGGTCTGGGGAGTGGCGGTACCCCCATCGCCGTCGGTCAGACCGATCGTCAGGGTTCTGGTGGCCGTAGAGGGGTTGTCACTCACATTGTTGAACTGGATGCTCCGATAGACTTCTTGAACTGCCGAGGGGGTCGCATTCGTATTGAACGTGACGACCAACGGGTCCGATCCGCTGGTGCCGCCGCTCACAGCGCCGACCATGGTCCCGCCGTAGGTCACGTTGTTGCCTGAGAGGCCAACTTGCCCAGGGCCGGTGCCGAAGTTGCCGACCTGGAGCCGGTCATCTGCAGTTCCATTCGCCGAGATTGAAACAGTAAGCGTGCCGCCATCGAAGTTGGCGGAGTCCACATCGACAATGGTACCGGTAGCATCGAAGACTTGCGGCAGCCCCCCCTCCACGAAGGTAACATCGGGAGCAATCGGCGTGATCACCGGTGCGTCATTGCTCGCCGTGATGTCGACGGTCAGGGTGTTGGGAGCGGCATCGTAAGTGTTGTTGCTGTCGCGGACGGAGAAGGTGAAACTCGTGTAGCCGGTCCCGTTAGCGTTGGCCACGGGTGTGAAGATCAGATTGCTCGCGGTGATATCGGCCACACTCACCACTTGGCCGGCCGTCACGGCCACGCCGGACAGGGTCAAACTGCCGGCGCTGGGGAGCGTGTCGATCCGCACCGCACTCAAACTGTCCCCTGCATCTACATCACTAAAACCGAAGTTCGCGATGGTCAGAGTGTGTGACGTATCTTCGTTGATCGTGATGGTGGTGTCGACGCCGGAGGGGGTTTCGTTGACGTTGGTCACATTGATTGTAAAGGTCTCGTCATAGGTCAGCCCGCCCGAGTCGGTGACGCGGACGGTGACGCTGTGGCTGGTGGCATTCTCGTAGTTGAGCAGGCTGCTGTTGGCGATGGTGATCTCGCCGCCGCTGCTGTTGATCGCGAAGCGGCCACTGGCATTGTCGGTGAAGCTGTAGGTCTTGGTGTCGCCGCTATCGGGGTCAGTGCCGCTTACCGTCCCCACCACCGTCCCATTGGCTGCGTTCTCCGCCACCGTATTGGCGGAGAGAGATAGGTCTGTTGGCATCTCATTGACGTTCGTGAGGTTAATCGTGAAGGTGTGGTCTCTGGTGAGCCCGCCGGCATCGGTGGTGCGCACCGTAATCGTATGACTCGCGGCGGCTTCGTAGTTCAGGAGCGAACCGTCGGCGACTGTGATCACGCCCGTTGAACTGTTGATGGCGAAGCGCCCGCCGGCGGTGTCGGTGAGCTGGTACGTGTGCGTGTCGCCCGCGTCGGGATCGGTCGTGGATGCGGTCCCCACGACGGTCCCGGTTGCGGCATTCTCGGTTACGGTGTTACCGCTGAGATTGATGTTGGAGGGGGCTTCGTTGACGTTGGTCACATTGATCGTAAAAGTCTCGTCATAGGTCAGCCCGCCCGAGTCGGTGACGCGGACGGTGACGCTGTGGCTGGTGGCATTCTCGTAGTTGAGCAGGCTGCTGTTGGCGATGGTGATCTCGCCGCCGCTGCTGTTGATCGCGAAGCGGCCACTGGCATTGTCGGTGAAGCTGTAGGTCTTGGTGTCGCCGCTATCGGGGTCAGTGCCGCTTACCGTCCCCACCACCGTCCCATTGGCTGCGTTCTCTGCCACCGTGTTCGAGGGGAGGGCCAAGTCCGTCGGGGTCTCATTCACATTCGTCAGATTGATCGTGAAGGTCTGATCGTAAGTCAACCCGCCAGCATCCGTGGTCCGCACTGTAATCGTATGACTCGCGGCGCTCTCATAGTTCAACAGAGTCCCATCGGCTACCGTGATTTGGCCGCTATTCGTATTGATCGTGAATCGGCCTCCCGCAGAATCAAGGAGTGAGTAGGTGTGTGTGTCGCCCGCATCAGGATCGGTGGTACTCGCCGTCCCCATCACAGTGCCGTTGGTGGAGTTTTCGGCGACCGTATTCGCGCTCAGGTTGATATTGGTTGGAGCCTCATCGATATTGGTCAGGTTGATGGTGAAGGTCTCGTCATAGGTGAGTCCTCCACTATCTGTTACCCGCACCGTCACCGTGTGGCTGGTGGCCGCCTCGTAGTTCAGCAGACTGCCGTTCGCCACGGTGATCTCGCCCGTACTGCTGTTGATGGCAAATCGCCCACCGGCACTGTTCGTGAAACTATAGGTCCCGGTATCCCCGCTATCCGGATCGGTCCCTGTCACCGTCCCGATGACCGTCCCGTTTGCCGCATTCTCCGCCACGATGTTAGCCGAAAGGTTGAGATCCGTCGGCGTATCGTTGACCGCGGTCACCGTGATGGACAGGTTATCCGTATCGGCCGTCCCAGTACTGTCAGTCGACGTGATGGTGAGGGTATCTGAACCAGCAAAATTGGAATTCCCCTGATAGGTCAATGACGCGAGCGTCGCATTGAGATCGGCTTGGGTCCCGCTCAAGGTGACCATGCCGGATCCGTTGCTCCCAGCGCTGATGGTCGTACCCCCGCTCAATGTAAGGCTGAGCGCTCCATTTGTAACGGACAATTGAACGCTTGATAGATTGCCATCGGCGTCTGTGACGGAAAGTCCGCTGATCGCCAATGGGGTATCTTCGGCAACAGTCTGCGGCGCTGGGAGGACGTTGGTCGGGGCATTGTTTGAGACGGAAATGGTGACGGTGTCCGTATCGGTGGCACCATTGCCATCGGTCGATAACATGGTCAACGTATCCGTTCCGGTGAAGAGCGAATTACCCTGGTACGTGAGCGAACCCAACGTCGTATTGATGTTCGCTTGTGTGCCGGTGAGGGTCAGGGTGGCGGTCCCGTTTGCTCCTGACGAGATCGTCGCGCCTCCACTCAATGTCACAGCCACGGTGCCGTTTGTGACGGAGAGTTGCACCGTCGTCAGGTTTCCATCGACATCGCTGACAGAGAGTCCGGAGATGGCTAGAGGGGTATCGACTGCTACTGTTTGGGCGCCCGGCACTGTATTGATTGGAGCGTCATTGACCGCCGTGACGTTGAATGTGAGGGTGCTGGGCGCTGTGTCATAGGTATTGTTGCTGTCTCGCACCGAGAAGGTGAAGGTCGCGTAGCCGGTGCCGTTGGCGTTGACTGCCGGGGTAAAGACCAGGTTTCCCGCAGCAATGTCAGCAACCGTGACGACTTGGTTGGGCGCCACCGCCACCCCAGACAAGGTCAGGCTACCGGCGCTGGGGAGTGTGTCGATCCGCACCGCGCTCAAACTATCGCCCGCATCCACATCACTGAACCCAAAGTTCGCGGTGGTGAGTGTATGCGCCGTGTCTTCGTTGATGGTGATCGTGGCATCGGCTCCGGTAGGAGCCTCATTGACGTTCGTCAGATTGATCGTGAAGGTCTCGTCGTAGGTGAGCCCGCCCGCATCCGTCACTCGCACGGTCACGCTGTGGTCTGTCGCCAATTCATAGTTCAACAGACTGCCGTTCGCCACAGTGATCTCGCCCGTACTGCTGTTAATCGCAAACCGCCCACCCGCACTGTCGGTGAAGGAATAGGTCTTGCTGTCGCCACTATCAGGGTCCGTGCCGCTCACCGTCCCCACCACCGTCCCATTGGCTGCGTTCTCTGCCACCGTGTTCGAGGAGAGGGCCAAGTCCGTCGGGGTCTCATTCACATTCGTCAGATTGATCGTGAAGGTCTCGTCGTAGGTCAGCCCACCCATATCCGTCACCCGTACGGTCACCGTGTGACTCGTCGCCGCCTCATAGTTCAACAGACTGCTGTTGGCGACGGTGATGACCCCGGTGCTGCTGTTGATCGCAAACCGGCCGCCGGCCGAGTCGGTGAAAGAGTAGGTCTTGGTGTCACCCGCATCGGGATCAGTGCCGCTGACGGTGCCGACGGTCGTGCCGTTGGCGGCGTTCTCCGCCACGGTGTTCGCCGACAAACTCAGGTCCATTGGCGTCTCGTTCACGTTCGTGAGGTTGATGATGAACGTCTTGTCGTAAGTGAGGCCGCCGCTGTCTGTCACTCGAACCGTCACGCTGTGGCTGGTGGCATTCTCGTAGTTCAGCAGGCCGCTGTTGGCGACGGTGATGACGCCGGTGTTGCTGTTGATCGCAAACCGGCCGCCGGCCGAATCAGTGAAGGAGTAGGTCTTGGTGTCGCCCGCATCGGGGTCAGTGCCAGTGACCGTGCCCACCATCGTGCCATTGGCGGCGTTCTCCGCTATGGTGTTCGCCGAGAGGGCGAGGTCTGCTGGTGCATCGTTGGCCGCGGAGACTGTAATCGAAGCAGTTTCTGTCGCGGAGCTAAAGGCACCGGTTGCAGAGATGCCGCTGGAAGAGATCTGCACATTGTCGACATAGAACCGGTCGTTGCCGCCAGTGCCAGTGACGATAAACTGGATGCGGGTGTTTGCCGAGGCATAGGCTGAAACGTCGAAACTGGCAGATCCGCTCCCGGTCAGGAGCGAACCAGAAAATACGCCGTTCGTGAGAGTCGTATAGTTGGCACCCCCGTCGCTAGAGACTCGGACCTCGATCCGGTCCGCACCTGCAAGGGTGTTGTTATAGGAGAAGGACAATGTCGCGCCGGTCGAGTTGCTGAGGTTGACCTCTCGTGCGATGTTGTCGCCGACAGTATCGGCATCGAAGCGCAATTGATTGGAACTGATCTGAATGCTGCCAGCCGAAGGCCCAGCGCCGCCCGCATCGGTTTCGATCCAGGCGCCTGACCAGTTCTGCGAGCCGTTATTGTTGCTAAACGATGTGCTGTTGAATTGATCCAAGATGGTGGTGCTCGTTCCTGTGGCGACCTTCGTTCCAGCTGTACCGGAGGTCTGGTCCCAGGCACGGAAACTGAGGCTCCCACTATCGGCGCCCTCACCATCCGGCACAAAGCGCAGCGAATCGGTCGCCCGTAACAACAGGGCGGAGGATTCTGATACGGTCCCGACGTTCGTCCAGCCCGAACCGGTGTTGTATTGCCACGTGCCACTGCCGCTGTTGAGCGACGTAATGGCGATCCCTTCCAACGCCCCGCTATCGGCATCGGTGATCCGGTCGCCGCCCGCACTCGAAATGATCGAGGCAACAGTTTGACCGCTGTTGCTGGTGGCGTCTTCTGTGATGCTGTTGAACGTCATCGTCCCGCTGTGATCCAGTACCGGCGCGTCATTGACCGCCGTGACGTTGAACGTGAGCGTGTTGGGAGCCTGATCGTAGACACTACTGCTGTCGCGGACGGAGAAGGTGAAGCTGGCGTAGCCCGTCCCGTTGGCGTTGGCCGCGGGCGTGAACACGAGATTACCCGCCGTAATGTCTGAGACGGCAATCACCTGCCCTGCGGTGACGTTGACTCCAGAGAGCCGGAGGGTTCCGGCTCCCGGCAAGCTGTCGATTCGTACTGCGGAGAGACTATCGCCCGCATCCACGTCACTAAACCCGAAGTTGGCGGTGGTCAGCGCATGTGACGCGTCTTCATTGATCGTCACCGTCGCGTTAGCCCCAGTGGGCGCTTCGTTGACGTTGGTGACATTGATGGTGAACGTCTCGTCGTAGGTGAGGCCGCCGTTATCGGTGACCCGGACGGTCACGCTGTGGCTGGTGGCCGTCTCATAGTTCAGCAGGCTGCTGTTGGCGACCGTGATGACGCCGGTGCTGCTGTTGATGGCGAAGCGGCCGCCCGCCGAATCGGTGAAGCTATAGGTCTTGGTATCCCCCGCATCGGGGTCCGTCCCGCTTACGGTGCCGACGGTCGTGCCGTTGGCGGCATTCTCCGCGACCGTGTTCGCCGAGAGCGATAGATCTGTGGGTGTATCGTTGATGCCGCTGACTGTGACGGTTGTATCGTAGTTGGCACTGGTCCCGCTATCGCCATCAGTGAGTACGAATCGGACGGTACGCGCCCCCGTTGCCGGTGCGTTCGTATCCGTATTCTGATAGGTGATGTTCTTCACCAAGGCTGTCACGGCGGCAGGTGTCGCATTGCTGTTCAACGAAATGACCAGGTTGCTGCCACTGCTGCCGCCCGTGAAGGTTCCGATGGTGGTCCCTCCGTACGTAATGCTGCTGCCGCTCACCCCGATCTGCCCCGCGCCTGTTCCCTGGTTGCGGATGCTCAGCACGTCTTCAGCACTGTCGCTCCCGGCGGTAAAGCTGACCGTGAGGGTTCCCGTGTCGAAATTGGTGCTGTCCACATCGGCCACCAGCGCATTGCCCCCCTGCTCGATGACCACCGCCCCATTCCCCTCGCTGTACGACAAGCTATCCCCGCTCAGGCTCGCAATTGTCGGCGCATCATTGACCGCCGTCACCACGATAGATGCCGTATCGGACACCATCGAATAGGCGGAATTGCCTCCACCAAGCGCGTTGTACTGCACCTGTACGTCGTCGATGCGAAACCCGCTGCTGTCCGCGACACTGCCATAGAAGCGAATCCGCGTGTTCGATGACATGTGCGATGAAATGTCGTAGCTGTGAGTGCCGGTTGCTGAGGCGCTGGTAATGGTTTCCAACGTGGTGTAACTGGCCCCCCCGTTATTGGATACCTGAACGAGGACTTGCCCCGTCGTCATGAAGATGGCAGGAATTGAAAAAGAAAACGTGGCACTCGTCGCATTCGAAAGATCGACTTCCCGGGCCAACGAGTTACCGACCGTTGTCGGCCTGAAACGTAGAAAGCCTGACGTGATGTCGATGCTGCCAGTCGATGCTCCCGAACCGCTTGCGTCATTCTCAATCCAACTTCCGGACCAATTCGAGGTGCCATTGTTGCTGGAGAACGACGCACTGCTCATGCTGTCGAGCACGGTGTTGTTGCTGGTGGGTAACGACACTCGATCACCATTGCTCCCGCTGGTCTGGTCCCAGGCGCGGAGGGTAATGGCGTTGGAAATTGTGCCGTTGTAGTCGGCGCTCGGCGAAAAATACAGCCGCGTGTTCCCGTTATCCGCCAGCAAGAGCGCTGAGGTCTCGCTCACGGGACCCACTGCCGTCCAGGTCGTGCCCCCGTTGGTCGTGTAGTACCAGGTGCCGTTGGTCTCGTTGGTTCCGGTGATGGCGATGCCCTTGGCGCTTCCACTGTCTACATCGGTGACGCCCCCGGTGAAGGCGCTGATTAGGGAGCCGACAGCTCCGCTCGGCGCTCCCGCATCTTCCGACACGGTCAGGCTCAACGTTGTGTCTGCCAGGACCGGTGCGCTATTTGGGGCGGTGGCATCATAACGTTGGGTAAAGATACCGGAACCGTCGCCAGTACCGTTGCCTGACCACGATACGACGACCTTGCCGCTCTGATAGGCAACGCCTGAATAGTCTTGATGTCCGGATGTCGTGGTATTGGCCAGTGTTTCCGAAGTCAGGGCTGAACCGGAGGCGTCGTATTGCCGAGCATAGACACCGTAGGTCGAACTGGCATCTTGCCCATAACTCGTCCATGTGACCACGAATGAGCCGTTCGTATCCATGGCCACATTGGGCGTGTATTGGTTATACGAAGTGCTCGTGGTAACGGCAATCTCGCCGCCCTGGGCGACTCCTGTGCTGCTCAGACGTTGGGCGTAGATGTTGCTATCAGAACCATCCCACCTCGACCAAGCAACCACGAAACTTCCGTTACTACTGGTCGCCACCGTGGCATACTGCTCCTGGCCGCTCGTGACCGTGTTGACCAGGAATTCCGTTCCCTGCGCCACTCCAGAGGCGTCATACCGTTTGGCGTAGACATCGAAACTGTTGCTGCCCGCTGACGTTTCTCCTTCCCACACGATCATGAAACCGTTGTCGTTCATCGCGATATCGGCCGCCTGCTGATCGCCGGCCGTTGTCGAATTGACCAGGAAGTTCGTGCCGAGCTTTGTTCCGGACGAATCGTAGCGCTGCGCATAGAGGTTGTCCTCGTAGGTACCGCCTGAATCATGTTCGCTTTCCCAGACCACCACGAAGTTCCCGCTCGAATCGATGGCGACTCGGGCACGCTCCTGATCATAGGTCGTGGTCTCATTAACGAGAAACTCGCTGCCGACTGCCGTACCCGATGAACCATATTGACGCGCATAGATGTCGTAGAGCCCGCTCCCCTGATCGCGCTCCCAGGTGACCACAAATTCGCCATTCGAGTTCATCGCGACGCTGGCCATGCGTTCGTTCGCTGCGTTTGAGGCAATGACAAACTCGCTACCCTGAGCTACGCCGGCACTGTTGTACCGCTGTCCGTAAATGTTGCCAGCATTGTCCCAGACATTGACATAGTTGCCGCTTCCATCCATGGCGACACTATCCACGTTGTCGTAGGAATTGAGGCTGTTATGGGTTTGCGTGCCAGGGCTGGTGGTATTGACCCTTGTTTCACTGCCGGAGGTTGTCAGGCTCAAGAGCCCGACCCAATCAGCTTGTGTGTCATAGTCGATGGCCACCTGTGTTTCGATGGTCCCGGTCTGCAGTTCGAGATCCCAGTCGCCGCCCAGGCCAGCAGAGCCTGTGTCGTCGGTGCTGGCTGCGACATCGGCTCCGGTCAGTTGGCTAAGCAACGTAGCAGCGTCCTGACCGGTTTGGCCTTCGGCGAAATCGCACCCATAGATCAGAATGTCGGCTGACTCGGAGAGACTCTGTCTGATCGCCGCCAGTTCGCTGGCGTACTGGCCTGTCATCGATTCCTGTGTCAGCATGCAGGTGCCGAGCGAGAGTCGGCCTTCAGATCCATGGCTGATGATGTGAATGGCATCGATCCCCGTCCGACCGTTAAGCGCAGCGGCGATCTGCGCCATTCCGTCCTGCTCGCCGTCCAGTTGGAGGATTTCGACGTTCGGGCCCATGCCGGCCATGAGGGATTGGTAGTCCGGCACCGTGGGGTCAACGAAGGCAACTTCGGTGGGGGCCCCGCCTGGCGAATAGCTGGCAATCGCTTGTAACAGTTCCTGGCTGTCTGATGACTCCTGGCCTTCCGACTCCGACGCGTTGTCGCTGGAGACGGCCGACTCGGCCTGTTCTTGTGCGACTTGTTCTTGGTGGACTTCAGCTGCGGTTGCCGCGGCTGCGGCGTCGAACATCAGACGAGGTTCGAGCGAGAGGAGCGATTTTGCCAGGCCAGTCTGAGGTTTCGGCGGTTCTCCATCCGGGGGTGTCTTCGAAACGGTTGGTACATCTTTTTTTCGTTTCCGCCAGAACATCGGGCACTCTCCGCCAGTTCGTCTGTCCTTATCGGCGTTCCGTTAGACGGGCTGAAGGGGCTGGGTGAGGCGTTACACGAACCGATCCATTGGCGTGACGGACCGGTTCACACCAATGGAGAAAATTCGGGAATAACGAACAGCACTTGCGACGACGAAGGGCGCTTCGTGCCGCAGGTCGGCATCATAAGGCGACGATTGGTGTCACCGAGAGAAACATGAGTGCACTCAGGTTTTTCGCCTCCTTGCCGAAACAGGAGGGTCAGGCTGGGGGAGAAGGCATTCATGAGGAGGAGTCTGTCATGAAACAGGTCGGGTGGAGCCGGTACAAACACTCTCCCATGGTCGAAGTCACCTGCCAGGTGCAGTTCCCTGACATCTTGACGATTGTGACGGCACCGCCTGCTGCTTTTCAGAACCACATCCGCGCCGATTATCCCCTGTTTCAGATGACGCAGGATCGCCGAGGCTACGTGTTCGCCCGGCAGGATCGACAAGCCCACGTGGCCCTAAGCGCTTCTGCCTTAACCGTCACCGCGGCCTCGTTCGACAAATGGGGTTGGATGCGTGACGGCTTCTCCACCGTCGAGTCCGCCTTCCGAACGGCCTATAGTCCCAGCTCGTATCATCGTACGAGCGTGCGATTCCGGAGCCTGATACGGCCTCGGGCCTACGGCATCTCGACGCTTGAATGGCTGAAGTTGATCAACGGCAAGATCCTCGGCCCATTCGAGATTCCCTTCGTCAACGGAACGCTGGCGAGCAGCCGCCATGAGGTGGTCATGGAGCTGGCTGGGGGGAATCGTTCCGACCGGTTCCATCTGACCCATGGATTCGTCACGGTCACCGAGCCGTCCAAGCCAGGGGGAGCTGGAGAGCCTGGCTATTTGCTGGACCAGCACTACTTCACGACCGAATCATTGGCTCCTGAGCAGGTTGCCACTCGGCTGGATCGGTTCAGCGAGGAAGCCGCGAAGTTCTTCCGCCTATGCATCTTGGACGGGCTGCACCACGCGATGGCACCCATCGCCGCCTAACGTATTAGAACCCACTCTCCCGTAACAGTACCGCGACAGTATGGTCCCAAGCCCGCCTGGCGAGGCTAGATGGTTGCCCCACGATATGCACATGGCCGACCACGGATTGGTCGACGGTGACCCCTGTTTCTTCCACCTGCAACCGCACTCGGTAGACTGACTGTTCCGGTCTGAGGCGGCCCTTGTCATCTTTACGGACGGGGATATCTCCTCCATAGATGGAAGCGAGATACGGCACGGTGAAGTCATGCTCGTCGACGTCGGCGATCTCTACGACGCGCGCCTCAATGGATGGGCGGGTCAGATCGGTCGGGATAAAGCGCGCGGCGAGCCCGCGGTCGAGATAGGCCAAGTCGTCCGCTTCGACAACCCCTTCGATCTCCACATGGTCGGGATCGATGAGAAACGCCACAGGAAGTCGCTCATCGATCCAACGTCCGGGCTGCAACGAATCTTCGCGGTCTCTGACGATCCCGCTGATCGGAGCTCTCAGGATCAGGTGATCTCTCTTGGCTTCCAGCCCGACCAGTTCGACCAGGCCGGCTTTCAACGATTCTGCGATCACCTGGCGTTGCGTCCGGTCAACCGCGTGTCCAGCTTGGCGATCCAGGCGATAGTCCCACATTGCCGTCTTGATCTCAGCCAGGCGGAACTCTTTGTCCAAGGCGGGATTTTCTAGGATTGCAATCGCGTCGTTCATTTTCACGAATTGGCCATCCTGGGCCGACACGTCACGGATTCGGCCGGGAGTCGGCGCGAAGATGGTCACGTAGGAGGAGGCTTGCAGAACAGCGGGAACTGAAAGTCGGGTAGACATTGGGACAAATGCCAACGAGAGCAGAAGGCTCGCCAGGGCGGCGGTAATCCAGGCGCGAGGTGAGGCGGCGTATAGGGCCCGACTGTTCCACCAGCCTGTTAACTCCCGCAGGATCGGCAGGGCGATGAACCAGACGATTTCGACGAGGAAGAGGATGATCCCCAGTGCTTTAAAGAAGAAGTGATAGACTGCGACGGCGATACCGGTGAACAGCACGAGTCGATAGAGCCAAATTGCCCAGGCGTAGCCTACCATCGTCCGGCGCGTGGTGGCCGAGACCCGTTCAGGTGGAGCCGCGTGGCTGCCAAACAACAGGCCCCTCAGCCGCCATTGTCCGAAGGCAAAGGCCCGATCCTGGAGGTTGGGAAGGCCTAACCCGTCGGCCAGGAGGTAATAACCGTCGAAGCGCATCAGCGGATTGAGATTGACTGCTAGGCTCATGATCAGGCTGGTTGTTGCGACAATGAACGCGATGCTGCGCAGGGAGCCGTCTGGGAGAAAGCCCCAAAGGAACGTTGCGAGGCAGGCCAGGCCGAGCTCCGCGACGATGCCGCCCGCGGCGATCCACAGTCGCTTGCGCTTGGATGTCAGCCGGTAGGAGTCGGAGATGTCCGAGTAGAGTACCGGCATCATGACCATGAAGGCGACCCCGATGGTCGGCACACGGCAGCCGAAACGGGTGGCGGTGTAGGCGTGGCCGAGTTCGTGAACCACTTTCACGGCGCAGAGGGACAGGCTGTAGAGGACGGCCCCGCGCCAATTGAAAAAAAACATGAACGTCGAGACAAACGCATCCCACTGGCGACTCACGAGGATCAAGCCGATGAGCCCGATTGAGCCGAAGAGCCATGCGGCCGCCGGGCGATAGAACGGCGCTACGAGCGGCAGCGTAGCCTGAAGCACACGATGGGGGTGACAGAGTGGAATCTTGATGAACAGGTAGTGGTGGATCAACCACATGAACCAGTTGTGGGTGCCAGCCTCGGCTTGCGCCTGGTAGTCGGTATGTTTTCCGCTGGCGGATTGCTCCGTGAGGTTGTTGGTGTACAGGAACTTGACCAGATCTTCGACGTCTTCGATCGTGGTGTGGCAGGTCGTTTCCCGTACCATCGCCGCATGCAATTGCTCGATGGTTTCCTTCTCCCAGCGCTGAATCATCTGGTAGACGGGCCACTCGATCTGGAAGTACCGGTTCCGAATCGGATCGACGATGGTCCAGGTCGGGACGCCATCGGGGGTCGGCGTCCCGCGTGTGAACTGGAGATTCTGACGGAGCGGTGGGAGCTTCCGTTCCTGTGGAGGTTTGCCGGGCGCCTGAGGTGTGAACATCGTCTAGTATCCGATCCACTGCCGGAGTGCCATCAGTGGGCGGCGGAGCAGCAAGTAGGCCAGGGGACCGCGTTCGCCATAGAGTTTGGCCGTCCCTTGCCAGCCGATTCTCACGCGCGGGTCCGGTTGCGCGAGTTGTGCGGTGATGCGATAGGCCAGGATGTCTCCCGGTAGGACCTCGGCGTGATAACTCGTGCGTGTCACCGTGGCGGGGAAGGACTCTAATGGCAAGGCATTGAGGAAGAGCACGGCCTCCGCTCCCTGGGTGAGGACGATCGCATCGGCGACCGGCAGATCGATGCGTAGTTCGATCTGTTTCGGGTCGGCGATCTCCATAATGCGCTCTCCGACCTTGACGGGGCGGCCGATCCAGTCGGATTTGTCGCTGTACAGGACCGCACCAGCCTGACTTGCCGTGACGTCGACCTGTTCCAGCATTTCCTTGGCATATTCGAGTTCGGTCCGGCGGAGATCCGCTTCCGCCTCCTTTAATGGCACATCGGCCTTCCGTTGCGTGTCGGTGAATCCGGCTTGGACCGCTTGGGCCTGTTCCGCCTGAGCGACAGCTAGCTGTTTTTCTGCGACGTGGAACTGATTGCGCAGATTCGTGTCCTCGTAGCGGAACAGCACGGTTCCCGGCTTGACCAGGTAATTCGGCGGCACGAGCACATCGGCGATGACGCCGTCCATCGGGGCGCTGACAACGGCCGGATCCTTGGCCATAACTTTGACGGGGGCGACCGCGGACATCCGCACCGGCAGGCAAAGTCCCGCGAGAAGGGCGATCAAGAGGACCCACCAGGTCGGCTTCCCGATCGTACGCTGCCAACTCCGTTCCTTTTTCGAGAGCGCTTTCCAGGCGTAGGCATAGCTGCCAGCGAGACGATGGACGATGGCGACGTCGTTCTCTTGCCACGTGAACTCACGTTCGAACCACCAGGCTCCGAGCAGAGTGTCGTCCGGATGTTTCAGTGGGCACCAGAAGACCTGACCGCGTACGAATTCCCGCCAACCGTCTCGTGCGCGTTCCGGCACAAGGTCCTCCGTGACCACTGTCGGCTGTTCGCCCAGCACGGCGCTCTCGTGCAGTGCCGCAACGGTTTGTTCGAGCCAGGCGACCATCGGGGCGTCGCGGTCGACCACGGCGACGCTGGACGCGTTCGTAACACGATAGGATCTGTTGCCGTCTTGCGCGGCGCCGAGCAGAAACGCTTGTCTGTAGGGGACGAGGCGGCGTGTTTCGTTGACGGACAGAAATCGAAGCTCCTCGACGGTCTTGGCGGCGCGAATCTGTCCTTCCAGATGGGTAAGAGCCGCCAGATGGATCAGTGTGGGAATCTGCTGGGCGGTCGGTTCCGTCGCGGTGGCCATGTCGATACCTTACGGATGTGTGATCGAAAACTGCGCCGTGCCGCTCATGCCGGACAGCACTTCGGGCGGCAGCTTCTCGAACGCGCCGATGACCTTGATCGTCTGGCTTGCCGGATCGACGGCGGCCCCGATCTCTTTGATCTTGGCCGAGTAGCCCCGTCTGGTTTCGTCCACCATGAAGGTGAAATGCGACTTGCGCTTCAACCACGACAGGGCGGACGAGGGAAGCACGAGTTCGATCTCGAGGCTGGCGTCGTCGAGGAGGCTGATCAGCTTGTCGTTCGGGAAGACATTCTCGAATTCATTGACCATCACGCTCACCACACGTCCCGCAAAGGGGGCGGCGATCTGGCAGCCCTTGACGTTGACTTCGGCCACGCGGATGGCGGCAAAAGCTTTCTTGGCCTCGGCTTCGGACGTTTCCAGATCCAACTTGCTGACGGCATCCAGCTTGGTGAGCTCGAGGTTGTTCTTATAGACCTTGTCTTTGACGTCATGCTCGGCATAGGCAGCGGCGAGTTCAGCCCGGTACCGGTCGCAATCAATCTGGACCAGAGTCTGGCCCTTGTCGAAGCGCTGCCCCTCTTTGTACGGCAGCTGCGCGACGCGCCCTTGAATTTGCGCGTAGAGCACGGCTTGCGTTGCGGCTCGGACGACGCCTCGCATCACGCTGCCGTCGGACTTGATCGAGTAGGCAGGCCGGTCGCCTTTCGACCAGCCGGTTTCGCCGACGAGGGCGATGAGGCTGACGAGGCCAAGGGCGGCAAGACTAGCGGGCGACAAGATGCGCATGGGAATCCTCTCCTGTATGGGATCGGTCCGCGGTGGCGGGAATGGGTTCCCACAGCCGACGGACTGCCTCGGTCAATTCGGCGATGTTCTGCTTCTCCTGGGTGGTGGGGAGGGCCTCTTCGCCCACGGCGGCTCGGAGCGTCGCGTAGGCTGTTTCGACCCCGGCTTGGGCGCTATCCAGCCGGACCTCCGCCAATACCTGGCTGACCTTCTCGCGGACGAGGGTCAGATCGTTGGTGCTGTTTGTGAGCCAGAGATTCTTGGTGTGATCGGCGATTGCGTTCTGTGTGTCGGCATACTGTTTGGCGTTGCCGAGTTCTTCCTTGGCCAGCAGGAATTGCGCGGTGCCGACGTGCACCTCCGTCAGAATGGTCATCGAGAGGGCCAGGCTTTGGGCTTCCAGGACTTTGCGGTGGGCTTCGATCGCCTTGTACTTGGCAGGCACGCGGAAGACGCCGATCAAGTTCCAGCTGACCTGCGCCGCGTAGTTCAGCCATTCTTTGTAGAGGAAGAAACTGTTGCTGCTGTAATAGCCGCCGAACTGCATCTTGAGGCTGGGGAACATCTCCAGCAGGACGGCCTTCGCTTCTTTCGCATTGATTCGTTTCTGGTAGTCGAGGCTTCGCAATTCTGGGCGGAAGACCAGGGCCTGCTGTTCCAGGCTGTCGACGTCCAGATTGACCAGCGGAGCATTACCGCGCCGGGCGGGTTCTTCCAATTGGAAGGGACTGCCGGGCTGGAGGCCCATCAGCGACGCCAATTGCAACTTGGCGGTACTGAGCTCACGGTACAGTTTTTGGATTTCCCGTTGAACGTTGAGCATGTCCCGCCGGTAATTCAGCGGCGTGAGCGGACTTTGCAGCTTCCGGTCCTGAATCGTTTGAGACTGGGAGAGTGCCTTGCCGACCATCGTATCCACGGCTTGAATCTTGGGCAGGAGCCGTTCCGCGCTGACGGCCCGCCAGTAGGCGCTCCGCACATCCTGCAACAACCTGACCGCGATGCGGCGTTTCTCTTCCTCGGCAATCAGCGCGTTGTCGCTGGCCTGCTTGGCTCGGATGTAGGAGAGTCCGAAGTCGAGCACGTCCCAGCTGAGCGCCAAATTGCCCGTGAAAATATTACGGTCCATCGAGGTGAAGGGTTCGAGGATCGGTCGTCCATCCAGGAGGGAACGGGCGCTGCCGCCCGCGTAGTTGTTACGTCCGTCATACCCGGCGTTGACCGCCAGTTGCGGCAACAGCGCGTAACTGGCGACGTTTAATTGCTGATGGGCCAAGGCCGCCTGCATGGCTTTTACCTTCGCGTCCAGGTTGTATCGTAAGGCCCGGGCCATAGCCTCGTAGAGGCTGATGGGTCCGGTCACCGGTTCGTAGTCCCGCGACAGTTGGTCCAGGTCCTGGTCCACGCGTGTCCGTACTTCTTCCATGGTCAACGGCACCGGAGTCACCATACAGCCTGTCGTCAGCGCGACGGCGCAAGCCATGCCTATAATGCGTATGCGAATCCGGGTCATCGACAGCCAGCGTCCTTGCTCGAGACTCGGCGGATAATCCGGTCTCGATCCCGTTTCGGCTGCGATGGACGGAAACTTGAGCAGACCGGCGTAGATCGAGAAGAACGGACAGGAGCAGGCGACTAGGAGCGATTCCTGAAGAAAAATGCGCCGTACAGACCGGCGATGGAGATGGTGACCAGCTCAATCGTGAGGAGCAGGCGGCTGATGATGGCGTCGGGAGTTGGTGGGTCCAGGATGAAGCGGAGCCCAAGAAATTCCGGCTGTTGCGAAGGTGGGGTTTCCCACGGAGGGAACAAGAGCGCCAGACCCATGGCTGCCACCATGCCATACAGAATACGGAGGTTCAGGGCATCCGGCTGAGCCGAGGGACTGGGCGGGGCAGCGGGAGACCGAGGCGATTCTTGGAACGAGTAGGCTTCCAGCCGTTGGCCGCATTGGGTGCAGTAGCGGTAGATCTCGGGAAGTTCGCTGTGACAGGAGGGACAAGTCTTCATGGCGATTCCGCCAAGGCTACACGGAATCGCCTCGGAATTTCCAGATGGAACGGAGCGTGACTTAGAAGTGATAGCTGACGCCAACGCCGAGCGTTATCGCACTGTATGTCGCCCTGAATGCAAATGGGTCGGCCGTGGGATCGCTATGATTCGAGGAATAGCTAATCCGTGCCCAGTTGTATTTCCCTTCCCCGTATACGGCCCAATTGCGCGTGATGTAGTACCGCAGTCCGCCACCGGCATTAAACCCCAGAAAGGAGGTTCCTGATTGCCCCGGTAAATTCGGAGAGCCTTTGAGGCTGGCAAAGTACACAGATGGTCCGATGCCTACATAGGGCTGGAACCTGTAGCCTGGGAGGCGGAAGATCACATCGGCGTCCCAGGTGATCATCCGCTGATGCACCCCAGGGAGATTGGGAACGGTTTGTGAGCCTCCGGGACCGGTAAATCGAAGTGCCCCTGCCTTAATATGTGGAGTGGAGTAGGAAAGCCCTGTTTCTATGCCGAGCCATCTGGCCCTGCTGAAGTAATGGCCGAATTTCGCTCCCAGACCAAGAGAGTTCTTCAGCGGTTGGTCTGAAAGTTCCAACCCGCCGATTCCGTCTTGCGTGACTTTCCCATCACTGAGACTACTCGGCGAAACCAATCCGATCTGACCAGCGACATAGGACTCTGCGCCGGCGACTCCCGCCAATGCGGCAGAAAAAACCAGCGCGTTGATGCATCCGATTAAGAGCCGACGGAAATTCCCTGTGTGGTGCTTCATCGATTCCTCTCCCTCGATCATCGGTTCTTCGCTCATCGTAGCGGTCATGTCGAACGCCACGAAGCGAAATACGAAATCCAGGAGGGTGGATGAGCAAGCCATATGCCAAGGTATTGCCGGAAATGGCCCCATATATAGCGATGTTATCCGTCTGCCGGCAGCGTGCTGTCTGGTTCGGCCCACGAGGTTGTACGGCTTATGAACAGCGCCTGTTCATTGACAGAAGAAAGAGCCGCTTCCTATAATTTGCCCATCGCCCTCCGAACGGCTGATCTGTTTACCCTAACAACGAGCGATCCGGAAGCTGGCCGATAACAGGCCGATCGTATGCCAAACATCAATCGCATAGGTGTCGTCGGTGCCGGAGCCTGGGGGACCGCCCTGGCCAAGCACTTGGCTGAGAAGGGGCTGGCCGTCGCGCTCTGGGCCTATGAACGGGACGTCGTCGATTCGATTCATGCCAAGCGGGAAAATGAGCGCTTTCTGCCTGGTGTGACCCTGCCGGCCTCGCTGATTGCGACGAACGTGTTGGGCGACGCCGTACAGGGGTGCGACGGAATCTTGTTCGTCGTGCCTTCCCATGTGGCACGGCCCGTGCTCCGCCAGATGGGACCATTGCTGGCTCCGGCCATGCCGGTCATCAGTGCGACCAAAGGGGTGGAAGAAGACACGCTCAAACTGATGAGCGAGGTCATGCAGGATGTCTTGCCGGCTCCGGTCCATGCCGCGCTGATGGTCCTGTCAGGTCCCAGCTTTGCCGCGGAAGTCAGTCGAGGACAACCCACCGCACTTTGCTTGGCCGGCAAGGACAGTGCAATGGTGGCGGCATTTCAGACGGCCTTCATGACACCGGCGCTGAGGATCTATGCCGACAGCGACATGATCGGGGTCCAACTGGGCGGGGCGTTGAAGAACGTGATGGCGCTCGCAGCGGGGGTGGTCGATGGCCTTGGACTGGGCTATAACGCCCGCGCGGCATTGATCACCAGAGGGTTGGCCGAGATGGTTCGGTTGGGTACCGCGATGGGAGCCGATCCGCGGACCTTCACAGGGCTTTCCGGCATGGGCGATTTGGTGCTGACCTGCACCGGACCACTGAGCCGCAACCATCAGGTGGGGATGCGATTGGGCAAGGGCGAACCGCTGGAAGCGATTCTCGGCGGCATGCAGGCAGTGGCGGAAGGTGTGCGGACGGCGCGTGCCGCGCTGGGCCTAGCCCGACGGGCGCACATCGATATGCCGATCGTGCAAGAAGTGAATGCGGTGCTCTTCGAAGGCAAGTCCTGCCGCAGGGCGGTGAGCGATTTGATGGAACGCGTGGCCAAACCGGAGAAAGCACCGTCATGAATCGGCAGAAACTCGAGCAGTTGCTTCGTCGTGTGCGCGACAAGTCGCAGTCGGTCTCCAGCGCACTGGATCAACTGCGGTCGTTGCCCTACGAAGACCTTGGGTTCGCGTCCGTGGATCACCACCGGTCGATCAGACAGGGATTCCCGGAAGTGATTTTCTGCGAGGGGAAAACGACCAAGCAGGTCGTCGCCATCGCCGCCGCACTCCTCAAGCACCACAAGCCGCTGTTGGCGACGAGAGCTTCGAGTGAGGTAGCCACGGCCATTCGACGGTTGGACCGACGGGCTGTCTACTATGACGATGCGCGGTTGGTGGCGATCCGCGACCCGAAGCGAACACTCGAGGGCCATGTCCTGGTCGTGACCGCCGGGACGTCCGATATCCCGGTAGCAGAGGAAGCGCGGGTGACCGCGGAAGTGATGGGCAGCAAAGTGGAGACCCTCTATGACGTCGGCGTAGCCGGCATCCATCGATTGCTGGAACGGCATCAGCGGTTGACCAGCGCGAACGCGATCGTGGTGGCGGCCGGGATGGATGGGGTGCTGCCGAGCGTCGTGGGAGGGCTGGTGGATTGTCCGGTGGTCGCGGTGCCGACGAGCCGCGGCTACGGAGCAAGCTTCGGCGGCTTGGCCGCCTTGCTCACGATGTTGAATTCCTGCGCGGCCGGCGTCGGTGTGATGAACATCGACAATGGATTCGGTGCGGGCGTCCTCGCGCACCGAATTAATCTGCTGGCAGCAAAGCGTCAATAGTCATCCGTCACACGGATGGCAGCCAGGTTTCCACGATTGGCGCATGACGAGTGACGTCACTTCACGTCCAGTGTCCCGCGTTTCGGCCAGGAGACGATCAACGTCCTCGGGCCCTTCTCACCGTTCGCCAAGAGCTTCGCGCGCATCTCGTAGTGATACAGCCCGGGCTCGGCCGTGCTCTTCCTGTGGTCCTTGCCGTCCCAGGCCAGGGTGATGGAAAGCCGTGGCAACGTCGTGTCGCCGGTCGGCGTGCCGTGCGCCTCCAAGGGTTTGCGGGTGGAGAGAAACCGGATCGAGGTTTTTGACGGGGACGTCACCAGACACCAGAGTTCCAGCAACGTGGCGCCGTCCAGATCCTTCGGTAATTGCACCACCGTCGCCAGTTCCAGCGGCCCAGAGGCCACACGGTAGGGGAGCGGCGTGATCTTGAGTTCGAGAATCTTGAGGTCCGGTTCCGGTCTCGGAGCCCGTGGAGGCTTGCTCTTGGCCCAGGCGTCGATTGATCCGCCAACACAGAGGGCCAGACTGGCCAGCAGTACGAGGTTCAATCTGAGAGATAATGAGCACCGCCACGCTGTTGCGGAAGGGCCGGAGACGGCGGTTGAAGAGGACATCGTGACGCAGGCGACCTTTGCAGCAAGAGCAGGATCGTGGGACGGCAGTGGGGATAACACAGCATCACGGACCTGTCAACGGTGCCGAACGCGCATTGCCGTTCGGAGCGACCTTGGGTAAGATGGCGGACCCTTGAACCGTCGACAGAAAGGTGTGTGTGGGTACGCATCTGCATTTCGATTGTTTCTCCGGTATCAGCGGCGACATGACGCTGGGCGCGCTTGTCGACGTGGGCGTGCCCTTCGCGGAGCTCGTCCGCGGACTGAAACGGCTGAAGGTGTCCGGGTTCGCCCTGCGGAAGCGGAAAGTCCAACGCGGCGCCCTGCATGCCACCAAAGTCGACGTCCTGATCACGGGCCGGATGCGGCACCCGCTGCCCTTGCGGCGGATTTATTCGATTCTGGCCGGCAGCACCCTTTCGGATCAGGTCAAACGACGGAGTCGACTGGTCTTCGATCGGTTGGCGGAGGCGGAAGGACATGCCCATCGAGTCGCGGCCCATCACGTGCATTTTCATGAAGTAGGCGTCCTGGACTCGTTCGTCGACATCGTCGGCGCGATGATCGGATGTGAGCTGTTGGGTGTGACGAACGTGACGGCCTCTGCGATCAATGTGGGCGCCGGCACGATTCACTCCGCGCACGGGCTGCTGCCGGCGCCGGGACCCGCCGTGGCCCACCTGACCACCGGCATTCCGATCTACAGCGCCGGCCCGGCGCGGGAACTGGCCTCGCCGACCGGTGTGGCCCTGTTGCGGGTGTTGACGAACGAGTTCGGGCCGATGCCGCTGATGATTCCCGATGCGGTTGGCTACGGTGCCGGCGAGGCGAATCCTCCCGATTGGCCCAACGCCTTGCGGGTTTTTCTGAGCCGATCGCCGTCGTCGTCCGGTCGTGAGCAGGACAGTGTGGCGCAGATCGAAACGAATCTGGACGACGTCAACCCGCAGACCTATGACCACATTCTGGAACGGTTGTTTCAGCGGGGCGCACTCGACGTGACCTTGACCCCCGTGATCATGAAGCGTGGGCGGCCGGGGATCGTCCTGACCTGTCTCGCCGGTCTTTCCCAGGTTCACGCGATGCTCGATGTCCTGTTCGAGGAGACCTCCGCCCTCGGGGTGCGGGTCCAGGAAGTGGCGCGGCACGTGCTGCCTCGGCGATTCGTCTCTGTGAAGGTCCGCGGGGGTGTCGTGCGGATGAAGATCGGCGCCGTCGACCGCGCGAGGAGCAAGGCCGCTCCGGAATATCTTGACTGCAAACGGATCGCCGACGCGACTGGCCGTCCCGTGAAAGCGGTGCTGGAAGAAGCCGTGATGGCCTATGCCAAGAGCCGCCAAGCCGCGAAGGGCCGTTCGTGACCTTCCTGCTCTATCTTCTGCTCTTTCTCGCCTCCGTCGCCGTCACGTTGGGCGCCTGTGCGCTATTCACAAACGCGATCGAGTGGCTGGGTAAACGACTGAACCTGAATGAAGGCGCCGTGGGCAGCGTGTTGGCGGCGATCGGCACAACCTTGCCGGAAACGTCCATCCCTGTCGTGGCCATTTTTCTGGGGGCGTCGAAGCAAGAAACGGAAGTCGGTGTCGGAGCCATTCTCGGCGCGCCGTTCATGCTCAGCACGTTGGTCGTGCCGATCTTGGCGGTGCTCCTGCTGGCCTATGCCGGGCTGGGGAAGCGCAGTCCGTCGTTCCGATTGAACTACCGGGATATCACGGTTGACCTGTCGTTCTTTTCCGTCGCCTATGCTGTCGGATTGGCCTGTGTTTTCGTGCAGAACAAAGCGCTGCATATCGCGGCGGCGGCCGGGTTGGTCGGGCTGTATCTCTATTACGTCAAGCTCAAGTTCAGCGGGTCGGACGAAGAGGGTGAGGCAAACGAACTGGAGCCGATGATGTTCTATCGGAAGGGGGCTACGCCACCCTACCCGGTCATTGGGCTCCAGATCATGGCCGGCCTGGCCGGGTTGTTGGTGGGGGCGCATCTGTTCGTGACCGCAGCGGAATCGACGGCCAAGCTGCTGTCGGTTTCCCCACTCGTCCTGGCGTTGTTGATTGCGCCGCTGGCGACCGAGTTGCCTGAGATGTCCAATAGTTTTCTGTGGCTCTATCAAAAAAAGGATCGCTTGGCGGTTGGGAATGTGACCGGCGCGATGGTGTTCCAAGGTACGTTCCCGGTCTCCGTGGGGTTGCTTGGCACGGATTGGGCGCTGGCGCCGTCCGCGCTGACCGCGATGGTCTTGGCGGTGGTAGCGGCGGTGAATCTCCTACTGCAGACGGTGATCGGCGGGCATTGGCGTCCCTGGCTCCTGGCTTCCGGCGCCGTCCTGTATATAGGCTATACGCTTTACCTCTATGGATTGTAGGATCATGCGCAGGCGCAGTGCCCGAAGGAGAGATCAAGAAGGATGACATGCCGATGAACGGAAAGCCGGTGTTGGGCATTACCATGGGTGATCCAGCAGGGATCGGGCCGGAAGTGATTGCGAAGGCCTTGGCCGGGCCCACGCTGCGGCGGCTCTGTGTGCCGATCGTGGTCGGGTCGTTGCCGGTTATGCAACGGACCCTCAAAGCGCTCAAGCTCAAAGTCGCCGCTGTGGCTGTCGACGGACATAACCAGACAGCTCGACTCGGCGCCGGTCGCATTGCGGTCCTAGATCCGCTCGAACGGTCGCTGGGCTTGTTCAAGCAGGGCGTGGCGGCGGCCAAGACCGGCGCGGCCTCGGTAGCCTTCATCAAGAAGGCCGTACACTTGGCCCAGATCGGGTGCATCGACGCCGTTGTGACGGCACCGATCAACAAAGAAGCCATCAATCTCGCCGGGTGCCACTACCCGGGACATACTGAATTGTTGGCCGATCTGACCGACACACCTGATTCCGGCATGATGATCGTGGGCGGGCCGCTCCGAATCATGTTCGTCACCACGCACGTGGCGATCAAAGATTTGCCACGGTTGTTGACGAAAGCCAAGATTGAAAAGGGGATTCGCCTCGCCCACCGCGCGCTGACGGAACTCTACGGGATCAGGCGGCCGCGCATTGGGGTGGCGGCGCTGAATCCCCATGCGGGCGAGCACGGGTTGTTCGGCGATGAAGAGCGGCGCGTCGTCCTGCCGGCTGCGCGCGCGGCGCAGGCCCGGGGGATTCTGGCGAGCGATCCGATGCCGGCCGACACGCTGTTCGGCAAAGCGGCGAAAGGGCAGTACGATGGGATCGTGGCGCTGTATCACGATCAGGGGTTGATTCCGCTCAAACTCGTCGCGTTCGGGACGTGTGTGAATCTCACGGTAGGACTGCCGATCATTCGGACGTCGGTTGACCACGGCACGGCATTCGATATCGTCGGGAAAGGCCTGGCCGATCCGGGCAGCTTGATCGAAGCGGTGACGCTGGCGGCGACCTTGGTGAAGAACCGGCGGGCTCGCCCGTCGACGTAGGAGGATTATGCCGCTGGAGACGAACAAAGGGCTTCTCGTGATTCAGCAGCAGCTGAAAGAGCTCGACCTCATTCTTCGCGACACGTTGGATACGCTCAACACCGTCGCCGGAATGGAACGGGTGGCCAAGTGGCGGGTTCGCACCATCGCTCTCCTGAATGACACGGTCGGTCCCGAGACAGGGCGGGAATTTTCGAAAGTTCAGCCCGGCCCCTCGTTTACGAACGATCTGGTGGAAGAGTTCACCGAGTTTATTGACACCTTCAAGATTCCTCTCACGGCCTTGTCGAAGCGGGTGGCCGCCTCTCCGTCGACGCCACCCGGCGGAGGCTGAGCGGTGCCGCCGTCTTTTCCGCCGGCCCAGAAGCGGCTTGGCCAGAACTTTCTGATCGATCCCAACATCGTACGCAAGATCGTGGCCCTGGCGGAATTGACCTGCCATGACGTCGTCCTGGAGATCGGCCCCGGGCGGGGCGTTCTAACGGAAGCCTTGGCCCAGGCTGCAGGCCGAGTCGTGGCGGTCGAGATCGACCCTCTTCTGCATCGGCTGCTGGCAGAACGGCAGCCGGAATGGCCCAATGTCGAGCTGGTTTGCGCCGATGCGATGACGTATGGGCTGGATCGTTTGCCGAGCGGGACGATTGTGGTCGCGAATCTCCCGTATTACATCTCGACGCCGCTGCTCTTCCGTCTGCTGGAGCAACGGGCGAGATTTCCCCGGCTCGTGCTGATGTTGCAGGAAGAGGTGGTGGATCGTTTGGTCGCCAAACCGGACAGCGAGAGTTATGGCGTGCTCTCAGTGATGGCGCAATATGCGGCGGAGATCACGAAGGCCTTTCGGGTGTCTGCACAATGTTTCAGACCCAGGCCGGAGGTAGGGTCGGCCGTGGCGCTTCTGAGCACTAAAGCCGGAATCGCGGGGGGTGAGGAGGAAGCGCGGACTTTTGCCTCGTTGGTCAAGGCGGCCTTCGCGCACCGCCGAAAGCAACTGGTCAACTCGCTGCGTGATGAGGGCTATGCGACGGGACCGGTGCAGGAGGCGCTGGTGCGCATCGGACTTGCCGACGACGTCCGGGCCGAGACCCTGTCACTGGAGCAATTTCTGACTTTGTCGAAACTGTTGGCAGTGCCGTCGTCGCGGAGAGAATGATCGGGATGCTGGAGCGTGGATTATGCCGAACGCGATTGCAAGTCGTCCAAGAACCACTTCAGGCGCCGCTCTTGTTCGCGCGGCATCCCGATGAACATAATCCCAAACATGGGACCGTGCGTCCACCGAGGGACGGCCGACTCGACGGCGATGGGATGGGGGTAGTCGGGAAGCTGAATGATCACGCTGTAGGGCTTCTCAATAATGACCGCCTGTTCGCTCGAGGCCCGGCAGCCTTCCAAGGACAAGTCCATCACCAGACCTTCGCCCTCGCTCTCGCCTGCGAGGGCGGCGGGGACCAGGATTGGGGAAAAGGACATGATTGCGCCGGGAGGAAGTTCCACCCGCTGGGATTTGCGGCGTTCGCTGTATTGTTTGGCTAAGGCTTCAAAGGGTGTCATGAGATCTTCCCATCTTAGAGGTCGCCGCCAATCCTGCAAGGGAAATGCAGTTTCGAAGAGCAGGGTCAGGAAGGCTGAAAGGCTGTGGGCGCGCCCCCGCCGTTTGAATTGACTTCTCCCCTGTGTTAGCATCCGCCCCATGGGCGTAACCAGCTCGGCCAAGCGGGGCGAGGCCCGCCGCGCCCCTGCTCTCCCCCCACATATCAGGCGTGAAGTCATCGGGGTGATTCTCATCGCCCTGAGCCTGCTCACGCTCTTGAGCCTGTTATCCTTCGTGCCGGGCGAGCCAAGAGTGGTCGTGACCGCCGGTTCGACCGTCACGGCTCCGACCACAAATCTGATCGGTTCAGCCGGCGCGACCTTCTCCTCCATCTTGTTTTCCCTCATCGGCGGAGCGGCCTATCTCTTTCCGATCCTGCTCGGCTTGATGGGTGCGCGTTGTTTCACCCAAAGTGATCTGTCGATCCGGCTCCGGAACGCCGGTGCGTCGTTGGCGGCGTTGATCTTTCTGAGTGCGTTCCTCCATCTGGAGATCACGGCGGTCCCGACCATTTCGAGCGGGCTGGTGTTTCGCGGTCAGGCCGGGGGCCTCTTCGGTCAGGTCGTGGCCGATGGACTTAAGGCCTATCTGGCGAGCACCGGTGCGCATATCGTGATTATCGCAGGGTTTCTGGTGTCCCTCCTGTTTACGGCTCCGCTGTCGCTGGCGGAACTCGCCGTGCAGGTACCGATGCGAGGCCGACGTTTGTTCGAATGGTTGGGCGGGTGGATTCCCGAACGCCGCTTGGCTGCGGCGGTTGAAGAGTCGCCGAAGCCTCCGCGTCAGAAGAAACCGAAAACGATCCGATCCGTTATCGAAGAAGCGCTGCCGGCCGCGGTGGCGGAGGAGTCACCTCCGGCTCCCATGGAAGAACCCCTCATCCAGCCGGCTCGTGCCCTGGCGCCCGAGCCTCCTGAGCCGGTTGAACTCGAGCCGGAACTCCCGCCGGTAACGAGCAAAGAGTCGGTCGGCAACTACCGGCTACCCGATGCAGAAGATCTGCTTAGCGATCCGATCGGCGGCTCGACCAGGCTGTCGGACGAGGAGCTGAAGGCCCTGTCCGACGTGTTGTCTAAAGCGCTGATGAGCTTCGGCATCGACGGCAAGGTGATCGAGGTGCGCCCCGGTCCGGTTGTCACGATGTTCGAGTTCGAGCCGGCGCCTGGGACCAAAGTGGCACGTATCGTGAATCTGGCGGACGATTTGGCCCTCGCGATGAAGGCGGTCAGCCTCCGCATCGTCGCGCCGATTCCCGGAAAATCCGTGGTGGGCGTCGAGGTGCCGAACGCGCAGCGCGAGATTGTCTCGATGAAGGAAGTGGCGACGAGCGAGGCCTTCACCCGCGCCCGGTCGAAATTGACCCTGGCTCTGGGCAAGGACATCTTCGGCACACCGGTGAGCGCCGATCTGAAAACGATGCCGCACCTGCTCGTGGCCGGCGCGACCGGCGCGGGCAAGAGCGTCTGCCTAAACACGATGCTGCTCAGCATCCTGCTCCGGACCAGGCCGAGTGAGGTGAAGCTGCTCTTGATCGATCCGAAGATGCTCGAGTTTCAGGCCTATGACGGGATTCCTCATCTGCTGCGGCCGGTCATCACCGATCCCAAGTCGGCTGCCCGCGGACTGAGTTGGGTGGTGCAGGAGATGGAGCGGCGGTACAAGCTCCTGGCCGAGGCCGGGGTGCGCAACATCGATTCCTACAATCGAAAGGTCGCTGGCGCCCAGGGGGTGGGCGGTGACGGCGGGCCGGAAGGTAAGCCGGACCAGCCGGAACTGCCGATCTCGTTTCTCTCGGAAGAAGAGCGGCTGTCTGCCGGCGAGACGGTGGTTCCAGAGGGTGAGCCGGGATCGTATCTGCCTCCGCCGACGCCACCGGAGCCCTTGCCGTACATCGTCGTCATGATCGACGAGTTGGCCGATCTCATGATGGTCGCGCCGAAAGACGTCGAGGACAAGATCGCGCGGCTGGCCCAGATGGCCCGGGCGTCCGGCATCCATCTCGTGCTGGCGACGCAGCGCCCGTCGGTCGATGTGCTGACCGGACTCATCAAGGCGAATTTCCCGGCCCGCATCGCGTTCCAGGTGTCGTCAAAGACCGATTCGCGCACCATTCTCGATGCCAACGGAGCCGAGGCGCTGCTGGGCCGCGGCGACATGTTGTATTTGGCATCGGGAACCGGGCGCTTGATGCGGTTGCATGGCTCGTTCGTGTCCGATGACGACGTTCGCGCCGTCGTCGAGTTCGTCAAGGAGCAGGCTCAGCCGACCTACAATCACGAACTCCAATCGCTCAAGCAGGAAGAGGCAAGAGAAGAGGACGCGCAGGATGAAGTCTACGAACAGGCGAAAGATCTCGTGCTCTCCACCGGGCAGGCCTCAGCCTCGCTGATTCAACGGCGCCTGCGGGTCGGCTATCCCCGGGCGGCCAGGATGATCGAGCAAATGGAAGCGGACGGTTTGGTCGGTGCGGCCGGTCGCGACGGCCGACGGGAAGTCATCGGACGGCGCGGACCGGTGGGGGACGCTCAGGGATGAAGGCTCGGACTGCCTGGTTGCTCACGCTGCTGCTCCTCTCCGTCTGCCCAGCCGGATGGGCGCAGGAGGCCGTGGACGAACAGGCGCGCAAAGAGGTGCAGGGAGTGGTCAAGAAACTCCAAGCGCGTTATGAGAAAACCAAGGACCTCCAAGCGGACTTTACCCAGAAGACGCTGATTGAAGGATTCGAACGGCCTATCACCTCGACCGGGAAAGTATCCATCAAGAAACCTGGTCGCCTGCGATGGACCTACCTGGATCCTTCGACCGAGGATATTTTTGTCAATCGGGATGATGTGAAGGTGTACGTGCCGGAGCATAAGCAGGTCTTGGTTGGGAAACTGACGCAGATGGCCGCCTCCAAGGCCCCGCTCGAACTCCTCCAGGGTGCAGCCAAATTAGACGAGTCGTTCGATGTGGAGCCGACACCCGGGAAGGGTCGTGGGGTAGGCGGAATCAGGTTGTTGACGCTCCTACCGAAGGCGCGCGAGGGAGAGTCGGGACGGTCGTTGCAGAAGATCGTCGTGGAGGTGTTCCCCAAGACGTATTTCATTCGGACGGTCTCGCTCTACGAGGTCAGCGGCAATGTGTCGACCTTCGAGTTTTCCGCGCCCCAGGTGAATTTCGGGCTTGGCGACGACCTGTTCGACCCCAAATTGCCCGCGGATGTCGAAGTGGTGAAAGCGCCGGTGCTGAGTCAGCCGTGATCCACGGGTTTCGGTGTGGGCCATATCCGATTCAACGATGAGGCTGGAGAGAGGGAGCAGGGGAGCATGACATCAGGAGTCGTCAGTTCGGTAGCGGAGGCGACGGAGCAGGCGGTGGCTCGGCTGGATCCGGCCAAGCTGCATCGGGAGTACTGGGAGCAGAATGAGTTTCTCGTGATTCCGGAGTTCCTGGGCCGTGAGCTCGTGGAGAGCCTTCTTGTGCCTCAAGCGCAAGGCGCGAAGCGACGGCTGAATCGCAACTACCTTCCGGGGCACAAAAAGGGTGGGAGCGTCAGCTACTATGCCGTTCAGGAAACCGCGCCGCTCTTTCTAGATCTGTATCGTTCGCCGGCATTTCTGCGGTTCTTGACGCAGCTCACCGAAGCCAAGCTCATGTTCTGTCCGGAGAACGACCCCCATTCCTGCGCGCTGTACTACTACACCGAGGCGGGTGATCATATCGGCTATCACTACGACACGTCCTACTACAAGGGGGCGCGTTACACGATTCTGATGGGGCTGGTGGATCGATCGACCCGATGCAAATTGGTGTGCGAACTTTACAAAGATGTACCGAACCGCCAGCCGAAGAAGCTGGAGCTGGCGACCGGTCCCGGTGATCTGGTGATCTTCAACGGCGACAAGCTGTGGCATGCGGTGACGCCGATCGGCGAAGGCGAGGAACGGATCGTCCTGACGATGGAATATGTCACCAACCCCGAGATGGGACCCTTCAAGCGGCTCTATTCCAACCTGAAAGACTCCTTTGCCTACTTCGGTCTTCGCGGCGTTTTCAAGCGGGCGCCGCGCCGCTAGTGCGACCAGCCGCCCCGTTATCAACTGCGCAGCAGATATCCGGGTGAGCTCCTCCGGAAGATCCGGTCAAGAGAACCTGTCCGGGCCCTACGGGTAGATGCGAACCATCGCTTGCCGCAGCACCTCCCGCAACATGTCCCGGTCATAGGGTTTGGAGAGATAGGAGAAGGCTCCTTGCGATAGGGAGTCACGCTGTTGGCGCAAGGATGTGGAGGCGGATAGCATAATCACCGGCATCGTCGGGTGTCCGGATTGCAAATGATGCAGCAACCACAAGCCTTCGCCATCCGGCAGCCCGATATCCAGGAGCACTGCGTCATAGGAAACGTGGTCGGTGGACTGGAGCGCTTCCTCGCAGCTATTGGCCGCAGAGACGTGGTAGCCCTCATGAACCAGCAGATCCAGGAGGGCCGTTGTAATGTCGGGGTCGTCGTCCACGATGAGGACGGCCGGGCTATGGAAAGAAGCGCCTAGGGCAGGTCTCGAATCTTCCGCTTCCTCACTCCGGCCTTTTGGCGCTTGAGCCACTGCGTTGCTATGTTCCATCGATGCGGTCACTCCATGTGCGGCTGTGGGCCAACGACAGGTCGAGGGTGAGGATCGACGGTCCGAACCGGTAATTTGGTCGAAGACAGGGCGTGAACCGTCATCGCCTGGCCGGTCATCCGCGGCCGTCCGGCCCGGAGAGGTTTAGTCCGCCTCGGGAACGGCCCCTGGTTCTTGACTTGTAGGTCCGAGAGCGCGCTCTTCATGGCGCTTGCCACAAGCCAGGCCAGAGTGACACCAGGCGTCCAATAAACGGCATCCCGCATTTGTTCGACCAAGTCGGCCGGCAAGTTCAAGGTAATCCTCGTTCGCCGTGAAGAAGATAGGCCGATGGTATTGCTTGACCGGGGGCGGGGCGACAGGCTGGTGGGAGCGTCCTGGCCGTTCGGGACCGTTGCCGTCTGTGGTGTCATCGCGATCCTTTCTGAAGGGCAACGACAGCCTCATCGCCCTTCCGGTTGTACGGGCCTGCATGCAATGAAAAAGTGGAAGGCCGCGCAGCCGGCGAATCGCCGGTGCACGGCCTTAGCGGCAAAAGCCTGGGGCGATGCCGTCGCTTCAGATGGGCACGATCCAAAGGTCGCCTCACTGAGGGGGACAGGCCTGGGCCTGTTTCAGTGAGGTCGCATCGGCACCGGGCTTCGCCAGATCGGTATGGTGGAGCCATTGGTAATTCCGTGACCAGACAGAAAGGATTTCGACCTAGGCGGAGAACCTGAGCAACCCTTGTACCAAGCTGGGGAAAGATAGAAGTGCGTGAGGAATGAAGAGGGGCAAGGCCTTGATTTTACGCATGTTCGGAGGATCAATCCCTTGAAGTAGAGAATGAAATCCAATCTCCTCAGAAAATAAAGGAGTATCCGAACGAATACCGGCTTTATCTAGTTAGATACAGCACGGGGCAAGACAGTGAATTCTTACGAGAGAAACAGAAGCGCTACTGGTGGAGATGCTTCATGGCGGCAGCACAGAGGATAATAAAAAATCCCATCCACAGTGCCGCCCGTTGGAACGGGATCGCTTCGTAGGATTCCCCTTCCTCGGCCTCGTCATCGGACTTGAAGATGACGGTGTAGAGGAAGAGGGTGATCAGACAGAGGACCAGGAACAACTTGATAAAAAACACCGTGAGATACTTGGCATGGTGTTCGATCCCGGCCCCGGTTTGAGAAGCGAGGACTTGATTCACGTAGTGCAGGTTGATCCCACCGGTGAACAGCAGCACGACCAGCAGGATGCCGGCCACCTTCTTATACTGTAGATAGAAGATGTCCGTGATCGGTTTGATCTGTTCCTTCGCAACGGCTTTCTTGAGTCCCGGCGTGACGGCCATCACGAGAAATGCTAAGCCACCGATCCAGATCACCGCCGATAACAGGTGAAACCAGTGGTTGATGATCGGGATGAGCGTATGGAGGTCGGTGACGATGCTTTGCAGGGCATCCATCTTGGAATAGGTAAAGGGTGAGCAGTGCGCCCCTGCCCGACTTCTTACCCCTTACTCCTTGCCTCAAAATTGAACATCGGCGCGTCGTTGCCGAACCGTTTCTTTCGCAACTCTTCCATCAATTCGACGGTAATCAGCGGTACCTGGTTCTCGCGAGCGTGCTTCTCCACGCCTTTCTTGACCATAGCGCGGAGGAAGTAGGGAATCCGGCTGAGGCGCAGCGCCGACGCCTCATCCCAGGGGACCTCGGTGTCTTCGGCGACGTTGAACGCCACCTTGATCTTCTCGCCGCCCTTCGGCGTATAGAGGCACCATTCGTCCGCGTCCAGCCAATCGCCATGGTCGACGTAGGGGCGGGCGCGGCAGCCGCCGCAAATGTCGCTGTACTCGCAATCGCCGCACTTCCCTTTGAGCTGCGGGTAGCGGAACGAGTTGAAGATCTCCGACTTGTCCCAGAGATCGACAAAGCTGCTCTGCCGGACGTTGCCGGCGGACAGGGGCATGTAGGGACAAGGCGTCAACTCGCCGTTCGGCGTCACGCGCGCGTAATTCGTTCCGGCCAGACAGCCGCCGCCCATATAACCGGTCGCTTTCGTGATCGGCGAGTTCGGGTCTTTCTCGTAGGCCAGTCGCTTGAAGTGCGGAGCGCAGCGGGCGCGGACCAGCATGCCTTTGTAGTTGTCCTGGCAGTTGACCAGATACCCGAGGACTTCTTCATACTGAGCCGGCGTGATGTCGGTGAGCTCTTCCCCCCGTCCGGTGCAGACCATGAAGAAGACGTTGAGCACCTTGGCGCCGAGCTGGTGCGCCCACTCGATGACCGCCGGCAGCTCTTGATAGTTCATCGGCTGCGCGCTGAAGTGTACTTGGAACGATAGGCCGTTTCGTTTGCTGGCTTCGATGCCGGCGACCGCCGCTTCCCAGGCACCGGGGACGCCCCGGAAGGCATTGTGCTTCGCCGCGTCCAGCGAATCGATGCTGATGCCGACGCCCATCACGCCGATCTCCACCAACCTCTTCGCCATGTCGTCGTTGATGAGCATGCCGTTGGTGCCGAAAACGACCATAAAGCCGAGCTTCACGGCATGGCGTGCGATGTCGAGGATATCGGGACGCACCAGCGGTTCTCCGCCGGTGATAACGAGCAGACACCCCTTGTTCACCTCGGCGATTTGATCGATGAGGCGGAAGCATTCGTCGGTGGTGAGCTCGTCGTCGCCGCCGGCTGCCTTGGTCGTGGCGTCGAGATAACAATGGTCGCACTTGAGGTTGCAGCGTTTGGTCAAGTTGAGGGCGACGAGATAGGGCTTGAAGTCATCGACCGTGCGGCCGTCAAACGGACCTTCACCGGCGGGTTTGGGGGTGAAGAATTGCGCGACCTGTTGCTGGATGGCGCCGAACGCTCCCGGTAACGACGGGATGTTCAGGATCGGGAGCGACTTACCCATCAGTGGCCGGCCCCGGACTTGGTCTTGCCGGTGAGGGTGGCGATCATGTCTTTGAGGTTGCCGGTCTTCATGGCTTCCTCCATGTAGCCCTTCGCCTGCTCGATGCCTTCGTTCGCCACTTCCAGCGTGATGTGGGTCGTGCCGATCTTGTCCGCATGTTTGATGATGAGCGCTTTGGTGCAGTCGCGCATGAAACCTTCTGGCGCACGATCGAGTCTGGCTTGGGCATCGGTCGTCCAAGTATAGGGCGAGACTTCGGTGTGCCCGTTCCCGTTGCCATGGCCGTTCTGATGGGCGCCGTTGCCATTGGTGCCGTTGGCGTTCGCGGCGGATATTGTTGCTTCGGCTTCGGCCGACGTACCGGTTCCCTTGTTGGCGAAGATCGGTTGATAGTCTTCGTCCGCCGCTTCCTTGATCATCGGCGCGGCATACTCCAGGGTGATGGTCGTCATGCCGAGCTTGCGGGCGGTTTTTTCGATTTTGGCCTTGGCGCGGCGGCGCTGGAAGCCGGCCGGCACGGCGCGGATCGCTTCCTTGGCGTCTTTCGTCCACTGCATGGGCACGTCGTCGTAGGCCAGATCAGTTTCCAGCGCGCCTTCGGCCTTCGACGCCGCTTCGAATATGCTCTTGTCGACTTGCTTGAAGCGGGCCCCCTCGGCGCCGCAGACCGGGCACTTCACCGGCTGGTCGCCCTTGCCGATGTACCCGCAGCCGTCGCACACGAAGTAATTCTGGCTCATCCGGTCGAGATAGGCCTGGGTTCCTGCGCTGACCGCGGGCTTTTCTTCGACGACCTGCGTCATCATGCCGCTGAGCGTCGAGCCCATCAGGTCCTTGGCGACCGCATCGTCCGCCTGCATCTTGTCGCGGTCGATTCCGGCAGCTTCCAGGCTGCCTCCGAGCGCCCGCATGGCGTCCATCGCGCCTTTCGGCAGGATGTGGCCGACCGCCGCATCGACGACCGTGTTGCTGATGATCGTGTGGCCTTTCTCGATCGCATAGCGGTGAATGGCCGTCTTGGCCACGCCGCGCGCGAATACGGGAATCTTTTCCATCCGGCGGAGGGCTTCTTCCGTCCAGGCGATCGTATATTCCGCCTGGGTATCGATCGGCGGCACATACTTGCGGTTGGACACCAGAATATTGCAGGGCGCGCTGCGCAACAGGTTTTCCGTGTTACTGCCGATGTCCATGTCTTCATCGCTATGGACACCGATGCGGCCGACGATCAAGAGGGCCGGGACGTCCTTGCGGACATATTGGATGATCTTCTCGAACGCCTTGCCGTCGAGCAAGGTCGTCTTCACATCGGTCTGCTCGGCTTGCGCGATTTCCCGCGAGATGTCCAGGTGCGACTGGTAGATCTTGGCCAATCCGCTGTCGATGATCTCTTCGTGGAGCTTTTCCTGTTCCTTGAAGCGGAACACCTTGCCGGCCTCTTCGTTCAACACGCCGGAAATGCTGTGGAAGGCGGCATAGTGGAAGTAGGGATCGAAGGCAGAAATCGCTTCGACCGGCATATTGAGGGCTTTGCCCAGTTGAAGGCCGGTCATCAACCCGCCGAACGAATAAGGGCTGCCGTCGACGGCGACGACGATTTTGCCGGTCAACATCGGCTGGGTGTTCTTGATGATCAGCATGTCGGAATTTCTGACGCGGCGGAGGACGCGCTCCGTGTTGCTGCCGATCACGCTGTCTTTGACGGCTCCGACGCCCAGCGCGCCCATAATCACGAGGTCGTAGGCGTTGGTGTTGATGTCTTCGGCCAGGACCTTCCAGTTCCGCCCTTCGAGCGACCGGCGCTCGATGGGCAGGTTGGCTTCGTTGCACTTCTTATCGACGTAGTCGAGATAGGAGTCCGTGATGATCTGGAGGCCGCGGGTGATTAGGGAATCGTGGATCTGGCGCTGCCGGTCGAGTTCTTTCTCGTCGTGGTACTCCTCGGGGAGTCCCGCTTCCATCTGCTTGAAGCGTTTATCGTGCATCTTGGCCGCGTAGACATGGCTGCCCACGATCTTGGAGCCGAACAGTTTGGCCATGTGCACGCCGACGTCCACCGCCGTGTTGGAATGGTCGGAATTATCGACCGGAATATAGATCGTCTTATACATTGAGGTGCCTCCTCCAGGCCCACCCGGAACTGCAGCCAACCGGCCTAAACCTCAGAAAAACCAATCGGTTGACGTACTAACCCAGTCTCAAAGAGGGCGAATATTAGCACTGGCCAGAACCGGAATGCAAGGTATACGGATGGGGGTATCGAGCGGGGGGACGGTCCCTTAGGAAGCGGTGCTGACAGCCGATTTTTCCTGGGACGTGCCGGATGCCCGGTGGGCCTGTCGTGTGCGGAGAATCTCTTCCAGGGACAGGAGTGCTTCACGCCCTGAGTTGCCTTCAATTCCCTTGCTCAAGCTCTTGTCGGCATAGGAATCAGGGCTAGCGGATTGTGACAGGGAGCCGGTCCATTTTCTGGGGTCGCGGCTGCCTTCCTTTTTTTCCCAAGCCTTGAGGCAGGCCTTGGCGATGAACTTGTTCAGCGGGGCCGGGTTGTAGAGGAGCTTTCTGATGCTTGTCGGGGTCAACATCAGAGGGTTATAGCCGGCCGAGAGGTAGCCTTCTTCCAGTAGCCGCTGTTCCAGATCGGTATTCGGCTGGATACCCAGGAAGAACATCAAGGGGAAGACCCGCTCTTCCCCGAGAATCGACGCCACTATCTTATAAGACTCTACACTCTGCAACAGGGTCTCTTCCGTCTCCTTCGGGCTATTCAGCGAATAGTTCAGGATGACTTTCCCCTTGAACCCCGCCTCGGCCAGATAGCGGCAGCCATCATAGAGCCGTTCCAACTTGAAGCCCATGTGCAGATTGTTGAGCACCTCTTGGGAGCCGGAGGTAATGGCCACCTCCAGGTCGCCGACGCCCGATCGGACCATCAACTTCGCAAATTCGGGGGTGATCAGTGAGGTTCGAATGTAGCCGGACCATTCGATCTCCAGCTGTTCGCTGATGATCCGCTCCATGATCTCGGTGCATTGAGGATAGGCTTCCTTGCCGGTGATGAACTGGGCATCTGTAAACCAGAACCGGCGGGCACCCCATTGGTGATAGTGTTGGGAAATGTCCTTCACGACGGTCTCCGCCGGGCGGTAGCGGACGCGTTTACCTTCGATATACGGATAGAGACAGAACGCGCAGTCGTAGGGACAGCCACGTTTGGATTGCACCCCGATCGATTCGCCGATGTACTCGCGCCATTGCGGGAAGATCGACGTCAGGTACGGGAGATCCACGGTCGGGGCGTCCAGCAACGCCGGCGAACCTTGCTGGCCTTTCTTGACCTGGTTTCCTTCCTTGACGATGTAGCGCTCATCTTCGATCGACCGGCCTTCGATCACTTTCAAGATCGCGTCCTCGCCCTCGCCTAAAAGGCCGATCGTCCCTTCCGGCAACTTCTCGATCAACTGGTCGGCAAAGGCCGTGAACGCGCCCCCGCCGATCATGATCTGCGCTTCGGGAAATTCTTTGCGGATCAGCCAAGGGTAAGACAGGATCGTATAGATGTGGCTGTAGTAGCGGTAGAGCTGCTTCAACCCCGCGAACGAGGCCACGACGCGCTTGAGCGGGTTGCTCGCGAAGTAGAAATTGAACGCGTGCTCGAGCGAGGAATCGCCTTCATGCGGCGAAAAGATCTGAATGTCACGCCAGGAAAAGCAGACTAGGTCCGGCTTGAACTCCGTGGCGGCATCGCGGATCGCCTGGCTCCGCTGCGAAACCGGAAACAACGACAGATCGAGAATCCGCTGCCGCACCTCCGGCTTTCGCCGGTGGATGAAGTCCGCCAGATAGGTAATCCCGATCGGATAGACCTTCTTGCAAGGCAGAAAGATATAGAGAATGGAGTTCATGAACCTATTTCACCGCGACATGAATCGCCACGATGCCACCGGTCAGATTTTTGTATGACACTTGGCGGAAACCCGCATCACGCAGGACCTGGCAGAGCCGCTCCTGATCAGGGAAGGTGCGAATGGAGGCCGGCAGGTACTCATAGACGCCGGTTTTGTCGCGGGCGACCTTCGTGCCGATCCAGGGGAGGAGTTTGAAGGAATACCAGTCATAGAGGGCGCGCAACCAACCGAAGACCGGACGGGAAAATTCCAGACAGACGAATGTGCCGCCCGGCTTCATCACTCGCCGAATCTCGCCGACCGCCTGCGCCAGGTTGCCGACGTTGCGCATGCAGAATCCGGTTGTGATCGCATCGAAGGTATTGTCGTCGAACCCCAGATGTTCCGCATTGGCTTGCAAGCAGGTGATCTTGCCGGTCAACCCTCTCGTGCCGACCTTCTTCAGTCCCTCGGCCAGCATCGCATGATTCAAATCTGAAGCGACCACCCGTCCCTTGGTTCCCATTCGAGGTTCGACCAGCAGCGCGAGATCCGCGGTTCCGGCTCCGACGTCGAGCGCCCGGCCTTGTTCGACTCTGGGCACAAACGACGCCGTCAATTTTTTCCAGCGGTAGTGGAGCCCAAAACTCAACAGCGTGTTGTTCAGGTCGTAGACCCCAGCGATGGCCGTGAACATGCGCTGCACGGCCTGCTCCCGGGCCTGGCCTGACCAGGTCGAAATGGTGCGGGCTTCGGGTACCTGTTGTTCCGATGCCACTGAATCCTCCACGGACAGCATGGCGCCGTGGTAGCACCCGAATTCAAGCTTTGTCAAGGCAACGCGGGCGGGTGCTATAATCCGCGCCTATGGGCCACTCCATCGTCATCAAGGGCGCGCGGGAACACAACCTCAAGAACATCGACGTCGAGATACCACGCGACAAGCTCGTCGTCATCACCGGCCTGAGCGGCTCAGGCAAATCCTCGCTCGCCTTCGATACGATCTACGCCGAAGGCCAGCGCCGCTACGTCGAATCGCTGTCCGCCTATGCCCGCCAGTTTTTGGAGCAGATGGGCAAGCCGGACGTGGATTCGATCGAAGGCCTCTCGCCGGCCATCTCCATCGAACAGAAAAGCACCAGCCACAATCCGCGCTCGACCGTCGGTACCGTCACGGAGATCTACGATTATCTGCGCCTGCTCTTTGCACGTGTCGGCCGGCCCTATTGCTTCCAATGCGGCCAGGAGATCACGGCGCAGACGGTCCAGCAGATGGTCGATGCGATCGGTTCGTTGCCTGAAGGGGAGAAATTCCAGATCCTCGCGCCGATCGTCCGCGGACGGAAGGGCGAATACCGCAAGGAGTTGTTGGAGATGCGGCGAGCCGGCTACGTCCGGGCCCGCATCGACGAGAAACTCGTCGATCTTGGCGAGGACATCGCGCTCGATAAGCAGAAGAAACATACCATCGAGATCGTCGTCGATCGGCTCGTCATGAAACCGGGCGAGGCGCTGATGCGACGGTTGGCCGATTCCGTCGAGACCTCGCTGAAATTAGCCGGCGGGCTCGTCGGTGTCTTGAGGGAAGACGGCAACACGCTGCTCTACAGCGACACGCTCGCTTGTATCCGTTGCGGCGTGAGTTACCCGGAGGTGACCCCCCGCGTGTTTTCCTTCAACAGCCCGCACGGAGCCTGTCCGACCTGTGACGGCATTGGTTATGCCGTCACGCCCGGCTGTCCTGAGGAGGAGGACTTCACGCTGCTCGAAGTCTGCGAGACCTGCCAGGGGGCGAGGCTGAGACCGGAAAGTCTCTCGGTGAAAATCGCCAGAAAGTCGATTGCCGAGGTGACACACCTGTCGGTGCGCGCCGCTGCAGACTTCTTCGCGACGGTGAAATTCACGGAGCGCGAGATGGTCATCGCGCATCGGATCTTGAAGGAGATCCGCGAGCGGCTGGGATTCTTGGTGAATGTCGGACTCGATTACCTCACGTTGGACCGGGCGGCTGCGACCTTGTCCGGCGGCGAAGGCCAGCGCATCAGGCTGGCGACGCAGATCGGGTCGGGCCTCGTCGGCGTGCTCTACATCCTCGATGAACCGTCGATCGGCCTCCATCAGCGGGACAATCGGCGCTTGCTCCAGACGCTCTTGCGTCTCCGCGATCTCGGAAACACGGTCGTCGTCGTCGAGCATGACGCCGAAACGATGATGGCCGCGGATCACCTGCTGGATATGGGGCCCGGCGCCGGCTCGCAGGGCGGGCATGTCATCGCGCAGGGCACGCCGCAACAGGTGATGAGCAACACGGCTTCATTGACGGGACAGTATCTGCGGGGTGTGCAATCGGTGTCTGTGCCGAGGCGCCAGCGTAAGCCAAAGAGTGTTCTGTCCGTCGTCGGCGCGCAGAAGCACAATCTCAAAAACCTGACGGTGAATTTTCCGTTGGGCTTGCTCACCTGCGTGACCGGCGTCTCCGGGTCAGGCAAGAGCACGCTGGTACTGGAAGTGCTGTTCCATTCGCTCTCGCAGGTGCTCTACCACAAGAAACCGAAGATCGACGGTTGCAAAGATCTTCACGGTGTATTGGCGCTCGACAAGGTGATCGACATCGATCAATCCCCCATCGGACGGACGCCGCGTTCAAACCCTGCGACCTACACGGGGCTGTTCGGCTACATCCGAGACCTCTATTCCAACCTGCCGGAGTCTCGTGTGCGGGGCTACAAGCCGGGACGCTACAGCTTCAACGTGAAAGGCGGGCGTTGCGAAGCCTGCCAGGGCGACGGGCTCATCAAGATCGAGATGCATTTTTTGCCGGATGTCTACGTCACCTGCGAAGTCTGCAAGGGCCAGCGGTACAACCGGGAGACGCTGGAGATTCTCCACAAAGGCAAGAGTATCGCTGACGTGCTGAACATGACGGTGGACGACGCACTGGAGTTCTTCGAGCACATTCCGCTGATCAAGGCGAAACTCCAGACGTTGCACGACGTGGGATTGCACTACGTGAAGCTCGGCCAGTCGGCGACCACGCTGTCCGGCGGTGAGGCGCAACGGGTCAAACTTTCGCGCGAATTGTCCAAGCGGGCCACTGGACGAACGATGTATATCCTGGACGAACCAACGACCGGCCTCCATTTCGCGGACGTGCAACGACTGCTCGATGTGCTGGACCGGCTGGTCGAAGCCGGCAACACCGTTCTCGTGATCGAGCACAATCTGGACGTGATCAAGAACGCGGATTGGATCATCGACCTTGGTCCTGAAGGCGGGGATCGCGGGGGTGAGATTGTGGCGGAGGGGGCGCCGCGGGAGATTGCGAAGGCGAAGCGGTCGTATACAGGACAGGTGTTGAAGGAAGCCGGGGTCTAGGGACTGGCTCCGCCGTCAGGCGGTGCCTGTCCCTGTGGGAAGCGTGGGAAATGCAGTTCAATTGGTGGGAAACCGCAGCCTTTGTCGGTTCCGTAGCTGCTCTGGGCGCACTCGGCTTTCATCTACATAGTCGTAAGATCACAAAGCAAGTGTCCGCGGTCCTGTGTACTCGTGAGCAGCTGACGCCTGACCAATTTGGAGAGTGCTATTTTGGTGAAATACCAAGACGTGCCGCTCTGGCTAAGGATGTCCGAGAAATGTTAGCTAGCAAGTTGCCGTACTCACTCGGTGGGTTAACTGCAGATGACAAGATTCAAGAAACCTTACGACTCGATGCTTTCGATTCGCTAGCTTCGGCGGAGCTTGTTATGGAGCTGGAAGATAGGTTTCGCATTGAGCTTCGGAATGACGAAGCATTCCAGAAAGATATGACAATAAGAGATCTCGTGGAGTATCTGGATGACCGAATCAAGAATCGACGCTGTAGAGACTCAGGGTGACGAAGGGCGGAACTTTCAGGAGTCGCCATCATGCATTGAAGGGAAGCGGCTTTTGGTTTCGTATCATTGGCCGCGTGCGACTCTAAAGCGCGATGCAGCATCGCATGCCGTCGCACCGCGGCACCTTCTTCGTCTACATCTCGCCACGCTCGCTATGACGACTCCCGAAAGCTCCCCCCTTCCACCCCCACTAAGAGAGAAAAGGGGGAAGTGGTGGCTGATGGCGCCAACGGCCATCAGCCGGTTCTATCAAATGAACGCTTGTGCCATAGGCTATAAGCCACATGCTCTTTTCATAGGAGGCCCATGCAGACGATCCTCTTGCTGACGATCTCCAATGTTTTTATGACCTTCGCCTGGTATGGGCATCTCAAATACAAAGACTCGCCCTTGTGGATCGCTATCCTCGTGAGCTGGGGGATTGCATTCGTAGAGTATTGCTTTCAGGTGCCGGCGAATCGGATCGGACACTATGCATTCACGGCGGCACAGCTCAAGACGATTCAAGAGGTCATTACCCTGGTGGTTTTCTGTGTGTTTTCGGTCCTGTACCTGAGGGAACCGCTCAAGTGGAATTATCTAGTCGGCTTTGGCATGATGGTCGGCGCTGTCTTCATCATCTTTTACGAATGGTGAGCTATGCCTGCTAAGAAGAAAGAGGCTGCGAAAGCGAAGGAAACACCGAAGGCTGCGCCGGTGAGCGGTGGGTCGGCTGAAGACTTCGAGAAACTCGGCGTCTTTTATCTCGGCCGGCCGTACGATCTGGCGGCGAAGCAGGCCAAGCCTGGTTGGCTGCTCTACGATTCCAAAGACTTGGTCACCCACGCGGTCTGTGTCGGCATGACCGGCAGCGGCAAGACCGGCCTCTGTCTCTCGCTGCTCGAAGAAGCGGCGATCGACAACATTCCCGCGATCATCATCGATCCCAAGGGTGACCTTGGCAATTTGATGCTGACCTTCCCGAAACTCCGGGGCGAAGATTTTCAGCCTTGGATCAATGAAGATGACGCGCGCAAGAAAGGGCTCTCGCCTGCCGACTATGCCAAGGCGCAGGCGGAGCTCTGGACGAAGGGCCTGGCTGGCTGGCAACAGGACGGAGCGCGGGTCCAGCGATTGCGCGACGCGGCCGACGTGGCGATTTACACTCCGGGGAGCAACGCCGGTTTGCCCGTCTCCATCCTGAAATCCTTTGCCGCACCCTCTGCGGATGTCCTGAACGACGCGGAGCTCTTGCGCGAACGGATCAGCACGACCGTGACCAGCTTGCTGGGATTGCTCGGGATCGAAGCCGATCCGATCCAAAGCCGCGAGCACATTCTGCTCTCGACCATCCTCGATCACACCTGGAAGAAAGAAGAGGATCTGGACCTGGCTGCGTTGATCCAGGCGATTCAATCGCCGCCGGTCTCGAAGATCGGCGTGATGGACGTCGATTCGTTTTTTGCCTCCAAAGACCGGTTTGCCCTGGCGATGAAGTTGAACAATCTGCTTGCGGCGCCGGGATTTCAGGCTTGGTTGGAAGGCGAGGCGCTCGATATCCAGTCGTTGCTCTATACGTCGTCGGGCAAGCCGAGACACGCCATTTTCTCGATCGCACATCTGAACGATGCCGAACGCATGTTCTTCGTGACGCTCTTGCTGAGCCAGATGGTCGGCTGGATGCGGGGTCAGTCGGGCACCACGAGTTTGCGGGCCATCCTTTATATGGACGAGATCTTCGGGTACTTCCCGCCGGTGGCCAATCCTCCGTCCAAGCTGCCGCTGATGACGCTGCTCAAACAGGCCCGAGCCTTCGGACTCGGTGTGGTACTCGCCACGCAAAATCCGGTCGATCTCGATTATAAGGGCCTGGCGAACACCGGAACCTGGTTTATCGGCCGCCTCCAAACGGAGCGGGACAAGGCGCGGGTGTTGGAAGGGCTCGAAGGGGCGTCATCCAGTGCCGGAAAGAAATTCGACAAAGGTCGGATGGAACAGACGCTGGCCGGCCTCGGCAGCCGCATTTTCTTGATGAACAACGTGCACGAAGACGAACCGGTCGTCTTCGAGACGCGCTGGTGTCTGTCCTATCTCCGGGGGCCATTGACCAGAACGCAGATCAAGACCTTGATGGATCCGGTGCGGTCCGCCCATGCCACGACTACGGCGTCGGCGGCCAAACCGTCCAAGGCACCCAAGGGCGGAGACAGGCCGGTGGTGCCGCCCGACGTTCCACAACACTTTGTCCCATTGCGTGGATCCAAGCCGGAGGGGAGCGAACTCGTCTATGCGCCGATGTTGCTGGGCTCCTCGCAGATCCGATTCTCCGATACGAAGAGCGGAATCGATCAAACGCAAGACATAACGGTGCTGACACCGATTACCGAAGGAGCCGTGGCGGTGGACTGGGACCGAGCCGCGGCGACGGATTTGGCCCTGACCGATCTGGAATCTTCGCCCGAAGGCGACGCGCAGTTCCTGCCGCTCCCGGGTAGTGCCGGCAAGGCCAAGAGCTACGTCGATTGGAACAAAGATTTCGGCGGATGGCTCTTTCGCACACAGAAGGTCGAGCTCTACAAGAGTCCGAGCAGTAAGGACATCTCGAAGCCAGGTGAGTCGGAGCGGGATTTCCGGGTGCGCTTGCAGCAGTCGGGTCGTGAGCAACGCGACAAGGGGGCGGAGGCGCTGCGTCAGAAATACGCGCCCAAAATCGCCACGCTCCAGGATCGGATCAGGCGGGCGGAGTTGGCCAAGGAGAAACAGCAGGCCGAATCACGCTCGAGTCAGGTGCAGGCGGCGATTTCGGTCGGCGCGTCGATTCTCGGTGCGTTTCTCGGTCGCAAGACCATCAGCGCGACCAATATCGGCCGGGCCACCACGGCGATCCGCAGTGCCGGTCGCGTGATGAAAGAATCTCAGGACGTCGGGGCGGCGGAAGAGAACGTAGCGGCCTTGCAGCAGCAACTCGCCGATCTGGAGACGCAGTTCAAGTCCGAGAGCGAGGCGCTGGCCGCGGCCAGCGATCCGTTGAACGAGAAACTTGAAACCATTGCGATCAAACCCACCAAAGCCAACATCGCGGTGAAACTCGTCGCGTTGGCTTGGACGCCGCATTGGCGGGACAGCAAGGGATCGCTCACCTCCGCTTGGGTCTAACCCTCCTCGCGCCACTCCCTTCTCCCTTGTGGTAGCCGGGACTTTCCGGCTGCTACAATTATCCCCTCTTGGACACGCTTTACCCGTCGGTGTGTCTACAGCCGTGGATGCAGTACCGCGCATCAGGGGAGATGCCTATGCCAAACACCACCATGAACGCCTGTGACCTTGCCCCTTCTCCATGTGACGAACGACCATGTTTCGAAGGGGATCTGTTCCGCGCCATCTTCGAGCAGGCGGCCGTCGGGGTCGCACAAATCGAAACGGCGACCGGCCGTTTCGTCCATGTGAATCAACGGTACTGTGACCTCGTCGGATTGCCGAAGGAAGACCTGACGGCCACGACCTTCATGGCGATCACCCACCCTGACGATTTGCAGGCGGATCTCGACAGCATGGAGCGGTTGAAAGCCGGACAGATCAGGGCCTTTTCGATGGAAAAACGCTATTGCCGAAAAGACGGTACGGTCGTCTGGGTGAACTTGACCGTGTCACCGATGTGGAAGATCGGGGAATCGCCGACCTTCCATATCGCCGTCGTGCAGGACATCACCGAACGCAAGCAGTCGGAACGGGCACTCGCCGAGCTCAATGCCACGCTTGAGCAGCAAGTCGTCCAGCGAACCCGCGAATTGGAGGAAAGCCGGCAGCAACTGCAGGCCATCGTGGAAGGGACGTCCGATGCGGTGTTTCTCAAGGATGTACAGGGACGGTATGTGCTCATCAATCAAGCCGGCTGCGATTTCGCGGGCAAGAGGTTGGAGGACATCATCGGCCGCGACGATTCGTCCATCTTCTCCCCTGCTGATGCGTGGGCAGTAATGGAGAGAGACCGCGCGGTATTGGCCGCTGGTAGGGTCATGACCTATGAAGACGTCGTCACGACTGCGGACAGGGTCCAGCGAACGTTCCTCTCGACCAAAGGTCCGCTGTTCGACACCAATGGGCACATCATCCGTCTCTTCGGGATCTCCCGCGACATCACCGAGCTGCGTCGGGCACAGGAGGTCTTGGAGCGTCGCGTGGCGGAACGGACGGCTGAGCTTCGTGAACGAGAAGCTCAGCTGGCTTATCTCATCGGGCACTTCCCCGGCGTCATCTCGCGTGTCGATCGGGATCTCCGATATCGTTACGCGTCGCCTCGATACGAGCAGTGGTTCGGCAAGAAACCCGAAGACGTGATCGGCCTCACGATCCCAGACGTCATCGGGCACGAAGCCTTTGGGAAGGCCAAGCCGGCGATCGAGCAGGCCCTTGCCGGTGAGTGTGCCATATTTGAGATAGATGTCCTTACAGTTTCGGGGCAGAAGGAGCACATGCTGGTCACACTCGAGCCAGAATTCGATGCAGATGGCTCCTCGGCCGGATTCGCGGTGTTTGTCATCGATATCACCGAACGCAAGCGGGCAGAGGCGGCGTTGCGGGAAAGCGAGCAACGGTTTCATCTGGTGGCTTCGGCGACGCAAACGGGAATCTGGGACTGGGATCTCCGGATGAACAAGATGTACTATTCCCTTCTCTGGAAGCGCAGTCTAGGCTATGAGGACCACGAAATCTCCAACTCACCGCTGGAATGGCGGTCGCGCGTGCATCCGGACGATCTCCCGATCGCGCTGGAAAAAGTCGAGGCGTTCTTGAACGGTTCGCTGCCCCAGTACGAACTGGAACACCGTCTCCAGCATCGCGACGGGACATATCGCTGGATTCTATCGCATGCGTTATTGGTCCGCGACGAGCAGGGGGCGCCTTCCCGTATAGTGGGATCGCATGTCGACATCACCGAGCGTAAGCGGGTGGAAGCCGCGCTGCGGGCGAGCGAACAGTTCACGAGAGAAATCCTGGACTCCTTGTCGGCCTTTGTCGCCGTGGTCGATCGGGAGGGGACAATCGTCGCAGTTAATCGCGTGTGGGCACAAGCGGCGGTCGAACACGATCCATGGGGATCGTCGAAGGTGAGCGTTGGGGCGAACTATTTGGAAGTCTGCCGGTATGCCGCCGATAGGGATTCAGAGGTCAAGCGGACGCTCGACGGCATCGTCGACGTCTTGTCGGGGCAACGGACGATCTTTGAAACCGAGTATCTGTGCAAGCGGCCCAGCCTGTCGCGCTGGTTTGTGATGCGTGTGACACCCATGAGCGAGAACGACGGCGGGGCGGTGATCACCCATGAAGACATCACCGAACGCAAGCAGGCGGAAGCCGCGCTGCGGGAGTCGTACTGCCGGCTTCAAACGTTGGGGCGCGAGGTGCAGATGGCTCGAGAGCGCGAGCGCAGACATTTGTCGCGCGAATTGCACGATGAGTTCGGCCAGCTCTTGAGCGCGCTGAAATTCGATCTCAACCGCATGGCCGGCGGGCCGGCGAGGCGACGCCAGTCGGCGCTCCTCTCCCGACAACTGGCGAGGGCCTCACGCACGGTCGACCGTCTCTTTGCGTCGCTCCGCCAATTGATCAGCGGGTTGCGCCCGGCGTTGTTGGAGGAATTTGGCTTGGTCCCCGCTCTGGAGGCGCTGGTGAACGAGAACAAGGAGCGTGTAGGCCTTCACGGGCAGGTCATCGTCGAGGGAGACTTCCCCAGCCGCCTGTTGGGGCCGGAGATCGAAGGGGCGCTCTATCGCATCGCCCAGGAGCTCCTGACCAACGTCGTGCGTCACGCGAAGGCCACGCAAGTCACTGTGGTGCTGAGGCATGAATCAGGGCGGGTTGTTCTGGCGGTTCGGGACGACGGTCGAGGTGTGCCGAAGCAAGCGCGTGGACGGATCGACCGGTATGGGCTCCTCGGGGTGCATGAGCGGGCGGAACTGTTGGGCGGGAAGGTCGAGATCCTGTCTGACGAGAGGCGAGGCACCTCGGTCGCCGTCGCGATTCCGGTCGAGGCAGGCGCCGGCAGGAGATCGGCCAGGCGTACGATCCCCAAGAGGAGAAGGGTCGAGAATGGGACAGCGCTGTAAGTGTCTCATCGTCGACGATCATCCGATCTTTCGGAAGGGCGTCCGGGATTTGTTGGTCGAGGAGTCCGTCTGCACATCCGTTGTCGAGTCCGGGAGCACGGCCGAGGCGCTCTCACTCGTGCGCCGCGAGCCGTGGGATCTGGTGCTCCTGGATATCGCGCTTCCGGACCGACATGGTCTCGAGGCGCTCAAATCCATCAAGCGGCTGCGCCCTTCCCTGCCGGTGTTGGTGCTCAGCCTCTATCCCGAGCGGGAGTTTGCCCTCCGTGCCCTCAAAGGCGGCGCCTCCGGCTATCTGACGAAAGACCGGCCACCTGATGAACTGTTGAAGGCGGTGACAGAGGCCATTGCCGGGCGGCGCTATGTAACCGCTTCCTTTGCCGATCAACTGGCCGACGCCGTCAGCGGAGGACAGCCGGAGCAGTTGCACGACGCCCTCTCCGATCGTGAACTCGAAGTCCTCCGGCTCCTGGGACAGGGGAAGGGCATGTCCGTGATCGCCCGCGATCTGTCCTTGAGCGTCAAGACCGTCAGCACCTACCGCAGCCGGTTGCTTGGCAAACTGCATCTTGCCACCACCGGCCAACTCGTGCGGTATGCCATCGAACATGGCTTGATTGCCTAGGAATCCGCTCGGCTCCGCTCCAGTAACGGCTTGTAGGACGCCTACCGATATCGCCATCAGTGATTGTCTGCTATTTCCACTCCCGCCTAACTGATATCTTCTTACAGGCAGCATCTTTCGATTGCCGTGGCCTGGACCTGAACAAGCATGCGTGTGCTCATTCTCGACGACCATCCGTTGATTCGCAAAGCCATTCGTCAGGTGGTCGCTGACTGTTGCCCCTCGTGGACTATCACGGAGGGGGCGACGGGCGAAGAGGCGCTTCGGCTACTGCACAAGGAGCCGGCCGACATTGCCATCCTCGACATCGCGCTGCCGGGCGAGAGCGGGTTGACCGTGCTCAAGCGAATCCGCCAATTCAGCCCCCAGACGAAATGTCTGGTCCTGTCCATTCACACGGAGCCGCACTATGTCCGGCTCGCGCTGGAACTCGGCGCCTCCGGGTATCTCTCCAAGGAATCGGCGCCGGACGAATTGGAACAGGCACTGAAGGCCCTGGGCAAGGGAGGGCGATATCTCGCCAAGTCGTTGCAAGAGTCAGTCGACGGTTTCACATCCGCGCCCCGCTCCCGTTCCTCTCGAGGGGCGTTGCTGTCGGCTCGTGAACTCGAAGTCCTCTGCATCCTGGCCACGGGAGGGACGGTCTCCCGCGCGGCCAAACACTTGAAGCTCAGCGTCAAGACGGTCAGTACCTACCGCCTCAGGCTCCTCGACAAACTGGATCTGCAAACGACCGCCGACCTCATTCGTTATGCGGTCGATCACGACCTCGTCCGATAGCCCGCTCCTCCAGTCATCTTTCCCTGTCAGACGAAGACGGAATGATCTCTTGCCGTCTGTATGCTACCGTGCCGCGGCGGATTGGGCTGGATACGGTTTCGCATCGTCCTCCGGATGCTGGAAGGCGTTGGTGCACTATTGAAGAGCCGTCGTTTTTACGCGGCCCCAGGCCCGGTCCTCGCGGACCCTGCCATCCAGTCATTGGCCGAATCCCCTATTCGCATCTTCATCATCGACGCAGAAGAACTGTCACGGATCGGCCTGCGAGCCCTCCTGGCTGGGGAACCCAGGTTTGTCATCGTCGGCGAGAGCGCCAATCTGGAAGAGTCGATCCTCCAGGTATCGCGGCTTAAACCGCAGGTCATCTTGCTTCAGTATCCGACCCTTGGTGCTCCCGCGCTCGATATCGGTTTCACCTGGGACGGGGGTGGCTCAGGCCCTCATACCCTGGTCGTGCTGCTCGAGGCTCAGCTCTCGCTCGTCTGTGAGGCGATTCATCGGGGAGTGAGAGGTATCGTCGTCAAGAACATCTTGCGGGAGGATCTATACCAGGCCGTTCGCCAGGTGGCCGCAGGCGGTACCTACCTGGATCCCCAGGCCGCCGAGTCCACGCTTGCGTTGTTGCGGGAGGGCAAGAAGTCGATTGCCAGGCCCAGGTGGAGCCAGCTCACGGTTCAGGAACGGCAACTCCTTCCGCTGGTGGCGGCGGGAAAAACGAACAAAGAAATCGCCGTGGCGCTGTCGTTATCCGAGAAGACCGTGAAAAACTATCTGAGCAATCTCTACTTCAAGCTGGGCGTGGCCCGGCGTTCTCAAGTTGCCGCGCTCTATGCACTGCAACAGCAGACCCGTGAAATGCCCGGGGTCGATCGGCGGATCTGAGCTACGATTCGGGAGAGTGAGCCGGGGCGCGCTCAGTGCTTCTTGTCCTTCTGCATGATCTTATCGGTCCAGGCGAGTAGGATGGCCGAACCCAGAAAGGTCATGTGGATGAAGATCTTCCACTTGATGTCCTCGTAGTCCTCGTTTCCGATATTCACGAACGACTTCAGCAGGTGGATGCTGGAAATACCGATCAGGGAGGCGGCGAGCTTCACCTTGATGGTGCCGGGATCCACGTGGCTGAGCCAGTCGGGACGATCGCGATGTTCGTCGAGGTCGAGCTTGCTGACGAAGGTGGCGTATCCGCCGATCACGACCATGGTCAGGAGATTCGCCACCATCGTGACGTCGATCAGGCCGAGGACGCCGAGCATGAATTGCGTCTCTTCCAGCTGCTGGATATGCGCAATCATCTCCCACAGCTCGATGAGAAACTTGTAGGCGTAGAGCAGTTCCGCGATGATCAAGCCGGCGTACAGCGGGGCCTGAATCCAACGGCTGGCGAAGACGGCGACTTCGAAGGCATGCTCGATCGGATGGGTCCGGCCTTTCGGCGCGACCGCAGTGGGTTCCTCCGTCGAATGTCCCCCCGACATGATTCCTCCAGTGGTTCCGTGCCCTGTCCCTGTGTGCCGGATCGAACCGGCTCGGTCGAGTTCGGAAGCCGGTGAAGCGGGCGTATCCTAGTGGCGAGCGCCCGATCTGTCAATGGAGTCGGCACGGGGTTCGCGTGCTGAGGCAGAGGGGACGGAGGTCGTGTCATCGGGGAGCCAACGCCGCAGGATGGCCGCGACGGCCTCCGATGAGATCGGTTTGCTGATGTAGTCGTCCATGCCGACACTGAGGCAATGTTCTCGGTCTCCTTGCATGGCATTGGCGGTCATCGCGATGATCGGCGTGTGCCGGGCCGATCCCTCCATCGCCCGGATGTGCCGGGTCGCCTCGAAACCGTCCATCTCGGGCATCTGACAGTCCATGAAGACCAGGAGATAAGGAATTCTGGACAGGGCTTCCACGGCTTCGCCCCCGTCGGCGACGACATCCAAGTGATATCCGAGACGTTCGATCATTTTGACGGCGACTTTTTGATTGATGACGTTGTCTTCCGCCAACAAGATCCGTCCGGCGGCCCGCGACCGGGCCTCGGCCATGCTGTGAACCGTCACCAACGGCTGGGGAGTTGTCGCCGCAGACGGTGCCGTGCCCATGACGAGCCGCAGGCATTCGTAGAGCTGGTGCTGATGAATCGGTTTGGTGAGGTAGGCGGCAAAGCCGCGGTTCTGCGCGAGGGTCGCGTCGCCGCGCCGGACCAAGGAGGTCAAGAGCACGAGCTTGATCCCTCGGAGAGCGGGATCTGCATGGATATGGGTCGCGAGCTCCATGCCATCCATCTCCGGCATCTGCATGTCGACGAGGGCCAGATCGAAAGGATGCCCGCTTCGTTGGGCTTCGCGCAGGATCGCCAAGGCCTTGGGGCCGTCCTCCGCTGAGGCATGAGTCATCCCCCAGGCGCGGGCATGGTGCTCCAACAGCATCCGATTCGTCGCGTTGTCATCGATCAGGCACATGCGTAGTCCGCTCAAATCGGTGACAGGGCGCGCCGGTGACAATGGCTGCCGCTGTCGATCGAGTTGCACTGTAAACCAAAAACGGCTGCCTCCCTCTGGCCGGCTCTCGACGCCGATGACTCCGCCCATCAGTTCCACCAACTGTTTGGAGATCGCCAGACCCAAGCCGGTGCCTCCGAAGCGGCGTGTCGTCGAACCGTCCGCTTGGCTGAAGGATTGGAACAGCCGCGACAGATGTTCGGTAGAGATGCCGATGCCGGTATCCATGACGTCGAAGCGCAACGTCACACGCGCCTCATCGACCTGCTCGGTCGTCAACCGCAAGACCACTTCCCCCTGTTCGGTAAACTTTACGGCATTGCCGACGAGGTTCGTCACGACCTGGCGGAGCCGGCCCGGATCGCCCCGCAAATCAGTCGGCACCGAGGCGTCAATCAAGCCGGTCAGTTCCAGCTGTTTGCGATGGGCCTGTTCGGCCAGCAGGTCGAGCGTTTCCTCGATCGTCGTCCGCAGATCGAAGTCCACGAGTTCGAGCGACAACTTGCCGGCCTCGATCTTCGAAAAATCGAGAATGTCGTTGATGATGGTCAACAGCGCCTCACCCGATCGCCGGACAGTTTCCGCATGCTCACGCTGCTCGGCGGTAAGCGGCGTGTCGAGCAGCAGCCCCGTCATGCCGATGACCCCGTTCATCGGTGTCCGGATTTCGTGGCTCATGGTGGCGAGAAATTCGGATTTCGCCCGTGCGGCGGACTCCGCGGCATCTTTAGCGGCGATGAGATCCCGTTCCATCCGCTTGCGTTTGGTGATGTCACGGCAGGTGCAGACTACGGTTCGGTGGTTCGGATCACCGCCGCCGATCAGCGCGAGCGACAGGTCGACGTGAAACGGGTCTCCCGATCGTTTCTTCCCCACCACCTCGCCTTGCCAATGGCCATCGCTCTGCAGGGCGGGCATAGCCATCTGTTCGATGAGCGCCGTCCATTCGGGGTGATACAACGTGTGCCAATGTCGGCCGAGCAAGTCCTCAACGCAAAAGTCGTACATGGCGGCATGGGCGGGGTTCATGTAGGTGAATCGGCCCTCCTCATCCAACAAGGCCACCCCGTCCAGCCCGTGGTCGATAGCCTGCTGCAAGGTCATCCGGGCCCGCTGAAGCCGCTGCCGCTCTGTAATGTCTTCCGAGATCCCGAGGAGGAACTGAGGTGCCCCGTGAGGATCGAAGATCGGGATCTTTTTCGTGTGCAGAATTCTGACCCCCTGCCGGCGGGTATGGATGGGTTCTTCGGTGATTTCGATCAGGGTCCGCTGCTCCAAGGCCAATCGGTCCTTGGCGACGAACGCCTCGGCCTCCTCGCGGGGGAAGAAATCATGATCCGACTTTCCGAGCAACTCGTGGCGGGGGATGCCGGTCAGAACTTCTCCTGCCTTGTTGAAATGGACGAACCGGAGGGTGGCGGCTTCTTTGACGAACACCATGTTCGGAAGGTGTTCGAGGACCGAGAACATGAATCGTTGCGATTCCTGCAGTTGGGCGGTCCGTTCAGTTACCCGCCGCTCAAGTTCTTGGTGTGCCTCTCGCAGGAGGGCGCCGGCCTGCTCGGTTTCCCGCAGGCTCACCTCAAGCCGGGTAAAGGATTCGTACATGTTCATCACGAGACCGGTCAGGACGCAGAGGTAACCCATCGGCTTCGTCACATGGGCCGCGGTGAAGAAGGGATCGTGCAACGAGGCCGAGCGCGCCATGATGACAGCCTGCGTCATCATTTCGACGATGATGCCCAAGATCAACCAGTGATCGTAACGACTGCGCGCCCAGGCTCCTGTTCGGAGATGTCCGATCAGGGCCAACGCGAATAGTAGGGATGAGACAAACTCTTGTGGTCGCTTCACGGGCCATTCGGGATAGATGGCCTGCGGGAGAGGTATCACGAGGAACAGGGCACAACTCGCCACGAGCAATCCAGCGGCAACCGGATACACCTGGTGGGGTTGGAATGTCCCCCATCGGCTGGGCTTGGCCTCAGATCGTGCCGCGAGGCAACTGATCAGCAGCATCGTTCCGAGGAAGAGACGGGATGACAGCCAACTCCACGGGACGACGGCAACCATGCGGGAAGGCAGATAGGCTGCGAGGCCCGGCGACGTCAGCACGGCATGGTAGAGATCCAACAGCCCCGTTCCCACAAAGGCCGTGCCGACCATGAGGAACGCCGGATCGGTCAAGCTGTAGTACCGCGTCAAGGCCATCACGCCGATCATGATGGCGATCATGCTCGAGGCGGTTTCCAGCATGCGGTGGAGGTATGCGTCACCGTGCCAGTCGGCGGAGAAGAGTAGAACCGACAACAGCACCATGCCGGCTGCGGTCACAGCATAGACAAACGGACGGAGAGAAGGTTGCGGTGCGGCCGGCTGAGCTGAAATGTCTCTAAGCTGAGAATCCACCTGTGTCCTCGTGCGACGCCATCCCTGTGGGGATGGTTCCCGGTCCTAAAGCTGGCGTCACAACTGTTTCGGAAGACGCAGGAGCGAACTTGAAGCAAGATGGCGGGAAAAACCACGATGGGCGCTGAAGTTGCGCCAATCGGCCCTGTCTGTCAGACAATCGAACGGGGTGAATATCCCTGTCCTAGGGCAAGGTGGCTCTAGGGAGGCAGTTGAGGCGCTCCAATCGTTCCAACGCGCAGATCAACGGGCGGGGACGGCAGGCCCGGAGGCCTTGAAGCTTCCGGCATAAAACGCCGCCACTTGCGACCGTCGGCCGATTTGCAGCTTGGAATAGATGTTCGCCAGGTAATTCTTGACCGTTTTTTCGCTGAGGTTGAGCTGCGAGGCGATTTCCTTGTTGGTGAGACCTTCCGCGACTAACGGCAGCAGGCGCTGTTCTTGAGGAGACAGGAGGGCGCGCTTGGAGGTACCAGTAGTGACGGCGGTTTGTTTGATCCACTGCATCGTGTATTTCGCGAGTCGGGGATCCATCAAGGGCTGTCCGGCTGCGACGGTTTTGATCGCGCGAATCAGTGCATCGGACGCGATGTCCTTGAGGACATAGCCTTGGGCACCGGACAGAATGGCTTCCAGGACCGTGTGATCATCGGCGAAGCTGGTGAGGAAGAGGACGCGGGTATCGGGGCAAGCGGACAGAATATCCCGCGCGAGGTCGATTCCGCTGCCGTCTGGCAGGCGAATATCCATGAGGACCACATCCGGCTTGAGGCGGAGGCAGAGTCGCTTGGCCTCGTCCTTTTGTGAAGCTTGCCCGACCACCTTGATGCCGGGCGTGAGGTCGAGGACGGCTCCCAGGCCGATGCGGACCACTTCGTGGTCGTCCACGATCATGAGTTTCAGCGGTTTTGATTTATAGGTGGCCATAGGGGTGCTCCTGGGGCAAGGTGATGGTCACGCACGTGCCCTGCTGTGGGCGGCTGGTCAAGCTGAACTCTGCGCCGATGGTCCTGGCCCTGGCCGCCATGTTGAGCAGTCCATGGCCGCGCGGACGTTTCTGCGCGAGGTTGAAGCCTTTGCCATCGTCGGAGATTTGCATGATGAGTGCTCCGGGGCGCTGTTGTACCAGCAAGACATGGCGGGAGGCGTTCGCATGGCGGACGCTGTTGCTCAAGGCTTCGCGGGCGATGTTGAGAAGCTGCACCGCCTGTTCCGACCCCACATGCTCGACCGCTCCCTGGTCGATCTCCAAGTCGATCGCGGCCCGACTGCCGGAGGAAAAGGAATCTGCCAGCCGCTGCAACGCCTGGCGGAAATCCATGGCGGGCGGCTGGTCCTGTTTCAGGAGCGCGATGAACTGGCGTACGTCATTGACCAACTCATTCAACTGCGCGATTGCATGGCTCATCCGTTGCTTCGACTGCTTGGCCGAGCGGTCCGCCACCAGCTTCGCGGCTTCGAGTTGCATGCCGACCGCGTAGAGCGATTGCAGGAGATTGTCGTGCAGGTCCTGACTGAGCCGTTCTTTCGCCTCTGTGGCCCGCTTACGCTCGGTGATGTCTTGGACGACGGCGAGCAGCAGCGGGCCCGAGTGATTGGGGAGGTCGATCGTCGTGGCTTTGACGGAAACCCAAATGATGTCGCCGCGCTTTCGCACGTACCGTTTCTCGATCGTATATTCCTGCCGGAGGCCTTGATAAAACTCGTCCGTCAGTTTGCGGTTGTAGGGGAGGTCGTCAGGATGGGTATAGAGGTCGTACGTCTGGCCCCGCAGTTCGGCTTCACTGTATCCCGTCAACTGGCAAAACGCCTTGTTGGCGGACACCAGGCGGCGCTGCTCGTCGAGAATAACGAGGCCGACCGGGGCTTCGGAGACGAACCGTTGCAGCCGCAATTCGCTCGCCCGTAACGCCTCTTCCGCCCGTTTCTGCTCCGTGACATCCGTGCCGATCGTCACCATGCAGGAGACGCCGTTGAGTTCGATCTGTTCGGCCGACACAAGGCAATGACGGAACACGCCGGACTTCATGCGGAGCATGACCTCGACGTTCCGGATCGCCCCGCGTTCTCTCAACTGTTTGGTAAAGGCCTGGCGATGCTCGGCGGAGGGCCAGAGGCCGATCTCGTCGGCCGTCCGGCCCGCCACCTCGTCCCGCTGGTAGCCGAACAGCGTGATGGCGGCATCGTTGGCGTCCAGGCAAAGGCCGGTTTCAAGCTCCGAGATGACGACCGGCGAGGGGCTGGATCGGAAAGCTTTCGCGAATCGTTCTTCGCTTTCGCGCAAGGCGGCCTCGGCATGCTTCTGCTCCGTAATATCGTTGCCCACAGTCAACAAGCAGGAGAGGCCGTCCAACTCGATCATTTCGCTGGAGACGAGCAACTGGCGTGGCGTGCCGTTCTTAGCCCGAAGGGCGATCTCGTGGTTCCGGATCATGCCGTGTTGACGCATGGCTGCAAAGAAGCGCGCGCGGTCCTCCGGCGTCGGCCAGAGGCCCAGTGATAGGACGGTCCTGCCCATCACTTCGTCGCGGGAATAGCCGAACAGCTTGAGCGACGCGTCGTTCACCTCAAGGCAGCGGCCCGATTCCAATTCGGTCAAGATGACCAGATACGGGCTCGATCGAAACGCGATGCGGAACCGCTCTTCACTGTCGCGCAGGGCCGCCTGTTCACGAATGCGGTGCTCCTCGGTCCCGATCGCCGATGCAAGAATGCCCATCAGGCGCTCGTCCGCTTCCGTCGGCACCACGTCGTACTGAAACACGACACAGAGCGATCCGACGGCCTCGTCCCCAACGGACACCACTTTGCCCAAGTAGGTTTCCAGCCCATAGCGCTTCACGTTCGGATCCGTCTCGGCGTAGGGCGTTTGGCTGAGGTGCCGCACCGTCAGACTCCCGTCTTTCCCTCGCCGAATCAGGTCGCAACAGATGTGTCCCTCCGCCTCGTCCACGGCTCGGTAGTCGGGAGGCGCCTCCCATTGTGCGATCGAGCAGAGGAGGCGGCCCTCCAGGCGCGAATAAAGCGCGCAGGTTCCCCCCAGCAGTTCGCCCCCGAGCGTCGTCAGGCGCTGGATGTTCGCCAGCGGGTCGCTCCCGAATTGGAGAAAGCACTGATTGATCTGTTCGAGCCCCTCTTCCACCCGCCGGCGGTCGAATTCTCCCGTGACCCACTGGGCCATCAGGAGCAGAAAGTCCTTGTCGGCCTCGGTGAAGGGAGTGGGATGCGCATCCCGACTCAGAAAACAAATCGTGCCGTACAACGTCTGCTGACCCTGCAGTTTGGTTCCGAGGTAACTTTCGAGGGCCAGCGCCTGGTACCCGGGATGGCTGCGCCATTCCGACTGTCCGGCATGATCGATGGAGAGGACTCCGGGGGTGGTGAGCGTCGTGCCGCAATAGGATTGGCAGAGTGCCAAGGTCATGCCGGGATGGAACGATGTGCCCGGCGCCCAGAGGTGGGTGACGCGAAGTTGGTCGCCCTGGACGCTGGTCAACATGCCGACCGGCAGTTTAAAGCGGCGGCAGCCGAGTTCCAGCAACGTCTGGACGCGTTGCTCGAAGGTCAGTCCAGGGCGTGAGGTCATCTCGTGGAGCGATCGGATGGCTTCTTCGCTCTCCCGGAGCAGTGCCTCCGTATGTTTCCGCTCGGCGATGTCTTCGACGATGGCGATGAAGTAGGCCGGAGCCTGCGAGGCCGTGCGGACCAGCGAGACGGTCAAGTTGACCCAGATCCAGGTATCGTCGCTACGGCGGTACCGCTTTTCCATGGAGAAAGAAGGTTTCGTGCCGGCGGCCAACTCGTGCAGCCGGTGCAGATTGGGCTGCAGATCATCAGGATGGGTCAATTCCTGGAAGCTGCGCTGCAGCATCGTTTTCGCGGAGTAGCCGAGAGTTTCGCACAGGCGGGGATTCACGCGGAGAAATCGTCCGTCCAGCGCCAGTTGCGCGATGCCGACCCCGGCATGCTCGTAGAAGGCTCGCCAGCGGTCCTCACTCTCGCGAATTTGTTCTTCCGCCTGACGGCGTTCGGTGATGTCTTCACAGACGACCAGCACGAGGATCTGGCCTTGGTGATCCTGGACGGCCTGGGCCCGTTCCCGCACCCACAGCGTTGTGCCGTCCTTGCGGACTTTCTGGATTTCCCATTGAAAGACCTTCAGTGGGCTGCACGCACAGACGGCGAGCTGTCCCAGCACGGTCTGGTGGTCCTCCGGCGCGAAGACGTTCAGGACTGTCTGGCCGGTCAATTCGTCCAACCGATAGCCCAGTTGGTTGGCGCCGAACTGATTGACGGAAACGACGGTGCCGTCCGGTGACAGCGTGAAATACATCGACGGGTTGTTGTCATAGAGCAGGCGGAATCGCGCTTCGCTGTCCTGCAGCGTGGATTCCATGTTCTGCCGCCGTTGGATTTCATGTTCGAGCCTCGCCAGATCTTCCGATCGGGAGGTTTGGCCCAACGCTTCCCGGATGACTCCGGCTCGCGCGCGGGTGGGGGAGGACGTTTCAACGTCCGGGGTTGCGAACGGGGTCTCGTTCCTCTTGGAAGGGCGCTGCTCCACCTGAGGGGAATCGGATGCGCTGTGAGCGGATCGTGTCCTCATTGTGCTCTGTACCCGTCACCCCAATCAGCTAGTGCCATAGGTCAACCCGGTACGGGGGCAGCACCAACTGTGCCATGGCTCAAAGACGATAGCATAGGGCCGTTTGCCCATGAAATGCTAGAGCAGGAGGATGCTACAGAAGGGGGGATGTTTTGGGGAGGAGAAAAGAAAGGAACGCTCAGCTCTTGTGGTCCTCTGTCCCGTACAGGGCCCGGCCTTCCCGGATGTACCAGGCGACGGCCTCGGTCCGTCGTCGTACTTGGAGCTTGTCGAAAATATTGGCCAGATAATTCTTCACGGTCTTGTCGCTCAGCTTGAGTTCCACGGCGATTTCCTTGTTCGTCTTTCCGTCGGCAAGCAGGGGGACGATCAAGCGTTCTTGAGGCGACAGATGGGCTCTCGAGTGAGACGTACCACCGGTCCGTTCTTGGCTCCGAATCCAATGCAACGCTTGTTGAGCCACGCGGGGATCCAAGTACCCACGGCCCTCGGCGACGGTGCGAACGGCCCGGATTAAATCATCGGTGCGGACGTCTTTCAGTATGTACCCGTGGGCTCCGCTTTGCACTGCGCTGACGACCGTCGCATCCTCGCCAAAACTGGTGAGGATCAAAATCCGCATGTGGGGATGAGCAGCGAGAATCTGTCGACAGGCTTCCGTACCCGACGTGTCGGGGAGTTTCATGTCCAACAATACGAGCGTCGGTTTTGTACGATGGAGCAAGGCGGCGGCTTCGGCGAAGGTCCCCGCCTCTCCGACGATCTGGAAGCCCTCCTCAAGACTCAGGAACGAGCGGAGCCCGTGCCGAACCACTTCGTGGTCGTCGACGAGCAGAATCTTGATGAGTGGTGGTTTCATAAGTGGGCCAGGATGGGTTCCAGACCGAATTCGATATCGATACGGGTACCACCACCGATATGAGACTGGATCTGGAACCGCCCGCCCAGCTTTCTGGCCCGAGCCGCCATGTTCGTGATCCCGTATCCCCCTGGGCGCTGTTTCATTGGATCGAACCCGACCCCATTGTCGCAGATGAGGAGATGGACCCTGAGCCCCTTCCGCCGGAGCACCACGGCGGCCTGCGTGGCCTGGGCGTGACGGGTGCAATTACTCAGCGCTTCGCGTGCGATCGAGGTGATTTCGCGTTTCTCCTCCCCTGTGAGGTGGTTCGAGAGGTCTTCATCGATCTGCATCTCGATCTGCATCGGACGGACTCGCATATAGGTCGCCGTCAGGTCGGCGAGTTCCATGGGCAGGTCGATCTCTTCCACTGTGCCTGTCTCGAGTCTGTGAATCATGTTGCGGACTTGGTGGATGAGTCCGTTCAGTTGGCCGACCGCCGGTGCGGGGGGTCGGTCGGACTCGTGCCCTTCGTCGGGCCCTGTGCGACGGTCGGTCTCAATCCCCAATCCGATGGCATAGAGCGACTGCAACACGATATCGTGGAGATCGCGCGCCAGCCGAGCACGGTCTTCGAGGAACGCACTGAGGCGTAATTCAGAGGCCTGCAAGCTGGCGATCAGATCGTCCGGATGCGTCGAATCCGACCCTGCATGGTGATGAAAACGGTCATCGGCGAACGCAAAGGCTCTGTCGATCGGGCCGCTCCCGAAGTGGTCGATTGACGTGGCATGGTACCGTTCTCTGTCCACAAGCCACCTCCGTTTCGAAGCGAAGGGTTCTGACAGCGAGATGATAGGAAACTGCCGATTCCTAGTCACCTGGCGGGTCCGCCAGGCTGGGAGGTGATCCCCAGCTCGTTCTGCCAGTAGTCGGACTCAGGATTTCAAGCCTTTTCCCCTGATAGGCAGGGAGGGTTCGGTTAGGTAGCGATCAATCCAGATCCCAAAGCCTGCACAACTGCCTGGGTGCGAGAAGTCACATCGAGTTTGTCGAAAATACTTTTCACGTGAAAGCGAACGGTTCGCTCGCTGAGTCCCAAGATCTGTCCGATTTCCCAGTTCGTTTTCCCTTCCTTCATCCACAGGAGAACTGCGAACTCACGTCGCGATAAAACGCGAGTGCTGTGGGCCAATTCGAATCGACGGCCTCGGGCTGCTTGACTCGTACCTTGTGATTTCGAGAGGAGTGTTCTGAAATATGATGCGAGGTATTCAGCTTTTCGGGTTTTCGAACAGCGGTCACGTGAGAAGAGGGCTTCGTGATGCGTCTGCGGTGATATGTGCAGATCGTCAGGCGAAATCATTCTCGAGAGTTCTGCCTCGATCCATTCTATGCCCAATCCCTGTGTGGCATGAACGACTTGGTGGATCAGGACAATCGCTCGCAGCAAATCGTCTTTGGACAATTCTCCAAACGTGGCACGAATGAGGGAGACCGCGTCTTGTTCGGAGCCGGGGTTGTCGTGTTCAGGTCTCATCTTGTGTAAGAAAGATCGGTGCCTGTCCTAAGCCTTGCCTTGTAGGCTGAGCGGTAAATGCTGATAGCCGAGCACCACGAAATTTTTCGTCTGCCGTATCGCGGGCATAGTCCCGCGCGACAGGATTGGGAATCGATCGAGGAGCGCATTCAAGGTAACCTGGGCTTCCGCCCGCGCCAGCGGTGCGCCGAGGCAATAGTGCACCCCCATCCCGAAGGCGACGTGATTTCGCAAATCGCGGTCCAATCTGAAGTCGTCGGGATTTGGAAACGCGAGGGGATCACGGTTGGCTGCGCCATAGTAGATCGTCACGAGGGAGCCTTCTGGGATCCTGACACCGGAGAGTTCCACCTCGCGAGTCGTCTGACGAGACAGTCGTTGGGTCGGACTTTCAATTCTCAGCGTCTCTTCAATCACCGTATCGACGAGGGTGCGATCCTCGCGAAGTCGTTGCCAGAGATCCGGTCGATCCGCGAGAATGCCCAGCATGTTGCCGATGAGATTCGTAGTGGTTTCATTGCCGGCAATGAGCAACAACATGCAAAAGCCGAGGATCTCCACGTCGTTCAGCGATTCGCCCTCGATCTCCGCTTCCACGAGCGCCGTGATCAGGTCTTCGGCTCCATGCGCCCGCCGCTCAGCGGCCATGCGGCCGAAGTACGCGATCATTTCTTGATTGCTCTTTGCCCGCTCCTCTGGGGTCATGGAGGCGAAGGCGAAGAACGTTTCACTCCAGCGCTTGAAGGTGAGGTAGTCCTCACCCGGAATGCCGAGCAGACGAGCGATGACCTTCAACGGCATGGGAATCGCGAATGAGGAGATGAAATCAGTCGTGTCCGTTTCAATCTCGTCCAGCAACTCCTGAGCCACATGCTCCATCCATGGCGTCAAGGCATCGATGCGTTTTTGGGTGAACGTCTTGTTCACCAGCCGGCGGAACCTTGTATGACGAGGTGGATCATCATTGATCAGCGTGGTCGGAGGGCCGATTTTACCCACGAGACGGTGTCGCGACGAAAATGTTTCATGGTCCCGCAGGGCGTTGTACACATCGTCATGCCTCAGCAATGCCCAGGCGCGTATCGGCTCATCAAATCCCATGACTGCGCCGGCAGGTAGAAAACAATAGTTGAGCGGGGATTGATTGCGCAGCTCGTGGTAGAAGGGGTAGGGGTCTGCGATGACTTCTGGAGTCATGAGCTGATCTGCGGTGATCGCGAGTGTCGTATTCATGTCACGGTCCTCCTCTCACTGAGCGGGTTAATGCCGTTCATTTCCAAATAACGGGATTTCTATTGCGCGATCGGGCCAACGCGGCCCCGACTGGTTGACGGTGGACCATATCCCACTCGCTTGTGCGCAAGAACGGATCATGCTGCGTAGCAGCGTTGACATGTGAGAGCGCCAAGACGATGTTCTTGCCTCCAAATCCGAAACTATCGATCAACGCTCGGCGGAGTCGTACCGGCCTTCCCTGCATAGCGACATAATCGAGGTCGCATGAGGGATCGGGCGTCGTCAGGTTGAGCGTGGGAGGGATGAACTGATGTTCCAGGGCGAGCGCGGTTCCAATGACCTGAAATGCACCGCTGGCCGCAAATGCGTGCCCCAGGGCACCTTTGAATGAGCTGACAGGTATGCGATGGGCCTGGTGACCAAGAGCGTGTTTGATGGCAGACGTCTCGACTGCGTCCAGATCAATGGTGCCCAGTCCGCACGCGTTGATGTAATCCACTTCCTCAGGAAACCAGTGAGCGGATGTGAGGGTCTGCTCTATGGCACGTTGCTGCTGCTCTCCGGTCTCAAGCGGCTTCGCCATGGAATACGCGTCGCAGGTAAACCCCCATCCTTCCATCTCTGCATACATTGGGGCTCCCCGACGTCTGGCATGCTCAAATTCTTCGAGCACCACACAGCCGGCTCCTTCACCGAGGACCATCCCGCATCTGGTTCGATCAAATGGCCGAGGATGGTTTCTCACGGTGCCCCGCTCGTCAGGGGCGAGAGTCCGCGCGGCTTCCATGACAGAAAAGATGCTGGGGTGAAGCGGCGCTTCAGCGCCTCCTGCGATCACCAGGTCAGTATGGCCTGCTGCGATTAGCTCATAGGCGCGCCCCAGGGCATTCGCCGTAGAGGAGCAGCCAATGGAATAGGTTTCGCAGTTCCCGTGCACGTTCAGAGCAATGGCAACCTCAGCGGAGACAGCGTTGGGAAATGTAGAGGTCATCGCGAAGGGGTTGGTATGCTGGTAGTGCTTCCGGATGATTGAATCGTGCGTCTCGAGTGCCTCCTTGAGCCCGGCGATCGAAGTGCCCATACAGATGCCGATCTCCGACCGATTTTCGCGCTCGAGATCGAGCTGGGCATCTCGAACGGCCATCATGGCTGCCGCCACGGCAAAGTGTGTGACCCGACCCATCCGTCGAACCTGTTTGCGAGGAATGAAGTCGGCAGGATCGAAGTCCTTCACCTCGGCACCCAATGAGGAACCGAAGGGAGATGTGTCGAAGGAGGTAATAGGCGCCACCCCGCTCGAACCTTGACTCAACAAATGCCAAAATGTTCTCAGATCGCAGCCGAGTGGAGAGATCACGCTCAAACCGGTCATCACGACTCGACGAGGCGCGTTCATGGATTACTCCTCGTCATGGCGAAGGCCGGCTCGCGTTCTCCTAGGGCTTCCGCACGATGCCAGGTGGCCAGGTGTTCACGGTGTGCGTGGGGCAACGATTCACCTGGGTAGAAGCGGTCGTAAAATCCTGCGTCGATGTGGTGCGCCTGAAAGGCGATCACAGACTTGAATGCGTCGACGTGCACCGGGAACCGCCCGTACGTGCGATAGACGTAGTTGCAGAAGGAGATGGTCGCGTCGATCGCTTTCTGATCGTGGGGAACGATGCCGGGCCCTCCTTCGGGACTCATCCAGGGACGCTTTGACGGATTGGCGTACAGACCGCCCGTTCCGAACTTCGAGGCGACGAGTTTGAGAACCGCGTCTTCCATCGAAGACGCATAGGGCGGGCAGACTCCTTCCCATATTCCCGGGAGGCCGACCGGGTTGGCCCGCACATTCGCCACGGACGATTTGGAGAATTCAAATCCGAGCCCAGGGTAGACATGCGGTTCGAGTCCCAACAAATGCCGGCCGCTTCCGACATTGTGGATTCCGCCACCCAGACCGATGGCCTGCTGCATCAAAAACAAGTTCTGCCCGACCAGCGCCTGCTCTTGGAGAGCGGTGTCGCAGATACCAGCATCGAGATCCCGCAAGGTCATGGCGCGGTTGGCGCTGGAGTCGTCGTATAGGTGGCCTCCTCGGCTCCGTCGGAACTGGTCCAATCCGCAGCTCACGTCCCCGCGGTCGCTGTCGACAATAAAATAGCCATATTCTTCGCTGAAGAGGACCAATAAGAGATTGAGATAGACGCGAGCTACTTCTGTTACGGGCATGACGTAGAGGCTGCCTGGACGATTCGCGTACCATTGATTGAACGACAACATGTAGGGGAGCCTGCGTGGAATTTCGAGGCGCCCATCTTGAAGGAGAATCAGTTCAGGCGGTTGTCCGCTGTCCGGGTGGGACACGCCAGCGACAAAGTACAGTCCTTCGTCATCCGTGATGAACAATTTGGTGGTTTGGGCGGCACAAGGGCTGGGAACGGTCCTTCCCTGAAAGTTCATGATGGCCATTCCTTGGCCATCTTCACACCGGAGACGATTAGCATATTGCATGTCTGCCAGATGCCGGCCGGTGTCACCGACTCCCGCGAACAGCAAATACTGCGTCTCCTCGGCATTCAATGGGACAGGCGGCAGTTTACTGCGGTACTTGAGCGGCCCGGCCGGAAGTTCCATGCCACATCCAAACCGCCGGGTCTTTCGTTGCGCGAGTAAATCTAGTAGCGCTTGCACCGATGCAGATCTGGCTGTCTGACATTCCACCGTTGCCATCGCACCCTCCTTCGTCTGCCTGGTCGTTTCGAACAGTCCTTCTTCCCTCGTATGCGAGAGAATTCTCGCAAAGAGAAGTACCAGAGAGGTTTATGTGAGGGACCTACCCGATCGGGTAGGTCGATGAAAGACGATAGGCGGTGATGTTTCTGTGGGAGGCCCTGATAGACAGAGCCCGGACGACGATCCAAAAAGAGAGACGGCTATGAGCGAAGGACTACTTCAAGGGAGGATTGTGAGAGTCTTGTCTGTGAGGGGCAGAAACCAATAGCCCTGCAGAACTGCATTGCCATTGCGCGACGGCAGCCCAACGATTTTCTACGCCACCTAGCTTTTCATACACGTTTTTCAGGTGGAATTTGATCGTATTCAGGCTGACATGAAGAATAACGGAAATCTCCCAGTTCGTTTTGCCTTCTGCCACCCAGCGCATGATCTCTTCTTCTCGTGGCGTGAGGGCCCACGTTTTTCGTGGCGTGAGCGTTTCCTCATCCCATGAGGAGGCGCGCATATATGCAAGGTGAAAATGGGGGGCTAAAATCTGCATTGTGCTCCGCAGTTTCGCCATCAGTTTCTTTTCGAAATTGCTGAACGCGAAGTAGGTGCATTCACCCATCACGCCGCGAACACCGATTGACATGCAGGTCTTTATCCCAAAATCAAGTTTGAGACTCGTGACCGCCCTCGGAACAACCAGTTCAGGAGAGTCCTCGCTAGACACCGTGCCGATCTTGGTCCTCTGCAAAAGCTGGATCGCAGGGTCCGTAAGAAATCCCTGTGTCATGTACAAGTGATGGAGCTCGGAGTGGAAATTTGTATGACCAGTCGTGATGTGACACTTTTTAACACTAAAGGCTCCGCATCCGGCAAATTCATGGGGAATGAGTGGTCCAATCACCGACGCCAGACTGGGTAATTGCGCTTTGTTATTTATTGTTTGTAGCTGGTGCATGATCTCGCCAAGAAGGCCGAACTCTTTCCGTGAGGGGTAGGAGAGACTGTCAGTTCCTCTGAGCAGCACCATTCTCGCTCCCTAGTCTGTCTTGCGACAGCCTTCCTGCGGACCCGCAGATGCGGCGGAGTATACGCTGTGCATGAGCAGTAGATCAAATAGGCCCATTTAGCATAGGGCCATTGGAATCTACTTACTAAGGCCAATAGCCCATGGTTCTGGACAAGGCTCGGAATGTCCTATACCATCTCGCGTCTTTTTGGCCTTTCGCTATCTATTGGGGGCGCAAGATACATTCTCATGTTATGGATCATCCTTTCCTTGTGCCTGCTAGCCCCATCAGTGACTTTCGCCCAGGCTTTCCGGTTGCAGTCGCAGAGTGCCGCTGCAGCCGGGCAAGGGAATGCCTTCAGTGCCCAAGCAGATGATGCCTCGGCCATTCATTACAATCCGTCTGGCCTGAGCCAAGTGCACGGAGTCCAATTGCTTACCGGGACAACCCTGCTGGGAGGGTCTATCAAGTACAAGAGCCCAACTGGGATAGATACTCGAGGGGATTTTGGGGGCAGTGTTGCGTTCCCTCCACCGAGCTATACCTATCTCAGTGCGAACTTGGGTTCGCTCGGATGGGAGAGCTTGTCGAAGGTGACGGTCGGACTCGGTCTCACAACGCCATATGGACTCAATACGCGGTATCCGGTAAACGGGCCGTTCAATTCTGCTGCGACCTTTGCCACCTTGCCCCTCATCGATATCAAACCGACCCTTGCGTACAAGGTCAATGACCAGCTTGCCTTCGGATTGAGTGCAGACATCTACACGTTTGCAAGTTTTCTGGGTGAGGGCCAGGTTGAGCAACGTTCGATCTCACCCGGCGGAGCCATCCCGGCAGGGAGCGCCATCGAATTGAATGGGAAAGGGACCGGCGCGGGCTTCACCGCCAGCATGCTCTATACTCCGTTTCGGAACGCCGAAGGCAAACCGCTCGCATCGGTCGGACTGGTCTACACCAGTCAGGCCGCACTTCCTCTCAACGGGTCTCTCCTAGCCAACGGGGGCAAGGTGGCTGATTCGTCTACCACACTGGTACTCCCGCCTATCTACCGAGGGGCCTTAGCGGTCTGGCCAGTGCGCACCGGCCAGACTGAGTGGAAGGTCGAGTTCGACGTTGAGTATGTGGGGTGGAAATCCAACCGCAATCTGGATGTGCAGTTGTCCAATGGGACGATGATTCCACAGCCACAGCAGTGGAAGAACGTGCCAGTCGTAGCGGTCGGAACTGAATATAAGTGGATCAACCCTGGATGGTTCCCACATTGGGATGTGGCGGTTCGATCAGGATACACGCGAACCGAAAATCCCACTCCGGATTCGACCTTCAATCCAGCCATCATTGCCTTGTCATCGCACACCATCTCACTCGGAGCCGGGTTTTTGTGCAAAGGTCAAGGACAGTTTCTTGGCCTCGTTCCCTGTGGAGGAGAGTCTCCATTGTGGCCAAAGGCGATCGGATTCGATCTGGCTTTTCAAGAATGGCTCTACGAGCCCCGCACGGTTGCCGGGAATCTCAACCCCGCTGTGAACGGGAACTATCATGTCTACATTCACCTGGGAACGGCGAGTCTCAAATTTGTGTTCTAATCGACGACTTCAAGCCCTTTCCTGGAAGGAGTAGAGCTTTCCCCCGCAGTTTTCGATGAAACGTGATCGCGAAGCGATGCGCTTCGTCGCGGATGCGCTGCAGCAGGTGAGTGGCCGGCGAGTTCGTGCGGAGGATGATCGGATTTTTTCGCCCCGGCAGAAATACCCGTTCCTCTTTCTCACCCTTGGCTTTGGCGAGACCCACTACGGCAAGATCAGGCTCTCCCGCTTCTTTCAGCCCTGCCATCGCTGCGGCCAATTGGCCGAGCCCACCGTCGATCAGGACCAAATCTGGTCTGGCTAGGTCTTCAGTTTTTCCATAGCGTCGGCTGACCACTTCCTGCATGCTGGCAAAGTCGTTCGCGCCTTGGACCGTTTCAATCTTGAATCTCCTGTAGTCGGCCTTTTTCATCTGCCCTGCTTCCCACACGACCATCGAGGCGACCGATTGGTTCCCCATTGTATTGGAGATGTCGAATCCCTCGATTCGTTGTGGTGCTCGGTCTAGGTGCAGGAGTCGTTTCAATTCTTCGCCGGCCTGCCGATCCAGCTCCACGTCTCGCAAGTGATCGGCGACGGCCGCCGCGGCGTTTTCCTCGGCGAGCAGCACGAGTTGATGTTTCACGCCCCGTTCAGGCGCGAGGACCCGCACAGATTCGCCGCGCTTGTCGGAGAGCCATTGTCCGATGAGCGCCGCGTCGCTCACGTCAACGGGAATGAGCAATTCACGGGGCGGCTGGCCGTCTTTGTTGTAGAACTGCTCGATGGCGGGGCGAACGAGCTCTTCGTCCGGTACGTCGGCGGACTGCGGCCAGAAGAAGTCTTTCCGCCCGATCAAAAGTCCTCCGCGCACAAACAGAATTTGCAGATCCACGGCCGCACCCTGTCGAGCGATGCCGATCACGTCTTGATCGACCGAGGCGATCTGGGTGATGCGCTGTTTTTCGAGTGTCCGTTCGATCTTGAAGAGCCGATCCCGCAGGCGGGCCGCCTCTTCATAATCTTCGTGTTCCGCCGCCGTTTCCATGTCATGTCGGAGCTCGTCGAGGAGTTCCCGGTCTCGCCCTTCCAAAAACTGGCGGACCTGCTTGACGATGCCGTGGTACTCCTCCTTGCTCTGGTTGCCGGTACAAGGCGCCATGCAGCGTTTGATTTCGAATTCGATGCAGGCGCGTTCGGCTTTCCCATCGATGTCGATGGTGCACGTCGCGAGCGGGAAGACCTTCTTGATCACTTTCAAGGTTTCTCGGAGCGCGCCAGCCGGCGTGTACGGGCCGTAGTACAACGCGCCGTCTTTTTGCACACGGCGGACGATCGACAGGCGAGGAAAGTCGTCTTTGATCGGCAAGCGGATATAGGGATACTGCTTATCGTCGCGAAGTACGACGTTGTAGCGGGGCCGGTGACGTTTGACCAGGTTACTCTCGAGGATCAACGCTTCCAGTTCCGATCTGGTGACCATCGTCTCCAGGTCGGCGATTTGGCTGACCAAGAGGGAGGTCTTCGGGGACTGGTCGCTTCCCTTTTGGAAGTAGGACCGGACCCGATCGGCGAGCCGTGCCGCCTTTCCGATGTAGATCGGCTCACCGGCTCGGTCTTTAAAGAGATAGACCCCAGGCCGGTCTGGCAAGTGTGCGAGTTTGGATTGAAGTTCCGAGGGGTACGAGGACATGCCTCATTCTACGGGGCCGTCGCGTAAGCGGGCAAGGTTGGAGCGGCTACATCAACGAACGGACGAACGAAGGGCTGAGGGTTCCCCGCGCCACTTCGGCGACCGGCCCCTTCATCGTCAGGGCGAAATCCGGCGCGACGTCGATGTTCAAGGTGCCGCCGGGCATCTTGACTGTGACGGGGCTCTTGACCAATCCCAAACGGACAGCGGCGCTGGCCGCGGCACACGACGACGAGCCCGAGGCCTGGGTTTCGCCGGCCCCCCGCTCCCAAATCAGGATGAACATCTCCTTCGGCCCGGTCGGAACTGCCAGTTGCACGTTCGTGCGCTTGGGGAACAGCGCATGGTGCTCCAGTGCCGGACCGAGGGCGAGCAGGTCTTCGCGCGACCAGGACTCGCCGGCCGGCTTGAAGCAGACGCAGTGGGGATTGCCGACACTGACACCGGTAAAGATCAGCGAGCGTCCGGCGGCTAAGATCGGCTGCTGGATCAGTTCGTCGATGGGCAGCGTACAGGGGAGTGCGGTCGGTTTGAACGTCGCATGTCCCATCTCGACAGTCACGGCACTGGCATCGCCCTGTTTGTCGAGGTGAAGATCGATCGTGACCAACCCGCCTTTGGTGTCCACTGTGAAATGCTTCTTCTTGGTTCTGCCCGTGGCATGGAGATAACGCGCGAAAATGCGGAGCCCGTTGCCGGACTTCTCCGCCTCGCTGCCGTCGGGATTGAAGATGCGGAGACCAAAGTCGGCTTTCTTCGATGGGGCCAGGGCCAGGATGCCGTCACTGCCAAGCCCCCAGTTTCGGTTGCAGATCAATTCAATATTCTTCGGAGAGAGTTTGAAGCTCAGCTCCTTGGGGTCCATCACGAGATAGTCGTTGCCCAACCCATGCCCGCGAAAAAATCCGTTCTTCATGCCGACGCTCCTCGAATGAATAGAATGGATGACGGAAGTGGGAAAGAACCTAACATGAAGCGGCGAGAAGGGAAAAGGGGGAACTGCTACACCGTGGTGGCGCCTTTGGCGCGCTCGATCAGCTCCACTTCGTAGCCGTCCGGAGCATCGATGAAGATGAACTTGCTGCCGGAAGAGACGGCATGGGGGCCATCGGTGATTTTCACGCCTTTGCGGATCAGGGTGGCGATGGTGTCGTCGAGATTGTCGACTTGAAAGGCCAGATGCACGAGATCCTCCTGGACTTTCACCGGGCCGCTGGGAGGGAAGCTGCAGAGCTCGATCAATTCGTCGCTGTTGGGGACCTGCAGGAAGGCCAAGTGCGAACCTCGGGGGGAAGTCTCGCGTTCAAGCAGGGTCAGCCCGAGGACGCCGGTATAGAACCGGATAGTCTCCTCGATGTCGCTGACGCGCAGACGGGTATGAAGGAGTTTGGTGATCTTCATCGTCACAGCCTCTCGCAGAGGGCACGAACCTAAAGGCAGAGCAAGAGAATCGAGCCGGTTTTCTGTTGCTGACGCAAGCCCGGTCGTTCACGATCAAGCGGTTCGGGCCGGCCCCGCCGACTTTCGGAGCAGTAGCTCGGCGCTGCCGGGGATCAGAAAATCCGGCATGGAGCCGATTTCCTGAAAACCGTGCTTCTTGTAAAAGGCTCTGGCCGGCCCGTTGAAATCGGACACGCAGGCGAAGAGGTTCTTCGTTCTCGCAAAGACCTTCTCTTCGACCTGGGCCAGGAGCGCAGCCCCCACTCCTGAGGCGCGAGCCCATTCCGCGACCCCGAGCAATTCCAGATAGTCCCCGAGGAGGAACTTTTCCCGGATCAGCGCCACACCCGCCACTCGGCTATCGACGAGCGCCACCAACGTTTCCCGTCCCTGGGGAATGGGGGAAAAGATGCGGTTCCAATCATGCCCGGTATAACCCAGCTTCTTCCAAGGGTCGGATCCGGCGAGCAACTCCACCACCGCGTCGCGATCCTCTGCGTGCATGGACCTGATCGTCGGAGCGCTCATGGAGCCTTTTGTTTGCAGGCCAGCAGTTCGCTCACGGTCATGGGGGTGAGACGGCGTTGCGGCAGGAGTTGCTCGGACAGGTATTCGACCGCTTCGCGCGTATGTTTCCCCTTGCCGTTCGCATGCATCACAATAATACTGCCCCGCTTCACCAGGCGGGTCAGCCGCCCGTTGATTTGCTGGGCCGTAAGCGCGGGATCGGGATCGCCCGACACCACGTTCCACAGGATGAATCGAAGCCCCAGCGCTTTCACCACATGCACGCTGTCGTCGTTGTATTCGCCGTAAGGTGGCCGGAACAATGTCGCGTCATGCCCATACTTGGCCTTGAGAAAGCGGACCGGCGCGAGGACTTCTTGTTTCTGCTCGTCCGGAGGATGCATTGGCAAGTGGGCATGCACGTCGCCGTGCGTGCCATGTTCGAAGAAGGGAATCTGCAACAGGGACTTCACCGCATCGTCGTGTTTGGCGGCCCATTTGCCGGACATGAAAAAGGTGGCGGGGATCTTGTGTTCGACAAGGTAGTCGATGAGCGCCTGATCGTAGCCGCTGCCGCCGCGCACCGGGCAGAGGTCGAAGGTCAGCGCGACCGCCGGACAGGAAGTGGGACCTGAGGTGATGACTTGGGAGAGGGCATAGTCGGGCGCCAGCAGCAACAGACAGCCGGTAAGTAGGATCAAAGTTCTTCGAAAAGACATGGAACCTAGTATACCCGATTCCCGCAGGGTTGACGGTCGAATTCCTCCGCTGGTACCGTGGCGCATGTCGCAATCGGACTGGGAAATCGGCCGTGTGATGGGGATACCCATCAGAGTTCATGCCTCGTGGTTCCTGGTGTTTCTGTTCATGACCTGGACCCTTGCCACCGGCTATTTGCCCGAGGCGTTGCCCGGGTTGACCGAAGAGCGCTATTGGGGGATGGGGGCGATCGCGGCTATCTTGCTGTTTTGTTCCGTGCTCGTCCACGAGCTGGGCCATTCGTACGTGGCGAAGCGGTACCACATTCCGATCGGACAGATCACCCTGTTCCTCTTCGGTGGGGTGGCGCAAATGGGTAAGGAACCACCGAGCCCTCGCGCGGAGTTCCTGATCGCGATCGCCGGACCCATCGTGAGCGTCTTGCTCGGGGCCGTCTGCCTGGGGCTAGCTGCGGCCTCGGAAGTTGCGCTTACGGCAGCCAGCGCCCACGGGTTTGTGGTCTTGGGCGGCCTGCTCGGCATGGTCAATGTGCAACTCGGGCTCTTCAACCTGATTCCGGGATTTCCCCTCGACGGCGGACGAGTGTTACGTGCGGGCTTGTGGCGTTGGAGCAGCGATTTCGCCCGCGCCACCAGGCAGGCGGCTATGTTTGGGTTGGGGTTCGGGCTCCTGTTTGTAGCGGCGGGGATTGGATTGATCGGTGGTACCGTCGCCGGAGCGATCGAAGACAGCGCGGTTGGCAACGGAGGCTGGCTGATCTTCATCGGCGCGTTTCTCTTCGTCGCCGCCAGGAATGCGCGCCGGCACATGGCCGTCCTTTCGGCGCTCGACGGCACCGCGGTGCGCGAGGTCATGACGACGGCGATGAGTCCCATCGCTCCGGCGCTGTCCTTGCGCGAAGCGGTCGACCAGTATTTCGTGCCGCAAGGAGGCGGGGGGGGGCCGGTTGTGGAGGACGGGCAGGTCGTTGGATTGATCACCGTGGAGCAGGTGCAGGCGATCCCGCAGGGCCTCTGGACTTGGCGCACGGTGCGCGAGGTCATGCATCCGTCGGCTCCGGAACTGTTCGTGGCGCCCGACCGGTCGCTCAAGCAGGCGTTGCAGCAAATGGGAGAAGCGGATCTGGAGCGGCTGGTCGTGCTGGAAGAGGGGAAGCCGATCGGCGTCATCACGCAAGCGGCTATTGCGCAGTTTCTCCAGCTGCACCAGCCCTGATCGGGGCGCGGGACGATTTCCTCGTTATCCGTCGGCGCGTGCAGCGGAAATGTTCTGGGCGATGGCGATGCGGATCAGGTGGACGACGAGCAGGAATCCGTAGACCACGCAGAAGAACTTGAAGGTGACCCGGTAGAAATCCATCAAAAGAATGGGCAAGCAGAGGGCAAAGAGCAGACTGGCGATCAAGGTCACGAAGGTCAACCGGCGGCAAAACTCGTACGACGCTTCCTTCCCGATCGGTTTCAGCGCCCGCGCATAACGTTCCGCCCGCTGGAGTCTCGCCTCCTGGAGCGCGGCGGCAGTCGGACCCCAGTATCTGAGATAGAAGTATCCGAGCAGAATCAGGGCCCAGGGCATGGCCCAGAGGGGCCAGTAGGCCCCTCCCGCGTAGGATTCGCTGCTGACAAGCGTTGCGAAAGACGGCGCGTAGAGCAGTCCCAACCCCAGCGGCAGAATCCGCTCATCTCTGGGCCGTTCGCCGTCGGGCCCTCCGTGAATGAGTTCGCGCTCAAAGAGGGGATATCCGTACTTCAGCACCACCAGCGCGATGGCCGCGCTCATGGTCTTGTCGGGCACGTAGCGGACGAAGTTCTGGAACCAATTGACGATCCACCAGCCGATATTCTCTCCCGCCGTCGCGCCGAAGATCGACTCCACATACTGATGAACGGCCTGCTCCCATTGGAGGACGCGGGCATTCAGCGTGTCCGCCACCTCGGGGTTCAGGGCAAAGACGGCATGTTCGTTCAGCGCCGATTGCACCAGCGTGCCCGGGAGGCTCATGACGACCGCGCCGCCCAGACCGAAGATGTAGAGGAACCAGGCATGGGAGAAGGCGGAGCTTTTCCCCGTCCGGAGGTATTTTTGGAATCCGGTCTGCCGGGCCATCCAGCCCCAATAGAAGGCGCCGGTCATGCTGACCAGCGACCAGGGGAAGATCACGATGTCCGCGCCCGACTCCGGATAGAGCAGCCAGTTGACGACGGAATTGGACAGCAGGGCCGCAATGGCGCCCCACCAGGGGCCGAGCAGAAAGGCCACGAGCGCCGTGCCGGTCATGTCGAGAAAGAGAATGCTTTCGAGGTGACGGCTCAAGGTTAGGCCGACGTAGTTGAGGAGGAGCCCGGCCGCGACGATTACGCCAGTTTCATACATCAGGAGATAAGAGGAACCCCGCAGGGGTTTCGAGGAAAAGAAATCGATGGTCGGCGCGGCGTCCTGAACGGAGCGTTCGCTCGGGGCCGGCGTTTTCCGCTCTTTCTTGTTGCTGATCCGATTCTGGATATCGAGCAGTTTCTCCATCACCGTCAACATGGCGGCGATGAAGCCGGCGATGGTTCCGCCCAGCATCAGCAGTTCTTTTCCGAAGTCGTCGGACATGCCTGTACGTTCTCCTTGCCGCTGTCCATTCTAGCCAGGAAGGGAGATCCTCGCCAGAAAAAGCCCAGAAGCTGACAGGCTGGAAACGGTTGCTGGGAAGGACTCAGCGGGATTGGGGGATTGCCTGTGGGGATACGGTCTCGGAGAGCACACGGGTCCGCTGCTGCAACGCGTGGGCGACGACGGCGCCGAAGAGGAGAAGCGCGGCGGAGTAATAGACCCACAACATCAGGAGCACCACCTCCAGCAACGAGCCGTAGAGGTGGGCATAGACGGTTCCATAATCTCGGTAGGTGATCAACAACAGCTTGGCGGCCACCCACAGGAGGCTAAAGGTCAGGGCGCCGATCATGGCCTCGCGCCACTCCGGACGCCGCCGGGGGACATAGCGGTACAGGACGCTGACGGTGGCAAACGCGAGGAGGAACGGCAACGTGTACGTGAGGAAAAGATCGTGGGCAGCGAGCGCGATCAGGTCGAGCCCCCAAAACCTGGGCGCATAGGCCGTCAGGATGTTCACCACCTGCGTCGCGATGAACGACACGATCAGCAGCAGGCCGATTGCGCCCAGCGACGCGACGGAAATGATCGTGGAGATGAGCGGATGCCGCTTCCAACTGCTGTCGAACACCACGTTCAAGGCGTAATCGAGCTCGTAGAACACCAACGTTCCGAACCAGGCGAAGGAGAGGAAGACGACCCAACGAACGGTGTCGATTTCGCTGACCCGTTGCAGCTCCTCGGCCAGCCGTTCGCCCAGGGTCGGCAGAAATCCTTGGAGAAAGCTGAGGAGGACTTGGCCGCCGATCACGTCGTGGCTGACGATAAAACTCACCCCATACAGCAGCAGGAAGACGAGCGGGAAGAGTGACAGGAGCGAAAAGAACGCCAACGAAGCCGCCAGGCTTCCGCAGCCGTGTCGGATAAAGGACTTGAGCAGGTCCTGCAGGAGGCGCCAGAAAAGCATAGGTGCCCTGCTCTGAAGCAGGACGTCCTAGCCTAGCACGACCGGAGGGTTTATTTAAGCGAAAGGACGGACTGTAGGGCCAGGTTTACGAGGGGATTGGGGTAGAGACCGAAGAAGATCACCCCCGCCACGGCGCAGGCGAGTACGACGGAGAGGGCCGGCGACGGGACCAGTTGGGGTGGATGGGCTAACCCCCGCTCCGGTTCACGCATGTACATCACCATGACGACCCGCATGTAGTAATAGGCCGAGATCGCGGCGAACACCAGGGCGACGACGGCCAGCCAACTGAGCCCAGCTTCGACCGCGGCCATGAAGACGTAGAATTTTCCGATGAAGCCGGCGGTCGGCGGAATACCGGCCAGCGAGACCATGAACACCAGCATCAGGAACGCGGAGAGCGGTTGCCGTTGAGCCAGGCCCGCGTAGTCGTCGATCTCCTCGCCCTCGGCGCCGTTCTTACGGAACATGCCGATGACGGCGAAGGCGCCGAGCGTCATGAAGGCGTAGAGCGCGAGGTACAACATGACGCTCGCGAGTCCTGCGGCGCCACCCGATTCGCCGGCACCGCGTCCTGCCGCGACGAGACCGATCAAGGCGTATCCGGCATGGGCGATGCTCGAGTAGGCCAGCATACGTTTGATGTTGGTCTGGACGATCGCCACCATGTTGCCGAGAATCAACGTAACCAGACAGAGCAGCAGGAACAGGGCCGACCAATCGGTCTTCAGCCCGCCAAGCCCTTCCACGAAGACACGGAGAAACGCCGCAAAACTTGCGGCCTTCGAGGCCACAGCCATGAAGGCGGTGACGGACGTCGGGGCCCCCTGATAGACGTCGGGCGTCCACATGTGGAACGGCACCACGGCTAGCTTGAAGGCGAATCCGACCGCGACCAGAATCGTGGCGATCGTCACCAAGGGGTCGTGAACGCTGTGCGGGCCTATGGCTGCGGCGATGGCGGAAAGTTTCGTGCTGCCGGCGAGGCCGTAGAGCAGCGAAATACCATAGAGCAGGAGTCCGGAGGAAAAGGCGCCGAGGACGAAATACTTGGCCGAGGCTTCCAGCGAGCGGGGTGACGAACGTTTCAGCCCGGCCATCACATAGAGCGACAACGACATCAGTTCGGTGCCGAGATAGATGGTCAGCAGATCGACTCCGGAAACCATGACCATCATCCCGGAAAGAGCCAGCAGCACGAATCCATAATATTCACCGCAGTGGAGCCGCTCAGCCTTGAGATAGGGCAGCGACATGAGGATCGTGAGGCCAGTCACCATATAGAGCAAGAGTTTCCAGAAGCGGGCATAGCCGTCTATGACAACCAGGTCGCTGAAGACGGAGACGCGGGGGCTCGCGGCACCGATCTGGGCGCCGGTCACGCCGATGCAGAGGGCCAAGGTGCTGAGACTGAGCCAGGCGAGCAGTTCTTTCTTCGCGGGTGCAGTAATAGGATCCAGAACCAGGACCGTGCAAGCCGCCACCACGATGAAGATTTCAGGCAGGATTGCGATGAGATCGGCGCCAAACTGGTTCATGGGTGCCGCTCCTCAACGGGAGGGGAGCCAGGGCCACTGACCATGATCGGGGCGGTGACGGCGGCGGAGGGATGCGTCGCTGGGGCGACTTTGGCGCGCGCCATGCCTTCGATTGTCTTGGTGACGCTTTGATGCATTCGGCTCACGAGCGGATTGGGAAAGAGTCCGATCCAAAACACCAGGATCACCAGCGGCACTAACGTCGCCCATTCCCGCTGGTCGAGATCGTGCAAGTGGGGGAGATGGCGCGACGAGGCGACACCGAATGCCACCCGTTGCAGCATCCAAAGAATGTAAGCGGCAGCCAGGATGATGCCGAGCGATGCGAGAGCCGTGGCGGCTTTGCTCCAGGCGAACGTGCCGACGAGGACGAGGAATTCACCCACGAAACTGTTCGTGCCGGGCAACCCGAGGGACGACAGCGCAAAAATCACCAGGAAAGTCGCGTAGCGGGGCATCGGTTTCGCCAATCCCCCGTTCTCCGCGATGAGCCGGCTATGGGTCCGCTCGTAGATGATACCGACGCAGAGGAACAGTCCGCCGGTCGTGATGCCGTGATTGACCATCTGCAACACGGCCCCTTCGATTCCCTGCTGGTTCAGCACGAAGAGACCGAGGGTCACGAAGCCCATGTGGCTCACACTCGAGTAGGCGATCAATTTCTTGAGGTCCGCCTGAGCCAGGGCCATGTAGGCGCCGTAAATGATGGCGATGATCGAGAGCGTGACCATTAGTGGTGTCATGGCGCGGCTGGCATCGGGCAACATCGGCAGGCTGAAGCGGAGAAACCCGTAGGTGCCCATCTTCAACAGCACGCTGGCCAGGATCACGCTGCCGGCCGTCGGCGCTTCGACGTGGGCGTCCGGCAGCCAGGTGTGGAAGGGGAACATCGGGACTTTCACTGCGAAGGCGGCGAAGAAGGCGAAGAAGAGCCAGGTCTGCAACGTGGTTGAGTACGTCACTTGGCTGAGGGCCAGGATATCGAAGGTGCGGCCGCCGTAGAAGTAGAGGGCCAGGATCGCGACCAGGAGGAGGACGCTGCCGGCCAAGGTGTAGAGGAAGAACTTAATGGCCGCATAGAGCCGGTTCGGGCCGCCCCAGACCCCGATCAACAGATACATCGGGATGAGCATCGCTTCCCAGAATATGTAGAACAGCACGAAGTCCAGCGCAACGAAGACGCCCAACATGGCCGTTTCCATGATCAGGAGCATGGCCATGAAGGTCCGCACGTTCGTCGTGATGGCCCGCCAGGAGACCAGGACACAGAGCGGCATCAAGGCGGCGGTCATCAAGACGAGGGGAAGACTGATGCCGTCCAGGCCGAGGCTATAGTGGATGGGCGGGGATGTGATCCACAGGGCATGCTCCACGAACTGCATCTGACTCGACTGGCTGTCGAAGAGCCACCAGAGCGGCAGGGCAATCACCAGGTCGGCGAGCGTCACGGCGAGGGACGCCCAGCGTGCCTGCTCCTCTTTGAGCAGATACAACGCCGCGGTTCCTGCGAGGGGCAGGAGCAGCAACAGTGTCAGCCATGGAAATCCGCCGGATTGCATGTCGCCTCTAGAACACCAAAAACACCGTCAAGATGACCGCCAGCCCGAGGGCCATCCCGAGGGCGTAATGCTGCGTCTGTCCGCTCTGGACCAGACGAAGAAACCAGCCACCCCAGGCCACTGCGCGGGCGACGCCGTTGACCGCACTGTCGATCACCGCCACGTCGACGCGCTTCCACAATTCATCGGCCGCCGAAAAGGTCGGGCGGACGATTGAGCGATCGTACGCCTCGTCCACATACCACTTGTTCAGCGACAAGCGGTAGGCGGTATTCCAGCGGGCCGCCAGCCGGTCCGGCAGAGCCGGATTCAGGACGTAAACGTAATAGGCCCCAGCAATGCCGAGGAGCCCCATCGCCGTGGCCGCGACCATGATGCCGATGGCGCCGGCTCCGTGATGTGATGCCTCCTGTGCATCTGTTGCGAACATGGGCTCGAGAAATCCGGGAAGGCCGAGATAACCAGTGACCACGCTCAGGACCGCCAGCACGAGCAGCGGAACCGTGATCGTCCGGTCCGGCTCATGGACGTGGGCGGCATGGTGGTGGTCGACATGTGAAGGACCCCAAAATGTCACGAAGACGAGGCGGAAGCTGTAGAAGGCGGTCATGAGCGCGGTCAGCAGGCCGAAGACGGCCAGTACCTGTCCCAACGTGCCGGCGGACCAGGCTGAAACGAGCAAGTCGTCTTTGCTGAAGAAGCCGGCGGTGAGCGGGAAACCCGCCAGCGCCAATGAGCCGATCAGAAACGTCCAATAGGTGACGGGCAGCTTGTCCTTGAGCCCGCCCATTTTCCGCATGTCCTGTTCGTGATGCAGCGCGATGATGACGGAGCCGCATCCGAGGAACAGCAGGGCCTTGAAGGCGCCGTGTGTGAGCAAGTGATACATGCCGGCGGCGTAGGCGCCGAGTCCGCAGGCCATCATCATGTAACCGAGCTGGCTCATCGTCGAATAGGCAACCACCCGTTTGATGTCGGTCTGAGTCAGCGCGATCGTCGCGCCCAGGACCATCGTCAGGCCGCCGACGAGCGCAACCACGGTCATAGCGGTCGGCGACAGGTTGTAGAGCGGAGACAGACGGGCCACCATGAACACGCCGGCGGTGACCATCGTGGCCGCATGGATCAAGGCGGAAATCGGCGTCGGGCCCTCCATGGCGTCGGGAAGCCAGACGTGCAAGGGAACCTGCGCGGACTTGCCGACGGCGCCTGTGAACAACAGGAGGCAGATCAGCGTGGGCACGGTGACGTCCCAGCTGCCCCCGATCGGGTGCAGCAGATTCAGGACCGCGCCGGCGGATTCATGGGCGCGCGCGAAGAGTTCCGCGTAGTCCAACGTGCCGTAGCTTTGCCAGACCAGGAGGAGTCCGAGCATGAACCCAAAATCGCCGACTCGGTTCACGATGAAGGCCTTCGTCGCAGCGGAGCAGGCGGAGGCCCGTTCGTACCAATGCCCGATCAGGAGGTATGAACAAAGACCGACGGCTTCCCAGAAGACAAACAGTTGCAGCAAGTTGTCGGCCAGGACCAGCATGAGCATCGAGAAGGTAAACAGCGCGATGTAACTGAAGAACCGCGCGTACCCCGGTTCCCCGTGCATGTAGCCGATCGTATAGATGTGCACCAGAGAACTCACCGTCGTCACGAGCAGCAGCATCGCCACCGTCAGGCGATCGATCGTGAAGCCGATGTGGATGTCGAGCGCCCCGGATGTCAGCCAAGTGTAGAGCGGAAAGGTCGTATGATGTCCGTCGGCGACGTCGGAGAAGGCCAGGAGCGAGAGCAGCAACGACGTGATGACCGCGGGAACCGCGACCAGGTGCGCCTTGTCCTTGATCCAATGGCCGAAGAGCCCGAGGACCAGAAACGAGACGAGCGGCAGCAGGGGGATAAGTGCGTACGTCATGATGTTAAGGCGGCCTGCTCCGTCACCATTTCAGCAGTTGGAATTCATCGACGTTGATCGTGTCGCGCGAACGAGAGAGCGCGATGATGATGGCCAGTCCGACGGCGACTTCGGCCGCCGCGACGGTCAAGGCGAAAAAGACAAAGACCTGTCCCGCGACGTTGTGGAAATACTCCGAGAAGGCGACGAAGTTGATGTTGGTCGCGTTCAACATGAGTTCGACGGACAGCAGGATAATGATGATGTTGCGCCGGATCAGGACTCCCACGACGCCGGTCAGGAAGACGACAGCGCTCAGCGTCAGGTAGAACGACAGGGGGACCGTCATGATTCCTTCGTCTCCGGCCCGTCTTTTTTTGCCAGGAGGATCGCCCCGATCATGGCGACGAGCAGCAGCAGCGACGCGACTTCGAACGGAAACAGATAGGTGGAGTAGAGCACGTCGCCCAGCGCCTCGGTATTGCCGATCGGTTCGATCGTCCGTTCGGCAGCCGGTTGGGAGGGCTGAACCCCACGGCCCTTGAGCAGCGTGAGCAGCAGGCCTTCGACGAGCAAGGTGCCCCCGATGACCGCCGCCGCCGGCCATTGGCGGTGGTAGCGTTCGTCCTGTTTCAGGTTGAGCAGCATGACGACGAACAGGTAGAGCACCAAAATGGCGCCGGCGTAGACGATGATCTGTACCGCGGCCAGAAATTCCGCGTGCAGCGTCACGTAGAGCCCGGCCACGTGAAAGAACATCACCAAGAGCGACAGCGCGCTATAAATGGGATTTCGCAGCGCGACGACCAGCACGGAGGCCAGGGTGATGACGGCGGCGAAATAGAAAAAGACCAGGTGATCCATCGAGTCGATGTCCCGTTCGATCCAGCGGCGATTCAGTCCGGTTTCTGCGGGACGTGGCTGAACGCCACGTTGAAGAACGCCACGTTCGGATGCTGGAGCTCCAGCCGCTTTTCACGAACCGGAAACGAGCGGTCGCCGATCGCGAGCAACTGCTGCTTGTTCAGATGCAGCTGGCGCTTATCGTAGACGGCCCATTCGAATTCCTGGGTCATGCCCAGCGCGTCCACCGGGCAGGCGTCGACGCACATGCCGCAGAAGAGACAGCGGGTCATGTCCATATAATATTCTTTGGAGTACCGTTTCGTCGGTTCCCCCGGCACCTCGCCGCTCACGACGCGGATCACGCGCGATGGACAGGCGGCTTCGCAGAGGTCGCAGCCCACGCATTTTTCCGTTCCGTCGTCGTACCGCAGCAACGCCAGCATGCCGCGGTAATTGTCGGGCAGCGCGCGCTTTTCATGCGGATACTGGAGCGTGATGGGCTTGTAGTGCAACAGATGTGACAACGTCGCCTTCATGCCGACGAGGATTTCGTAGAAGATGATGGTCTTGAACCAGTCTTTAAGCTTCTGCATGTCAGACACCGGGGATCAGTTGCCGATCTTCGACGCGGAATCACCGCCGGCCGCGCGTTGAGAGCCTGGGTTAGCCTCTCGGGAACAAATAGGCGGCGATCGCCGTCACGACGATGTTGCCCAGCGCGATCGGCAGCATGACCTTCCAGCCGAACTTCATCAGTTGGTCGTATCGCAGCCGGGGCAACGTCGCACGTAACCAGAAAAATAGGAAGAGAAAGGCGTAGGCCTTCAGGGTGAACATCGCCACGCCTTCCGCCCAGGCGAACTGCGGCATCCCCAGATATCCGGGGATGGTGCCCGGCCAGGGCGAGGTCCACCCGCCTAGGAACATGGCGGCCGCCACGCAGGAGACGAGCACCATGTTGGCGTATTCCGCAATAAAGAAAAAAGCGAAACGCATGCCGCTGTATTCGGTGAAGAATCCGGCGACGAGTTCGCTCTCGGCTTCCGGCAGGTCGAACGGAACTCGGTTGGTTTCCGCAACAGCGGAGATGACGTAGACGACGAACGCGAAAATCTGTGGCATCGGCAATGCGAAAACGTACCAGTGCCAGAATCCACCGGGCAGGCAGCCTTCGGCCGCTCCCACACATCCCCCCTGCGCTTCGGTGATCTTCACCAGGCTCAGCGAGCCGGCCAGAATCAAGACGCCCGTGATCGCCAGACCCACGTTCAGCTCGTAGCTGATCACCTGCGCGGCGGAGCGGAGGCCGCCCAGAAGCGAATACTTGCTGTTCGAGGCCCAGCCGCCGAGAATGATGCCGTACGCGCCGATGGAGGTGAAAGCCAGGATGTACAGAATCCCGATGTTGATGTCGCTGATCACAAACGGCTCGACCGAGATGCCGAAGAGTTCCACTTTGCCGCTCGGTCCGAACGGCACGACGGCGAACCCGATCAGCGCAGGGACCATGGCGAGAATCGGCGCAAGACTGAACATGAACTTATTGGCGCCAGACGGGACGATGTCTTCCTTGAAGAAGAGCTTGAGGCCGTCGGCGATCGGTTGGAGCACGCCATAGGGGCCGACTTCCATCGGGCCCATGCGGTCCTGCATCCAACCGAGCACTTTTCGCTCGGCCAAGGTCAGAATCATGACAGTCAACATCACCACGCCCATCACCGCGGCGATTTGGGCTAGCGAGACTGCAAGTCGGAGGCTGAGTTCAGTCACGTCGACTCTCCCGGATGACAAGTGAACGGTGCATTGGTCTGCGGCTTACGCCACTTTGACGATCGAGACGGACGTCGCGCGGCAGGCCGGCGCTTTCGTCTCCCGATCGATCGTACACTCAAACAAATGCGACACGGCTTGCGCGAAGTGGTCGGGGTACCAGACCGACCCCTGCGGCACTTTCTCGACCACCTTCACGGCCGTGGTAAATTCCCCTCGCGGATTCGATAGACGGACCCGCTGGCCATCCTGCAAAGACAGGCGGGCGGCATCTACGGAGCCGATCCGCAACGCGCCCTCCGACTCCACTTGCACGAGACCCTTGGCGCGTGTGGAGAACTTGCCAGAATGGAACAAGCTCTGCACCAACGCCAGCTGCACGGTCCCTTCGGTTCTCGCCGGTCGGGGGCCCAGAGTATACCGGCTTGCGAGGTCTTGACGATACCCCCCCGACAGGTATCGGCCGATGGCGGTCTGGTCCACTTTGGCGGGTGTGGGGACCGGGCCGAGCAGGCCGAATCCGGGGATCGTGGTCCTGATCTCTTTCAAGACCTCTTTGGCATCGGCATAGTCGAGCGGGTTTCCCAACAAAATGGAGAGGGCAGCGAGTATTTCCCAATCGGGACGGCTTTCGCCTTCCGGTTCGATCGCCGGTCGCACAGATTGGATATGGCCTTCCTGATTCGTGAAGGTGCCGGTTTTTTCCAGCGCCGATGCGGCCGGCAGCACGACATGGGCCAGCGCGGCCGTCTCGGTGAGGAACAGTTCTTGGCACACAAGAAACTCGAGCTGACCCAACGCTTCCTTGGCGCCGACGTGGGCCGGGAGACTCCCGACGGGATTTTCTCCGACGATCACCATGGCCTTGAGGAGGCCAGCCCGGGCCCGGTCCAACATCTCCACCAGGGTTGTGCCGGCCGTGGTGGGGAGGGTGGCCGTCCACTGTTGGCCCAGCTTGGTGCGTGCGTCCTGGTCTGAGACCTCGCGGCCTCCGGGTAACAGTTCAGCGACCGTGCCGAGTTCCACCGCGCCCTGGTCGTTGTTTTCTTCGGCGAGCGGCGCGAATCCACACCCGGCAGCCGATAGCTTGCCGAGCAGCAACAGAAGATCCAGCAGCGTCACGCAATCGCCGTAGGCCCCTTCGGCGCGCAGCAGCTCCTGGCCCGCGAGAATGACGACGCGCCGACCTCCGCTGAGCCCGGCCGCAATCGCGGCGAACTGTTCGCGGGAGGCGCCGGTGGCAGCCATCAGATCAGACCAGCTCAGCGGCTGAACTGCCTGGGCGATCGCCGAAACGTAGTCCGCTGCCTGACGTTGGATCGCCTGGTCGACATGGTTGCCGTCGATGACGGCCTTCACCAGTCCGAGAACGGCCGGGCGGAACTGGGTCGGCGAGACGCAGAGATGTTCCTGCGACAGGTTAGCGATGTTGCTGACGGTGCCGATAGCCGCTTGCGACGTCTCGATCGTGTAGAGCGTCGCCTGCTGTTTCTTGACCGCTTCTTTGACCTTCAGTCCCGCGATCGGATTGGCTTCGGTGACGTTGGTTCCGATCAGCAGGAGCCGATCTGCCTGGACGATATCCTCGTAGGTCACGGTCCAACGGTAAGTTCCCTGGACGCGGCGGATTGCCTGCAAGCCATTGATGTGGCCGAAGCGGGCGCTGCTGTCCAGATTGTTCGTGCCGACCGCGACCCGCATGAATTTCTGGAAGAGATACAAGTCTTCGTTCGTGCAACGGCCGGAAATCAATCCGCCGACAGCCTGTGGGCCCTGGGCGGCTTTGATGTCGGCCAGCCGCCGGCCGGTAAACTCGAGCGCGTCTTCCCAGGTGGTTTCGATCAGTCGGCCGTTTCGACGGATCAGGGGCTTGGTCAAACGGTCCGGATGTGCCGCCGCGTGATAGCCGAAATAGCCCCTGGCGCAGAGGTCGCCGCTGTTCCGGCCCGCGCCGTGGGCGCTGTTCACTTCGATCAGCTCATTGCCTTTGGTCTGGACCGTGATCTGGCAGCCGTCGCCGCAGTACTGGCAGATGGTATCGGCGCGTTTCAGCATCCAGGGCCGATAATCGTACATCGAGAGGCGGCTCGTGATCGCGCCGACCGGACAGATCTGTACGCAGCCCCCGCAGAACTCGCAGTTCAGCGGGTGGGGACCGAACGACTTGATCTCCGTCATCGTCCCGCGGCCGGAGGGAGCGAGCGCCTTCACGTCCATCACTTCGTCGCAATACCGGACGCAGCGCAGGCATTGCACGCAGCGGTTCATCTGCGTTTCGATGAGCGGGCTGAAATATTCTTTCTGGAAAATCCGTTTGGTTTCCGCGAATCGGCTGCCCGTCGCGGTGTATTGATGCGAGAAGTCCTGCAGATCGCACCGGCCGCCTTGATCGCAGACCGGGCAATCAAGGGGATGGTTCGCCAGGATGAATTCCAGGACTGACTTGTGGGCATCGTTGACGACCGTCGTCGCGGTGCGCACGGACATGCCTTCCGTCGCCACCGTGCTGCAGGAGGTCTGCAGTTTCGGCATCTTCTCGACCTCGACGAGGCACATCCGGCAATTGGCGTCCGGCTTGAGTTTCGGGTGGTAGCAGAAGTGCGGGATCATCACCCCGACGCGGCGCGCCGCTTCGATGACGAGCGTCCCCTTTGGGACGGTCACGGGGATGCCGTCGATCGTGAGGCGGACAGTTTCGGCAGAATCGGCCATCGCTCAGTGCCTCGCCCCGGCGGAGACAGGGCGAATCAGGTTCGCCGCTTCCGCTTCATGAATCATCGTCACGTATTCGTGCCGCCAATGCTTGAGCGTACTCATGATCGGCGCAACCTCGGCGTCTCCGAACGCGCAGACCGTGCGGCCCGCGATGTTCTTGCATAGGTCCGTCAAGGTTTCAAGGTCCTGGGCCCGCCCCTGCTTGGCCACGATCCGGCGCATGGTCTGCACCAACCAGGAGCTGCCTTCCCGGCAAGGACTGCACTTGCCGCATGACTCGTGATAGAAGAACTCCATCAGGCGTAACGCGGCCCACACCATGCTGGTACCTTCTTCCATGACCGTCACGCCGCCCGAGCCCAGCATCGAGCCAGCAGCCGCCACGGATTCAAAATCCAGCTTCACATCGAGATGGTCCGGCGTCAGAAACGGGGCCGACGCGCCTCCTGGAATATAGGCCTTGAGGGGCTTGTCGCCGCGCATCCCGTCTGCATGTTCGTAAATCAGCTCCCGGACGGTCACACCCATAGGGAGTTCGTAGTTGCCCGGCCGTTTCACGTGGCCGCTGACGCAGAACACTCTAGTGCCGGTGCTCTTGGGCGGCGAGCCGATCGCCGCGAACCACTCAGGTCCCCGAGTGATGATGTGCGGGAGGTTCGCCAGGGTTTCCACGTTGTTTACGACCGTGGGCTTGTTGTACAGGCCATGTGTCGCCGGAAAGGGCGGCTTGACGCGCGGCAGGCCCCGCTTCCCTTCCAACGATTCGAGCAACGCCGTCTCTTCGCCGCAGATGTATGCGCCGGCTCCGCGGTGCACCCAGATACCCACGTTCGTCCCGGTTCCGAGGATGTTCCGGCCCACGTAGCCGGCGGCGCGGGCCTCGCCGATCGCTCGTTCGAGAATCTGCGAGCCCAGGACCATCTCGCCCCGGATATAAATGTAGGCCGTCTCGCAGCCGATGGCATAGGCCGCAAGGACGATCCCTTCCAACAGCTGATGCGGGTCCCGCTCCATCAGCTGGCGGTCCTTGAAGGTGCCGGGCTCGCTCTCGTCGGCGTTGCAGCAGAGGTAGCGCGGGCCTTGATAGTCTTTCGGCAGGAAGCCCCACTTCACACCGGTCGGAAACCCGGCCCCGCCACGGCCGCGCAAGCCGGACTTCATGACTTGTTGAGTGACGTCAGTCGGCGCGACCTTGCCGAGCACCTTGCGCAGCGCCTGGTAGCCGCCCGCTTTTTCATAGTCCTGCAGCGAGCCGCTGTATCCCGGCTGCATCATGTTCTTGAGGAGAATGAGTTCGTACTTTGGCATTTTTTCTCGTTAGGCGTCAGGCGTAAATCGTTGGCGATGAAACTTCCCCCACGCCTTACCCCTCACTCCTCACGGCACTCGTTGGTTCCGGCCACATATAGGGCCCGCTCTTCAAGGCGGACGATCCCGTCGTTCGCAAGTCGGCCAAAATCCGGTCGACCTTCTCTTCGGTCAACCGTTCGTAATAGTCGTCGTTGATCTGCATCATCGGGCCCGTTCCGCAGGCGGCGAGGCATTCGACGGCGCTGAGCGTGAACAGCCCGTCGGCCGTCGTGTCTCCGACCCCGATTTCCAACTTGCTCTTGATCCAGCCGATCACCGTATCCGAACCGACCAGCGCGCACATCAGCGACTTGCAGACCTGAATATGGAACTTCCCCACCTTCTTGAGGTTCAGCATCGTGTAGAAGGTGGCGGTCTCGTACACTTGTGGCGGCGTCAACTTCAGGATGCCGGCGATCTCCGTCATGGCCGCTTCCGTGATGTACCCGCTGTCCCGTTGGGCCAGATACAGCAATGGAATCAGCGCAGACCGCTTCACCGGATAACGGCTCAAAATCTCGTCGATCTCTTGCTGGTACTTCTCTTTTAGCATCTTTCCCGCCACGCACATTCCGTGAGGCAGGAGTCGGTGTGTCCCAACGTGCGCGCGTCGAACGAGCACCGCCCCTCATTTACAACTACGATAGATTCTGCGTGCCGCGTTCCGCGAGCACTGCGGACACCCGGCTCCTCTGCATCACCGGTCACATTCCCCCATCACGATGTCGTAGGTGCCGAAGATCGTGATGATGTCCGAAATTAAATAGCCCCGCGCCATATGGTCGAACGCGCCCATGTGGACGAACGACGGGGAGCGGATCTTCAATCGATAGGGACGAGGGCTGCCGTCGCTGACGATAAAGAATCCCAATTCGCCCTTCGGCGCTTCGGTCCCGCAATAGGTTTCACCCTTCGGCGGCTTGAAGCCCTGCGTGAAAATAATGAAGTGGTGAATCAGGCTTTCCATGTCCCGCATCACTTGGGGCTTGGGCGGCGGTATGTATTGCGGCATGTCCGCGATGATCGGGCCGTCGGGCATCTGCTCCAAACATTGCTTGATGATGCGGGCACTTTGCCGCATCTCTTCCATGCGGATCCAGTAGCGGTCGTAGGTGTCGCCGTTCTTGCCGATCGGCACTTCCCAATCCACCTTGTCGTAGGCGCCGTAAGGTTCGGCCTTTCGGATGTCGTAGGCCACACCCGAGCCGCGAAGCACCGGCCCGGTACAACCGAAGTTGATCGCGTCCTGTGCGGAGATGACCGCGACGTTCTTGGTCCGCCCGAGCCAGATGCGGTTAGAGGCGATCAACGAATCGTACTCGCGGACTTTATCCGCGAACGTGGCCAGAAACGTCTTCATGCGCTGGGCCAGATCAGGCGTGAAATCGCTGTCTACGCCTCCGATCCGGTAGTAGTTCAGCGTCAGCCGCGCGCCGCAGAGCTTTTCGAACATATCGAGCAGGATCTCGCGCTCGCGGAACGTCCAGAAAAAGACGGTCATCGCGCCGATGTCCAGAGCCTGCGTACCGAGCCAGAAGAGATGGCCGATGATGCGCTGCATCTCGGCGACGATCGTGCGGATGTACTCGGCCCGTTCCGGAATCGTGATGCCCAGCAGTTTTTCCACCGCGCGCACATAGGCGTAGTTGTTCGCCATCGCGCAGACGTAGTCGAGCCGGTCGGTGTGCGGGATGATCTGCATGTAGGCGAGGCCTTCGGAGAGTTTCTCGACCCCGCGGTGGAGGTAGCCCAGATCCGGCGTCGCCTTCATGATCCGTTCACCGTCCAACTCCAGCACGACGCGCAACACACCGTGGGTGCTCGGGTGCTGCGGGCCCATGTTGAGCAACAATTCCTCGCGCCGGGGCGAGCTCGAGGTTGTCGGCTCGGAACGGAAGGCCTGTTTCTCGTGTTCCGGAATTTCACAGTCGGTGGACGCCGCCGATGCGTCGTCGAATCGCGGAATAAAATCGAACTGGCTGCGCCACCCACGACCTTCGGCCGGAAAATCTTTGCGCAGCGGATAACCCTCCGCGTAATCGTCTGGCAGCAAAATGCGCCGGAGATCCGGATGGCCGGAAAACGTAATGCCCATCATGTCGTAGACTTCACGCTCGAGAAATTCCGCGCCTTTCCAAATGCCGGTCACCGACGCAATGGTCGGATTGTCTTCGGGTACGCGCGCTTTCAGGCGCAGCCGGCGGTTGTGGGGAAGCGAGCGGAGCTGATATACGACCTCGAACCGCTGCCGATCTTCCGGATAGTCCACTGAGCAGACATCGATGAGCTGGTCGAAGCAGGCTTCCGGCTCATCGTGGAGAAATCGTGCGACAGGCAGCAGTTGGTCGGCTGCGACGTTGATCGAGACCTCGGACCGTTCCGCATCCGAATGGACGGACAGGATGGCCTGAGGGAACTTGGCTTTCAGTTGGTCGATCAATGGTTGCATCGTCCGTTACTTCACGAACACCTTTTCACGCTGAATTTTTTCTTGGAGCTTCAAGAGCCCGTCAAGCAAGGCTTCCGGCCGAGGAGGACAGCCCGGCACATAGACGTCGACGGGCACGATCTGATCCACGCCCTGCACCACCGCGTAGCTATTGTAGTGGTTGCCCGATGTCGCGCAGGATCCCATAGAAATGACATACCGCGGCTCCGGCATCTGGTCGTAGATCCGGCGGATCACAGGGGCCATCTTGCGCGTGACGGTGCCGGCCACGATCATCAGGTCCGATTGTCGGGGCGATGCGCGAAAGACGCCCGCGCCGAACCGGTCGATGTCGTAGCGGGAGGAGACGCTCGCGATCATCTCAATTGCGCAGCAGGCCAAGCCGAACGTCATCGGCCAAAGCGCCGACTTCCGCGACCAATTCACGAGCGCGTCGATATTCGTCGTCAGAATATTCGCTTCAAATTGTCTTTCCAGAAAACTCATGGTGCCTCTGTCCCACCCTCCACAATGGAAGGGGATTGTTGGAGTGCCCTTACGTGCGCGCGTCGAACGAGCACCGCCCTTGATTTAACAATACGATGGATCTTGCGTGCCGCGTTCCGCGAGCACAGAGGGCACCCAACGGTTCCCCAATCAATCCCATTCCAACGCCCCCTTCTTCCAGGCATACCAGAGACCGACCAACAAGATTCCGATGAACACCAGCATCTCGATCAAGCCCAAGAGGCCGAGCGACTGAAACCGCACAGCCCAGGGAATGATGAAGATCACTTCGATGTCGAAAATGACGAACAGCATCGCGATGATGTAGTACCGCATCGGAATCTGGATGCGGGCGTCGGAAAAGAGCGGGCTGCCGCTCTCGTAGGGATTCAACTTGGCGCGATAGGGACGGCTGGGGCGGACCAATCGCCCGGCGAGAAGTTGCACGGCGCCGAACGCAAAGGCGATGCCGATGAACAACAGAATCGGCAGATAATTCAGTGGGACGGCTTCGTCCGCCATGCTGCTCCTCGTTCGTTATGCCGCGACGTGTTGGCTCAAGGCCGAGCCGAAAAACGGTTTGAACGCCAATCCGTCGAGCGTCGGCTGCTCCAGGCCCTTGTGCTGCACGAGAATTTTGAATGTGCGGCCCATGCCCTCCGGTCTTAACAACTGGATCGCCGCGCGAAACTGCGGACTCTCCGGTTCGAGCCGGCCGAGCAGCTCTTCTACGCCCAGCCCCATCAGGAAACTCATCTGGTTCGTAAAGCCGGTGACAGCGAGGCCCGCCTCCTCGCCGGCGGTCGCGAGGCTGGTGAAATCGACGTGTGCCGTCATATCCTGTAGACCCACCCGCTCATAGGGACTGTCCGATGCCATCTGCGAGTGGTAGCAGAGGAACGTGCCGGCGGCTCGTTCAGGGCCGTACAAGTCCTGCGCAGTATGGCCGTAGTCGATTGTGATGACGCAACCTCGGCGGAGGCTCGCGGCCAGCTGCTGCATCCAGGTCAGGGCCTGCAGATTGATCTCCGTGCGGTACCCATCCTTGAGCGCGAGGTGGAGCCGGTCCATGTAGGCTTGAATCGCCGGAGTCGACAAGGATTTCAGGCACTCCACGAAGCGGCCTTCTTGATAATCCACATGGAGCTCTTGCGCGGCGTTGCCGGCCATCTGAATGCGATGGACGGGAAAGGCGTCTGGCAGTTCGTTGCTGAACATCAAGCCGGTCACACTGTCCGGGCCCAAGCCGCTGAGATCTTCAAGCCAGGTCACCTGTCCGGGCCGAGTCAGCCAGGGCCGGAGCTGTTGCTGTTGAAGCGCGCGCATAGCCGGACTACGTTCAATGAGCACATAGCGAAGCCGGTGGCGAAGCTGATCATTCCGCTGTTCAATGGCCGTCAGGAAATCGCGTGCGAGGAGGCCTTTCCCCGGGCCCATCTCAACGACGGTAAAGGGGCCGGGGGTGCCCAGGAGGCTGTCGATCTGCGCCGCCTGTTTCGCCAGAGCCTGGCCGAGAATCGAATGGACGTCGGAGCTCGTATAAAAATCCCCGTTCCAGCCGATGCGCTCGGTGCCGGACTCTGGCGGGCGCATGTAGTAGCCGAACTGGGGATGATAGAGCGCAAGTTCCATAAAACGGACGAAAGGAAGGGGGCCCGAGGTAGCGATCTCGGACGCGATGGCGGCGACGAGTTCAGGGTGCCCTGTCGTCACAAGAAACTCCATCTCAGCGGTCAAATCGATGCGGAAGTGACACCCCAACCAGATGGGTACACTTCACCCATCCCGCTGAAGGGGGAAAAGTGGCGTAGAGTAGCGTTGGAAGGCTCGCTAAGTCAAGGCAGGATAAGGGAGAAAGCTCGCTGGTTCTCTCTTGCTCAGACGCTCCGGCTCGACCGTACTAGGTCTCCTCCAGCTCAGCAGCGGAAACTTGTTTCGTTCGTCGTGTTACAGAACGAAACGTCGAACATCCGCCGCTGTCTGTCTTTGACGGTCGCCGAGATCGACCAGTACGGTGCCCGAGCCTCCACGATTCGCAAAAATGAGAATCAGCGAGTTTCCCCTGAGAGGGAGTGGGTTAAATCAAGCCGCAGTCACCCGACAGAACGGTAACCCGAATTTCCAGCAGGTCGATCATCGGGCGCGGCGATTCCGTTTTTAGGGATGGAAGAGCTGAAGCGTTGAGCTGGGAAGGACTAACGAGGCTGGGCGTGTATGCCCCGTGGCATTTTTTGTATTTCTTGCCGGATCCGCAGGGGCCAGGGGTCGTTACGGCCGACCAAAGATTGCCGGTACATCAACGGTCTATCCACGGCAGGCCTCATGCGCGCGGTTTATCTTCAGCACCGGTCTCTTTCTCGCCGGGTGGAACCGGCGCGGCATATCCGATCACCAATAAGAGCACGCCGACAACAAGGAAGGAAACGATGCGTGCAACCGTGCCGGAGTTGGCGAGATCAACGAGGAACAGTTTGGCAACAACGACTCCGAGCAAGGCTGCGCCGAGCAGCCAGAGCTGCCGTTTCATGCGGCGTCGGGCGAGGAGCATGAGGACCAAAGCCGTGCTGGTCCATAAGATGGAGAGCGTGGCTTGGACGAGTATGTCATCGAGGAGTTGGTCAATACGGTAAGGCACGCCTGCCCAATAGTGGATGCTACGAAACGCGACGGCGTTGAGCCAGATGAATCCTAGTACGGCGAGTGCTTTCTCAAGAAATGTGGTCACGTCATGTGGCTCGATCGAGCGTCGCCATGTTGCGAGCGCATAGAGTGAGGCTGCGATCATGAGATCGAGCGGATTGAAGAGGGGCAGATACGGGAGTGGTGCCATAGAACCAGGCTCTTTGAGATTTGCAATGACCGTCCACAGTCCGATGGCAATGGCAACAGGACGAAAAAGGAAGTCACGATACAGTGGCCACCGTGCCGTGAGCGGCCAGCGGTCCTGTATGCTGGGTTGCAGCGCTGCAATCAGAGCTGTGACCGAAGGAAAGGCCAGTGCGGCAACGCGCCATGCCTGGCCGAGATTCCAAGTTTCCGTCCAATGGTGCAACTCCCAGGTGGCGACGATCAGCGGTAGCCACAAGGCCACGGCATGCCGGGGTTCGGAAAGGACCGCTCGGCCATCGCGCTCTTCGCGGTAGAGACCATAGAGGGCGCAAACCCATGCCATGGGCCACACAGCCCATCCCCAATTCGCGAGCGGGTGAGTGGCATGAAGGTATTGCATGCCGGCGGCAAACGGCATCGCAACCCAAATCGTCAGCGCGGGCCATCTCAATGCAGGCCAGTTGAGCCATGTTGCGGCGAGCTCGTACAGCAGACTGGACATTCCGGCAAACACCAGCGCGCCCATGATGGTTTGCGTGCTGGAGAAACTCTCGTGTATCCAACCCAGCCCCGCCAAAAACCAGAAGCAGGTTGCCCATGCGAGGAGCAGATTGCTGAGGGTGAACACAGCCGTGTGGTCACGTTCCCGTAAATGGAATCGCAGGTACCCGGCTAGGTATCCGGCCAAGGCGAGGAGGAGACAGTCAATATAGTGTTTTTCCATGAGGAGCCATTCTGCTTCCCACGTCACAATGCCGATCAGAATGACCCACCCCGCCGAGGTCCGGATCTCAGAAAAGACATTAAAATCGTCGGCGCGTTGGCGATGCAACGTCCAGAAGAGGACGCCCAACCCGGCGGGCCATGCTAGCCATCCATTGTCGGCGAATGGATGGGGAATGCCGGCAGCAGCCTGAGAAAGGACGGCGGAGAAAAGCACAAGTGGATGGACCGCAGACAGACAACGCAAAGCGATCCAATCGCTGACGGCTCCCCATCGCTCGGTCGCGGCAAATGATGCCGAAAAGAAGAGAATAGCCACGGCCGCTTGCGTCGTGTGCGGCACGCCGTGGTGGATCGCATCGAGCCCGCCCAACGACCACCACAAGGCGCCCCAGAGCAGTGTCGCGTTGCCGAGCGTGCGCTCGTCTTCCGAAATCCGGTCTGCGTATCGGCGCATGAGCGCGGCGGAGATGGTGGAGGCGACCGCGATGATGGCGCAGCCCAACACGGCATCGTTGAATAGCGGCGAGCTACGGTCGTAGCGGCCATAATCAATGAAGAAATACAGGGCACCGGCCATTTGGACGAAGAGGCCGAAGAGGCGCGCCAGCCTGGTTTCTTGGCGCAACCCGACCCAGAGAATCGCCGCCCCCTCGATCGTCCACAACGCGAATGTCGTATAGGCGCCGAACGCGAAGAAGATGGCCAGCGTGCCGAATCCAACGGAGAGGGCGCAATAGGTCTCACCTAGGAGACGCATCTTCTCGCGTCGAATAACGAGGAGGGCAAGCGCGCCATAGAGAGCACAAGCAAATGCCGCGCTCCACGCCAGCCCATATTCCATGCCTTCCACCAGGCCGGATTGCATGAAGGCGGCGGCGGCCGGTGTCCCGAAGACAAGCGTTCCGTCAACGAAGCCTTTCAGCTCAGGCGGCTGGCGCGTGGCAAAGAGGATGGGAATGATCAGATAGATGCCGAAAAAAATCAGCAAGAACGGTTCCGTGGAGGCGAACAGCTCGGGGCGGTAGTTGGACCATCCCCAGAAGAATCCGATGGGAAAGGTAAAGGCCCATCCGGTGAGGTTCAATTCACGCCAGGTTTTGAACCAGCTCACTGCGAGAATGAAGAGGCTGAGCAGCGTGTAGTAGGAGAAGAGGAGGACATGGTTTCCGCTTCCCGTGGAGGCGAGGATCGGCGCCAGGAACGCACCCATGAGGCCGAGAACCGCCAGCGGCTTGGCATCCTGCCTGACGGCGAGGATGGTTGTGAGCACCCCCAAGGCCATGAACAGTCCGAAGCCGAGGGTGGGGCTGATGAATCCGTAGGTCTTCAACGCGAAAAACACATCAATATAGGCCAGTCCGCTCGCGCCGCCTTGCAGAATCAGTCCGTAGAGCCACCGCGTTTCAAGCATCGTCCATCCGAACCTAAACAGGAGGGCAGAGACCAGAGCGACACCGATGAGTCGGACTTCCGGCGGCATGAGTCCGTAGTCGTAGGCGAACTTGAGCAGGAAGCCCACACCGAAGAACAGCACGACGACGCCGACCTTGGCGACGATGTTTCCGGAGATCAGGCGCGAAAACAGGGATGGACTCGTGATGTCGTTTGCCGACACCGATATCGGTTCCTCGCTCGCCAGTGAAGCGGCATGATCCTCAACCGGCTCTTGATCCGCCGGCGAGGCGGCGGCAGGCGTGGCGACAGCATCAACCGATCGGTCCATTTCCAAACTAGGAGGAGCAATCTCCAGTGCTGGGGGCACTTCCGGTTCGAAGGGTTCCTGCGACGGTTGATGCCGTGGCTCTGTCGGGAAGGCGGGTGAAGCAATGTGATCGTGCGATGGAGCGGGTTGTGGTGTTGTCGCTGTCGGCGCGACGGGGATCGGCCCACGCTTCAGCGCGGCGACTTCGCGTTCCAGCGCATGCAATCGAGCCGTCAGTTGGGCGAGATAGGCACGAAATTGGCGAGGAGTCGTGAGGTCCGGGATATCTTCAGTCTGAAGAGTATCGGTTGAAGGTATTGGGGTGTCTTGCCAAGGGTCGGCAGCGAACGATGACTCAGCCCTGTTGGCATTGATGCGGTGGCCGATGAAGATGCCGAGCGCACAAAAAAACAGGGCGCTCCAGAATCCTCCGATCCCAGAGCCGATCATCAATCCAACGATGCCGAGAATGGTTCTCATTCCCCGCAATCATACAAGCGATTTCAGCGGGGGCGAAGCGAATGTGGGAAATGCTATTGGTCCCTTAGAAGTTCACGCTCCGTGGCACTTCTTGTATTTCTTGCCGGATCCGCAGGGGCAGGGGTCGTTGCGGCCGACGGTTTTGTCGCTACGGACGGCAGTTTGGGGAGCCACCGGTTCGTCGCCACGGTTGAGCGTCAGCTTCGGTTGCGGGCGTGAGATCACGGGCGGGGGCGGCGGAGCGGCTAGCTCGCCTTCGTTGCGGACGGCCTGGACGTGGAACAGGCGGTCGAGCGTGTCGGCCTTGATCCGCTCCATCATGCCGGCGAACAGATCGTAGCCTTCGCGTTTATATTCGATCAGCGGGTCCTTTTGCCCGTAACCGCGGAGGCCGATGCCGTCGCGTAGATGATCCATGCCGAGCAAGTGGTCTTTCCAATGGTGGTCGATCACCTGGAGCATGAAGTTTTTCTCGAGGAAGCGCATGAGGTCCGAACCCAGGTCCTGCTCCTTTCTCGTATAGGCGTCGTGGACCAGCTGTTTGAGGTCCTGAACCAAGGCCTCGCGGCCGAGATCGCGGAGCGCCTCGCCGCCGTCATGTTTGCCTTGCGTAGCGTCGAGGCCGAACTGACCCTGCATCATCTCGGTGAGACCCTTCATGTCCCACTCTTCCGGATATTGCTCCGCAGGGCAATAGATGGCGAGGGCGGAGTCGACGAGCCCGTCCATCATGTCGTGCAGATCGGCGGTGAGGTTCTCGCCGCTCAGGACCGCTCGACGGTGCTGATAGATGACTTCGCGCTGCTTGTTCATGACGTCGTCGTATTCGAGCAGCTGTTTGCGGATCTCGAAATTGTGGGCCTCGACTTTTTTCTGCGCGTTGGCGATGGCGCGCGTGACCATGCCGTGTTCGATCGGGACGCCTTCTTCCATGCCGAGCTTGAGCATGAGCTGCGAGACGCGCTCGGAGGCGAAGATGCGCATCAGGTCGTCTTCCAGCGACAGGTAAAACCGTGACGAGCCCGGGTCGCCCTGACGCCCGGCGCGGCCGCGCAACTGATTGTCGATGCGGCGGCTCTCGTGCCGCTCGGTGCCGAGGATGTGGAGCCCGCCCAGCGCCACCACTTCTTGCTTGTTGTGTTCGCAGTCGGCGCGGATTTGTTCGTAGACGTCGAGTTTTTTGTCTTCCGCCAGGTGTTCTTCGCGATAGAGCACCTGCTTGTACATGAAGTCGGGATTGCCGCCGAGCAGAATGTCGGTGCCGCGGCCGGCCATGTTCGTGGCGATGGTGACGGCGCCTTTGCGGCCGGCTTGCGCCACGATTTCCGCTTCGCGCTCGTGCTGCTTGGCGTTCAGGACGTTATGTTTGATGCCGTTGCGGCTCAACATCCCCGCGAGTTTTTCTGATTTCTCGATCGAGATGGTGCCGACCAGAACCGGCTGACCCCGTTCGTGGCAATCCTTGATTTCCTCGACGATCGCCGCGAACTTTTCCTTCTCCGTCCGGTAGACCACGTCGGCATAGTCGAGGCGGACCATCTTGCGGTTCGTCGGGACGACGTTCACGTCGAGGTTGTAGATTTTGGCGAACTCGGCGGCTTCGGTATCGGCGGTGCCGGTCATGCCGCTGAGTTTGTTGTACATGCGGAAGTAGTTCTGGAACGTGACCGACGCCAGCGTCTGGTTCTCGTTGGCGATCTTCACGCCCTCCTTGGCTTCCACGGCTTGGTGCAAGCCGTCGCTCCAGCGCCGGCCCGGCATCAGCCGGCCCGTAAATTCATCGACGATGATGACTTCCCCGTCTTTCACGACGTAGTCCACGTCGCGCTTGTACAGCGCATAGGCCTGCAGCGCCTTCACGACGTGATGCACGAGGTCCATGTGGGCCGGGTCGTAGAGATTGTCGACGCCCAGCAGTTTTTCCACGCGCGCGTTGCCGTCTTCGGTCAACGAGGCCGTCTTGGTCTTTTCTTCGATCGTGTAATCCTGCTCGGCTTTCAGCTGCGGAATGATCGCGTTGATGCGGTAGTAGAGATCGGTGGTCTGGTCGGTCGGGCCCGAGATGATCAGCGGCGTGCGGGCTTCGTCGATCAAAATGCTGTCGACTTCGTCGACAATGGCGAAATTCAGGTCGCGTTGGACACATTGATTGAGATCGGTGACGACGAGATTGTCGCGCAGGTAGTCGAATCCGTATTCGTTGTTCGTGCCGTAGGTGATGTCGGCGCGATAGGCTTCGGGTCTCGTGCAGGGGCGGAGACTTTGGAGCCGCTTGTCGGAGGCCTCGTAGGCCGGGTCGAAGAAAAACGAGGCGTCATGTTGGATGATGCCGGTCGAGAGCCCCAAGGCGTGGTAGAGCTGGCCCATCCATTGGGCATCGCGTTTGGCCAGGTAATCGTTGACGGTGACGAGGTGGACGCCTTTGCCTTCGAGGGCATTCAGATAGATCGGCAAGGTGGCGACGAGGGTTTTCCCTTCTCCGGTCTTCATTTCCGAGATGCGGCCCTTGTGCAGGATCATGCCGCCGATCAATTGCACGTCGAAATGCCGCATGTTCAGGACGCGACGGGACATTTCGCGGCAGACGGCAAAGGCTTCCGGGAGGATATCCTCCAGCGTTTCGCCGGCCGCCAGCCGCTTCTTAAATGCCTGAGTTCTATCGGCAAGGGCTTCTTTGGAGAGCGGAGTGAGACTGGATTCCAAGTCGTTGATGCGGGCCACAAGGGGCATCAACGCCTTGATTTCTCGATCGTTCTTGCTGCCAAAGACGAGGTTGAGCAGTTGTGTCAGCATAGCCCTTCACTGGCGCAGGATTGACGCGCCGCTAGAGAGAATCGGTGCAGTATACCGGAAACATCCGGCGAATCCTACTCGGGAAGCCGTAGGCTGACGGCGCTTCCGAAACTCTGTCCGGCTCGATGCGCACTCGCCCGCTTCAAGCGCAGCGAGGAATCAGAGATTGACTCTCTCCCCGCTGGTCCGGTACCATCCGCCTGCCGGTCCGTTTGAGAGCGTAAGGGTATGTCCCAGGTTGTGCTACAACGATTCTTTGCCTGTGCGCTGGTACTCTGTCTTCTCGTGATCGGCGGGGTGGCGTCAGCGCAGACCTTCTCGCACGAATCCCAGCACTCTCATCATCAAAAAGCGACCCATAGTACAGTCCTCTGTTCCTGGATGTGTGCGGCCGGACAGGTGCTGGATCTGTCCGCCGCGCCCTCAATGGCCGACTCCGCGCTTGTCGCGCTGGTTGAGCCCTTTGAACCTCAAACGCCTTCGCTTCCATCTCTCCTCTCCATCCCGTCCCGCGGGCCGCCTGTCTCCGCACTCCGTTAGCCGTTAGTCCGAGAGGTGGTGCCTGGCGGAGATGATCCGCAAGCAGGCTCTCTCGGTGAGCGTGTGACACTGTTCTGACCACAGGGGCAACGCGGCCACACATGATTGCGACACATGATCAACGATTCCTCGCTCCCGCTTGGGGCATCTCTGTTGCCCTGCACAGCACCGCCGTCGGCCTTGCGCTGCTGTTGTCCGCGCAGGTCAAACCATTGATCCAGGAAGACATCTTTACCTGGGACGTGGCCTTTGTGGAGCCCGTTCACTCCCAGCCGTCATCCGAACCGGTTGCGCCGGTCGTCAAATCGGTCAAATCTGCGCCACCGATCGCTGCGGCGCAGCTGGTCGAGCCACCCTCCGACATGGTCACGACGCCGGTTGCGCCGCGGCACGTGGTGCAGATGGTCCATCCGGTGGTCGAGCCGGTGAAGCCGGTTGAGCAGAAAATCGAACAGCTGCAGCCCAAGGTGGAGCCGGTTCCACAGAAGGTCGTCGAAGTCGAGCAGCCGAAGGTCGAGTCGGTCGTGCAAACGGTGGCCGTAGCGGAAACGAAAGAGCCGGAACCGGTGAAGCATGCTGAGCCCGTCGCGGCGCAGAATCACCCGGTGGTCGCCGCTGCTGTGAGCGAACCGGCAGATGTCTCGCCTCAACACCGCGTTGCGGCTGAAGCGGCAGCGGTTCCGTCGTATCACGAAACCGTCGCCCATCAAACGCCAACGCATGAGACCCATCACGAGAGTCATCCTGCTGGGGCTCACGAAACGGCGCGGACCGCTCAGGAGGCCGTCGTCGCTGCCCCGCCGAGCGGTGGATCAGCCGTCGCAGAGGCTCCGGTTCTGGTAGCGAAAGCCGTTGTGCCCGGCGCGAACACCAAAGGGGACCATACTTGGCTGGCCGAATCGCTCTATCGACGGGTGGCGGAGTTGCGGCGTTATCCCGCCTCCGCGCGCTTGAACGGGCAAGAAGGCCGTGTGGTGCTGAAGGCGGTGATTCGATCCGACGGCCATCTCGCCGACGTGTCGGTCCAGAAGAGTTCTGGCTATAGCGTGCTCGATGCCGCCGCGATGGAAGCCGTGCGGTTGGCCTGCCCGCTCCACATGAAACATGCGATCGGCAAGCCGCAGATCGTGGTCAGCCTGCCGATCGTTTACAGCCTGGCGAATTAACCGACTCTGCTTATGCACGGGGGTCTGGTGCCATGACGCCAATCGCTCGAACTCGATGCTGTCTCGCTCTGGCGGGCGTTGTCCTCCTGGCCTGTTCCGCCAGCCCCGGGCTGGCCTCCGAGGGACAGGTCACATTCGGTCCCAAACATTTGACCGTCCATCAGACCAAGAGTGTCGTCGGTCCATCCGTGCAGATCGACGAGCAAGGCTACGTTTCGGCCGCGTGGGTGGAAGAGGACAAAGAGACGCGCACGATTCTCTTCGCGCGGTCGGAGCAGCCGGGCGGACCGTTGGGCAAGCCGGTCCAGGTGAATGGGCCATCGGAGAATCCTTACTATCGCCAGGAAGCGCCGGCTCTGGCTGTCCGCGGAAGCGATGTATTCGTCACCTGGTCGCTGACCCATCCCAAGATCACCCCTGACAAGCCGTTTTCCGGCGAACTGCGGCTCAGCCGTTCCAGCGACGGCGGGCGCACCTTTGCGCCCTCCACCCTGGTCAATGACGACGGGTTGGTGATCCAGCACACGTTCGATGCCGTCAATACGGCGCCGAACGGCGTCCTGCATCTCGCCTGGATCGACGGCCGCGAAGGGAAGAAAGACCCCGGCACTTTCGTCGCTAAATCGACGGACCAGGGCCGCACGATCACGAAAAACGTGAAAATCGACGAGAACACCTGCGTCTGTTGCCGGACGTCGCTCGCGACGTCGACCGACGGAGTCGTCTACGTCGCGTGGCGGAAAATCTTCGAGGGCAATGTGCGGGAAACCGTCGTCTCCCGTTCGACCGACGGCGGCGACACCTTTTCGCCGGCGGTGATCGTGGGCCACGACCAATGGGTTTACGCCGCCTGTCCGCATCGTCCCGCCTCCTTGGGCGTCGACCGGCAGGGCCGCCTCTATGTCGTCTGGTATACCGAAGGCGCCGACGAAACGCCGGCGATCTATCTCGCCTACTCGGACGATCAGGGCCGGACCTTTTCGGAGAAGCAGCAGTTGAATCGTTCCAAAGGCACATTTCCGGACCATCCGCAAATGGCGGTCGATCCGGACGGGCGGATCGTCGTGATCTGGGAAGAACAATCGCCGGTCCGCCGTGAAGTCGTCGCGAGCCACTCGCTCGACCGGGGTCGGACGTTCAGCGCTCCGGTGAAGCTCAACGACAAGAACGGGCAGACGCCGACCGTGGCGGTCAATCCGCAAGGGACGGTGGTCTTGGGCTGGAAGGAACATGCGATGCCGGCCCATCGCCTCGTCATTCAAACCATGCAGTTTCCGTTGACCCGCGTGGCGGGCGAACAGGCGAGGGGCCATGCTCCGTAACGCCTCTCGATATCTTCTCGGGTTGTTGCTCATCGGAGGGGCAGGGCTGCTTTCTGCGGCTGCGCCGGCGCATAGCGCCACGGCCGTTTCGAGCGATCCCTTCTCAGCGGTTCGCGTGACGCCGATTGCGCCGAATTCCGTGGCGCCGGCGTTCGAACTGAAATCGCTGGATGGGCAGCCGCTCCGTTCTCAGGATTTCGCGGGACAAGTCGTGCTGCTGAATTTTTGGGCGACCTGGTGCGGGCCCTGCAAGGATGAGATGCCGTCATTGGCTCGTTTGCAAGCGCAGTTCGATCCCAAGCAGCTGCGCGTCGTCACGGTGACGTCCGACATCCACCCTCAGGGCATCAAACAGTTTCTCGGGCACCTGGGCATCCAACTCCCGGTGTTGTTCGATGAAGATCAGGAACTGTCCCGCTCCTTCATGGTTCGGGGTTTGCCGACGACGGTGCTCATCGCACCGAACGGCCATCCAATCGGTCGCGCGGTCGGACCCCGCGAGTGGGACAGCACAGCCTCCGTCGCGTTGATGCGCCACGTGCTGGAGGGGGCCAAATGAGGCGCTGGCTTGCCCCGTTTGCTGCCGGAACTCTGGTCCTGTACGTGGTGCTCGCGCTCGGCGCAACGACCTGTCTTGTGAGTCCCGCGGATCAGCCGACTCCGCTGCACCATCACAGCAAGTCCCATGTCGCCCATTCCGCGTTTTGTGCGTGGGCTTGTCAGGCCAATCCGGCCGAATCCATTCATGCAGTCGCTCCTGCAGCCGTCGTGTTGGAACTCGTAGCCCTGCTCCTCCTGCTGGGGATGGTGAGTCCGGCAGGGCTGGTCACCATCCCGTCGCTTGCCCGTGCGCCTCCTCGCTGACGCCTGAGTACACCCCTGTCATCTGGTTGAACGCGGCCGCTCCTATCCGGATTGTCCGGTCACGCGCGGCCGCATCGGTCCGTGTCTTTCACGACAAGGAGCTTGCGCGTCATGTTTGGACGGATGGTACGCAGTCAACGAGTGAGGGTCCTTGCGATAAGTCTGTGCGCTGCCGCGGCGGTCATGGAGGGACAATCCCTGGCCCAGGATATCGGCGGCGCGCCGGAGAGCGGCGCTTCGCCGCGCGAACAGGAACTGCGGGGACAGCTTAAGAACATTCTTCAGGAGCTGGAAGAAATCCAGATGAAGAAAGACAGTGCGAAGCCCGACGAGCAGCGGTCTTCGATCGTCAAGGAGCGGGCTGAGCCGGCGTCGGTCGAGACGCAGGTGCAAGGGCAGGAGGTGCTGCCGCATTTCGAACTAGCCGACATGAGTATCGTGAGTAAGCGGGTGCAGAAACGGCCGGAAGGCCTCTCGCTCTCTGCCACCATGCCTTCCGAGACGGACTCGCAACCAACGAGGACTATGCGGGAGTCCATGGAGTCGTTGCCGGGCGTCGTGTTGCGTCAAGCGAATGGGCCTCGCGATTTCAGCATGATGATTCGTGGCCAGGGCGCCAAGACGACATTTGCGGTACGCGATATCAAGATGTACGAGGATGGATTTATTCAGACGCAGTCCGACGGTTTGTCCCGGCTCGACATCCACGATCCCTGGTTCATGCGGAGCACCGAAGTGACCCGCGGGGCGTCGTCGTCCTTGTACGATAACTATGCGCTCGGCGGAATGGTGCACTTCCGAACCAGGCGCGGCAGCGACATCAATGGATTCGAGAGCTTTATCTCCGGCGGGTCCTACGGCTTTCAAAAGCAGGCCTTTGCGATCGGCGAACAATACGACAATCTCGATGTGTCGCTCTTTGCCAGCAATGTGGCCGAGGACGGCTACATTCGGCACAGCAACTACAATACGCAAACGCTCAATTTCAATCTGCGGTTCACGATCGACGACAAACAGAGCTTCTATTTCAAGGCGATCACCAACTGGCTGAACACGCGAGTGCCGACCAGACTGACGCAGGCGCAATTTACGACGGACGATCGGCAGGCTGGCGGGACGCAAACCACCTGTACGCCGGGGACCTACAATGCAAACTGCGCCAATGCAGTGCTGCTGGGTCAGCAGCGCATCGATCGGCGAACCATCGTCGGGGGGATGTACGAGCGGCAGCTGAACGCCAGTACCCTGCTGACGGTCGAAGCCGACTACGACGTCAAGGATATCAATCAGTATTTCTCGCAGATCACCGACAACGTGAACCCCAATTACAAGCACTATACGAACCTCCGCAACGACACGAGTTTCTTCGGGATGCCCTTGCAGAGCAACGTGGGGTTCTTTGCCAATCAGATGGAACAGGAAGGGCAAACCTTCCAAAATCTCGCGACCGGCTTCGGAACCAGAGGCGCGCTGCTTCAGAACAACCGGGGGACGATCCGGAATATCGGCGGCCGTATCCGCGAGGAGTTGGAATTCGTCCCCAAGGTGATTCTTGCTGCCGGGTTCGGATTCGAGCAATCGATGATCAGCGTGCAACAGATCAACTATACGGGCGCGACGCCGAGTCCCGTTAGCGCGGACCGGACGTACTACAATTATGCGCCGGAGATGGCGCTGACGTGGAAACCAGCTGAGGGGTACCGGCATTGGATCAGGGCCTCAACTGGCTACGGCATTCCGCAATTCGGCAATTTATTGCGAGATCCGGTGACCGGTCTGCCCGGAAGCAACTTCGATCTCAAGCCGCAGAAGAACCTCAACACCGAAATCGGCACGGATTCGAAGATCACGAAAGACTTGTCCGTGCAGCTTGTGGGATTCTGGACCTTTTATAAGGACGAGATCATTACGCAGACGATTTCCGGCAACAATACGGCATCGGTCAACGCGGACTCGTCGCAATATCGGGGGGTCGAAGCGTCGTACGACTGGCGCCCGATGACAGGGCTGAGGTTGTCCGGCGCCTATACCCACATCCAGGCAAAGTACATCAATTTCTCCGATCGAACGGCGGCCGGATTCTTGGTGCGGGATGGGAAGAATGTCCCGAATGTGCCGACCGACGTCCTGTTCGCCAAGGCCGAGTATGACCATGCGCCGACCGGCTGGGGCGGCTGGATCGAGGGGAGCTACTACAATAGCTACTTCTTGAACAACAGCAATACGTTTGGCATACCGTCCTATTTCATCGCCAACGCGAATATTCACAAGAACTTCGAGATCAAGAGCGGCTGGTTCCGCTTTGCGAAGTTCTACCTCGAATTGGACAACATCGCCGACAAGAAATACGCCGCGTCAGGCCAGGTCATCGGCGGAGAGACGACGGGCGCCGCGGCGCTCAACCAGATCTTCTTCGCCGGCTACGGCCGCGCCATCTACGGCGGCATAACTCTAGGCTTGTTCTAGATCCTGCATGGAAGGGGCGGCCCAATGCCGTCCCTTCCGTTGATTTCGCTCCAGCCGCGCCGTATAGTGACAACTCTCTTCTGATTGGCCGGGAGCGTTCGGTTGAAGTCACTCCTACGACGACCCGTCATCTCCAGTACACTCGTGCTTCTCTGCCTCTGCGCGGCCGTGTCCCTTCACGCGTCGTCTCCACCGGATTCCGCAAAGCGTTCCCTCGATCACGCCGCGGACTTGTGGAGAGCCGGAGATGCGGACGGCGCGCTGGTCGCGGCCCATAAAGCGCTTGAGAGTCATCCCTCCTTGGCCGAGGCCTACCACTTGCTGGGACAGATTTATTTCAAAGGCAAGAAAAAGCCGCAGGAGGCCACGGAGGCGCTGTTGCATGCCCTCAAGCTGAAACCGGCTTATCCCGATGCGTTGAACGATCTGGGGGAAATCTACTTGGCCCAGGGGAAAGCGGCCGAAGCCGAACAGACGCTGAAGCGCGCGATCGAGGTCGATCCGAAACATGAAGACTCCTACCTCGATCTCGCCCGGCTCTACGAAGGCCAGCGGGATATTCCTGCCGCCGTGGCGACCTATCAGCGCCTATTGAGCCTGAAACCGACGAACGCCGACGGTCTGTTCGGCCTGGCGATGCTCCATGAAGTGCGGGGAGAGAACAAAACGGCTCGTGAGCTCCTCGGCCGGTTGACCAAGGCGAATCCGGGCCATGCGGACGGATGGTATCAGGCGGGACGCCTGGCGGAGCGGAACAACGACCTGCTCGAAGCGGCCTACGCCTATCGCCAGGCGATCCTCGCCAAGCCGAATCTCGTCGATGCTCACTACAATCTGGGTTTCATTTTCCGCAGCCAAAACAAACCGACGGAAGCTGAGCGGGAATTTCTCGAAGTGTTACGCTATCGGCCGGAGTATGCCGAAGCGCACATGAATCTCGGGGTGATCTATACGAGCCTGAATAAGCTGGAAGAGGCAGAGCAGGAATACGAGAAGGCCGTCGCGCTCAAGCCGGATTACGCCGAAGCGCATTACAATCTCGGCGTGTTCTACGAACTGCACCGGAAAGACATGCCGCGCGCGCTGGCTCAATATCACAAGTATCGGAACCTCGGCGGGCGGGACGATCGCGTCGAGCGTATCATCGGAACAGCGGGCCGATAGCGGAACCCTCGGTATTCGTCAACCAGTCACTGTTACGCGCCAGATCGTATTCGGACACTTGCGAGCGACCGCACCACGGTGGATAAATCGCGATCTCTTCTACCAATAAGGCCAGGGCCGCCAATAGGGACTCCAGTAGGGACCCCAGTAGGGACCGGGACCCATGTAGGGCCGGATCCGCGGGGCGGCGTTTTCCATCTGGGTCCAGACCTGTAGGCGCTTGACCTCGAGAATCGGGTAGTTATAGTCCGTTTCGTCCAAGGGGAGCGTGATCGACCCGGCGATTTCGCCGGTGACGGTCACTCTGGTGCCGGGTGGGATTGTCGCGGGATCGAGAAACTCGCGGTGGATGGCGACGAAGCGGCCCTGTGATTGCGTGAGGTCGGTACCCGGATAGCCGGATCGATCGAGCGGCAACTGGAGAATCTCGATCCTGGTGCCGTCCTTCAGCCGCCGAGCCCCCAACACCTCTCCGCCGAACAGCGCGGATTGCCCCTTGAACGAATCGGGTGCGGCCTTGAGTTGGGCAAAGGGGACTTGCGGGCTGCCCGAAGTGCCGCCGTCGCTCCCGTCCTGCGTCGAGGCGCAGGCGGAAAGGACGAGCAGCAGCGGCAGGGCGATGATGAGTAGACGCAGCGGCATAATAGAGGGTTATTATAACAAATGCCGATCGGGCAAACATATCCGATATAATGGACCAACGGATTGCGGTGATCAGAAAGGAGTCCTGACGATGAACAGAGGGTGGAGCAATTGGGGGATGGCGCTTGCGGGCTGGTGCTGCGCGCTGGTGATGACCTGGGCCGGTTCGGCTGTCGCTGCGACACCCGAATTGAAGGGGACCTATGAAATTTTGAAAGAAGAGAAGTCCACACATACGCCCGGGAAGGTCAAGCTCGTCGAATTTGCCGATTTCTACTGCCCGCATTGCCACCACTTCGACGGAGACGGGCTGCCGATCCTGGAAAAAGAGTTCGGCAACAAGCTTGAGGTCACGATGATTGGGTTCCAGGTGATCCGCGGCAAGTTGCCGACGCCGTTCGACATGTATGAGCAGGCCAAAGTGATGGGCAAAGGTCCGGAGATGAAGAAGGTGCTGTTCCGGACTATCCACCAGGACAAAGTTACGGGCGTGCTGGATCGATCCATCAGGGAACTCTTGATTCGGGAAGTCGGGCTCGAACCGAAGGCGTTCGAAGAAGGCATGGCCAGCGGGAAACCGGCGATGGCCTATGAAGAGGGAAAGAAGTGGGGCGAACGGATCAAACTGCAACAGACCCCGACGATCCTGCTCGACGGCAACATCAAAGTCGAGAAGATCGATCCTGAAAATCTGAAGCTCGTGATCCGCAGCATTCTGGATGCAGACGGAAAGAAATGACAGGTACAGGGTTTTGAGATGAAGACATGCGGTCTTGGAGGATGGTCAAAATGACCGCCCGCAAGGCCGTAGCGAGTGAAAGGCCGAGGCGTACTTGGGCGGTTACGTTGAGGCCTTGAACGATGCGAGAACGCAGTGGGCGGTCATTTTCACCATCCAACTATGGCAATCGATCCCATCTGCGGTATGACCGTCGATCCCGCTACTGCGGCGGGACGTTTCGAACACAAGGGCACCACCTACTACTTCTGCGCGACCTCCTGCCTGAACAGATTCAAAGTCGATCCTGAAGCTGCCTTGGCGCCGAAGCCGGTCGCGTCCGGCTTGATCCAACTCGGATCCAAGAAACCGTTGCCCATGATGGTGGCGTCGGCTCCCACACTGGCCGGCCATGTCGATCCGGTGTGCGGCATGACCGTGCAGCCGGACACCGCTGCCGGCTCTCACGTGCACGAGGGAACAACCTATTACTTCTGCGCGCCGAGTTGCCTGACCAAATTCCGGGACGATCCCTCGTACTATCTGACGCCTCCTGAACAACGTCGTCCGAAGCCGGTAGCCGTTCCGGCCGGTGCGGCGGTCGAATACATCTGTCCCATGGATCCGGAAGTTCTGGAGCGGCAGCCGGGCGCCTGCCGGATTTGCGGGATGGCGTTGGAGCCGAAAGTCCTATCGCTTGAAGAGGGTCCGAATTCAGAATTGACGGACATGACCAGGCGGTTCTGGCTCTGTTTGGCTCCCGCGCTCCTCGTGATGGGGCTGGCAATGGGCGACATGGTCCCGGGGCAGCCATTTCATCGCATGATGAGTGCCACCGGGCGGACGTGGCTGCAGTGGGCGCTGGCGACGCCGGTTGTGCTCTGGGGAGGATGGCCCTTCTTCCAGCGTGGATGGGCGTCGATTGTGAACCGGGCGCCGAACATGTTTACACTGATCGCGATCGGGACCGGCACGGCCTATCTCTACAGCAGTTTCGCCTCATGGTTGCCGAACCTCCTGCCGGCCTCATTCCATCTGTCCGATGGATCCGTGGGGGTGTATTTCGAAGCGGCCGCTATGATTACCGTCTTGGTGCTGCTCGGGCAGATGTTGGAGTTGCGGGCGAGGAGCCGGACGAGTTCCGCCATCCGTGCGCTCCTTCGATTGGCCCCGAAGACCGCGAGACGGGTGGCGGAGAACGGCCGAGAGGAAGAGATCTCTCTTGAACAGGTCCATGTCGGCGATCGGCTGCAGGTCAGGCCCGGGGAACGAATTCCGGTCGATGGAACGGTCGTGGAAGGTGGGACCTCGGTGGATGAGTCGATGGTCACGGGAGAGTCCTTGCCGGTCGAAAAACGTCCTGGTTCACCGGTGACCGGCGGGACGATGAACGGAACCGGCGGGATCGTGATGCGCGCGCAGAAAATCGGGCGCGACACCCTGCTGGCACGCATCGTTCAAATGGTCGGCGAGGCGCAGCGCAGCCGCGCCCCGATCCAGCGCGTGGCGGATGTGGCCGCCTCCTACTTCGTCCCCGGCGTTGTGGCCGCCGCCCTCGCCACGGCCCTCGTCTGGGCTGTGTGGGGACCGGAACCGAAACTGGCCTATGCGTTGGTCAACGCGGTGGCGGTCTTGATCATTGCCTGTCCCTGTGCGCTGGGTTTGGCGACGCCGATGTCGATTATGGTCGGAACGGGACGAGGCGCGACGGCCGGCGTCTTGGTCAAAAAAGCCGAGGCGCTCGAAGTCCTGGGCAAGGTCGATACGCTGGTCATCGATAAGACCGGCACATTGACCGAAGGCAAGCCGAAGCTGGTCTCCGTTCGCTTCGTACCGCCATGGACGGATGGAGACCTCCTGCGCATCGCGGCCGGGCTCGAACGGCAGAGTGAGCATCCGTTGGCGGCCGCCGTGATTGCGGGGGCTTCAGCCAAGGGGCTGACGCCGGCGGCCGTCCAACGATTCCGTTCGGTGACTGGAAAGGGTGTGACAGGTCTCATCGATGGCAAGCCGGCGGCGATTGGCACTGCCGAGTTCCTCCAGCAGGATCTCGGGATTGTAGGTCAGGTCGTTACGGTGCTCAACGAGGAAGCGGCAGCCAAGCGGCTGGAAGGTCAGACGATGTTGTTCGTGGCGGTCGACGGCCAGGCCATTGGACTGTTGGGCGTGGCGGATCCCATCAAAGCCTCCACGCCAGAATCCGTGGCGGCCCTGAAGGCCGACGGGCTCACGCTCGTTATGGTTACAGGGGACCATCTGGATACGGCGCGGGCAGTCGCTGAGCCGCTTGGCATCACGGAGGTCCATGCCTCGGCGTTGCCGGAGCAAAAGCGGAGGATCGTCGAATCGTTGAAGGCGCAAGGGCGCGTGGTTGCGATGGCGGGCGATGGGATTAACGATGCGCCGGCCTTAGCCCTGGCCGACGTAGGGATCGCGATGGGCAGCGGCACCGACGTCGCGATCGAAAGCGCGGGGATCACCCTGCTGAAGGGCGATTTGCGCGCCCTGGTCCGGGCGCGCCGGCTCAGCAAAGCGACGATCCGCAACATTCATCAGAACCTCTTCTTTGCGTTTGCCTATAATATGGTGGGCGTGCCGATTGCCGCGGGCGTTCTGTATCCCGTCTGGGGACTCCTGCTCAGCCCCATGATCGCCAGCGCTGCCATGACCTTCAGTTCGGTCTCCGTCATCTCCAATGCGTTGCGCTTGCGCCATATAGAATTATGAGTGCGCCGGCTTCCGGCGCATGCTAGGCTACATCCGTTTCTCGTATCATCTACTTTCGATTCAAGCGCCAAGGGGGATGACGTGCATCGTGCCCGCATCATGATCGTCAGCGCGCTAATGATCACTGGACTCCTGTCCGGATTCGACGGCGTCGCCGTTGCCGCCGGCCGTGTCATTCCGACTGCGGGCGGAAACGACCTGCAAAACCAGATCAAGGGGACGGCCTCGAAAGTCATCCCGGCCGTGGTCAGCATCGCCTCGACGGTCATGGTGCGGGATCAAGCCTTCAGCGACGAGGCGCTGCCCTTCGGCATGTTCAAGGAGCCGCCCGCCCGTCGCCAATACGGACAGGGATCGGGCGTCATCGTGTCGACGGATGGGTACATCATTACGAACAACCATGTGGTGGCGGACGCGGTGGATGTCGAAGTGATTCTGGCGGATCGCCGGCAATTCAAGGGTAAGGTGGTGGCGACGGATCCTAAGACGGACGTCGCCGTGGTCAAAATTCAAGCCACGAACCTCCCGACGGTGTCCTGGGGCGATTCCGGCAACCTGGCCGTCGGCGAATTCGTACTGGCGATCGGGAATCCCCTCGGGCTCAGCCGGACCGTCACGTTCGGTATCGTGAGCGCGGTCGGCCGTGCCGATGTGGGCGTCGCCGATGTCGAAGACTTTATTCAGACCGATGCGCCGATCAATCCCGGCAACTCCGGCGGCGCCCTCGTGAACATCAACGGCGAACTCGTCGGGATCAACACGGCGATCGCAAGCCCGACCGGCGGCAGCGTCGGTGTTGGGTTTGCCATTCCCAGTAATATGGCGCGGGCCGCCATGCAGAGCCTCATCAAGACCGGCCGTGTCGTGCGGGGATTTCTGGGCGCCTCGACGCAGGATGTCACGCCGTTGCTGGGCAAGATCTTTCGCCTGCCCGACGTCAAAGGGGCTATCGTCACGGATGTGCAGGCCAAAGGGTCCGCCGAAAAAGCCGGCTTGCGGCGCGGCGACGTCGTCGCGCGGTTCGACGGGCGGGATGTGATGGACAGCGGGCATTTGCGCAACCTGGTGGCGGTCTCCGCCATCAGCAGCAAACACAAGCTGGACGTTGTGCGCGACGGCAAGACCATCCAGGTCGAATTGACGGTCCAGGAAGCGCCACGCGAACGGGCCAAGAAAAGTCAGGCATCGGCGACGACCACGTCCAATGCCCATCCGTTGTCCGGGGTCGTCTTCGACGACGTCACGCCTCCGCTTGCCCGCCAGATGGATTTGGCCGTGAACAACGGCGTAGTGGTGACGGACATCGAGGAAGGCAGTTTGGCTGAGTCGTCAGGGCTGCAGCCGGGCGACGTGATTCTCGAACTCAACCGCCAGCCGATTCCCAACTTCGCGACGTTTCAGCGTCTCGCCGATCCCCTCAAGCCGAGCGATCTGGCTCTACTGCTCGTGAACCGGCAGGGGACGGTTCTCTACATTCCCGTACGCGGCGAATAACGAACAAGCCGGCATTTCGCCGCCCATCTTCGGTTCGAACTCATCCTGATATCGGCAAGGGAATGTCGTGCAGCTCAGCCCAGCATTTCGTTCTGCGGGGATGAGATGACAAGCAGCAGGCAGCCGTCGTCGGAGGATGTGTCGTGGTGTTCGGAGCCGGCTTCGGCCCGGTGATAGTCTCCCGCCAGCAACTCTTGCCCCCCGCAAAAGCAGCCGCCCTCAAGGACATAGAGTTCTTCCGCTTCGGCGTGCCGATGGGGCGCATAACTGGATCCTGGCGCCATGCGAACCAGGGCCGTTGCGCGACGGGAGGCAGGATCAAAGAAGAGCAGCTTCACGTGGACACCGGGGGCCATGTCCTGCCATTGGCCTTCGGCAGCTCTGACGAAGGTGAGCGGATTTGCCGCGGGCATGGAAGCCTGCGGCATCGTCTGGAGTCGGTTCAGCAACCGCTCACGCAACGGCGATGGAGGAGTGATTGGCGCAGCAGCGAGCGACAGGTCGGCTGCCACCTGGTCGAAGGAGCTGCGCTCCTGTTCCGCTTCGCGGACAACATGTGTTAAGACCCGTTCACGCAACGATGCCCGGGGGGCGATGGCCGGAACGGCCGCGGCCAACTGCTCGGCGGCCTGCTGAAAGGTCCGCGTGGCGCTGCCAAGCGTCTCATCCGCCAAGGACAACCGCTTCTCAAACACCATCCGATCATCGGCCGGCAACAGGTCGAGGGCGTAGGCTGCAGCCTGTTCTTCGAGTTCTTGCGGAATTTTCGAGTTCATCACGAGATCAGTCCTTCTTTATAGGGAGCCAAGGCGTCTCGTAACTTGATCATGCCCAAGCGCATTCTGGTTTTGACCGTGCCCAAGGGAAGGCCGAGTTTCTGGGCGATTTCACTCTGGCTCAAGCCGTAGAAATAGCCGAGGGCGATGGTCTCCCGCTGCTCCGGTGACAAGGTGTCCAGCGCACCGCGCACCAAGCGTTGGCGTTGCTGATCTTCCAGCTTCCGGTCGGGCGTCGGATCCTCGCTGGCAAAAAATGATGCAGCGTCCAGAGCCTCCAGCTTGCTCCGCTCCGACGAGCCTGCTCGGAACCGATCGATCGCCCTTGTGCGGGCCAACGTCATCAACCAGCCGCCCGGGGTCCCGCGCGCCCCATCAAAACTGTGGGCTTGCCGCCAGACTTGGGTATAGACGTCCAGTGTGACTTCTTCCGCCGTTTCGCGATTGCCGAGGATCTTGAAGATGAGGCCGTAGACTTGCGGGCTGGTCCGATCGTAGAGCGCCGCGAGCGCCGTTTGGTCGCCCTGCGCCGTTTGGGCAATGAGCTGACCCCATTCCCGTTCCTGTGAGAGTTTGTCCATCTCGAGCGTCGGCATAGAGTCCCCCTCATCGTTCCGTACGAGAAGAGGGAGCCTGTTGGATGTATGACAGAAAGGACTTTTTCAAGCCATCTGCTGGCCGAACTGTAGCACTGGGTGAATTCCCTGGGCAAGGCACCGGACTTCGAACTCTGAACCGGTCGGAGGACAACTGTCATAACCCATTGAAGAATCAGATGGCATGAGAGAATGGGGGATCTATTATACGGGTAGTAGAGTGAAATCCAGCGCCCGTTCCACCAGCCAGATAAGGGCGACAAGCATGATGGCAACGGAACCCGCCCGAAGGATCACCGGTTGGTACAGACGGGAATGGCGGATGACGTATGCGAGGGGAAGGAAGCAGGCCACGATCGCCAACTGGCCGACCTCCACCCCGACGTTGAAACTCACCAGGCTGAGCAGGAGCGAGTCCGGTGGAAGCCCTAAGTCCGACAGGACGCTGGCGAAACCGAAGCCATGAATGAGTCCGAAGGCGAAGGCCACCAGCCAACGGCGTTGCGTGATCGTCGGGTAGAGATTGGCGATGCCGGCCAGCAGGACCGAGGCTGCAATGGCTGACTCGACCAGCCGGGAGGGTAGCTGAATCAGACCGATCGTGGCGAGGCTCAAGGTCAAGGAGTGGGCGACGGTAAAAGCCGTCACGATGCTGACGACTTCCCACAGCGCAATCGAAAAATCCGGCACGGCTTTCCATTGCCGTCCCCGCCGGATTAGCACCGCGGGGAGGAGCAGCGTCAGGAGAAACAACAGGTGATCGTATCCCAACCAGATGTGCCAGATGCCTTCTTGCACATACTGGCGGACCTGCTGCCAAACCGATGGTGTGCCGATCGCAAACGTCTGGTTCGGCGATGATTGGCTGAAGATGGCCGCTGTCGTCCCGCCATCTGCTGTGAGGCGAAGCAGACCCTTGTGCTGGGCATCGATGTCGAAGAGCAAGCGGTAATCGACGGTGAGGGTCTCGGGCGTCCTCGCACAGATCGCAGTGAAACGGAGAACCGCATAGGCACCATCCGTATGGTGATCGATGAGCTGGTCTGTCGCGGCGAGGGGACAAGTTGCTCCGTGAGTCTGGAGTTGCAGACGGGATATCGCATAACTCGAGATTTCCGTCTGTTTGTCCAGGACTTCTTTCCAGGTGATCGTTCCATCGTCGTTGTTATCGAGTTCGATCGCATCATGCAGGTCACGCAAGGCGATGTCCCATTGGCCGGTTATTCGACTGTCCTGTACGGTGATCGACAGATAGCTGTCACTCGGCTTGTGGGCCCAGGCAGGCTGGCTCAGCAGGGCAATCACAATGGTAAGAATTAAGCGCTTCATCGCATAGGCTCCTGAAACTGCTTGGCCAGTTGATGAAGATATAGATCTTCGACGTGGTTCTGGCTTAGCCAATCAAGCGCCGGCTTGGCGGCACCACGATTGCCAGCTGCCAAGGCGCTCTCAAGCAACATCCTGGCATCGGCCGGTTCTCGCTGCAGGGTCCAGTTCGTCTGGGCCAGGGAAAGTGCGCGCTGCGGATCTTGTAATAAGGCCAGCGTGAAACGTGCCTCCTCTCTCACATGCACGTTCGTGCCTCGTGCACGGCTCGCGGCAAATCGGGCAGCCAACGAGGCGATATGGTCGCGGTAAATCTGGAGTCCCATGGCCTGTTCAGCCAGTGCGAGTCTCAGGAGCAGTCCGTCCGCTTTGGTTTCCTGTTGCAAAAGGGTGATGACTTCTCGATAGCGATGTTGGTCCAGCAAGAAGTCGCCATACGCGCCCAAGAGATATTGATCCTTCACGCCGGCTTTGCGCGCCTCTGAAAAATATTGTTCAGCGGTTTCGTTGTGACCAGTGCGAGTCGCCATTTCTGCGAGCATGGTCAACATCCACATCCGTTCGCGGCCTGAGAGCGATGGGTTGGATAGCCGCTCGCTGAGCAATTCTTGGCTCTTGGCTGCTTGACCGGTCAGACCGGCGATATCGCCGAGGCAAGCGAGCTGTACATGGCGAGGTGCTAAACGGACAAGCGGCTGACAAGCCCGACGTGCCTCTTCATAGCGCGCCTGTACTTGAAGGATTGATGCTTTGGTGAGCCAGGCCTGCGCATTGGTCGGCTGTACGCGCAGGACTTCTTCGAGGTCAACCAGAGCTGCATCAAACTCATGGGCATTCTGTCTGATCGTTGCTCGGAGCAACAGCGCAGCAGGAGGAGGCGCCGGTTGATTCCACCAAGGCTGAAGGATGGCCTGCGCCTGACCGAGAAATCGTGGATCGCCTTCCGATCGGCCCCGCTCGATGTACCGGCCGGCCAGCTGTACGGCCGATTCGAGATTGTGAGGATCTTTCGCGAGGTGGTTCCGCAAGGCTCTGATCTCCTGCCCGGCTGGATCTGTCGTCTTGAAGCTCAGCCGTTCAAGGACCTCGGATTCGTTGGTTGGACGGAATGGTTCTGCCGCGGCCATGATGGGCTGACTCACGAAAAGCCAGCTGAACAGTGTGAGGGCTGTGAGCGATCGTGCTCCGTTCATCTCAATCCCTTGAATAAGTAATGGGAATTCGCATGACGATCTGTTGCCGGTCTAAGGTGCGATCGAGTCTCATGGGGAAGGCTCGTTGCACGAGTGCCATCGCTTCCTGATCGATGCGATCGAGCCCGGAACTCTTCACCACTTCCGCTTCCATCAACATGCCTTCATTGGACACGATGGCCTTTACCAGCACTTTGAGCGGGCGTGACTCGTCGAGCGACGGGCGTGACGAGCGCTTGAGTTCCTCCAGCCGCTGAAAAATTGCTCGCTGCAGCCAGCCATAATCCGCACGTGGGGCTGAGGAAGTATTGGTCTGCGAAGGGGATGCCATGGCTGTCTGCGCGGCCTGGACTGGCTCTGAAGCGGATGCAGTCGTATCGACGGAACTCGGAACAATAGCTGTCGACGTCGATGGTTCTGGTGCGACCGACGCCGCGACTGGCTCAATCCTCTGAGTGGGCTGCTCGCTGACAGGCGATGAACTGATGACTGACTCCGGCACTCTTGTTGCCGGGTTTGATTCCGTTGGCAACACGACCGATGCAGGACGCTCAGGCTGAGGCGTGGTAGCGATCACAGGTTCGGTCTTGGTCTCCGTGATTGTTTGAACTGACGCAAGGTTGTCGGTGGAGTGAGTATTGGTTTGAACAGGATGATTGACGTGATGAGGAGTCACCACAGACTCTGTCGACGTGGCTATGGCTTGCTCTGCGAGCTCGGCAGCCTGAACCGGCTCGTCAGCTGCTGGTGTCGATTGAACCAGCGTGACCTCCCACCGGAACGGTTCAGTCTGGATCGGAATCGGGAGCTGACGAAACAGCGGCAGGGCAGCAGAGACGAGGAGCCCATGCAGGACGAGTGAGATGAGCCATCCATTCGTACGATGGAATATTGCTTCTTGTGTTGTCGCTCTGGCCTTCACGGGTGTGACCTTCTTCGGACGGCGGGCGCCGCACTTGCGCGCGACGCCCGCTCGTTGTTCGCTATTGAGACTCTCCTGGATCGATGTGGCGGCGATCCCGCCCATCGGAGGGCGTCGGCAGGAACGGAAACGCTGTCGAGATGCCGTTGGCGGTTTTGTTTCCACCTACTGATCCGATGTTGAAGTTGACGCCATCACCGAGATACGGAGTGGCCGGGTTGGTCAGAGCCCCTGCCACCACACGCAAGGCCACGTCGGTAACGTCATCGTTCGGTCGCCGACCGTTCGGCCAGCCAGCTCGATCCGGTGTTGCATTGCCGAGGGCATCATGGGCAAAGGGGCCCAGTCTTCGCTGGCTGTCCGCTGCCGTGGGAGCCACGCCGAGATCAACGCGCAGGAGTTCGGACAGGGTCTCGTTCGTCTTCCCTCCGCCGCAGACCGGTTGGCCTGGACTGTAGCGAAGCAGGGCGTTGACCAGATCTTCCCGATTCGTCGTCGGGAAGCCGGTCTGAAAGACAAGGTTCAACGCGGTGGCGAGCGCTGAGTTGCAGTAGAACGAAACGAATTGTGCCTCGTCCTCCGCGTCCGTGGCGTTCCACTTGTCCTTCATGTTGGTTGCGATGATCAGCTCGTTGACGAGCGGATTCCCCATCCTCGCCACCTGCACGAACCGGGCGCTGTTCTCCCGATCTCCGTCCTTCTTGATCACCGTGACCTTCGGACGGCTGGTGCTGGCATAGGCGCCGATGACCTTGTTGCCGTTCGGGCCGACCAGCTCGCTGATCGGAATTTCCAACGCGATCGTGTTGACGTTGAAGCCGCTGAACGTGTCGGCGACCCGCGATCCCGGCGCGCCGACAAGGATGTTGTCATTCGCATCATCAGCCGCCGACAGGATCGGGGAGATGTGCAGATTCAAGGTGTCAAACGTGCCGCCCAGATCGATGTAGAACGTCTCATCCCGCTGCCCGGCGAAGACACGCCCACCGTTCTTCAAGGGGAAGACGCCCTTGGCCGCCAACTGTTCATAGTTCGGGGTCGTCCGCATTCCGATATTCGACGGCACGGCGTACATCGTTCCCGTGCCGAGGTCTCGTGGTTGCTGGCCGAACCGCTGCTCCGTGACCGTGTAGCTCTGGCGGACCAGCAGGCCTTCCGACCCGGCACCGGTGAGTGCCGTAATCGGGGGCAGCGCGACGTAGGCCAACGGAAAGACGTTGCCCGGCTGCCGGATCTCGGTTTTGAATCGGATCTGGTAGACGATGTTGGCGGCGATGTTGTTTTTGTTGTTGTCGATGTGGATTTCGTAGAGCACGTCGTCCGCGAAGTTGAAGTAGTTGGGTCCGGAGCCCGGTTCCTGACCCGGAATCACGTTCATGATCAGGATGGCCTTGTCGGGATCTTGCCAGCTCCGGAAAATGTAGAAGTCGGTGATATCCGCTGCTGGATCGTTCGAGATGAGCGGCGCTTCGCGATGGCTGGCGGCGAAGGCTGGCTGGCTGATGAGCAGTGCCAGCGCCACCAGCATGAGAGATCGAATCTTGGTCAACATGGATGCCTCCTTAGTAAGGCCGCCATCAAAGCGGCCGGTCGTTACATATCTGGTTTCTGTGGAGGCTCAGGCTCCGCATTCGCTTGGTTGACCTGAGCCGCTTCCGTCGTGGTCAGCGCATCCGATTGAGGAGTACGCTGATCGTCTGTCACTGCCGCGGTCGGGCCGCCGGACACGACGGGCGCGCTGTCGCTTCCGTTGCATCCGGCGAGTGCGCCGACGGCGAGCATCACACTCGCGGCGAACAATCTCTCTCGTTTCATACGAACCTCCTTCGTTCATCGATCGATTCCATCGAGGGCCGACTGGAATTGCCTGCAGGGCTTCTCGCTTGGACGGCCTGTTCTGTCGCTTCTACGGGACAGGGATCAGTTCGGATTTGGGGTGGCGAGATTAATTCGAATGAGGACCTGTGGCGGTGGGAATCCGATTGGCGTCAGGCGTCGTAGAAGGCTATGAGCACCGTGATCCGGTTGAGTTCATGCCCTAATCGTGCTATGAAAATCGAAATCGTAACACCACGCCAACCTGAGGCCCTTATGACAAAGCTGACGCGGTTCGGCGTGTCGCTGGATCAGAAGTTATTGCAAACGTTCGACCGGCATATCCAGCGCCGCCATTACACCAATCGGTCGGAAGCCCTGCGCGATCTCATTCGCGATAATCTTGTGGGGGATGAATGGGACGAGGATCGGGAAACGGTCGGGACGATTACCTTCGTCTACGACCACCACGTGCGCGATTTGACCCGCAAACTGACCGACATCCAACACGATAGCCAGGGACAGATCCTTTCCGGCATGCACGTTCATCTCGATCACGACCATTGCCTCGAGGTGTTGGTGGTCAGGGGGAGGGGATCGGACATCAAGCGGCTGGCCGATGCGCTGATCAGCGTCAAAGGGGTGAAGCATGGAAAGCTCACCATGACCACGACGGGGAAAGCCCTTCGCTGAGCTGGCAATCACGGCACCATGAAGCGATTTCTTTCACACTGGGCGATTTTGTCTGTCTCAGGGATTGTTCTGCTGGTGGGAAGCGCCGTGTGGGCTCACGATCCCGACGCACCGGAGCTCGAACTGCCGGAAGTCTCTGTGCTCGGCGAGCGGCCGGTCGCCGCGTCATCGCAACAGTTCATTCCTGACAAAGAAATCTTGCTTCAGCCGCAAGGCCGTCCCGCGCAGGTGCTGCGCCTCATCCCCGGATTTATTTCCGTCGAGCATTCCGGTGGAGCCGGCAAGGCCGATCAATACTTTCTGCGCGGGTTCGATGCGGACCATGGGACCGACGTCGCCTTCTTCAATGACGGCATGCCGATCAATCTGCGCTCACATGCGCATGGACAAGGCTATACCGATCTGAACTTTATCATTCCCGAAACGATCGAAGGCGTGGACGTCTCCAAGGGTGCGTACCTGCCGGAGTTCGGCGACTTTACGACCGCTGGTGCCGTGAACTTCAGAACGCGACAGATGGTGAACGAAGGGGTGGTGCAGGGTGCCGGCGGCCAATTCGACACGCAGCGCTACTTGTTGATGCTCTCTCCGACGAAGGACAAAATCAAAACGTTGATCGCCGGAGAAGGCTATTACACCAACGGACCGTTTCAGAATGACAATCGCTACTTCCGGAGCAATCTGCTCGGGAAGATGACGACCAATCTCACGTCCCGCGATGAACTCAGTCTGACCGGGACGTTCCACAAATCGCAATGGAATGCGTCCGGCGAGATTCCGCTCAGGGCCGTGACCTCCGGCATGATCGACCGATTTGGTGCGATCGATCCGTCGGAAGGCGGGAAGTCGACGCGCAGCACCGCGCGTCTCAACTATCACTACGACACGCCGTCGGGCGGGGAGTTCTTCGCCAATGCCTATGGGCAATATTATCGCCTGGACCTCTTCACCAATTTTACGTTCTTCAAAGAGAATCCAGTCAATGGCGACGGGATTCAGCAATCTGACCGCCGTGTGATGTATGGCGGAGATATCGGATACAAACAGAAGGCGGATCTGGCGGGTCTCCCCACGGTCGGCACAATCGGTCTGCAGAGCCGGGTGGACGACATCCATGCGCGGCTCGGAACGCAGACGACGAGAAATTCGACCGGGATCACGTCGGACAGTGACATTCTCGAAGCCTCCTATGCGCCGTTCATCAAGGCAGACCTGCAGCCGGCTTCCTGGATGAGGCTAGCTGGCGGACTGCGTGCAGAGACCTTCACGTTCGATGTCCGCAATCGTTGCGCAAGCTGTCCAGAACAGCCGGCCGGCCGGAAGACGTCGAGTATTGTGCTTCCCAAGATGAATCTCATCGTTGGACCATGGGTGAACACCGAATTCTTTGCGAATTATGGCGAGGGTTATCACAGTAACGATGCTCGATCAGCCATTGCACCGGGTGCGTCACCACTGGCCCGGGCCAGGAGCTACGAGGTTGGAGCACGAACCAAGCCTTGGGGGCCCGATGGCGTCGAACTGATCGCCACCGCCTGGGCTTTGGATTTGAAACAGGAATTGGTCTTCGTGGGCGATGCAGGTACGACGGAGATTCGTGGGCCCAGTCGTCGGCGCGGGGTGGAATTCTCGGCGCGGGGGCAGATTTGGGGGCCGCTCTATGTCAACGGCAGCATCACCTATACGAAGGCGGAATTCACCAACGGTGATGCGATCCCTTTGGCGCCAGAAGTCACGGCCTATGGCGCGGTTATCTTAAAATGGCCGGAAGGACTGACCTCGCAGCTGCAAGCGACGTACTTGGGTGTTCGTCCTTTGAACGAAGATCGCAGCATCAAGTCGCCTTCCTGGCTCAATTTCGATTTGACCGAACGGTATCAAGTACCGGTCAAGCTCTCTTACGGCCGTATGGAAGCCTTCCTCTTCGTGCAGAACCTTTTCAACACCAAGTGGGAGCAGGCAACGTTCGCGTTCCAGTCACGGTTGCGGAACGAAGCGCAGGCCGTGACGGACATCCATTTCGTACCTGGGAATCCGAGGATGGTGATGGGCGGCCTCGCGTGGTATTTCTAATGGCGAATTGAAAGTTCCTTTCCAGGCGGTTTAGCATTCATCATTCACCAATCAGTAGGCTCATGTCGCAGATTCTTCTCCCATCCTATTTCAACCGATCGACGGTGGTTGTCGCGAAAAGCCTCGTCGGCAAGTATCTGGTCCGGAACCACGGCAGGGGCACGATCGAAGGGAAGATCATCGAAACGGAGGCCTATGTCGGGCCGCAGGATAAGGCCTGCCATGCGTCGAAGGGTCGGACGGCGCGGACCGAGGTGTTGTTCGGGCGGCCGGGAATCGCCTACGTCTACTTCATCTACGGGATGTACCACATGCTGAATGTCGTGACGGAACGGGTCGACCATCCGGCGGCGGTTCTGGTCCGTGCGATCGAGGTCGAAGGTGAGCTCATCGACGGACCGGGGAAATTGTGCCGCGAGTTGAAGATTGACCGGTCCATGAATCGTCTCGACCTGACGGTCGGGCAAGGACTTTGGTTCGAAGATCGCGGGGAGCGGATCGCGCGCGGCAGGATCGGGGCCTTTCCGAGGATCGGCGTCGACTATGCAGGGGCTTGGGCGAAGAAGCCGTATCGCTTCCGATTGTTGGGTTGATGAGCGGCGTCGGAAATAACAAGGGGAGTGGCCCGGAAGGACCACTCCCCTCATCTTGTGTCTCTGCGAGGCGAGCTATTCGATCTTGCGGTCCGGACCGATCTTGGTCGCCGACGTCACCGGCGGAGCAACCTGGATCTGCGGGCCCTGTACTTTCGGCAGACGACCGGCGCCCTGACCTTCGACGATCCGTGCGTTGTCCGTCTTGTTCAAATTCTGCTGGGCACTCTTGATCGAGTCCGCAGACTTCAGCAGGGTCGATTCGCCACGGGCATCGGACTGGCCGGGATCGTTCGCGGTCGGTTGGCCGGTCACCGGGCTCCCGCTGTTCTTCATCGGATAGCCCTCGTGCTTGGGGAGAAGCGCCGGATTGGCCGAAGCCATCGACAGCGCAAACAGGACGCCGGAGATTGCCGCAACAGCACCGATTACTAGCTTCATACCCAACTCCTTTGTGAATAAAGGTGGCAGAAGGAAAAAGCGCGAAATGGCGATTAGTCAATCTCGGATCAAGTGGGCGGGATGATAGCCAGGGGGGGGTACCCCTGTCAAGCACGATTATGGTGCGGAAAAAACATGAGATAGCCCGGTCGATTGCCCTCTGTCCTGGAGTTACCGGCGCGGGGGACGGCGGCCGCGGCCCCGGTGGCGGAAGGCCGGGCCACGGCTGACACCGGGGAGCCGGATGGTGACGGTCGTGCCTTCGCCAGGAGCGCTGCCGATGGCGATCGATCCGCCATGTTCCTCGATGATCTTCTTGACGGTTGCGAGACCCAAGCCGGACCCCGCTTTCTTCGTGGTAAAAAATGGCTCGAAGACCTTGTCGACGATTTCGGGAGGGATCGGCGCGCCGTCGTTCTTGATCAAAATCTGATCTTCGATTCCGCGGCCGGCGCGATGCTGGGAGACGTTGATGGTCAAATGCCCGCCCGGCGTCATGGCCTCGCAGGCGTTCTTGAAGATGCTCAAGAACACTTGCTGCAGCTTCGCTTCGTCCCCGCGGACCGGCGCCAGCACCGGCGCATATTCCTTCGCAACCTGGATTCTCGTCACTTCCAGATCGGTCGCCACGACCGTGAGGGCGCTTTCGATCACTTCGGGCACCCGGACGAGCCGGCGGTTCAACTCGAGCGGCTTCGCGAAATCGAGGATCTCGTTCAGGATTGCCTCGACGCGAATCAGGTCGCGCATCGCGTTCTCCACGCGGGTTTGCGGATCGAAATCCAGGATGCCTTCGCCTGTGACTTCTTCGAGCTGTGCCCGGATCGAGCCCAACGGCTCGCGGACTTCCGTGGCCAGAAAGGCGCTGAATTCGCCGATGGCCGCCTGGCGCTCCTGCTTCCGGATGACCGGCTCCAAGACTTGGGGCTCGACGACCGCGGTTTGGGGGCTGCCCGGCTCCGATTGAACGGCCGGCGCTGCTGGCGGGGGGGCCGGTGCCTGGAGGATGTCGGCGAGTTTCAGAATGACGGGTTCGAGCGTCCGCGCATCCGTCGGCTGGTAGCGCCCGGCTTCGCGAGAGGCCAGGGTCAGCGTGCCGCCGACCTGTCCGCGCACGAAGAACGGGAAGACCAGAGAGGACTGGAAGCGGTCTTTGAACAATTGCTTATGATCGAGGAAGCGGCCCTGCGTGGAGGCCAGGTCATGGTCCACCCGGGGCTTGCGGTGGCGGATGGCCCAGCCGGCGGCGGAGCTGTCCAGCGTCAAGCGATGTCCGGGCTTCATGTCTTTCTTGCTGTCCTTCTGATCCCCTTTGAGGTCGCCGGCCATACCCAGGACTTCCACGTTGCCGGCCATGGGATCGTAGTGGCAGACCCAGGCGCGCTCAAAGGTCACGATGCCGTTGGCTTCCTCCAGCCCCGCGGTGATCTTTTCCTGCACTTCCGGGGTCAGCTGGGAGGTCGGCGCCGCGAACATCTCGGCCGGCGTAGGGGCTGCCGCTTGATCGTGAAGGACCAGCGGACGGCTGAGCACGACGTTCAGGTTGAACAGGCCCTCGCGGTCGAGCGCCTTCGTGACCTCGTCGCCGGCCTGATCCATCAGGCTCTTTTCCTTTTTGGTGAAGGCCGCGCTCTCTTTGCGTCCGATCACCAGGAAGCCGTAGGTGCGACTGCGATGCTTGAGGGGAACGCCCAAGAGGGCTTTGGCGCTGGGCGTGATCAAACGCAGCTTCATCGTACGGCCGCCGTCCTGATCTCTCGTCGAGGCGACCTCCGTGACGGCCGGCGACGAGAGCGTGCGCAGGATGGCTTGCACGTCGCGCGGGGCAAAGCCTCTCGTGGCGTGCCCGACAACCGGGCCCTTTTCCTGATGGAAGATCGCGGCCAGGGCTGCGTCGACCGGAAGGTCGTTCAAGACCGAGGTCAGGGTGCGCTGCAGATGCGTTTCAGGCTGAGATTTGTGCGGTTGAGGTATAGCGGCCATGCAAAGTGTCCGTGAACCGGTCGGCATTGTAGCAACCGACGACCGGCAATTCAACGAGTGAACGCGATTATTCCGAGGGGTTGATAATTTTCGGTTCGCGCGGGCGGGGCGGTTCTACATGCAGGGTTCGACGCTCAGCCGTCAGGCCATTCAGCAGGGTGGACACGAGACTGATGACGATTGCCCCTCCGACGGCCGACCAGAATCCCGACACGGTAAAGCCTTTTACCAAATAAGCCGTGAGTTCCAGGAGGAGTGCGTTCACGACGACGAGAAACAATCCGAGCGTGAGAATGATCAGGGGAAACGCCAGGATAAGCAGAATCGGCCGCACCAGCAGGTTGAGGATCGTCAGGACGAGCACGGCGGCGACGCCGGCGCCCATCGTGGCGGCTTCCAGCCCTGGCACGATCGCTACGGCCAGGAACACCGCAATGCCGGTGATAAAGACGCGCACCGCTACGGCGTGGAAGCCGCCGCTGAACGGCGAGGTCTCGGTCTGCTGCGAGAACTGCACGATCTGCATGGCCGTCCTATTGCGTGGGAGCGGGGACCGGAGCCTGCACGGTCGGCGCAGCCGGGGGTGCCGCCTTCTTTGCGGCGGAGAAATGCACCTCGGTGGCCACGAGGGTCTTGTTGTCTTTCGTCGCTTCGATGACCACCCGGTCGCCGACGGTCGGCAGATTGCTGCCCTTGGGGTTGCCCTTTTCCTTGAAGCGTGTGGCCTTGTTGATGTGCACTTCAACGGTGGCGCCTTTCTGGGTCTTGATCTGAAGATGCGATTGGTCGATCGCCGTTACCGTGCCCAGAACATGTTGGCCGGTGCCGTGGGCCCAAGCGGAGACAGTCAATGTGAGCGTAGCTGCGAGAACGAGTACGCGCAAAAGCATGGCGATACAGAGCTCCTTGCCGATAAAGGTGATGAGTTAATGATGATGGCCGCCGCCGGCTGCGGCGCCGGCAGTGTCGTCACCGTCCAAGAACTTGTCGAACGCGGCTGCTTCATCCAATTCGTGTTTCGTCTTCGGATTAAGCGCTTTCATCTGCTCGAGTTCCTCCGCGGTCAATTGCGGGAGGTGGCGGATGAAATGCACCAACTTCCAACTGTCCAAGTCTTTTTCCGGCTCCCCCTCTCCCCAGGCCGGCATCGCGGTGAAGCGGATGCCGTTGTGAATCACCCAGAACAGCTCGCCGTCCGACATGCCCTGTGTATCAGACAAGCGTAGATCGGGCGCCTTGGGGTAGACGTTCTTGCCGATCGGTGTTTGTCCGCTGCCGTCGTTGCTATGGCAGGTGGCGCAGTGATCGGCGAAATGCGCCAGGGACTCCTTCAGCACCTCGGGGGTCAAGGAAACCGGGTTCGGCTTATTCCGATGTTCGATCGGAATAGCCAGGTGCCGGATCTGCCTCGCCATCATGACTTCCAGCACATGCGGCTCGGTTTTGGCACTGAAGCCGGTCGTAAACAATTGATAACCGACCCAGCAGCAAACACCAATGACAACCAGCAGAACGATGACGACCAAACCGATGAGTTTCGCCTTCATAGGGTGATTCACTATACAAAGTCTGTAGCCCGAATGCCACCGGTGGTCTCAGCCGTGGGAGGCAGGCTGCTTGAAGAGGCGCACAAGGAGAACAGTGAGGACTGGGAGGTGCATCAGCAGGCCACTGAGACCCATAAAGGTTTCACCGATCCCGAAGGTCACGCCGAGGTTGAAGGCGAGCACACCATAATAGAGGCCGATACCGAGCAAGAGCCGTGGCGTGACAGGCTGTGGGGATGAGAGCGCAGGTAGGCGGCGATCCAGTGGAAAATAGGTCGCGAGGGAAATCAGGCCGACCACTGCCCAGCCGACGTAGTTGGCGAAGGGCACGCCGAAATGCCAGCCCGGATCGGGATAGTAATAGATCTTGCCGAGGAACCACCGGTCGCCTTGCAGCGCAACCGGATCGATGGCCATGTCGATGAAGGCGAACAAGAAGGCTGTCAGGCCATAGACCGTCCAGCTCGTGCGTGCCGGCAGGTCGAAACGCAGCGACGCCGGCCGTGAGGCTGCTTCAATCGGCAGCAGCAGACTGAGTGCAACGCAGTAGGCGGCGTAGAGGAGAAAACTGAACGAGATCGAATCCATGAACGGCACGTTGGAGAAATAGAGTTCTTGGCCGACGGTTGAGCCGTTGTAGAAGTACCAGCCAAAGGGAATGCCGGTACGGGTTGAGGAATATTCGCAGACGAAGGCGGTGGTCCAGCTAATCAGCCAGAACCGCCAGGTCCTGGGCCAGCCGATCAGTTGAATCGCAGAGAAGAGAAACGCGGCGAGGAAAACAAAGACGTAGGGACGGAACAGAATCGTCTTGAAGAAGAGCTCGATCAACTCCACGTGGATGCGGCCTCACGCGTATCCATGTTTGCGAAACCAGCGCACGGCTTTTTCGAGCGCCACGTCCGGCGGCGTCTGCGGCAACCCGAGCTCGCGGATCGCTTTGGAGCAATCGTAATGCATCTTGTACTTGGCCATCTTGACCCCTTCGAGCGGAATGCGCGGTGGCTGGCCGGTCAGGTTCGCAATCCAGTGATTGGCATAGGCCAGAGGAAGGATCGCGAGGCGAGGCAATTTAATCGAGGGCGCCTTCACGCCGGTCAGCTGGCTCAGGATGTCGAACACTTCGCGCAGCATCAGATTTCGGCAGCCAAGAATGTAGCGTTCGCCTTGGCGGCCCTTCTGCATGGCCAGCAAATGACCGATCGCCACGTCGTCCACGTCGATGATGTTCATGCCGGTTTCGATGTAGGCCGGCATCCGGCCCTTCATGAAATCCACGAGGACTTGTCCTGTCGGCGTCGGCTTCACATCGCCGGCTCCGACCGGCGCGCTGGGATTCACGATCACGACCGGAAGCCCTGCCTTCGCCAACTTCAGCACTTCCTGTTCTGCGAGATACTTGGACCGCTTGTAATGTCCCGCCATTTGCTCGAGTGAGACCGGTGTTTCTTCCGTGCCGAGGCCGCCGCCGGGCGGCAATCCGATCGCGCCGATCGTACTGCAGTAGACCGTGCCTTGGATGCCGGCGTCGCGCGCCGCTTCTAACAAGTTTTTCGTGCCGGTCACGTTGATGTCGTAGAAGATTGACGGATCTTTTGCCCAGAGCGCATAGTGGGCGGCCACATGATAGAGCTGCTGACAGCCGCTGAGGGCCTTGCGCAGCGAAGCCGGCTCACGTAGATCGCCAGCCACCCGTTCAACCGACAAGCCTTGGAGGTTCTGAAGATCGGAGTCCGCCCGCGCTAGGACACGGACCTCGGTGCCGGACTGCACCAACGCGCGAGCCACGGCCCCTCCGACGAATCCGGTGGCGCCTGTGACAAGGGCTTTCATGGAGCGGGGCTAGTTCTTCCGCGAGGTGATATAGCGGGCGATCTCGCGGAGCGGATCGGCGGAGGGTCCAAACGAGGATAAGCGGCTGATCGCGCGAGTCACGCAGTCATCGGCCAGCTTCTTCGCGCCATCCACGCCGTAAAAGGTCGGGTACGTCTTCTTGCCGCGCTCCGCGTCGGTGTTGGGATTCTTGCCGAGTTCCTCGCGTGTGCCAGTCACGTTCAGCACGTCGTCAGCGATTTGAAAGGCAAGTCCGATGTCCTCCGCATAACCCGTCATGGCATCGAGCTGGCGATCGTCCGCGCCAGCGGCGATCGCGCCCATCCGCACCGCGGCACGGATCAACATACCGGTTTTATGTTTGTGAATGTTTTGGAGCGTCGGCAGATCGATATCTTTGTTCTCGGCTTGGATGTCGAAGACTTGCCCGCCGACCATGCCGACATTGCCGGAACCATAGGCCAGTTCTTGAATGATCCGGACTTGGCGAACCGGATCGCAGCCCTTCATCAAATCCGGCCGGCTGATGAGATCGAAGGCCATGGTCAGCAGCGCATCGCCGGCCAAGATTGCCATGGCCTCGCCATAGACCTTGTGATTCGTCGGCTTGCCACGACGAAAGTCGTCGTTGTCCATCGAGGGCAGGTCGTCATGGATCAATGAGTAGGTGTGAATGAACTCCAGCGAGCAGGCGACGGCCATCAGACCAGGCGGGTTTTGACCCAACGCTTCTGCCGCGGCGACGGTTAGAATCGGGCGAACCCGTTTCCCGCCTGCCATCAGACTGTACCGCATACTCTCGTGCAGGGTCGTCGGCGGCGTGGTGGCAGGGGGTGCCACTTCGTCGAGGAAACGATCGACGGCAACCCGTTTCTGTTCGAGATAGTCTTTGATGTTCATGAGGTAGAACAGCTGTCAGCGCGACGATTCTTGATTCTGCGCGGAGAGTAACAAACGGGTGGAGGCGAGTCAAACCACCTTGTATTCCGGCGAGGCGCCCCGCTATACTCCCTCTCCTATGAGCATCAGAAAAGCCGGCGGGGATTGGGAGCCGATGCTGCTGGGGATCGAACCCCGGAACTGCAAGGTGTGCAAGCAGGGCCTCTACCGGGACAAGACGATGTTTCGAGGCGGCTGGTCTCGTTGCACGGTCTGCGACGAGTTCGTCCATTATAGTTGCCTTGCCAGCGGTAAAGTATCGTTCCTCAAGGCCCGCCCGCGGGTCTGCAAGACCTGCCGAGCCGTTCAGACCGGCGAACCGGCCCCCGCCGCTCCTCCGACGGAGACGCCGGCAGCCGTCGGCACGTGAGTTCCGAGTCCCATCCGAACGCGGTTCCCTCCGCTCCCCACTGGCATCGTCTTTTCGCGCAAGTCGTGCGGTATGGGCTGGCGCCTGTCCTGCTGCTCTTCAGCGGATTCTTTACGGCAAATTTTCTGATCAGCGGTCAATATGCCTGGCCGAGAACCACGCGGGTGTTGGCGCTGACTCTGACGCTCCTGGTGTTGTCCTACGAGTTTGTGTACAAAGAACAACTGGCGAGGCTCGGATCGGTGGAACAGGCCCGTGTGGCCCTGTGGTATTCCTGCGTGATCCCCTACGTGATCGGCGTCGTGCTCATGTTCGTACTGTGGAAGCTGTAAGGAGTTGGAGACGATGGCGCAGGTCTACAAGAGCGGCGCCTTTCTTCAGCAATGCTGGTCGGTGCATCCCCTCTGTCTCGAGGTGAGGCGGATGACCAGCGAACGCCAGCTTGGGCTTGCCTGTACCTCCTGCCGGTTTGCCCATTACCTCACGCTCGAATCCGTCGTGGCCAGAGTTTCGGTGATGCCCGAGGAGGCAGCGGACGTGCCGGAGGAGCCGGCGACGGTGCCGAAGGGGCAGGCCCAGCTTGACCGTTGCCTGCACGAACATGCGGCAGCGTTGTCCCTCCGCAAGATGGACGTGTTCGAAGACCTCGTGATGATTCGCTGCGCCGAATGCCGGCGGCACTATGCGTTGCGGGTATCGGCGTTCGAGACGCATGAGAAGTAAGCGCCCGCGGCGTGGTGGTAGGGATGCCTAGCCCCTTCTCGTTCAACTCCGGCGAGATCGCACTCTTAACGGACGCGCAGTTCTTTCGCCAGAAAGCGAAGGTTTCTGAAAAGATCCGCGGGCAGTTGGTGGGGGTGCATGGGGCGCTGCAGGACGAACTCCGCCGCGCCGACTTGATCGTGCCTGCCTCGCTCGATCCGGGGCGCCATCAATTCGTCAAGGGCGAACATCTCGAAGATTGTCCCTATCAGTATCTGGACTGTCCCAAGCATTTTGTGGGCGACGAGAAGTGTACCTTCCGGACGCTGTTCTGGTGGGGGCACCACGTTGTCTGCGCCTGGATCGTCGAGGGAGCCTTGCTGAAACGGTACAAGAAGAACCTGGTCGACCGCTTTCATCAACTCGCCGGGCGGGACCTCGAGTTGTCGACGGCTCCCTCGCCGTGGGAATGGAAGCGGGGCGAAGGGTATACCCTTCCGCTCCGCCACGACCGCAAGGCGCAGGTGGCGGCGGTGATGGCCGAGCGGGCCCATCTGAAGATCGGTCGCTATTTTCCGTTGGACGACGATCGGGTGCGCGCGGGCGACCTGGCCGGGGCGGCGCGGGAGGCCTTTCAGTCCCTGCTACCCCTGATGAGCCCGTGATCCCCCCCGATTGTGGAGGTTTCGAGATTTGGGTAGACTAGCGCCACATTTTCAGCTTGGTCTTCATCGATTATCCAGCACCGACTGAAGGAGGGCATCGTGGATCACAAGGTGTGGCGGGCGGGCATGGCGATGGTGGCAGCGGTCGGCTTGTTCCTGACGGCCGGATGCGGCGGGACCGGACAAACCTTGTATTTGGATGTGGTGCCGAAAGCGGCAGCGACGGCGCAACTGGCCGAGCCGGAGGCCGTGAAGATCGTCATCGAACCGTTTGAAGACCGTCGCATCGAGAAGAATCGTCTGGGCATGCGGACGCATCTGTGGGGCGGCGTCACCTACTTCAATGTGGCGGGAGAAAAGCCCGGCGAGGTCTTCGCGCAGGCCTTGGCGGATCGTCTCAAGACCAGGGGCTGGCAGGATCGGTCCTGGAACGCGCGCGTGGGATCTGGCGCCTCGGCCTCCGACGCGGATATCGTGATCTCCGGACAGATTCTCGAACTTGCGGCCAATGCCAAGAGCCGGTTCTTTTCCACGGCCCTGTCGACCAGCAGCAAGGTCGTGTTGATGGCCCGTAACAACGGGGATAAGAGCATCACGAGCCGCAGCATCGAGGGTGCGCAGACCGATACGGTGGTCTGGTTCAACGGCGAGGATGTCCAGTCGCTGCTGGCCGCGACCATCAAGGACAGCGTCGACCGCTTCATGACGGACACAACGATCATCAATCGGGCATTGCGTCCGGCCAAATAGCCATGGATCGCCGCCGGGAGGGGCGCCGCCATGCGTGAGCGACGGTGGGAAACGACCGAACCCCTCACGTTCGAGCAGATCCTCGCCGTCGGCGAACGGTTGGCTCGGCTGGGCTTGCATCCGGCCGTTCCTGCAAAAGACGTCATCTGTTACGTCGAAGAATGGACGGTCGAGTCGCCGGAGGATTTCGACGGACTTGACCCATGGGCCACCGAGGACGTGACCCTGGTGCATGTGCGAGACGGATGGCGCGGCGATTTCTTTCTCCTGGCCGGGGCCTACCATACGGCCTACCAGCATTACCAAGACGTTGGCACCTACTGCTCGATCAGCCATCCCTGGCGGATCCGGGAGCCGCTGCAGTTGCATGAGCAGCGGAGCATGCTCTGGCTCGGGTTTCGCCATGCCCATTCGTTCCTCCGCATTCGTCTCCAAACACAAGAGGTGATCAGTCCGGGCGAGACAAGGGGCGACCATCAACGCGTTCGCTGGCTCGATGAACGGCGTGCGGCCTTTCTCGACGTCATCACCGCGCTGGAATTGCCGATCGAAACGGCGATCGAGAAGGGCCAAGTCGTGCTGAAGCCGACCGATCCCTCCGTTCCGTTTTTCTGCTCCTGGCCCGATGCTTTCGGACCCTGCCAATTCGAGTACAACACGTCCGACGCCTATGAATTCCTCGTGCCGGCGGCCAAACTTGCCGAAACGTTTGCACCGGAGCCGGCCGCCGTGCGGGCCTACCTCACCGGCTTTTCGGAGGAAGCGCTGGCCGACTTCGCCGCCATTCAGCCGGCGGCCCGGCTTGTCTATCGTTGTTCGGTCCATTGCCCGCTCGACGATCTGCCGGAAGTGCGGACGGCTATCGAACCGGACGGCCGTCTCTACGCCACGCTTTGCGAATTCCAGACACAGGAGTTGGTGCCGGAAGGAGACGAAGCTTCGGCGATCGTCGGCATCGTCGGTTCGAAGGCCGGCTTCGGAATCGAGGTCCGCTTGAACAAAGCGCCTTTGCCGGAAGACCAGATGGGAGGATGGGCGGAACGGCTCGTCGGCCATCCGGTGGCCTATGCGCCGCTGCCTGCTTTTGTATAGCAGGTTGAGGCCAAGGGATTCTCAATCTATGCACTCGACCTCAGTCGCGATCTTCGCCTTCGTGAAACGTACTTTTCATTGAACATTCCTCGTCGATTCCTCATTCTGGAGGCATGAGCCCGCTCACGAAGGTCCAATCGCTCCTCGCCAAACCCTTCATGCCGGCGGTGTTTTTTCTCTCCGGCGTCACGTACGACACGCTGACGCTGACCCGCATCGATCGCCTGCAAGATAACTTGCTGCTGCTGATCTATCTGTTGTTACTGGGTATCCTGATCGTGTTGACCGGCCGGCTCGGCATCGAGCCGCCGCCCGATCGCGAACAGCTGGCTCAGCTCTCTCCGTTCGTCCGCTGGGTCCTGCAAAGCCGGCCCTACTATCCGATGGCGAGCCAGTTTTTGCTGGGCGGCCTCTTCAGCGCCTATGCGATCTTCTATTCGCGGAGCGCCACACTGACCGGCACGGCGGTTTTCTTCGCCTTACTGATCCTGTTGCTGGTGGGGAATGAATTCCTGCGTGACCGGTTGTCGAATCTCCGGCTATTGATCAGCCTCTATGCCCTCGTCTGCTTTTCTTTTTTCACATTTTTTCTGCCGGTCATGACGGGCCACATGAACCTGCTGGTCTTTCTGGTCGGAGCCGCCCTCAGCGTGGCCGTGACCCTGCGCGTCGTCCAATTGATCTATCGCAACAACCCCGATCGATCGCAGCGTGAAGCGGTCGGCGTGACCGCTCCGGCGTTGACCCTGATCGCGCTGCTGGTCGGGTTCTACTTCTTGAATTGGATTCCCCCCGTGCCGCTCTCGATGAAGTTCGGCGGCATGTATCGTGAGGTGCAGAAGCAGGACGACCAGTTTCTGCTGACCTTCGACCGGCCCTGGTACCAAGTCTGGAAGCGCTCGCAGAATCCGTTTCCGGCCGATGAGCCGATCTATTGCTTCACCGCGGTCTTTGCGCCGGTGGCGCTCAACACGACCGTCTATCACCATTGGTACTTTCGAACCGACAGCAGCAAGCCCTTCACCCATGCGGACAAGATTCCGATCAAGATTGCCGGTGGCCGTGAGGGCGGGTATCGAGCCTATACCTTCAAGCAACGGCTTGATCCGGGTGAATGGCGCGTGGATGTCGAAGCCGAAGACGGCCGCATCATCGGGCAAGTCACTGTGCGGGTGGAGCAGGGCGAGACCGGCGGCACGCAAAAGATCCTGACCTACTGATGAAACGTCTCAGCGGACTCAAGTTGTTGGAGGAGCGGGAAGGCGAAGGCCATCCGGCCGAGAAAGGTGACCGCGTCTGCTACAATGTGCGGACCTTTCTCAACAAGGGTGACGAAGTCGGGATTCAGGGCAAACAGGTGGAACAGATTCTAGATCACGTGAAGACTCGTGTCGTGGACGGTGTGACGCTGATCAACCATCGCACGGTCCTGGGCAGCCGCCAGGTCATTGCCGGAGTCGAACATGCGCTGATCGGCATGAAAGTCGGCGGCTATCGCAAGGTTCGCATCAGCCCGCACCTGGCCTATCGGGACAAAGGTGTTCCCGACTATATTCCGCCTGACGCAGTCTTGATCGTGGAGATTTGGTTGCGAGAGATAATTGACCGTGGAGGCTTAAACGAAGGAATAGTGTGAGATGCGCATTGTTCAAGAAAAGATGACCTCAGTTCGAATCTGGGGAGCCCTAGGGTTAGTGCTCAGCCTCGTTTTCTTGGGCGGGACATGGACATTCATGGGATTCAAGCTCTACTATTTTCCTCACGGATCTGTACGGTTTGGATATTTTGAGATTGTGCTTTGGAGTATCCTGAGTTGTTATTTTGGGGGAGTATTAGTGCGTGGGAAGTTCGTTCCGTGGAAACCTCAATAGTGGTGTCGTGGAAAGACAGATCGGACAAGCCGTTTCATGGTCAGGACAATGGGGACTTTTCGAGGTCTTTTTGGCTAGCATGAGATGTTTCTCCGGCGTGAAACGAATATCTTACGTGTAAGGCAACTCACGGCTGAGACCTAGGCTACCCTGATGGTTGGACGAAAGCTGCCACCCTGTCCCTCCAGCCCCAACTGCGTGTCGACCCAAGCTACAGATGAGGGCCATGCCATCGTGCCCTACCGGTACCGGAAATCTCGCGCTGAAGCGAAGGAAGCGCTGAAGGCGGCAATTGCGAATCTGCCCCGCACCAAGCTTGTCGAGGAAGACGAGGCCTACCTCCGCTACGAGTTCACCAGCCTCCTTATGCGGTTCGTGGATGATGTGGAGCTTCTGTTCGATGACGACGCGAAAACGATCCACTTCCGCTCCGCCTCCCGCACCGGCTACGGGGATTTCGGTGTGAACCGAAACCGCATGGAGCAAATCCGTTCGCTGGTAGAGGGTAGGATTTAGTTAATTCTCAGCCTATTCCTCCCTCTTCGGTGGAAATAGACGGTCGGGGTGTCGCTGACTTTGCTGAAGGAGCGAGAAGGCCGCTGCAGCTTTGCGGAGAGGGAAAGCGGAAACTGACCGAGTCCCCGAGGGAATTTCCGAAGGCTTCCGCTCCGCAAAGCAAAGCAGGCCGCTCCGGAGGCAGGGAAGCGCAGCCCCGACCGTCCTACAAAGCCTTGCAGCCGGCCATCGGCGTCAGTTCGTCCGGCGAAAATTTCGTGGTCGAGATATAGGCCCAGGCCATCAAGTAGCCCAGGTGGCGGTAGGCCTCGAACTCTTCCAGCTCATACCACTGAAAGACCGTGCTGGTCTGCGGAAACTCCTTGCCCAACGGCGAGTCCACGAATTTGGTGACTTTCTTCAGCGCCAGCCTGACCCGCTCGCGCGAAGTCTCGTCCGTGATCAATGGAAGGAGCCAATTGGCATCCAGGTGTGTGGGATTGATCGGCGGGCTCATCAGGGGGTGGCTTACGAGGGAGCGCCGGTCCTCTGGCGCGTGACCGACGTAGATTTTGCCCGGAGTCTCGAGCGACGGATTCTTCTTGAAGAGGGTCGGGTTGTAGACGTAGGGCTTCATGTAGTGAATGACGGTCGGTGTACCGTCCGGCCGCTTCACCCAGAACCGCCGGTACCAGACGATCTCGTTGACCGGCGGAATCTCACCGCACCATTCGACGCCTTCCCCGAAATAACCCTTGATCCGATCCTGCAAGTGATGGAGGTAGTCGTATTGCCAGGTGCTGTCCAGCGTCGCGTCGCCCACCACGATGTGGGACACCTGCCTGCGGAGCAGCGTCTGAATGCCCAGGTTGTCGTAGAACGAGCCGTCGGTGATCTCGATCCAGCGGGATTTCGTGTCGGGGAAGATGCGCTGGACGGTGAACATGAGGAAATAGTCCCAGATCGTCCCGAGCGTCGTGTTGTAGCGGCGCGCGTAGTTCCAGGTCTGGTACTCGTTATTCGCGTTCAGGGGCGCAGTGAGGAAGCGCATGCCCAACCGGGCGAAGTCGTTCTGGTACCACTCTTCGACCAGGCTGTCGACGTCGAGTCCAGCCCCGGATGCGGTCATCGCCTGGGAAAGTTTGACGCAGTAGTCGGCCTCCAGCCGGTCGGCCCGCGGCAGGGCGCAGGTGCCCTGGGTCCGATCCTCCACCACCACCTTTCGGGGATTGAAGAAGGCCGGCTCGCCTTCTTCGGTCTGGGCTTCGACCACCGGCAACCCGAATCCAGCGCTTTGGATGTAGCCGAGTCCGTCCGACCCGGTGTAGTCCCTGGTGAACTCGAAATTGTAGTTGTCGCGGTAAGGCCTGTCCGACTCGCTCTCGTAGGCGCGGGGGCGTCCCCGGTTGACCAGATTCCCGTTGATGATCAGGTAGGGGGCATCGACGTCCTTGCGGTTCAACCGGACAAGGGGTGTATGGCGCTTGCCGCGCAGGTAGGTAGCCTCGATGCGTTCCTGATAGGGGGTAAAGAGATGCAGGTGGTTGCCGATTTCCGGCGGGGTCTTAATATGGAGGACAATGTCCCAGAGGTAATAGGGGATCAGGCGCCAGGCGTAGCCCCAGAAGAGCTTGGGCCCCTCCCAGAATCCTCCTTCGCGGATGAAGCCGGCATGGTGCCGAAGGTGGGTGACAAAGTCGTTGTGCGGATCGAGCAGCTTGCCTTCGTCTCTGGTCTGGACGAGGTTGCCGTAGGCGTCGTCCATCTCCTGTCCCAAATGGGCCAGCATCCAACCGGCGATATAGGAGCCACCGGAGACCGTGCTCAGGTAGTCCATCTTCGGCAGGGTTTTCATGTCATGGAGCGCTTCGAGCACGCCGAGATGGAAGGTGGCAGAGCGGATGCCACCGCCGGAGAAGGCCAAGCCGGTCAGATTGGTCGGCGGAACCTGGACAGCAGGCAAGGGGCGCTCGTCCGGTGTGCCGTCGCCGTTGGCAGCGGCTTGGCGCCGGTTCTGGATGTACGCGTATTCCTCCTGGTAGTCCTGGGCCAACGTCGAAGGTTTGTACGTGAAGGCGCGCTGGCGGACTTGATAGGTCTTTGTGGGAACCGTTTCACAGGCCGAAAGGGCCAAGCTTAGGAGGCAACAGCCGACGGCGATGGCCGTGCAGGACCGCATCCCGGTCAGTGGGCGGCCTTGGCCGGCTTCGGCCCCAAGCGGGTCGTGTGCTGGAAGACGCATTTCGGGCAGGTGTAGTGGACGAACTGGCCGCTCGCGACCAGGCGTTTGGTCATCGGCACCTTGCACCAGGTGCACTGGCGGTCCGGCAATTCGCTGGGGGATAGCGGGGCGGTCGACATGGCGGCATTCTCCACGAGGGCCGAGAAGCTTGTCAACCGACCGCGCGGCGGCCGAGGACCAGGGTCAAAAATTTTTTTGCTGCCAAGGCTGCATCCGAAAAAAATCGTGGTATAGTGCAAAAAATTTCCACGCAGCGTTTTTTCACCCACACACAGAAAGGCGGACAGCCCATGAGCGTCCCGGTTGGTTCCGAAGAGACGATTTTGCCATCCAGTGCCCCGACGGTTTCCTCCACCGTACCTGCCCAAGATATGGTGGGCGAAGGGAAAGCGTGGGGACTCTGCACCGCAGTGGACCTCCAAGATTGCAACCCCGACTTGATTCGCAATGCCGACCACATTCGCCGCTACGTGGTGGAGCTCTGCGAGCTCATCGACATGAAGCGCTTCGGTGAATGCCAGGTCGTCGATTTCGGGTCCGGTCGCGTCGCGGGCTATTCGATGGTCCAGCTGATATCGACCTCGTTGATCAGCGGCCACTTTGCCAACGACACCAACAACGCCTATCTCGATATTTTCAGCTGTAAGGGGTATGACCCGTCCGTTGTCGAAGAGTTTTCGAAGAAGTTCTTCGGCGCGCGTCGCAGCATGGCGACGGTCACGCTCCGCTACTAGGGGGACGTAGACCATCCCCAAACATTTGTAGGCAGAATCCGTCCGGGAGCCGCGGGCACGCGGCTCCCGGTTCCTTTCCCAGGCCCATCCATTGTGAGCATTACCAACCTCAAGGATCTGTTCCTCTCGCTTCCCGGCAAACTCGATCCCGATGCGGCGGAGGATCTGGATGCCGTGTATCAATTCGATCTCAGCGGTCCGCAGGGCGGGCAATATATCCTGACCGTGCGTCACGGCACCTGTCAGGTCGCGGAGGGCCGACACGACGATCCCCATGTGATCCTGTCACTGGCGGGCGAGGATTGCCTGAAGGTATTGAACGGTCAGTTGGGCGGCCCGGCGGCGGCCATGTCGGGCCGCCTCAAGGTCAGCGGCGACTTGGGGCTGGCGATGCAGTTGAAGGCGTTGTTTCCCGGCGTCGGCTGACGCCGCGGCCTGCTAGCGTTCCGCCGAGGCGAGCGACGGGTCTGCCGGAAACGGGTCCGGTTCAGGGGATTCTTCCACTAGCGGCCGCGGGAATCGCTCTTCCAACATCACATAAATCGTCGGGACGAGAAAGAGCGTGAGCAGGGTCGAGACACTCAATCCACCGACCACCGCGCGTGCCAACGGCGCGTTGGTTTCCCCGCCCGTGCCCCAGCCGATGGCCATGGGCAACAACCCGAAGACGGTCGCCAACGAGGTCATCAAGATCGGCCGGAGCCTGGTGCGAGCCGCGGTGACGGCGGCCTCGTGCAGTTCGATGCCCCGGCGGCGCAGGACGTTCGTATAGTCGACCAGCAGTACGCCGTTGGAGACGACGATGCCGAGCATCATGATGATGCCCATCATCGACGTCGTGGAGAGCGTTGTGCCGGTGAGGAAGAGGGCCAGAATGACGCCCGGAAATCCCATCGGCACCGAGAACATGATGATGAAAGGGTCGACCAAGGACTTGAACTGGGCGGCCATCACCATATAGACGAGCACCAGGGCGAGGATGGTCGCGAACATCAAGCCCTCGAAGGTCTCCCGCTGTTGCTGAATCTGACCGGCCATCTTGATACTGAACCCGGTCGGCAACTGCAAGCCGGCGAAGCCGGCTTCGAGATCACTCGCGATCGCACCGAGGTCTCGGTTGACCGGGTTCGCGGTGAGGTGGATGACCCGCTGGAAATATTTCCGGTCGATTTTCACCGGACCGGCGTTCAGTTTCAGTGTCGCGACGTTCTTCAACAGGACCGGCTCGCCATTTCGCGCCGTCAGGATGATGTTTTCGATGTCGGTCAGGTCTTTCCGGTGCTCTTCCGCCAGCCAGGCGCTGATATAGTATTCGTTCCCGTTCTGGGGATCGGTATAGATGATCGGGTCGGTTTGGCCGTTGCCGTTCAGGGAAAATAAGACGGCGTTCGCCACGTCGGTTTCGCTGATGCCGAGCAAGGCGGCCTTCTCGCGGTCCACCACCACGTTCACTTCGGGGTAGTTCTCCTCGCGGCTGACTTCGATATCGGCCAGCCCTTCCACTTTGTGCATGACGCCTTCGACTTGTCGAATGACGTCCCGCGCCTTCTCGAAATCGTACCCGTAAATCTCGACGTCGACCGCTTTTTGCGAGCCGAAACTGGTCACCCGCTTTACCAGCCCGCCCGGATCGAAGAACATCGCCACGCCGGGGAAGAGCTTCACCACCTTCGGTCGGACCTCGTTCATGATCTGGACTTGATTCCGACTCCGCTTGTCGGGCGGAACCAGGTAGACCGAAATCACGGAGGTGTGGGGGCCGGTGTTGGGATTGAACAACGACGACCGGCCCTGAGCCAACACGCCGGTGCTGGAGACGATGGTTTCCAATTCGTCGGCCGGGATATTGGCTCGAATCATCTTCTCCACTTCGGCGACCTGTTGCTCGGTCTTCTCGACGCGCTGGCCGACCGGTGCCCGCAAGACGATGCGGAACTGGCTTTCATCGGAGACGGGCAAGAACTCGGTGCCGATCTTGGGGATCAGAGCCAGCGAGGCGGCGAAGATGACGAGAATCACGACGATGAAGGCTTTGCGGTGTCCGAGCACCCAGCGGAGCGAATCCTCGTATCCCCGGTCGAGCGACTCGTACTGGGCGCGGCTCCAGTTCATCAGCCGGACGAACCAGCCGGGCATCGCCTGGTGCGCCTCGCGCTCCGAGCGGAGGAACTTGTAGCAGAGCGCCGGGGTCACGGTGCGCGACACGAAGAACGACGTGAACAGAGCGATGGCGATCGTGACGGTCAGCGGAATCAGCAGCAATCGGGCGATGCCGACGACGAAGAAGATCGGCAGAAAGACCACCACCGTCGTGACGGTCGAGGCAAGAATGGGCATGGCCACTTCGCGAGCCGCTTCGAGAATCGCCTGCCAGCGGCTCCGGGTATCGTTCAAATGGCGTTGAATGTTTTCCAGTTCGACGATGGAGTCGTCTACCAGCCGGCCGATGCCGAGGGCCAGGCCGCCCAGGGTGAAGACGTTCAGCGTCTGTCCGGTGAAGTAGAGCACGATGAACGTGACCATGATGGAGAGCGGAATCGCCACCGAAATGATCAGCGTACTCGTCAGGTTGCGCAGGAAGATAAGAATGACGGCCGCGGCGAGCAGGGAACCGTGCAACGCCTGCTCGATCAAGTTGTTGATCGACTGCCGAATGTAGACGGATTGATCGAATGAGATACCGAGTTTCACGCTGGGCGGGATGCCGATCATCTTCGGCAAAGCCTTGCGCAGTGAATCGACGACCTCGACCGTGTTCGCGACGGGCTGTTTGTTGACCCGCAGATAGACCGCTCTTGTCCCGTCCGTCCGCACGATGTTGGTCTGGATATCCGAGGAATCGGTCACGGTGCCGAGGTCGCGGACCCGCACGGGGTTGCCTTGCTGGTTGACCTTCACGATGACGTCCTGGATCGGCTCGACGGTCCGGAACTGGTTGTTCGTGAACACGTTGTAATCCAGATTGCCGGCCTTGATGTCTCCCGACGGCAGGATCAGATTGGCCGCCTTCACCGATCGCACGACATCGAGGATCGAGAGGCCGCGGGCGTTCAGCAGCGCGGGATCCAGGTTGATATTGATCTGGCGGACCTTGCCCCCTTCGACCGTGGCGGCCGCCACGTTGGCGATCTGCTCGATCTGTGGGGCGATCGTGTTGTAGGCGAGGTCGTAAAGGGCCCGTTCGTCCAAGTCGTCGCTCGAGACGGTCACGAAGGACACGGGAATGTTGGAGACGTCGAATTTGACGATAAAGGGTTGGAGAATGCCGGGAGGGAGGCTATTCAGGATCTGCGTGATGCGCTGCATGACCTCCATCTGGCCGACGTTGATGTCCGCGCCCCAGTTGAACCAGATCTGCACCGCCCCGATGCCCTGCTTGGCAAACGACTCCACGTGTTCGACGTTCGAAGCGGAACTGACGGCTTTCTCGATCGGATAGACGACGCTCTGTTCGATGTCGAGCGGCGGGGCGCCTTTATAGATGACGCCGACGAAGGCGACGGGGACTTGGATATTGGGAAAGAGATCGACCGGCAGCCGCTCCAGCGAGGTCGCGCCCAGCACGACCATCGCGAGCGACAACATCAGAATCCCAATGCGATTGCGCAGGGCGAGAAGGGTCAGCCACATAATTGATCAGGGGTGAGTGGTGAACAGTGAGGGGCGAATCATGAGGAATTCCACTGAACCCATAGCCCTGACTCCTTACCCCTGACCCTTTACCGGGTGAAGCGGTTGCGTCTGCACCGGGGTGCCGTCGTGTACGAGGTCTTTGCCGGAGACGATCACCTGTTCGGATCCGTCGAGCCCCTTCGTAATCTCGACACGGTTGTCCTCGCGGACGCCGATTTCGACGGGTATGCGCTGCGCCTTCCCGTCGCGCACGATGTAGACGTATTGTGCATCTTCGAGCCGACTGACGGCGTCGATGGGAATCTGCAAGGCGTTGGCATGGTTGCCCACGAGTACTTCCACACGGGCGAACATGCCGCCCTTGAGCTGGCGGTCCTTGTTGGGCAGATCCACTTCGACCGTCATCGTGCGGGTGGCGCGATTCAAGGCCTGGACGACGCGGGTGACCGTGCCTTCGAACACACGATCGGGATAGGCTTCCGCCCGGACCTCGGCCTTCTGTCCGATCTTGACCAGCGGGACGTCTTTTTCCACGACTTCGATCAAGGTGCGGACGATGTCGATGTCGTGCAGGCTCACGATGCCGCGCGAGGTGGTGGAATTGCTCGTGGCGGCTCCGGTCACGTAGGCCCCGAGGTCGAGGTTGCGCTCGGCCACATAGCCCGCGAAGGGCGCCCGGATGTAGGAATATGCCAGGTTCGTTTCGGCCTGTGCCTGGGCCACTTCCATCTGCTTGACCTGGGCCCGCAGGGACTCCAGCGCCGCGAAGGCTGCGTCCGAATTGACCTGGGCGTTGTCGAGATCCTGCTGTGAGACGAACTGCTCCTTGATCAGGGCCTGCATCCGTTCAAGGGTCAATTTGGCATTGCGGACGGACGCCTCCTGCTGCACGACCTTCGCCCGCGCCGCCGCCAAATTGGCCTTGGCCTGGTTGACGGCATGCACATAGTCCTGATGGTCGATTTCCACGAGCAGTTGATTGGCCTTCACGAAATCGCCCTTGTCGACATAGAGTTTGGCGATGTATCCGTCGACGCGGGAAAAGATGTTGACCACCTGATTGGGTGTGATGTCAGCGGTGTAAGTGAGGCGGATGTCGAGGTCCTGGCGGAGCGGCGACACGGTGCCAACCGTGATCACTCGCGCCTTTTTGGGATCGACCTTGGCGCCGCTGCTGAGGCGGAAGACGACGAGGGCCGTAATGGCGAAGAAGATAATCACCCCGAGCGTGACGATGGGGTGCTGGCGCATCGATTTCATGAGCGGACCTTCCCTGCCTGTCGGCCGGCGCCTGGCTCGCGGACGAGGCCTCGAAGAAACACATCGACATAAGTGGTCACCGTATCTTCGTAGGGGCGGTCGACGGCGACGCCGAAAATTTCATGCAGCAGCCGGTGATGAACGACCATACCGATAAAGGCTCGGGCCGCAAGCAGCGGGTCGATCTTGCGAAAGGCGCCTTCCTGGATCCGCCGTTCGATGTAGGTCGCCAGATGATCATAGAATACCCGGTGATGTTTGCCGAAAAACATGTCCGACAGTTCATGCCCCTCCAGGGCGCTGAACAGCAGCAGGCGCAGGAGGGTCGAATCCACGTCGGGTCTGATCCGGTAACTGGCGATCAGCGTGAAGACGCGGCGGTCGTCCCGTTTCTTTGCAGATTCTTCGACGGCTTCCAAGAGCTCGTTGACCGTCACCTTCTCGGCTAGGATGGCGCCGTAGAGCGCTCGCTTGGTCGGGAAATGTTTGAAGACCAGCGCCTCGCTGACGCCGGCGGCTTTGGCAATTTCTTTGGTTGTGGTGCCGTTGAACCCCTTGGCGGCGAAGAGTGCCGCGGCGGCGGCAATGAGGCCGGCTTGCCGTTCTTGGCTCGAAGGGCGGCGTGTGCGGGTGGTCGGGGTCATACGAAACGTCCGGTAAGTGAGTAGTTACTCACTGCTCAAGGCTATCATGGGTCTTCAAGGATTGGCAACCTTCTTCTGGATCGCCGTGGAGAGCGGAACGACCGCGGGGCATAGAAGCAGCGGGGAGCGATTCGGCAGGGTCTATTCGTGGGAGAGCGAAGTGCAGCGGCAATCAGCTGGCAGGAAGCATAGTGAGGACGATTGCCTGTTTACCTCCGATCGTCGCGTTGGGGTCAGCGAAACGACTAAGCCGCCTTCACCAGATTTGCACTCAGGAAATACCGCAAGCGATTACGCTCACGCAGGTTCACCTTGATGAACTCGACGCCGAAGCGATGGCCGTGGACCCAGGCGACACGCGCCTCCATCACAAAGAGGGGGTCCTGGCCATCCGGCAAATACAGGAACAGCGTCATTTCCATGCCGGACTGGACCGCGCAAGTGCCCTGGATGCCCAACCCATTGTGCGAAAGATCCACGACGGACCCGTCGCCCATCAGTAGATCGCCGGTCGCATCTTGCGCCGAATACATTAGCGCGAACGTGACGGGCATCCGGGAATGTTCGCGTCGGTTGCACGCACTCGCGGTTGGGAGTGATTTGGCGGCTCTGGATCGTGTGACTTTCATGATGCAGCCTCCTCCATGGTTTCGCCCGTTCATGAACTTATCTCCGCTTCGCCTTGGTCTGATGGTTCCAGACGTGGAAACGCAGATCGTTCTGTGCGGCAAGATCCGCGCTGAGCATCTCCACGCCGAAACGAATGCCATTCACCCAGGACACGCGGCTCTGTGCGATGCAAACCGGCTCCTCGGTCTCCGGGAGTTCGATAAACAGGGCCAACTCCATGCCAGGCTTGACCGATTTCGTACCCCGGATGCCGATTCCAGTCATAGAAAGGTTGGTCACTGTGCCGTCGCCGATCAGCATCTCGCCCTGGTCCATGCCCGAGTAGGTTAGGGTGACGTGGGCAGGCACCCGTTCGGTCAGGCGGCGATTAAGCTGTTCCCGTTCACTCGATATCAAGGCCTGAGAGGCATCTACAGGGTTCATGGCGGCTCCTTTGTTCCAGTCCATTGATTATGCGAGACGAAACGCCGTCCGTTGTTGCCCTGAAGCGGTCAGCGTCGCATGTTTCCAAATCAACTCTTGGACCCGTTTGCGTTCTTCGTCATGCAAGGCCGGGAATTCAGCGGCGAACGATTCGCCTGATACCCATGAGATCTTGCAGCCCGTGAGGCACATGGGCTTCTGGCCGTCTTCGAGGTAGAGAAACAGGGTGACGCAGGACCCTTTTGACAGTTTCGAAGAACCGGTGATCATGCAGCCGGTTTTGGAGAGGTCGGCCACGGTCCCTTCGCCCCGCAAGAAATGGGGAGCTTCTTCACTCGTATAGCTGGTCTTGAGGCGGATGGGGACCCGCTCGGCATCGCGGCGGTCCAGCGGGGTGGCGGCCCGTTTGGCGTGGAGTTCGTATTCCGTCAGGACTTTCTTCATATCGGCCTCCGCTCCTCTGTCGGCCCGTTTGTTTCCGCTGACATCTCCAGAGTACCGGAACGCCGGAAAACGAACATTCCTAAGGAGAGGGGGTTCCAACCCCCCTAGAAGGGGGGAGAGAGGGATAGTCAAATAAGATGAGCTATTTCAATCAGTTAGATCTGTACTGTGACAGGCTAATCTGGTGCGGATCTACGTAGAGATACGGGGGAATTACTGGCGGATCTTGGCCCAGGCCTTCTGGTATTCCTCGAAAGAATCGACTTCCATCCAGCCTTTGAAGGTAGGAACGGCATCGACACGATGACCTTTGTCAATGAGCTCCTGGAGCAGGTCGGTAAAGGAGGCTTTGGCCAGGCTCGGTGCCTCATGAAACGCGCTGTTCTTGTACCGTTCCTGTGACGCGCGGTAACAGTCCTTCAGCGCGGCGGTGCCCCTTTCGGAGAACATGGCCATGCCGATGAATTCACCGTGGGCCTGATCGTGGGGGACGTGCTGCCCGATCTTCACCACCCGGTGTTCCCCTTCCGGCATCACGAAACGGGAGAGGTAACTTTGACCGGGAGGATCGGCGAGGGATACCAGATCCGGATTGAGGTGCGTGGGTTGCGCGCCCCGCTGTTTTTGATCCTGCCAGGCGAGATCGACGACCAACGCAATATCCGCCGGACTCTTAAGCAGTTTCTCGAGGATGGCGTCGTCGAACATGATGTCGCCGTACAGCACGATGGTCCGGCCCTTCATCTCATTCTCGGCGCAGAAGATCGAGAAGAGTTCGCCGGTCTCCTCGTAGCGGTCGTTGTCGTAGTACTTGATGTTGGAAAGGGTGATCGCTTCCTTCTTATAGCCCCGGATCAGCGCGATGTCCTTGATGTTGCATTCGTTCAAGGCGCCGATTTGGCGTTCGAGGATCGTTTTGCCTTTGATGTCCAGGAGGCATTTGGGTTTGTCTTCGATCAGGGGCAGCAACTGTTTCTCGAAACCTGCCGCCGCGATAATGGCGGTGATCTTCTCGCCGCCGACGGGCAGGAAATTCTTTTCGTCCGCTTCCATCTGTGGGACGCCGACCAAGTCGTACACTTCCGGCAGCGTCACGATGCGGTCGTTCGCCGCGCCCGGCCGCGTATCCTTCTTGATCAGGTCGAGCGCGTCACGGATGCCCCGGATCGCGGCCCGCACCGGCTGATTGGCGTAGATGATGATCTTGGCGCCGGCTTCTTCCATCTCCGCCGCGGTGGTTTGATCGAAAATGGTGGGCACGACGACCAGGGGAACACGGCCGGACCAGGCCTTGTACACCGCCTTCAGCTCGTCGAACTTTTTGGACTTGGAATGAATGAGGACGGCGTCCGCGCCGGCTGCGGCATAGGCCTCCGCCCGTTTCAATGCTTCCTCCTGGCCCCATCCGGCGATCAGCGCTTCGGTCCGGGCGATGATCATGAAGTCAGGGAAGATCTGCGCGGCCTTGGCGGCTTTGATCTTGCCGCAATGCTCGTCGATCGGAATTAATTCGCGCCGCACGCCGGCGTAGAAACTGCAGCGTTTCGGATAGACGTTGTCTTCGATACAGATGGCGGCGACGCCGGCCCGTTCCCGGTCGTTCACCACGCGCATGACGTTCAGCGCGTTGCCGTAGCCGGTGTCGCAATCGGCGACGACGGGAATGCCGACCGCTTCGACGATATGGCGCTCGATTGCGAGTTGTTCGCTGGAGTCGATGAAGCTGGCGTCGGGAATACACTTCATCGAGGCCGAGATGGCGAAGCCGCTGGCCCAAATTCCGTCGAACCCGGCGCGTTCGATCAACCGGGCGCTCAGGGCGTCGTGGGCTCCGACGATTTTCAAGGCGCCGGGCTTTTTCAGCGCGGCGCGGAGCTTGGCGGCGTTAGTCATGATGGCGCATGATGCGAAAGCCGGTGCCGGATGTCAATGAAAACTTTCCGGAACGGGGCGTCGGCGCGACGGCGGGTCAGAACACCGTGGCCGAATTACCTTCCGCGAGTTTGTTGCGCAGGGTCTGGCTTTCGAAAAAGATGATCCCGGAGTTCGAGCGCGTCTCATAGCGCATGGTCACCTCGGTTTCGAATCCCTGCCAGGCGTAAAACTTGACCGGTCCCACGGAAAACTGGCCGGGCGTCCGGTCGAGCGGTCCGTATTTCGCTTGCAGGAAAGCGAGAATTTGTTCGTGCGCGGCCTTTCCCTCGTACCGGACGGTCACGCGGGCAAATTTGTCGTCGATCGTCATGAACTTCATCGACGGGACGACGGTGTCCCCCAACTTGGCCGGTCCGGCCGTCAACTCATAGGTCTTCAGCCGGCCCGCGTCCTCCGTTCGCTTGAAGGTGTCGTTTTCCGCCAGCGCGACGCCCCAGGCGAGCCCTTCGAACCCGTTGGGATCGTCTTTCATGGGGACGGCGAGGGCCGAGATGGCGAGGAGCCACAGTCCGGCGCCGAAGAAGAGACCGACGAGTGAAACCCTATCGAGCATGGTGATACGCAGCATGCGTTACTCCGAGGAATCGGTAATCAAATCGTTGAAGCGCGGTGCCAACGTGCGGCTGTCCAGGAAGATGTAACCGCGTTCGGTATTGGCCTGGTACGTCACGTTGATCTCGGTTTCAACGCCTCGCCAATTATACTGCTGGTTGAGGCCCCGCATCATCTGCCCTGGAATCCGTTCCAGGGGGCCGAATTGCGACTCCAGATAGGTCATGATGCGTTTGTGCGTGGCCTCCCCCCGGTAGCGGACCGTCACTCGCGCGAATTGCGCGTCCACGGACGAGAGGCGCAGGCTGTCGACCTCGATGCCGGCGAAGGTCGGCGCCGTGCCCTTGAGTTGGTATTCCTGGATATGGGAGCCTTCACGCGTGACTTCCAGATCGGTTCTGGTTTGGAGCGGAGCACCCCAGGCGATGTCGTTGAAGCCTTTCGGGTCGTTCATCATCGGCACGGCGCCGAGGGGAAGGGGATGGAGCACACCGAGCAGCAGGAGTGCGCCGGTCCAGGCAGGCCATCCCGGCTGGCGGGTCGGATGGAGCATGGCGCACGCTAACATCGATTCCGCTCAGGGCGCAACTGGTCCCGTTTCCTTGAGAATGGCCGGAAGCCTGGCTTATAATGCGCGGCGCTTTTCTGACGCGCGCACGGGAAGGAACCTATGATCGAAAGCGACGCATTCGTACAGGCCATGCAGGACATGGGAGTGAACTTCTTCACGGGGGTTCCCGATTCCATCCTGGGCGGCATCATTGCGGAATTGATGGACCGGCGGCTCTATACCCCGGCGGTTCGCGAAGACGAAGCGGTGGCCATGGCTGCCGGCGCGTATATGGCGGGGAAGGTGCCGGCCGTCCTGATGCAGAATTCCGGTCTGGGCACCTCGCTCAACACGTTGATCTCGTTGAACATGATCTATCGGCAGCCATGCATTCTGATCGTGTCCTGGCGCGGACAGGGCGGAAAGGATGCGCCGGAGCATCTGGTCATGGGCGAAGTCATGCCGCAGTTTCTCGATACGATGAAGATTCCGCACCGCACGCTGGCGGAACAGACCGCCGTTGAAGACTTCAAGTGGGTGGCCGAGACTTTCATGAAACAACGGATTCCGGTCGCGCTCTTCATGACGAAGGGTGTGGTGAAAGGATTGCACCCATGAGGCCGGAGCAAGGCACCCTGATGAGCCGCGCCCAAGCCATGGCGGCGCTGATGGAGTTATTGACGGACCAGCCGTTGATCGTGTGCAATGGATTCCCATCGCGCGAGGCGCAGAAGATCGCGGACCGGCCGGCGAATTTCTATATGATCGGGTCGATGGGCAACGCGCCGGCGATCGCCCTCGGCGTGGCCTTGGCCAAGCCGCACAAGCAAGTCATCACGTTCGACGGCGACGGCAATGTGCTGATGGGCATGGGGACGCTGGCGACCGTCGGCGCGCTCAAGCCGAAAAATTTCATCCACGTCGTGTTCGACAACGAAGTCTACGGCACCACCGGCAACCAGCCGACGATTTCAAACGTCGTGCCGCTGGAAAAAGTCGCCAAGGCCGCCGGCTACGTCAACGTGGAGCGGGTCCTCGAACGCGAGGATGTGGTCTATGAGTTCAAGGACATGCTCAAAAAGGACGGGCCCAGCCTGCTCTTGATCAAGGTGAATGAATTCCAGGAAGAGGCGGGCCGGATCGTGCTGGATCCCGCCGATCTGACGAAGCGATTTATGGACGCAATCAAGTGACCCCTATGATGCTGCTCAATCCAGGCCCCGTGAACGTCAGCGACCGCGTGCGCCAGGCGCTGTTGCGCCAGGACATCTGCCATCGCGAATCGGAGTTCGCCGAATTGCTGCACGGCATTCAGGCCAAGCTGCTGAAGGCCTTCGTGCCCGGCGCCGAGCAGGAGTACGCGGCAGTCCTCATCACCGGTTCCGGCACCTCCGCCGTGGAATCGGCCGTCATGTCCTCGATTCCGCACGGGAAGCGGATGCTCGTGCTGAACAACGGCGTGTACGGCGAACGGATTTCGCAGATGATCGGGCTGCACCGGCTGGGCGTGTCGGAATTGAAGTGCGACTGGACGGCCAGGCCCGATCCGGAACGCCTGCGGCTGGCGTTGCGGCAGCATCCTGAAGTTCATGCCGTCGCCATGGTGCATCACGAAACCACGACCGGCTTGATCAATCCGGTGAAAGAGATCGCCGACGTCGTTGACAGTCAAAACCGCGTCTTTATCCTCGACGCCGTCAGCGCCCTGGCCGGCGAGGCGATCGACATTGCCGGATCGCACATCTATATGGTGGCGGGCACGGCGGGCAAGTGCATCCAAGGCTTCCCTGGCGTCTCGTTCGTGCTCGTGCGCAAGGGGTTTCTGGAGCGCATGCGGACCTATCCGAAGCGCTCCTGGTATCTGCACCTGACCCACTATGTCGACGATCAGGGACGCGGGACGGTGCCGTTCACCCCTGCCGTCCAGGTTTATTACGCGTTCGACGAGGCGCTCAACGAATTGCTGGAAGAGGGCGTAGCCCATCGCATCCAGCGGTACAAGAAGATGGCGCATCTCATCCGCGAGCGCCTGGCGAAGTTCGGCGTGAAGCCCCTGCTGACCCCCGATCGCCAGTCCAACACCATCACCGCATTTCATCTGCCGGAGGGCGTCACCTATCCGCAGTTGCACGACCGGCTCAAGGCCAAGGGCTATGTCATCTATGCCGGCCAGGGCAATCTCGAGAACCAAGTCTTCCGCGTCGCCAACATGGGCGCGCTGACCGAACAACAGTTCAACGGCTTCCTCGACGCGTTCGAACAATCCTGCAAGGGATCATGAAGGCCGTCATCCTCGCAGCCGGCGTCGGCAAACGGCTCTGGCCGGTCACGCAGCATCGTCCGAAGTGTTTGATCGAGATCGGCGGGCAGAGCCTGCTCCACCGGTATCTGCAGTCGCTCGCGGAACTGGGCGTTCTGCGCGCCGACATCGTCGTCGGGTATAAGCAGGAGATGATCCGCGCCGCCGTCGAGGCGAACCGATACGGGCTGGACGTGCAGTTCCTCGTCAACGAACAATTCCACCGGGGCAGCATTTCGTCCCTCTGGATCGCGCGGACCGCGTTGGACGACGACATCATTGTGATGGACGCCGATGTGCTCTTTCACCGGGAAATTCTCAAGCGGCTCGTGCGTTCGCCGTACCCCAATGCGTTGCTCATGGACGACTCGGTCAAGCAGACCGGAGAAGAGTGCATGGTGGTGGTCGAAGGCGGCCGGGTCATCGCGCTCACGAAAAAGATGCCGATCCGATATGATTACGCAGGCGAGGGCGTCGGCTTCCTGAAAGTCCGGCACGAAGATACGCCGCACGTCGTGGCCTCCTTGAGAACCTATGTGGACCGCGAGGCTTGGCAGATGGAGTATGAAGACGCGCTGCTTGAATTCTTTCGCGATGTGAAAGTCGGCCACGAAAAAATCGGCGGGCTGCCGTGGACCGAAATCGACTTTCCCGAAGACATCGAGAAGGCGGAGCGAGACATCCTGCCCAAACTGCAGAGGTAGAGTGTGAGCGAGAGCCTGATCCATCGACCGGCCGACGTGCAGGGCCTCTCCACGGCGATCCTGTTTCCTTCGGTCGATCTGTTCGGCGCGCCGACCAGGCAGGCGGTCGGCCCGCTGACTCAAGTGGTCGGCATCGGCCTGTTTCAGCGCACGGTGCTGACGCTGCAACGCGCCGGCATCCGGCAGTTGATCGTGTTGGTGGGCACGGACGAAGAGCCGCTGAAGCAGGCGCTCGGCAAGGGGCCCCGCGTCACGATTCCGGTGCGCTGGATGCCGATCCGGGAATTTCCGCTGGACGATCCGCGGACCTGGGACTCCCTCGCCGCGGAAGCCCGCGGCTTCTGCCTGTTGTCCGGTGTCGGCACCGTGTGCTCGCGGGGCCTGATCGAACAGTTGCGCCAAGAAGTGCAGGAAGGCCAGGGGCTCGCCATTGCCGCGGCATCCGGCGAACGCGCGGCGCCTCGGCCGGAACGGGGTGGAATCGGCAGGTCCTTGGTCGACGTGGTCGTGCTGCCGGAGTCGGGGCTGCGCGCCGCCGGCCGGCTGGCCGGCGAGCCCGGCCGCATGCCGATCGGCCGTTGGCTGCAACAGGCCGAGTCGGAAGGCCGCTTGCGCACGATCACGGCGGACGGCGATCCGGCCCGCTGGTGCCAGCCGGTTCGGAACGCCGCCGACGTGGCCCAGGCGGAGCGCCGGCTGTTCCTTTCGCTGAAGGGCGAGTTCGAGGGTTTTGTCGACCGCTATTTCAATCGCAAACTCTCGCGCTGGTTCACGCGGGGCTTCCTCGCGTTCGGCCTGTCTCCGAACGCCATCACGATGGTCGCGACGGCAATCGGGCTCGTCGCCGCAGCCGGGTTCGGCCTCGGTACCTATGTAGCGGGCGTCGCGGCGGCGCTCCTGTTTCAGTTGGCGGCGGTGGTCGATTGTTGCGACGGCGAAGTCGCGCGCCTCACGTTCACCGAGTCGCCCTTCGGCGCCTGGCTCGATATCGCGATGGACAACGTCGTGCACATGGCGATTTTCGCCGGCATCGCGGTCGGCGCCTACCAGCAGGCGGCCGGCAACGAGCAGGCGTGGGTGCCGCTCGCCTTGGGTGCCGCCGCCGTGTTCGGCAACGCGCTCTCCTTCACGCTGGTGAATCGTGCGCAGAAGATCAAACAGGCGAGCGAATGGAAGACGCCGGTGCAGGCGGCTTGGTCCGACTTCATGGTCAAGAACGTCGCCACCCGCGATTTCTCGGTCATCGTGCTGCTCTTCGCGTTGGCCGACAAGCTGGAGTGGTTTCTCTGGATGGCGGCCGTAGGTTCGACGCTGTTCGCCTGCGCGATGCTGTGGGTCATTCGTCCGTCAGCCGTTGCCCGTGCTTAGGCTCATCCTCCTAGTCGTCGGTCTCCTCTCCCTCAGTCTTCTCGTCTGGCACATCGGTCCCGGCAACATCTACGACGCCGTGGCCAAGCTCGGGCCGGCCGCGTTGGTCGTCATCCTCATTCCCTCGCTCATCATGTACGTGCTCGAAGCCTACGGCTGGAAAGTCACGCTGGGGCCGTCGGCGCAGCATGTGCCGTTCTGGCGCATCTTGGCGATTCGCACGGCCGGCGAAGTTGTGAACATGACGACGCCGACCGCCTACGTCGGCGGCGAGCCGCTGAAAGCCTACTTGCTCAAGAAGGACAACGTCCCGATGGTCGAGGGGCTGGCATCGGTCGTCATCGCCAAGACGACGATGACCATCGCCGAGGTGCTGTTCATCTTGGTGGGGATCGCGCTCAGCCTCTGGCTGCTCGGCGGCGAGGGATCGTCTGGCCAAATGCTCGCAGCCACGCTCTTGAGCGTCGGGCTTCTCACGTTCGGTACCGCGGCCTTTGTGTTCGTGCAGCGGCGAGGCCTGTTTACTTGGCTCTTGGAAGGTCTGCGCAAGCTGGGCTGGCGGATCGGTTTCCTCGAATCACGGGAGCAGAAGTTGCGCGATCTGGACCGCACGATTCTCGAGTTCTACAGCCACCATCGTCCGGCTTTCTATGCGTCGACCGGACTCTGCTTCCTCGGCTGGATGGCGGAAGCATTGGAAGTCTACGTCATCCTCGTCTATCTCGGTGGGTCGGCACTGGCGCTCTCCGCCATCGCGATCGGCGCCCTCTCCGCCTTCATCAAGGGCGGCACGTTCTTCATTCCCGGCAGTCTCGGCGCGCAGGACGGCGGCAATCTGTTGCTGCTCAAAGCCTTCGGCTACAGCGACGTGACCGGCATCACTTTCGCGTTGCTGCGTCGTTTTCGGGAACTGGTCTGGATCGGAATCGGGCTGGTCTGTCTGGCCGTGATCGGGAAGGGCCGGCCGCAGGGACAAAACAGTTAAGAGTTCGCTCTCGCCTGCTGGATCTCGTGAATCCGCTCCACCATCTTATCCCATACAAACCCGTGCAGCCGAAGGTTCGAGGTCCGGTCGACCTGGGTAAACTCGACGCCGGCCCTGGAGCCTTGCACCCAACGCACCTGTGCCACTTCGATGGGGAGCGATTCGAGTTGATCGGGGAGCAGGAGCCGCAGCGCGATCGTATGGTCGGGCCTCAAGGGCTCCGTCGTTTCGAGTGTGCAGCCCAGCGCGGAGAGATTGGTGATCGTGCCTTCGCCCACGGTCGAGACGACGCAATACATCGCCGGGTAGTTGACCGGAACGCGGTAGAGGCCGCGGTGATAGGGGCGAGTCGATTCCATGCCGCAGTGTAAAATGCCGACCCGTGAAGCTGGTATCCCTCCGAAGGGGGGCGGGGGGATAAGCCGGGCGAACAGATTTGAACAGCCCTCCTATGCTTCCCCCATGCTCAGGCGGATGATTCGCCCGACAAAAGATCCCAGCTTGTCCTGATCCTCCGGCGACAACATCGTGATCCGCCCTTCATAGTTCGGCTTGTGTGCTTGCGTCACCAGCAAGCCGCAGTGAATCACCTCGTTTCCTTCCAGATGAATCTCCAGCGCCACCAAATCACTCATGCCCAGCGGCAAATCCGCTGTGAACTGGAAGCCCCGCTCGGTCAGATCCAGCATCTGGCAGAGGGTCGTCATCTGGCCATGTCTCAGAAACCCCCGCCGCTGGATGGGGATGCGAAACGGTAGTTGATGGGGCATCGATTCCAGCCTTTCTGTTGATACGACGGCCACACCGCATCCCTTCCGGTGTAGCCGCCGCTCTTACCCAAGAGATCTCTGCCCGGTTATTTGGCCCGGACGGTCTGCCGCTTCAGCAGCACCATCATGGTCAGCATCAGGGGCGAAAAGAGGCTCATCAGCATCAGGATCTTGACGTACGACATCGTCGACTCCTTTCGACGAACGTGGTGCCACGTCGAAATGCAATGGCGGGGCCTGGCGCATACCCAGAAAGCAGGGGGTCAGTGCAACTGCCTGATTGGCAGAGGCTATTGTCGCTGGCGCCCTTCATGCCCGTAGGTCAAAGACGGACAAGCCCGAAAATCCAAACAGCAGGAAGACGGCAAACGGCGGCTTCGGAGCAAGAATTTCCTCCTCCCTTCGTAGTGGGAAAAGGAACTCGCCCCAAGGCCGGTGTGACGGTGAGGTCGGCAGGGTTTTGCTACGCGGAATAGTGCCGGTTGAGGTGGTCGCGCTGAAACTTCAAGATTTGCCGGACCAAAAACTCGCGGTCCGATTGGGGCATCCTCACGAAACGGGCATGCAACCGATAGGTGTCGGCCGGATAGGGGATCGGTTCAAGGCGCAACACTTCGATGTACGACTTGAATAGGCCATGGTCCGGCAGGCGCAGGGTGAGCGCCAGCAACGCGTTCGGCTCGTACAAGGCGTTGACCGTCACCCCGATTCCGCCGCCGCTCAAATTCACGGCTTTCTCGATAAAGGCGTCGGCCTTCTCGTCCGCTTCAGGCTGCAAGCTCATGGGCAAGGTGACCGTGATGCGATAGTACTCCCGGCGGTCTCGCGGAGAGGGTGGTGCGTCAGGTGACATGATAGGGGGCGAGTATACCAAAAGGAGGAGAGGGAGCAACCGGATCGATCTCGGCGAGAAATGCAGGCCGATGCACACATCGGCCGCCGCGGGCATTCTGGAGAGAGCAACAATACAATCGGAAACAGAAGAATCGACCGTTTATTGACCCTGCGGGGTGTTCTTCACGTAGGCGTAACCGAGCTTTTCCATACATTGCTTCATGAGTATCGATTCCATGAAGGGCGCGTCGCTCTTGTTGCGCTGAGATTCCAGGATCGACACCCGTTCGCAATGGGTGAAGTCGTCTTGGCTTTCAGTCGGGTTCTTCCCGGCTTGCTCCCAATGGCCGTCTGGGGTTGTGGCACAACCTGCCAACATGCCGATCAGCATCACGAGAGGAAGGGTCTTCATGCTCCGGCCTCCTTTGTATAGGTGGGACGACGAGACGGGATTCCGAGGCAGTACTGTACGCCAACGGGCTGATGGCTGCAAATCTGTCATTGAAGAAGATGCGCGCCGCGCCGACAGAACTGTGGCAACGTAGCGGCGGACTGTGGCGAGGTAGCGGTTCATGGCGATGGCGTGACTCGAATCAGAGATCCAGCTCCAAATCCTCTCAACCGTGAAACCTCGCGACATTCTGAGCGTCTTGGGTCGAAGAATCACATAGGCAGGATTCGGGCTCCTCAAAGGAATAAAACCTGCACCAGGCCGGAGGCGACGACGTTCTTGCGGCTGGCGTACCGAATCTTTATCCTAGGGGCAACCCATGAGAACTCCTCGCCCGAGACGTTCCTTCCCGTATCTCGTTACCACGCTACTTCTCGCCACTTGGTTTGCACTGCCCGTCGAAGCCCAGGCCTTCACCCGCATCGTCGCCCAAGACAACGAACGGATACCGGCTGGCGGTACGAACATCACGGTCCACTACTCCGACGCCTGCGCGGACTACGTGGGGCTGGCCGTCACCATGATGGGCCGCAAGATCTATCAGGAGATTCCGGAGCGCGTGGAGAAAGTCGTGGGCGACGCGGTCAAGATCGTCCGGGCCGAATGTCCGCAGGCGAAGCAGATCGATGTGGGGATCTGGACGAACGCGCCTCGCAGACCGCCGGTCGAGTCACTGAGGGCCGAACTCACTGAAGCCAACGGCTGGCAACTCAAGCCGGAGCCGACGTCGACCGTTCCGGAAGGCTATACCCCTTTCAAGATCGGATTGGAAACCGGCAGCATCAAGGTCACGGAATCCGGTGAGGTCACGGGGTTCTATCCACTTATGAACGGCTTGCAAGCACGATTCGAAGGCACCGTCACCGTCAAGAAATCCCAAGACTATGTCTATCGCTATCAAATCGAGGGCTACCTGTATAGCTACGACGGATCGCCCAGCTTCAGCAGCAACCTCAAACGGAAGTGCGAGCAGCCGAAGCAGGGCTACGCCTACTGGAGCGCCTTTCAGTGGACCACCGACGTCAATAATCGGCTGGCAGTCGGCGGCACGCATTGGGAATGCGGAGAGGCGAACAGCGGAGGGAAAACGTTCACCGTCAACATTATCGCCACCGGAGGTTCTGTGCCGAATCCGTTCTTAGTGGTGAAGACCGACAAGCTGCCGACACAAACCCCGGCAGGCCCGGTTGTGGTGGCGCAAGGCAACGGCTGGAAGCTCGCAGGGAACGACAATCTCTGGTGTACCAATCGGGAGTTCACACTCACCTACGACGGGCCACACGACGACCGGCTCACGCAATGGACCGGCGGCGCCACGGCAAGCTATGTCGAATTCTTCAGACAACAAGTGTTGCCGCAGCTCCGCACGCAATGTCCCAAGATCGGGTCGCTCATCGTCAACACCGTTCGCACCGGCGAGCAGGACGACTACGATCAGCTGACCTACGGCGCGACCAAGATGGGAGAAGTGCTGGTCAACCAATCGCCGAGAACCGGATGGGGGAAACACTATTATAAGAAACTCTGTGCCGGCTGCCATACGACCGGCGCAGGTGGCGCGCCGATCGCGGGAAAGCCCGAGGGATGGAAGCGGCAGCCCCTCTACGATGCACCGGTCAGCGCCGACATGGTCTATCACTTCAACAAAATGCATTGCCCGGACTGCACGGGCGAGCAGTTGAACACGCTGATCCGCACCATCCACTCGACGCTGATGCCCGTAGTTACGGAGATCGAGCCGCGGCAACAGAGACTGGCAGCCTACGCGAAGAGCCCAGGCCCCGAGCAGTTGATCAAGAGCGGACTGCTCAATGACAGCGAGTTGATTGCCAAGATCTACCAAGGCGGGTCAGTGAGTCAGGCGGAACGAGAACGGCTGCGTTCTCTGTTCCTCGACTACATCTGGTTCTTCGACAGCGGGTGCAGGAAACTGCTTCCTCCCAACCCCGCTACGTTCACGTACACCTACCAAGTGCGTGACCGCACCATCCCAGGGCCCATCCACGATACCGACGTCTATGTCACCAAGGACGGCCCCACCGTGCACATGGACCCAAAATATTATGCGGTCTTCGCCAAAAACCCTGGGACGATGTGGAGATTCGCGGCCAAGTTCGAGAACCCCCTGAGTCCTGGTATTGCAAGCTCCGTGAAAACTGGCAATGAAGGTTGGGACTGGCTCGCTCAGAAGATGGCGCCTGATGCGGAAATGATCATGAAGCGCACTGCCGACATGCGCGCGCTGCTCGCCAACGAGCAATTCTGCGCTAGCCCAGCCAGCAAGCAGTTTATTGAGAATCTGCACAAGATGCTGCAGTGAGACGCCCGCGACTGCTGCGCTTTCGCCGGCGCCTACTGGCTCGCCGACACGTGAGGTGCCTCTTGATGCAGAAACTTGTTCCGCTCCAACTTCTGGTTGAGCGGACCATCGAACATCTGCATCACCCGCCAGAGGCGTGGCGAGTCACCTCACTTCGGCGAGAAACGTAAGCGCCGATACACGCTTTAGCGGTCGCGGGTGCCTTGGGGAGAGAAAACGAGCGAGCTTGGAAGGACCATTTATAGATAGTCAGCGGCGATCCGAATCAGCGAGCGCATCCAATGCTTTTTACAAGCCATTAGAAGTGCGAATGAAACTTGTTAACTTATTAATCTGTTCTCTTAGGTCATGTACATCGAGGTTCGCGGCATTTTCTGCTACTTGATGAGCGATTCGAACTTTATCCACTTCAGTTACCTTTCTGCCCTCGTTGTTCTTAAAGTGATAAGCGTGTTTATAGATGTCATGACTCACAAGTTTTTCTGCGCTGGGATGAGCCGCTTTAACGGCGCTTTCTAAAACGTCTGTTGGAATGTAGTTTTCAATTTCCTTGCCTTTGGTTATCCAGGCAAATCCAGGGCCCTTATCAAATTCTTCAGCCACCCGTGACTTCGTGGCATTAATAGAATCAATCGCACTTGATCTATCGCTGTCGATTACGATAGCGATGTTTCTGTTCAGTCTTCTTAGTGAGATAAACTCAGCTACATCAGGATCGTCTGCACTAAGATGGCTTAAAAGTCTTCCTCCATAAAACATTATGGAATAGTGAAGGCCTTCAGCCAATTCAGGACTAATCTCTTTGAGCCATCGATTCAGATAGACTCGATCGGATGGCCCTTCTACCCAGATGATGCAATTGGATTGCAACAAATCCGAAGGGCGGTATCCAAGATCAGCGCATATTGTGGCTCGATCTTTATCGGAAACGGCTGGAGTGACTACAGAGTGTCCGATAGAAAGAGAAACGTGAAAGATAGCTGCTCCTGGCGTATCGAGGAGGCTAGCCGAGTGGGTAGTAATGAAGTATTGGTTGTTAGTTTCATCATTGAGATAACGAATGAGTTTCTTCTGGAGAATTGGATGAAGATGAAGCTCTGGTTCCTCAAGGCAAATGATCTGATTCTCAAGCACTGTGGCAACGGCTGCAAGAATAACAACCTCGTGAACACCTGTTCCAAGAGAACTTAACGGCAAGGTTTTGCCGTCCATATGAACTAAGATCGTATCTCTCTGATACGGGATCTCCAATTCGGCTTCGTCATTGCCGAGGATGGTTCCAACGAACTCGTTTATCTTGTCGAATCGATCTTTGAGATCTTGTTGGTTGTAGGGTGGGTTCTGCAGTTGGGCTAACCTGCTAATCAGATCAATCCCGCTGTAGTAATTATCTCCACGAGGGCTTCCTGCTTCTCCAAAATGTCTTACTGCAGGCACAATTGAAATAGGTGGGATGCCCTTTCCCGCGGGACTAAGAAAAGGTAACGTTTCAGGAATCCAATGCTGCTGAAGGGACCCACCGGTTCTCTGTGCGAGCTGTTGCCAGATCCTATACCAGTCTGTTTGATGAAAAGTATTGTCGTCGTGGATCTCTTTTATGAGACTTTTAGAAAGTTGCAGCGTCTGTCCACCTACCCCTTCATATCTAAACCAAGCGGTATTTGTGTTGTTAGAAAGTGGTTTAAGGCTGTAAATCCTCTTGATTTGTTGTTCGAGCGCTTGACTATTCCCTCCATGTAGCTTTCGAATCGGATCCATTATGTTCGAATAAAGCCTCTTGCCGATTCGCACAGCTATCTCGACTTCCACGCCCTGCTTCGTGGTTGAAACTGGTCTGTCGAGGGTATCGAAAGTCCATGAGTTGGAAGTTACTATCTTGGGTAAATGATGAACAAGGAAGATAAGGATATTGGACTTTCCGCTATTATTTTGCCCGATGAACAGGTTGATTTTTTCGAGGGGACCGATTCGTTGAAGGGGTCCTCCGAAACTCTTAAAGCCAGAAATTCCAAATCCATCTATGAACATACAACCCTAATCCAACAAGCTGGAAGTAGATTGTAGGCACAATTCAGATAGGAGTTAACAGGCTACTTTGCACTCTCGCAAGAGTCAACGTGCTAACTGAGTACCTCTTGGCTATCCAATCTAGAAACGGTCCTTCCAAGTATGCTCGTCGCGTCTCCCAGAAGGGGTAGCCTGGAATTGGTCTCCAACTGCGCGCATGCACCGAGCACCGCCCTTGATCTGAACATTCGATCATTCCTGTGTGCGGGGTGCGCGAGCACGGGAGATTGACCAGGCCGCCCCCTTCCCCTTTATGTTAGGATGCCGCGCATGAATGCGGCGGTGAATCTGCTCTGGGTGCTGCTCTCCCTCCTCGGTGCTGTGGCTCTGGCCCACGTTGTCGGTGTCGTCAATCCCCATGAAAAAGTGAATGGGCTGTGGTTGGTGGTGGCGGCGGGGTGTATTTACACCTTGGCCTATCGGTTTTATGGCCGGTGGCTTGCGCGGAGCGTAATCGAACTGAACAATCAGCGGGTCACGCCGGCGGTGCGGTTGAACGACGGCGTGAATTTTCATCCGACCAACAAGGTCGTGCTGTTCGGCCATCACTTTGCGGCGATTGCGGGAGCTGGGCCTTTGTTGGGGCCGGTGCTGGCCGCGCAGTTCGGATTTCTGCCAGGCTTTCTCTGGCTGGTGATCGGCGCGGTGCTGGCTGGGGCGGTGCAGGACTTTATCATCCTGGTGGCTTCGATGCGGCGCAATGGGCGCTCGTTGCCGGAGATTGCCCACGATGAACTTGGGACGATCACAGGGACGGCGACGGCCGTGGCCGTGCTCTTTATCGTGGTGGTGGCGTTGGCGGGGCTGGGATTCGCGGTGGTGAATGCGCTCTACCACAATGCCTGGGGTACGTTCACGATTGCGATGACGATCCCGATCGGCTTCATCATGGGCTTCTATCTTCAGAAGTTTCGCCCCGGCGCGGTGGCGGAGGTGTCGGCGATTGGCGTGGTGCTGTTGATCGCGGCGGTGCTGTTTGGTCGTGTGGTCGGGCAGTCGTCGCTGGCCTGGCTCTTTGAGTTTGATCGACCGACGCTCGTATGGTTGCTTGCCGGTTATGGATTTCTGGCCTCCGTGCTGCCTGGCTGGATGTTGCTGGTGCCGCGCGGGTATCTCAGCACCTTTATGAAACTCGGCGTGGTGTTCTTGCTCGGATTTGGTGTGATCTTGATGGCGCCGACGATTGAGATGCCGCGCGTGACAACGTTCGCCAACGGCGGCGGGCCGATTATCCCCGGCACCCTCTTTCCTTTTCTCTTCATTACGATTGCCTGCGGGGCGGTCTCCGGCTTCCACGCGCTGGTCTCGTCCGGCACGACGCCGAAGATGATCGAGCAGGAGTCGCAGGCGGTGGTGGGCTATGCGGCGATGTTGTTGGAAAGTTTCGTCGGCGTGATGGCGTTGATTGCGGCTTCGGTCCTGATTCCCGGCGACTACCTGGCGATTAATACCACGCTCGGCGCCGATGCGTTGACGGCGATGGGCTTTGCGCCGGCGCGGATTGCAGAACTCTCGCAGTTGGTCGAAGTGGATGTGGCGGGGCGGCCTGGCGGGGCCGTGTCGCTCGCAGTGGGCATGGCCTCAATCTTTGCGGCGCTGCCTGGGATGGCCGGGCTGATGGCCTATTGGTATCAGTTTGCGCTGGTCTTCGAGGCGCTGTTCATTCTCACGACGATCGATACAGGAACGCGCGTGGCGCGCTATCTCATTCAAGAAATGGCGGGGCGGGTCTATGCGCCCTTCAGCCGCATGAACTGGATGCCCGGGGTGCTGCTGAGTAGCGCATTCGTCGTCGGCTCCTGGGCCTATTTGATTGGAACGGGGAGCATCTCGACGATCTGGCCGATGTTCGGCGCGGCGAATCAACTGCTCGGGACGCTGGCGCTCTGCATCGGGACGACGGTGTTGATCAAGATGTGGAAGTCGCCCTATCTCTGGGTGACGGCGCTGCCGATGCTTTTTGTCGGCATGATCACGCTGACTGGGTCTTATGAAATGTTCTGGATGTTCCTCAAGAAGGCGGGGACGTTGGCTGCAGGCGAGTCGTTCCCGCTCTATCTCGATGCGATGCTCGTGGCGATCGTGGCGGTGTTGGGGCTAATCGTCTTGAGCGACAGCCTGAAGCAATGGTACGGATATGTGGTCTTGAAGAAGCCGTTTAGGAGCAGTGAAGTGGTCGTGATGGCAGGGGGCGGGTCTGCTGGAAAGATGCAAACGGCGATTCGGTGTGACGACGAGAAGAGGTTTAGATTGCCGCATGGGACAGGATGCTGCTGAAGGCAGCCTGGTTGTCCTCCTGCTCGCGGAACGCGGCACACGGGATTGATCGTATTATCAGATTACGGGCGGTGCTCGTTCGACGCGCGCAGGTCAGGACTCACCAGGCCGCTCAGCCTGGGGAGGGGGAAGAAGGAGGGAATCGTGGCTGATCAGTTTTCGTTCGATGTGGTGTCGGAAGTGAACATGCAGGAACTGAAGAACGCGCTGGATCAGGCGACGAAAGAGATCAAGCAGCGGTTCGACTTCAAGGACTCGAAGACGGAGATCAATTTGAAAGAAAAGGAGAAGGAGTTGGTCGTGGTCTCCGATGATGAGTACAAGCTGAAGGCGGTGCAAGAGATCATCAAGGCCAAGTGCGTGAAGCGCGGCGTGTCGCTGAAGGCGTTCGATTATGGCGCGGTGGAGCCGGCCCTGTCGGGGACAGTGCGGCAAACCGCGAAGATTCAAAGCGGACTCGTATCGGATAAGGCCAAAGAGATTTCGAAGGCGATCAAGGATTCGAAGTTGAAGGTGCAGGCACAGATACAGGGGGAGCAGGTGAGAATCTTGAGTAAGAGCAAGGATGAGTTGCAGTCGGCGATTGCATTCTTGAAAGGCAAAGATTTCGGCATCGATTTGCAGTTTGCCAATTACAGATAGAAGAAGCTTGGGGGCGGATTTTTGAATGGAGCGGCCTGGTCGTCCTCTTGCTCGCGCACCGCGCACTCGGATTGATCGAATGAGGACATTACGGGCTGTGCTCGGTGCATGCGCGCAGTCGAGGATCAACCGGGCCACTCCATGAACAGAAGTGCAGACAAGATCGACATGAGGGCGATCCCACTCGCCAGCCTGAGGGGAGAGGGGGGGAGGGGGGAGAGAATGGGACGTCCGCCCCACTGGCCGCTGCTGTCTTGGCTGGTTCTCTCCCTTTTTATTTCTCTCGCCGGGTGCGGTGGCAGCGACCCCATAGTTCTGATCCAGCTCCATCCAAAAAATCCCGACATCATCTATATCGCGACGAACGACTACATTTATAAGTCGCGCGATGGCGGACAGACTTGGACGAATCTGTCGAAAGGGATGAGCCATTCGCGGGTGATCTCGATGGCGGTCGATCCGGCCTATCCGGCGACCGTCTATGCCGGGACAAAAGGTGATGCCGTCTACAAGAGCCACGATGGCGGGCAGCGCTGGGCCTCGATGCGGTCGGGTCTGAACGATGCGACGATTTCGTCGGTGGTGAATCAATTCGTCTTCGATCCGTTCGACAACAACCATATTTTCCTTGCGACGACGATGGGGGTCTTTGAAACGAAAAACGGCGGCGAGAACTGGACGAAGCGGATGGATGGGATGAAGGAAGTGCTCATGGTCGTCTCGCTCGGCATGGACCCCACCAGGCCGGCGATTCTCTATGCCGGGACCAGCGGCGGCGTCTATAAGACGGTGAATGAAGCCGGTCAATGGTCGAAGATCAACCATGGCCTCGTGCCGGAGGACATGGTGAAGACGTCACGTGCGTTGAACGTGACGGCGATTCAGGTCGATCGGTTCGAGCCTGAGACCGTTTATGCGGCGACGCTGACGGGTCTCTATAAGACGACGGACGGCGGGAAGGCCTGGTTGCGCATCGGGGAATCGCTGGCGGATCAGATGATCATCGCGATGGTGCTCGATCGGACGAAGAAAGGCGTCATCTATATTACCGGTCGTGATGGTGTGCATCGTAGCGAGGATGGCGGCGCAACCTGGAAGCAGCTCAACAATGGTTTCTCCACGACGAACGTGCGGTCGATTGCACAGAGTGCGACGGATCCGAAGTTGTTTTATGCAGGCACGAACGGCAGCGGGTTGTATCGTAGTCGTGACGCGGGTGAAACGTGGGAGCCGGTTCCGGCGCTTACGAATACGGCTCCGGCCTCGAAGTAGGAGCGGTTAGCGGTCTTGCAGACTTGATCCGACGGACGATCCGCCGAAGGACGAACCGACCGAAGTATCTTGCAGGCTTGATCCCACCGCCGACGTGCCCAGGCTGGATCCCACGGTTGAATCCGAGAGGCTGGAGCCGACGGTTGAACGTTGGAGCGAGGAGCCGACGTTCGAAGAGCTGTCCTCGTTGAGTCTGGACTGTCCGATCGCAGGCCCGGCCCGGCCGGTCGCCCCAATTTCAAAGCCGGTCGGACCGCTTCCGCCGATGGCACTGCTGCTCTTGGGTGACGCGCCGATGTCCTGACCGGTTTGGCCTTCTCTCCCGATATCGGCGCCGGTCTTCGAACTGCGGCCGATGCCGGGACCGGCGGCCGGCGCGACGCCGATGCTGGTGCCGGTTTTGGCGCTGCCGGGGAGTTTCGGCGCCTGGATGTCGCGTTCGATCGATTCTTCCAAGCTGCGGACACGTTCCGCCTCGTGGCCGGCCTCATCGAAACTCAATGTGTCGCGCCGGGCCGATGCATCGTTGATCTTCTCCAGGCGGGCGCGCAATTTCTTCAAATCGGTTCTGGCCTTGGTGACGGGCGTGATCATTTCCCGCAGCATGATGCCGCGTGACACCATCGACTGGTTCGACAGTTTCGCCTGCGTGGAGGCGAGCAGTTCGGAGACGTCTTCTCCCAGCTCCTCGATCTGCCGAAGTTCGCCGATATTCGTTTTGCAACATTCCAGGAATTCCCGGTACTTCTTCAGAAACTGCGAGACGTCGCTCTGGAGGTTGTCGATCTTCAGGTCTCCCGATTCGCGGGGCTCTCTCGGCTGGAGGTCGGCGTTGGGGTCCTCCTTTTCCACGAGCGGCACACAACCGGGGCCTTCTCTCGATGAATACTGCTGATCGGCTTTTCGATCCGGGCAGTAGAAAATCGTCGATGCGGCAGAGGCGGGAGTCGGAGCCCAGACGGTGAAGGCGAGGCATCCGCTCATCACGAGGAGCGTGGAAAACACGACATTCGATGTCGATCGACTCATAGTCATAGGGTCATTCTCGACCCGCTCACACGGCTTGTCAATGAAAGTGGAAATACTCACGCCGCGCCCGCACGTTGTCTCCACCCTGCTGCATAACGGCCTGTGTAAGTCTGCGTCGCGGTGTCTTTGAGGGCGTTGCGCGCTTCTTCGTTGCATGTGAGCGGCCGAGGGCTCTGATGGGGGGTGATTAGGGTCGCTCATGCCGACTTAAGCCCACGATCAGCCCGCCAAGAAACCGCTCAAATCAGTCTGGAAATCCACAGGGCAGAAAAATTCATAAGTCCATGAATTTGCTATTGACAAGACTTTGGCGAGGAGTATACTCCGCCGGTAAGTGGGAAAAAGTGGGTGAGTCTGGAATCGATGCTCATGAGAGGCAGCGCCGGCATTCCCCGGTATTGCCTCAAGAAGTCGCTTTTTGGCTGAAGCCTCAGGCCGGTTCCTGTTTTCTCGATTGCACGGTGGGGTTTTGTGGGCATGCGGAACAGCTTCTTGAATCCACTGCCCCTGACGGTATCGTTGTAGGGATCGATCGTGATGCCCGGGCCATCGAGGCTGGTCGGGCAATCGCAGCAAGATTCGGTGAGCGGTTGGTATTGGTGAAGGGAAACTTTGTGGACTTGAAACGACACCTGGCGGAACGCGGGATTGCCAACGTCCACGGCGTACTCTTCGACCTTGGCGTGTCGTCCCCGCAACTCGACGAACCGGAACGGGGATTCAGTTTTCAACAGGACGGGCCGCTGGACATGCGCATGGATCAAAGTGTCGGAACCACTGCCGCTGATGTGGTGAACCGAACGGAGGAATCGGATCTCGCCGATCTGATCTATCAACTCGGCGAAGAGCGCTACTCGCGGCGGATCGCACGGGGAGTCGTGCGTGCCCGCGCACAGCGTCCCCTGTCGACCACGCAGGAACTGGTTGCGGTGATCGAGTCGTCAGTGCCCGGTTCCTATCGGCGCGGCCGCATCCATTGCGCGACCCGCACCTTCCAAGCGTTGCGGATCGCGGTGAACCGTGAACTCGACCATCTCGAGCCGGCGATCCGCGATGCGGCGGACGTGCTGCGGCCGGGCGGACGACTCTGCGTGATTTCGTTTCACTCGCTGGAAGACCGTATCGTGAAGCATACGTTCCGCGCGTTATCGGGCCGCGCGCTGACAGTACTAACCAAGAAGCCGCTCATGGCGTCCGAGGAAGAATGCGCAAGGAATCCCCGCGCGAGAAGCGCCAAACTTCGTGTTGCGGAACGTCCGGTTCAGGAGGGGCACGCATGAAGACGATCACGATCGCCGCCGGGCTCTGTCTTGTCTTCGTATTCGTCTGGGAACGCGTCGACGTCGTCCGGCTCGGTTACCAGATCGAGCGCTTGAAGTCTCAAAAAGTATTGCTGGAACGCGAGCGCGATCAGCTGCAAGTCAAATACTCGTCGCTGACGGCGCCGGAACGGATCGCCAAGGTGGCGACGGAGAAGCTCGGCTTGGTGCCGCCCCAGCAGGGTCAGGTCTTCATGGTGCGCCAGCAGCCTGAGCCGTCGGCGCCAGCTGCGCCGGAAGCGGACCAGGTGCGCGTGGCCAAACATGTGCCGGCAGGGAGGATCGGCGAGTGAACAACGGGCCGTCCCGCGCACGTCGCTACGTGATGCTGATCCTGCTCCTCTGCGGGTTCGGGGGGATTCTCTTCCGTCTGGTCAGCCTGCAAGTGCTGCAAGCGGCGGAACTCACGGCGCGGGCGGATCGTCAACACCAGAAGAGTGTGACGTTCGAAGGCGCGCGCGGCACGGTGACCGATCGCCACGGAAAAGTCCTAGCGATGAACGTCGAAGTGCCCTCGGTCTTCGGTATTCCCACGGCGCTCGACAGCCCATCCACCACCGCCCGTCACTTGTCGCCCGTGCTGCATGTCAGCCGTAACGAACTGGAGAAGAAACTTCGGCAGGACCGCAGCTTCGTCTGGCTGGCCCGCAAGGTCGAGCCTGAACAGGGCCAACGGTTGGAGCAGCTGTCGCTCGATGGCATCGGTGTCGTGATGGAAGGCCGTCGCTTTTATCCCAAGGGCCCCTTGCTCGCGCATGTGCTGGGGTTTGCCGGCATGGATGGCGCCGGGCTCGAAGGTCTGGAGCGCCGGTATGAATCGCAGCTCCACGGTGAAAAGCGTGTCACGATCCTCCAGCGTGATGCCTTGGGCCGGACGGTGTTTCCGAAAGGGTTGGCCCAAAAGATGCCCGCGCCGGGCCATGCGCTGACGCTGACCGTCGACGAGGTGATCCAGTACATCGCCGAGAAGGAATTGGAAGAGACGGTGACCCAGACGCATGCCAAGGGCGGCACGGTCATCGTGATGGAACCGCAGACCGGGGCGATCCTGGCGATGGCCGTGAGCCCTCGCTTCGACCCGAACGCCGTGGCCTCCTTAACGCCGGATCGCTGGCGCAATCGCGCGTTGACGGACACGTATGAACCGGGTTCGACCATGAAGGTCGTCGTCGCCGCGGCTGCGCTCGAAGAGAAAGTCATGATGCCGGGCACCATGCTGTTCGGTGAAAACGGCAAGATGGTCGTGGCCAACACCACAATTCACGATCACGAGAAAATGGGATGGATCACGTTTTCGCAGATGGTCCAGAAGTCCAGCAACATCGGCGCGGCCAAAACCGGGATGGCGCTGGGCGAAGCGCGGCTCTACCGCTATCTCCAGGCGTTCGGATTCGGCCAGCGGACGGAACTCGATTTGCCGGGTGAAGTCAGCGGCTTGCTGAAGGCGCCGAAGGATTGGGGCAGGCGGTCGTTGGCGTCCATCTCGATGGGCCAGGAAATCGGCGTGACCCCGATTCAAATGGTCACGGCCGTGTCGGCGATCGCGAACAACGGCGTGCTGATGAAGCCCTACGTTGTGTCCGAGGTGCGGGATCAAAAAGGGCTGTTGCTGAAAGACGTCCTGCCGCAAGTCAAGCGCCGGGTGGTCTCTCCGGAAACCGCCAGGACGCTGACGACCATCTTGGAAGGTGTCGTGACCAACGGCACGGGAACCAAGGCCGCCATCCCGGGCTTTCGTGTGGCCGGGAAAACCGGGACGGCGCAAAAAGTCGATCCGCGCACCGGCACCTACTCGAATACGCAGTTCATCGTGTCATTTCTCGGATTCGTGCCGGCCGATGCGCCGCGCCTGGCGATGATCGTCGTGATCGACGAGCCGCAGGGGGAAGCTTGGGGCGGCACCATCGCGGCTCCGGTGTTTCGTCGGGTCGGCGAGCAAGTCTTGAATTATCTCGGCGTGTCGCGTGATGACCAGGTGAAGATTGCCATGGCGGCGACTCGGTAGTGAATGATGACGGTTACGGAATTACTCGCATCGCTGAAGGGGCAGGTGGATATCCTGGAACAGCGCGGAAGGTTGGATCAGCCGGTGGCAGCCGTCACCGACGATTCTCGGGCCGTGAAGTCCGGCTGTCTGTTCTTGGCGGTGAAGGGCGAGCGCGTCGACGGCCACGCCTATATCCGGCAGGCGATCCAAGCCGGGGCTGCGGCCGTGGTGGCGCAGGAGGCTGCCGACACCGGGGATACAGCCTATGTGCGGGTGGTCGATTCCCGAAGAGCGGTGGGATTGATCGGAGGCCGCTATTACGGGGATCCCTCCGCCGGACTTGCGATGGTGGGTGTGACGGGTACCAACGGTAAAACGACGACGACATATCTCTGCAAAGCCTTGTTGGAAGGGATCGGTCGACGCGTGGGTCTGATCGGCACCGTCGCGTACCAAATCGGGAACGAAACGATTCCGGCGTCCCACACCACGCCCGGGGCACTCGAGTTGCAAGGTTTGTTGGCGAAGATGCGGGACGCGCAGTTGAACAGCGTCGTGATGGAGGTTTCGTCGCATGCGCTGGCGATGGATCGCACGGCTGGGTGCGAGTACGACGCGGCGGTCTTCACCAATCTGACGCAGGACCATCTCGACTATCACAAGACGATGGATGAGTACTTTCAGGCGAAATTGAAACTGTTCACCGGGCTGGGCCGCGGCACGAAATCCGGACAGCGGGCCATCATCAACATGGACGATCCCCGCGGGGCGCAGGTTCAAGCCGCCTGCCGTGTGCCGGTCTGGGGCTATGCCGTGAAGAGCCGCGCCGACGTGACGGCCGAACAAGTTCGGTTGTCCATGAACGGCACGACGTTCACAGCGGCCACACCAGCCGGGAGTTTTCCGGTCGAGAGCCGACTGGTCGGCGAACACAACGTCTCCAATCTGTTGGCTGCGATCGGCGTGGCACTGCACGCGGGAGCGACGTGCGACCAAGTGCGGGCGGCCGTCGCGTCCGTCAGCAATGTGCCGGGACGATTCGAACGCGTCTCGGCCGGACAAAACTTTACCGTCGTCGTGGACTATGCCCACACGGAAGATGCGTTACTCCGGCTCCTGACCGCCGCGCAAGCGTTGAAGACCCACCGCATCATTACGCTCTTTGGCTGCGGGGGCGATCGCGATCGGGGGAAACGGCCGAAGATGGGGCGGGCGGCCGTCGAACATAGTGACGTGGTCGTGCTGACCTCCGACAACCCGCGGACCGAAGATCCGACGGCGATTCTGCGCGAAGTCGAGGTGGGCGTGCGCGAGGCGCTTCGGACGCGGGCACAGGTCGACTATCACCTCGTGCCGGACCGGCGGGAGGCGATCGGTATGGCGGTTCGCTTGGCTCGTCCCGGCGACATCGTCCTCATCGCAGGAAAGGGGCATGAGGATTACCAGATCATCGGCACAACCAAGTTTCACTTCGACGACCGAGAGGTCGCACGTGAGGCGATTCAGCAGTTGAGGAATTGCGCGTGACCGTGCAGGCGATCGGGAGATGGGGGGCGAGCGATTCATCAATGGCGCTCTTTACGATTGAAGAATTGCGGGAAGTGGTCAGTGTGAAGGTCTTGGCGGGAGAAGCATCCCCGTCGGCCAGACGCCGGATCCGCCACATCAGCACGGACTCGCGGTCGATCAAGCGCGGCGATCTGTTCGTCGCCTTGCCCGGCGAGCGGTTCGACGGACATGACTTCGTGCCGGCGGTCCTTGCCGCAGGCGCGGTCGGCGCGATCGTGCACGATGAGTATCGTCTGCCGAAGGACGCGACGGCGAGCGGACGCCATGCGCCGTTCCTGCTCGGTGTCCGCGACCCGCTCTTCGCATATCAACAACTGGCGTCTCATCATCGTAGCCGCTTCGACATCCCCGTGATCGCGGTGACGGGCAGCAACGGCAAGACCACCACGAAGGAAATGATCGCGGCCGTCGTCGCCCAACGGTGGCGGACGCTCAAGACGGAAGGCAACTACAACAATCGCATCGGGGTTCCCCATACCCTCTTCCGGCTGACGGGTCGGCATCAGGCCGCCGTGATTGAAATGGGGGTGGATGCGCGGGGGCAGACGACGCGGCTTTGCGAAATCGTGCATCCGACGATCGGACTCATCACCAACATCGGGCCCGACCATTTGGAGTTCTTCGGCAACATGGAAGGCTCGGCCGAAGCCAAGGCGGAATTGTTGGATCTCTTGCCGACGGACGGTACGGCGATCCTCAATGCGGACGATCCCTATTTCGATTACTTGGCTTCCCGCACCCGCTGCCGGGTGATTTCATTCGGGTTGTCGACCAAGGCGGACGTGCGCGCCGCCTCGATCCAGGCCGACGCGCGGAAGGGAACTACCTTTCAATTGATGCTGCCGGGGAAGAGCCGGCCGACCGCCGTCACGATCAAGGTGCACGGGAGCCACAACGTCACGAATGCGCTGGCCGCGGCCGCCGTGGGCATGGCGTTGGGCCTTCCGGGCGCGATGATCGCCCAGGGTCTGGCGAAATTCCGGCCGGCCTCCATGCGGTCGCAGGTCCTGACCCATCAGGGCATCCAGATCATCAACGATTGCTACAACGCGAACCCGGCCTCGATGAAAGCTGCGATTCAGCTGTTGGCGCAATGGCAGCCGGCGCGCGACCGCATCGCCGTGGTCGGCGACATGCTGGAGCTCGGAGCCGAAAGCCGCCAGATGCATCGGGACGTCGGCGCGTTCCTCGCCGGGCAGCGGTTGTCGCGAGTGATCGCCTGCGGATCGTTGGGGCGCGAGATCGCCGAGGGCGCGCGGAGAGCCGGCATGCCGGAGGACGCCATCATGGAGACGGCGGATGCCGCCGGCGCCATGGACCTCGTCCGGCAGACCGTGAAACAGGGAGATGTGGTGCTGGTCAAGGCTTCGCGCGGTATGAAGCTGGAGCAGGTCGTGCAGGGGCTGACGGGAATCAGGGCGGTGACGCGGCAAGCGTCGTAAACGGAAGGGTGCATGTTCTACATCTGGCTCTATCCGCTCCACACGGAATATTCGTTCCTCAACGTCTTCCGGTATTTAAGCTTCCGTATCATCTACGCCGCCGTCACGGCGTTCTTGATCGCGTTTGTCCTGGCCCCCTGGCTCATCAAAAAACTTCAGGAGATCAAGCTCGGGCAGCAGATCCGCGACGACGGGCCCAAGCGGCATCTGGCCAAGAGCGGGACACCGACGATGGGCGGCCTGTTGATCATTTTTGCCGTGCTCATCTCCACGGTGCTCTGGGCCGACATCACGAAACCCTACGTCTGGCTGGTCATCTTGGCGACGTTGGGATTCGGCGCGATCGGATTTGCCGACGACTATCTCAAATTCATCAAGTCGCAATCGAAAGGGCTCTCCGCCGGGCAGAAGTTCGCCGGCCAGGTGACGGTCGCGCTGCTCATTGCCGTGGCCCTGTATTTCATGCCTGGCTACACCACGAAACTCAGCATTCCCTTTTTCAAGAACGTCATGCCCGATCTTGGTTGGTTCTACGTGGCCTTCGTGGTCCTGGTGATCGTCGGTAGTTCAAACGCCGTGAATTTGACCGACGGATTGGACGGCCTGGCGATCGGCCCGGTGATGATAGCGGCATTGGCCTACACCATCGTGGCGTACGTCGCGGGCCATCGGATCATGTCGGACTATCTGTTGATCCCCCATATCGAAGGGGCGGGAGAGATCGCAGTGTTCACCGCGGCCATCTTGGGTTCGAGCCTGGGCTTTCTCTGGTTCAACACCTATCCCGCGTCGGTCTTCATGGGGGACGTCGGGTCGCTGCCGCTCGGCGCAGCCTTGGGTACGGTGGCGGTGATCAGCAAACATGAGCTGTTGTTGCTGCTGGTCGGCGGTGTCTTCGTCATCGAAGCGGTGTCGGTCATTTTTCAGGTCCTCTCCTTCAAGTCGAGAGGCAAACGCATTTTTCTCATGGCCCCCATCCATCATCATTTTGAAATGAAGGGGTGGGAGGAGCCGAAAGTGGTCGTGCGGTTGTGGATCATCGCCATTCTCCTCGCGCTGCTGAGTTTGAGCACGCTGAAGTTGCGGTGACGGAGATGTTGGGAGTCGGTTGCGTGGATGTCGCAGGGGCCAAGGTCACGGTGCTGGGGTTGGCGAGAAGCGGCGTCGCCGCCTCCCGGCTCCTGCAGGCCGCCGGCGCGCGCGTCACGGTGGCGGATCGCAAAGAGGAGCGTGAATTGACCGCGGTGCTCGATCAGATCGATCGAGCAGCCGTCCAGGTTACCGTCGGTGCCCAGTACGAATCGTCGCTGGAGGGAGCCGATCTCGTGGTCATCAGCCCCGGTGTGCCGTATCGACTGGAAGCGTTGGAGCGCGTGCGCCGCCGCGGCGTGAAAGTCATCAGCGAGCTGGAACTGGCCTCGAGATTCGTCTCGGCGCCGATGTTGGCCGTGACGGGAACGAACGGCAAGAGCACGACCGTGACGTTGATCGGCAAGATGCTGGCGGAGCAGGGGAAGCGGGCTTTCGTCGGCGGCAATCTCGGCACTGCATTGAGCGAGGCGGCCTGGACCGCCTGGCAGGCCAAGCAGGCGGGACGGGCTGCACCGTTCGACTATCTCGTGGTCGAGGTGTCGAGTTTTCAGTTGGAAACGATCGATGAGTTTCATCCGTGGATCGCGTCCATCCTCAACGTGACGGTCGACCATCAGGATCGCTACGCCTCCATCGACGAGTACGTGGCCGCCAAGGCCAGGATTTTCGAGAACCAATCCGCCTCCGACTTCGCCCTCTTCAATCTCGACGATGCGCGGGTCGCCGCGCTGCGATCGCGCGTGCGGGCCAAGCGGCTCGGATTCACGAGAACGCAGAAACTCAGCGGCGATCTCGACGGGGGCACCTTTCTCGACGGCGATCGAATCGTCACGACCGTTACGGGACAGGCACAGGAGATTTGCCGGCGCGGGGAACTCCGTATGCTGGGGCATCACAACGTCGAGAACGTCATGGCGGCGGCCACCTACGGCGCACTCTGGGGCTGCCCAGTCGAGACGATCCGGCGCGTCGTGACGACGTTCCCCGGTCTCGAACACGCGCTGGAGCTGGTCCGAGAACGTCGGGGGGTCCGATACGTCAACGATTCGAAAGGCACGAACGTAGATGCCGTGCTGAAGGCGCTTGAAGGCATCGACCATCCGATTTGGCTCATCGCCGGCGGGCGCGACAAGGGCGGAGATTTTTCCCGCCTGGCTGATGCCGTGCGCCGGCGCGTGAAGCAGGTGCTCTTGATCGGCGAAGCGGCGCCGCTGCTGAGACAAGCGTGGGCCGGCTCGACGGCGATGCACGAGGCCGCGACGCTGCGCGAGGCGGTGGAATTCGCGGCCCAACAGGCGGTGCCCGGCGATGTGGTCTTGCTGTCGCCGGCTTGTGCGAGTTTCGACATGTTCAAGGATTATCAGGACCGCGGCAGGCAGTTTAAGGCGGCGGTTCAGGCGTTGGCCGACTAGTGTGAGTCGACGAGGGAGCGTGGGTTTCAGGTATGGCGTCACGATCCGCAGGCACCCTGTCGCTGCCCTGGCCGTCTGCCGGGAAAGCGCCGGCCAAGCAGCAAGTGGCGATGGACCACATGCTGCTCATGGTGACGCTCACGCTGGCGTTGATCGGTTTGGTCATGGTGTTCAGCGCGAGCGCGATCGTGGCGGGAAACCGCTTTCACGATCCGGAGTTTTTTCTCAAGCGGCAGATCGCCTGGCTCGGATTCGGTTTCTTGCTGCTGCACGTGACGTCGAGGATCGATTACCAGCTGTGGAAGAAACTGGCGGTGCCTATTCTGATTTGCACGATCGGGCTGCTCATCGTGGTGTTGATTCCCTCATTGGGCGTCGCCGCGAAGGGTGCGCGTCGTTGGTTGCGGGCCGGGCCGATCGCGCTGCAACCGGCCGAAATGGCGAAGCTGACCGCGGTCATTTACATGGCGGCCTACGTGACCAAGAAGGGGGACAGACTCGCGCTGTTCCGCGGCGGCGTGCTGCCGGCCTTGATCGTCGTGGGCGTCATGAGCGGCTTGGTGTTGCTCGAACCGGACCTGGGGACCGTCGTCATCATCGGGCTGGTCACCGTCGGGCTCCTGTTTCTCGGCGGCGCCAAATTGGCCCATTTGGCGGGGCTCGCACTGTGCGCCGTGCCGGTGGTGCTGGCGCTGGTATTGGGTTCCAGCTACCGGCGTCAACGGCTTATGACGTTCCTCGCGCCCTGGAAGGACGCTTCGGATGCAGGGTTTCAGATCACCCAATCGTTTCTGGCCTTCGGAAGCGGCGGGCCGTTCGGCGTCGGGTTAGGCGAGGGGAAACAGAAGCTCTATTTTCTGCCCGAGGCGCACACGGATTTCGTTCTGGCGCTGGTCGGCGAAGAACTGGGATTGGCGGGAACCGCCGCCGTGATCGTGCTGTTCGCCCTGTTCGTCTGGCGCGGGTTTCTGATTTCCGCGCGGGCGCGCATGCCGTTCGGCAAGTTTCTGGGCTTGGGGATCACACTGCTGATTGGGTTGCAAGCCTTGCTGAACGCCGCCGTCGTGACGGGGCTCGTGCCGACCAAAGGATTGACGCTGCCCTTCGTCAGCTACGGGGGTTCGTCGCTCGTGGTGAGCTGCGTGGCGGTCGGCATTTTGCTGAATATTTCACGGGATCGGCATGCGGGCGGATCTAAAGGCGGACGTGGTGGGTCGGATCACTGATGACGATCGTCATTGCGGCAGGCGGTACAGGGGGACATCTCTACCCGGCCGTGGCGTTGGCGCGGGAATTCCAACGGCGCGATCCGGCCGTCCGGATCTTGTTCGTGGGAACGAAGCGGGGGCTCGAATCCAAGGTGCTGGCGCACGAACAGCTCGAACTCGCGTTGATCAGCGCCAAGCCGGTGATGGGAACCGGACCGCTCGGCGTACTGAAGGGGTTGGCGGCGATGCCGCTGAGCTTGTGGCAGTGCCTGACGATTCTGCGCCAACGGCGCGTCCGGTTGGTGATCGGGGTGGGAGGCTATACGAGTCCGATGATGGTGATGGCGGCGGCCGTGACCGGAACCGCGCGGGTGATTCTCGAACCGAATGCCCATCCCGGTTTGGCCAACAAAGCGGTCGGGGCCTTCGCCCAGCGCGTGTTTCTTGCGTTCGACTCGGCGGCCGGGGCCTTCGATCGAGCCAAGGTGCGCGTCGTGGGGACACCGATTCGTCGCGCGTTCCTGGAGCGGGCCGCGCAGTCGGCGTCCCTCGCTGGCGGACGATCCGGTCGAGGTCATCTGTTGGTTTTCGGCGGGAGTCAGGGGGCGAAAGCGATCAATAGCGCCATGATCGATGCATTGCCGATATTACGACAGCAGGGGCCGTTGGTGATTACCCATCAGACGGGAGAGGCCGATCATACCCGAGTCGCGGATGCCTATCGGCAGGCCGGCGTGGCGGCTACGGTGGTGCCGTTCATCTACGACATGCCGGCGGCGATCACTCAGGCGGATCTCGTCGTGGCGCGATCCGGAGCGATGACGGTGGCGGAAGTGACGACCTGCGGTAAGCCGGCCGTGCTGATTCCCTTGCCCACGGCGATTTACGACCATCAGATGAAGAACGCGCGGGTGTTGGAGCAGGCGGGAGGTGCCGTGATTCTTCCGCAAGCGGACCTCTCCGGAACGAGGTTGGCGCAGGCGATCAGCGGGATTCTCGGCGACCCGGCCCGGTTGCAGGCGATGGGCGCCGCGAGCATGACGTTGAAACGAACCGACGCGGCCGAGGCAATCGTCCGCGAATGCTACGCACTCATAGGAGACGCGCATGATGACCACCAATCTATTGGAGCGGCGGGAGTCTAATGGGGTCGGTCCACGGAATGCACACCTGTTCAACCCCCTTCAACCAGGCAATGGCCTGAGGCGGACGCCGATGTTTCGAAAGACGCAACATATTCATCTCGTCGGGATCGGCGGAGCAGGCATGAGCGGCATCGCCGAAGTGCTGCTGACGCTTGGATACAAGGTCAGCGGGTCGGATCTCCAGGCGTCCGACACGACCAGGCGATTGGAAGAGTTGGGCGGCAAGATCTTCATCGGCCACCAGGAATCCAACGTCGGGGATGCTCAAGTGGTGGTGATTTCGTCGGCGGTGTCGCCCCAGAACCCGGAAGTGTTGGTGTCGAAGGCAAAACAGATTCCCGTCATCCCGCGCGCAGAAATGCTGGCCGAGCTGATGCGGCTGAAGTTCGGCGTGGCGATCGCCGGCGCGCACGGCAAGACCACCACTACATCGATGGTGGCCAACGTGCTGGCGCAGGGGGGCTTGGATCCCACGATGGTGATCGGCGGCAAGGTCAACGCGCTGGGAAGCCATGCGCGACTGGGACGGGGTGAGTTGCTCGTGGCCGAGGCCGACGAGAGCGACGGATCATTTCTGCGCCTGTCCCCCACGATCGTGGCCGTGACCAATCTCGACCGCGAGCATCTCGATCACTACGGCAGCATGGAGCGGATCAGCGACAGTTTTCTGGAGTTCATCAACAAGGTGCCGTTTTACGGCTTGGCCGTGCTGTGTTCGGACGACGAACGGATGCGGGCGCTGTTCCCGAAAATCGTGAAGCGCTATCACACCTATGGGTTGCACGAGCAGGAAGGATGGACGCCGGACTTCCGGGCGACCGACGTGGTCGCCAAACAGGGGGGGTCGGAGTTCCGCGCCTTCTTCCGCGGGCGGAGCCTGGGACCGTTCCGTCTGTCGGTGCCCGGCATCCACAACGTGACCAATGCGTTGGCGGCCATCGCGATCGGAGTCGAATTGGACGTGCCGACGGACCTGATCCGGAAAGCGCTCGTGGCCTTTACCGGCGTGGAACGGCGTTTCCACCATCGAGGCGAAACCAATGGGATCATGGTCGTGGACGACTATGGGCACCATCCCACGGAAATCAAGGCGACACTGGCAGCGGCGAAGCAGGGATGGAGCGAGCGCCGGCTCGTGGTGTTGTTCCAGCCTCACCGGTACACGAGGACGAGAGATCTCATCGAGGATTTCGCCACGGCATTCCGCGATGCCGACCAGGTGTTTCTCACGGAAATCTACGCGGCGAGCGAACAGCCGATCCCGGGGGTGTCCGGCGCCAAGCTGGCGGAGGCGATTCGTGCGGCGGGGCATCCTTCAGTCACCTTTGTGGAGCGCAAAGGCGAGCTCGTCGATCAGGTGTTGCCGCAGTTGAAACCGGGAGATCTGGTGGTGACCTTAGGGGCCGGAGACATTTGGAAGTCGGGGCCGGAGTTGCTGGCCAAATTGGCTCCGCGTTCATGATGCGATGAAGGTGCGACGCCGTCGAAGGAGCGCGACCGGTCGTGAGGGAGCGACGTTCACACGAAACGACATCCAAGCCGCCGTTGCAGGGTTGCGCGGTCAGGTGTCCTTCCACGCACCGTTGGGGCCGTTCACGTCTTTCAAGATCGGCGGGCCGGCCGATGCGATCGTGGAGCCGGCTGATGTGGAGGATGTGCGGAAGCTCGTGCGGCAGGCGCGTGCCGGACGCATTCCGTTGTTCGTCGTGGGCGGGACGAATCTCTTGATCCGTGACGGCGGGATCCGCGGGATCGTCGTGAGTTTGGCCCAACTGCGGGCGATCAAGGAGGAAGCGGGTGACGTGCTCTACGCAGAGGGCGGAGTCGGAATGCCGACCCTGATCGGCCATGCCATCCGCCGGTCCCTGGCCGGTCTGGAATGGGCGGCGGGCATTCCCGGCACCGTCGGCGGCTGTGTCGTGATGAACGCGGGCACGAGGCTCGGGGAAATGAAAGATTCGGTGAAGGGTGTGCGTCTGGTGACGATAAACGGGGACGTCAAGGATCTTCCGGCCGCGGCGATCCCGTTCACCTACCGCCGCGCAAAATTGCCGAAGGGGATCGTCGTCGGGGTCTGGTTGCAACTACGCAAAGGGGTTCGGGCCGAGATCGAGAAGGTCGTGAAGGACTACCTCCATTATCGGAAGGATACCCAGCCGCTCACGATGCCCAGCGCCGGCTGTGTGTTCAAGAACCCGCCGCAGGATTCGGCCGGACGGCTGGTGGAGTTCTCGGGTTTGAAAGGCGCGCGGGTCGGCGATGCCGAAGTGTCGACCAAACATGGAAACTTTATCGTAAACAAGGGGCAGGCGAAGGCCGCCGATGTCGTGGCGCTCATCCAAAAGGTGCGCCGTGCCGTCAAGCAGAAGGCTGGAGTGAGGTTGGAATTGGAACTGAAGATCGTGGGTGAGGCCTAGGGTATGGGAGCGACCAGGCCGCTGCTGACGAGTGCGAGGATTGGGGTGCTCATGGGCGGGCAGTCCTCCGAACGGGAGGTATCGTTGCGAACCGGGACGGCCGTGCATCGCTCGTTGTGCCGTCGGGGGTATGACGCGGTCGCGATCGACGTCGGTCCGACGCTGAGCCAGGATCTCCGCGAGCAGAAGATCGAGATCGCCTTTCTTGCGTTGCACGGGCCTGGAGGAGAAGACGGCGGTATGCAGGGGTTCTTGGAGACCGTCGGGATTCCGTACACCGGCTCCGGCATCCGAGCTAGCGCGGTGGGCATGCACAAGGTGGCCACGAAGACCATTCTTGAGGCGCAGGGCATTCCCGTGGCGTCCGGCACGGTCGTGCTGCGGAGCGCGCGTATCTCAGGTGCGCAGGCCTTGCGCCAGGCCAAGCTCAAGTGGCCGGTGGTGGTGAAGCCCGTGTCCGAGGGATCGACGATGGGCGTGACGATCGTGCGGAAGTCCTCGCAGTGGAACGAGGCCCTGGCGTTGGCGCATCGCTATGACCGTGAGGCGATGGTGGAAGCCTATATTCCCGGCCATGAGGTGACCGTCTCGCTGCTGGGGGATCGGGACGGAACTCCGGTGGTACTGCCGGCGGTGGAGATCGTGGCGCCCGGCGGCTTCTACGATTACCGCGCCAAGTATGAAAAGGGGAAAACGCAATATCTCTGTCCTGCACCGCTTGCGGCAGCGGTGACCAAACAGATCAAGACGCTCGCGCTTCGGACGTACCAGGCCCTGGGATGTGCGGGAGCGGCCCGCGTGGATTTTCGAATTACGCCGCGTGGCCGTCCGTACGTGCTCGAGATCAACACGGTCCCCGGGATGACGGAAACCAGCCTGTTGCCGATGGCGGCAGCGAAGGCCGGGATCGATTACGACGAATTGACGGAACGGATTCTCCAATCCGCCGTCGCGCGGGCGGCGGAGATGGCCGAGGCGGGCAGGAGGGCGGCGTGCTGAAGCGGTTGTGGTTCCGAAAACCGAAACCGAAAGGACCGGCGCACCGCCTGAATCGCTGGAAGGGCGCCCGGGCGAATCAAGCTGCGGAAGAGCGTCAGCAACGGAAACGGTCACAATTCTGGTCGCGCTGCCGCCTCGGCTTGATCATCGTGGGTGCGGTCGCTGCGGGCGGGGTGTTGCTGTGGGTTGGGTCGCAGGCGAGCCGACAACTGGGGCCGATCGTGCAGCGGGGCCTGGAGATCCGCGAAGTGCGGATCGAAGGCGCCCATCACGTGTCGAAGCAGGACATTCTCGACCGGTTGGGATTGCAGCCCGGTGTCGGGCTGCATCAAGTCAGCCTGGCCTTTCTCGCCGACCGGTTGCGGACGCACCCTTGGATTAAAGAGGCCACGCTCGAGCGGCGGCCGCTGCATGAGTTGCGCATCACGGTGCGTGAGCGGACACCGGCGGCGATCGCCCGGATCGGATCCGAACATCTGCTGACGGACGGAGAAGGGGCGTTGTTGGCCAAACTGGGAACCAGAGACGATCCGACCTTGCCGTTGCTGATCGGTCTCGAACTGAAGCCCCTCGTGCAGGGGGACGCGCCGTTACGGAAGCGCGTGCAATCGGCTGTGGAGTTGGCCCGGTTGATGGCAAACAGCGTGGAAGGGCGCGTAGAAATCGACCTCACGCATCCGCTGAGCCTGACCGCGTCGACGAAAGGAGTCCGGTTCCAGTTCGGGAGCGAAGGGCTCGTCGACCAGTGGAATCGGTTTCGTATGGTCAAGGCGGTTTTCAAGCCGACCTTGGAAGGGAAACGCCGCGAAGGCGGCGAAGTGGATCTGCGCTACGACAACCGCGTGATCGTCCGCGAGAGGGGGTGAGGCTGTGGCGAAGCGAGATCAAATTTTGGTGGGGCTGGACATCGGAACGACCAAGATTTGCGCCATCGTATCCGAGGTAACCGACGAGGGAGCGCTCAACATCATCGGCGTCGGATCGAGTCCCTCTCGCGGGCTGCGGAAAGGCGTGGTGGTCGACATCGAAAGCACCGTGGAGTCGATCAAAAAAGCGGTCGAAGAAGCGGAGTTGATGGCCGCGGTGCAGATCAACTCGGTCTATACGGGCATCGCCGGCAGCCACATCTCCGCGGAAAATTGCAAAGGTGTCGTGGCGCTGAAGAAAGCCGAAGTGACCCGCGACGATATCCAGCGCGCGATCGAAAGCGCCCGAACGTTGGCCGTGATCCCGCACGAACGGCGGATCTTGCACGTGCTGCCGCGCGAATTCATGGTGGATGGACAGGAGGGGGTTCGCGAACCGCTCGGTTTGTCCGGCAACCGGCTCGAAGTGAACGTCCATGTGATTACCGGGGCGGTTACGTCGGCGCAGAACATCATCAAGAGCGTGAACCGGGCCGGACTCGATGTCGTCGACATCATCCTGCAGCCGCTGGCCTCCAGCGAAGCCGTGCTCAGCCAGGAAGAGCGCGATCTTGGTGTGGCGATGATCGATCTTGGCGGTGGGACCACGGACCTCGCGATCTTTCTCGACGGCAGCATCCGGCACAGCGCGGTCCTGCCCATCGGGGGACAGAATCTGACCAAGGACCTGGCGATCGGCTTGCTGACCTCTCAGACCGAAGCCGAGAAGATCAAGGTGCAGTACGGACTGGCTCGAACGGATTTGGCGACCGGTCACGAACGGGTGGACGTACCGTCGGTCGGCGACCGGCCGGCCCGCACGTTTTCGCGCCGGGATATCGGAGAGATTCTGGAACCACGCGTGGAAGAAATGTTCGAGCTGGTCCGCCGCGAGATTGCGCGGGCCGGCTACGAGGGCATGCTGGGAGCCGGCGTCGTTATCACCGGGGGCACGTCGTTGCTGGAGGGTATGCCGGATGCGGCGGAGCATGTGCTCAACTTACCGGCCAGGCGCGGCGCGCCGGCCGGCATCGGCGGGTTGCGAGACATTGTAAGCAACCCCATGCATGCGACCGGGGTTGGATTGCTGTTGCATGCCAGGCGCCATGCGGAAGATCTGGCCGCGACAGGTCTGCGCAGCGGGCGGCCGCTCGGGAAAGTCTTGGATCGGATGAAATCGTGGATGTTTGAATTCTTTTAACCTGCGCATGCGGCGCGAGCCGCGTGCCCTTCGCAAGGGAGGTGTCCTCATGTTTTCATTTCAGGAAGACGTCCTCTCTCCCGTCCGGATCAAAGTGATCGGCGTCGGGGGAGCCGGATGCAACGCCATCAACACGATGATTACATCCGGGTTGGCCCGGGTGGATTTCATCTCCGCCAATACCGACTTGCAGGCGCTGGACCGTTCGCGGGCGGCGTACAAGGTGCAGCTGGGACCCGAACGGACTAGGGGGCTCGGGGCCGGTGCGAAGCCGGAAGTCGGCAAAGAGGCGGCCTTGGAAAGTAAGGATCAAATCCGGGAATGTCTTGAGGGCGCCGACATGGTGTTCGTCACCGCCGGTATGGGCGGCGGCACGGGAACCGGCGCGGCGCCCGTCGTGGCGAGCATCGCCCGCGAACTCGGGATCCTGACCGTCGGCGTCGTGACGAAGCCGTTCCAGTACGAAGGGCACCGCCGCATGAACCATGCGGAAGAAGGGCTTCGGGACCTGCGCCGGCATGTCGATACCCTGCTGGTGATTCCCAACCAACGCCTGCTGGGCATTGTCGACAAGGCGACGCCGTTGCTGGAAGCGTTCAAAGTGGCGGACGATGTGTTGCGGCAGGCCATCCAAGGCATTGCCGACGTGATTACGACGACCGGCCACGTGAACGTCGATTTCGCCGACGTGCGGACGGTAATGTCCCACACGGGACGGGCCGTCATGGGGATGGGCGTCTCGCGCGGAACGAATCGCGCGATCGAAGCGGCTCAAAAGGCGATTTGCAGCCCGCTGCTCGAGGAAGGGAGCGTCGAAGGCGCTCGCGGCGTGTTGCTCAATATTACGGGTGGGCCCAATATGTCACTGCACGAGATCGAGGAAGCCGCATCGATCATCCAGCAGACGGCCGATCCGGAAGCCAATATCATCGTCGGGCAGGTGATCAATCCCGATATGGGTGACGATCTGGTTGTGACCGTGATCGCAACCGGTTTCGAGCGCGACGATGAACCTGCGGCGATGCCGGCGGTGGCGCGCGCGTCGCGCGCGACACAACAGACGTTGAGCGGCGTCGGGGCTGCGGTGGCGGAACGCCCCCGTCATGATTTGGATCGTCCGACCTACCTTCGTCGCCTCGATGATGTCCGCGAGTCTCCCGGGCGCGTGGCCGTCGTGGCCGACGACGAATGGGACGTGCCGACGTTCTTGAGACGGCAAGCGGACTAACGACTGCGGCGGAGAATCCGATGGGAAGTTCCGTCATCACGGTACCAGCCTTCGCCTCGTCGCGTGACGGCGTCCAGCATTTCTTCGGCACCAGGGCCCATGCGGAGGCGACTCCACTCGACGTCGGTGTGCCGGTAAGGGCCGGGACGGCGCGAGCCGGCCGGTGGCTGTTGGCCGTCAAACAGGTGCATGGCACGGAGGCGTTGGTCGTCGATCGCCCGCTCACAGAGCGCGACCGTTTCGAGGGAGGATGGGATGCGCTCGTGACCGATCAACCGGGCGTGACGGTGGCGGTACGGACGGCCGATTGTGTGCCGGTGCTGGTCTATGACCGCCGCCGGCGGGCCGCGGCGGCCATTCATGCCGGCTGGCGCGGGGCCGTGGCGGGCATCGTGCCGAAGACGATCGAACTCCTGATACAACGGTTTCAGATCACGGCGGGCGATCTGCAGGTTAGTATCGGACCGTCGGCGGGACCCTGCTGTTACGAAGTCGACGAGGCGGTGCTGGTTCCACTCCGCAAGGGGTTGGCGAATGCGGATCGGCTCTTGCGCAACGATCGCGGGACGAAGGCGCGGTTGGATCTCAAGGCACTCATTCGGGCCCAAGTGGCGGATATCGGTCTGCGGTCCGAGCAGGTGACGACGGTCAATCTGTGCACGATTTGCCATGACGAGCTCTTTTATTCCTATCGCAGAGAAGGGCGCGTGAACGGCACGATGCTGAGCGGCATCACCTTGCTCGGCGGCACGTAGCTCCGGGATCGGCAGGTTGGGTACAATGGACGGATCGAACCAGGATCCTCAGTCGCGACAGCGGACATGGATGGACAGGACTGTGATACCGTCGGCCAGCGTGTGGAGTTTGTCCTGGCGCAGATTCGCCTGGCTGCTCAAGCTGCGGGTCGCCGCGATGAAAGCGTTCGTCTTGTCGCCGCGACGAAAACTGTGCCGGTGTCGCGTATCCGTGAAGCCATCACGGCCGGACTCCGGTTCGCCGGCGAAAATCGCCTGCAGGAAGCCCTCCCCAAAATCGACGCGCTCGCCGGCGAGCCGATCACCTGGCATTTCATCGGGCGACTCCAGCGGCGAAAGGCCCGCGAGGTGGTGGGCCGGTTCGCACTGATCCATTCGGTCGACAGCCTCGAATTGGCGGACGAGATCGACAAGCGCGCGGGAGCGGCCGGTCTGCAACAGGAGATTCTGTTGGAAATCAACGTAGGGGATGAACCGACCAAAGGCGGATTTCATCCGACGCAGTTGCACGGGGCGCTCGCCCATGTCAGTCGGTTGCCGCATGTGCGGGTGAAGGGACTGATGGCGATTCCGCCCCCGGTTGCCGACGCGGAGATGGCTAGACCGTACTTCCGCCGGCTCCGGGACCTGGCCCGGCAGGCAGCCGAACGGAGCATTCCATCCGTCTCGCTGGACGAGCTCTCTATGGGTATGTCGAACGATTATCTGGTCGCGATTCAAGAAGGTGCCACCTTGGTCCGCGTAGGGACGGCGCTGTTCGGAGCTCGGCATGGCTAGCCCCATGAGCCAGTCGATCGCCTTCGTGGGTGGAGGACAGATGGCCGAGGCGATCATCGGCGGTCTGCTGACCGCAGGCGTCAGCCAGGCGGATCGGTTATGGGCGACGGATCCGGTCGCGGCGCGGTGCGAGCATTTGAAAAAGCGGTTTGGCATCAGGGTAGGAGCCGACAATCGGCCGGCCGTAAAGTGGGCCGATATCGTGATTCTGGCGGTGAAGCCGCAATCGTTGCCGGCGGTGCTACAGGAGATCCGTGAGCTGTTGTCGGGGAAACTGATCCTGTCCATTGCCGCGGGGATCACGATTCGTTCGATTGCGGATCAAGTGCCGGCTCCGCAGAGGATCGTCCGGGCCATGCCGAATACACCGGCCGTGGTGCGGGAAGGGATGACGGCGGTGGCGTTCGGAGGCGGACTTGCGGAGACGGATCAGGCGCTCGCCCGCGGAATTTTCGAATCGGTCGGCCGGGTCGTGTCGGTCGAGGAGCGGTTGATGGATGCCGTGACCGGTCTGAGCGGGAGCGGACCGGCCTATATCTTCCAGGCTATCGAAGCCCTGGCGGACGGCGGGGTCAAGATGGGTCTGCCGCGGCAGACGGCCGAATTGCTCTCGGCGCAAACCGTTCTCGGTGCGGCGAAACTGGTATTGGAATCCGGGGAACATCCGGCGCAACTGAAAGACCGAGTGGCCTCGCCAGGGGGAACAACGATCGCAGGTTTACACAAGCTTGAACAGGGCGGGTTCCGTGCTACACTGATGGGGGCCGTCGAGGCCGCGACGAAACGCTCGCAGGAGTTGGGACGCTGATGTTCATCGGCGGGAATATTCTCAGCGCGATGGCCGCCGTGCTCGATACGGTGCTGTGGCTCTATATGTGGGTGATCATCGCTCGCGCATTGATTTCCTGGGTGAATCCCGATCCCTGGAATCCCATCGTGCAGTTTCTCGAGCGCGCCACGGAGCCGGTGCTGGCACCGATCAGACGGTGGGTCGGTTGGCGGATGGGGTTCGACGTCTCGCCGATTATCGCTATTTTGGCCATCACGTTTTTGCAGATCGCGCTGGTCCAAACCCTGAAGGATCTGGCCGTCCGGATGAATTGACTCGACGAAGGGGGATGCCATGAAAATCACACCGCTCGATATCCAGCAAATGGTATTCAAGGTCAGCTTCCGAGGCTATGACAAGGAAGAAGTCAATCGCTTTCTGGAAGAGCTGGCGGAAACGGTCGAGCTGTTGAATCGTGACAACGCCGTGCAGAAGGAGAAGATCGCCCTCCTCGAACAGCAGGTGGCGGACCTCAAGCGGACTGAGACGACGCTCTCGAACACGCTGGTGTCAGCTCAGACGTTGGCGGAGGACGTCAAGCGGAGCGCGCAACGGGAGTCCGACCTGATCCTCAAGGAAGCGGAGCTCAAGGCCGGAGAGATGCTGAGGCAGGCGCGAGTCGAGCTCACCGACACGCAGCGGGATTTGGCGGCGGTTCAGAAACAGCGGCTGCTGATGGTGGAGCGGCTGCGCGCCACGCTGCGGACTTTCGAGCGCATGTTGGAAGTCGAAGAGCAGGAAGCTTTTCATGATGCGGGAGCGGTGCGGGAGGATAAGCTCGAAGGAGAGTCGAGCGCAGCCTTGTGACGCTCGGGTTCACCTCCATATCTTTACCTGGACGGGAAACGGTTCACCCTCCGCCGCAACCAGGTTTTCGAATCCACTTCCGGCAGAAGCGCGTATCCTGACATGACCGCACCAGAGGTGATTCAAGCGGCGATGCAAGCGGCCGTGAGCGACGGGGTGTTCCCCGGCGGCGTTCTCGCGGTCCGGATCGCCGGCGAACTTCGCTGCCTCTCGGCGGTTGGCCGCCTTTCCTTCGATGCCACCAGCCGGCCGGTCGGCCCCTCCACCATTTACGATCTCGCCTCCCTGACGAAACCGTTGGTGACGGTCACCTCGATCGTTCGGCTTGTTCAGCAGGGGCAGCTGGAACTCGATCGGCCGATCGGCAACGTTCTCGCTGAACTGGCCGACTGCGACGCCGGGCGGGCGACGCTTCGCGACCTCTTGAACCATAGCGCCGGGTTGCCCGGCTGGAGGCCGCTTTATGAACGGTTGGAGTCGAAAGGGTTGGTGGCGGGGGCTTCGACGCCGGATGCCATTCGCCGAGGGATGCTTCAACTGATCCGGGAGGAGCCGTTGATTTACACCAGGGGAGAACGGAGTCTGTACAGCGATCTCGGATTCATCTTACTCGGGTTGGCGATTGAGCGGGTGAGCGGGGTGGCGCTCGATCGGTTCTATCGCACCGCCGTGACGGAACCCCTCGGCTGCCAGGCGCTTCACTTTCGTCCCTGCGTGAAGGATCGCCCTCATGCGGGAGGTGTTGTGCCCGATGACCTCGATCACGTCGCTCCCACGGAATGGGATGAGTGGCGAGGACGACAGTTGCACGGCGAAGTGCATGACGAGAACGCGGCCTCACTGGGCGGCGTGGCCGGCCATGCCGGATTATTTGGCACAGCTGAAGGAGTACTGGCGATCTCCGGCGTTTGGCGCAACGCGCGATGCGGGAAGGGTTCGTGGCTCGAGCCGACGCTGGTGAAGGAGTTTACGTCGGCTTGCCGGGGGATTCCTCAATCCAGTTGGGCCTTGGGATGGGACACGCCATCGGCCCCTTCCTCCTCCGGTACCTATTTCTCCCTCGAATCATTCGGACATTTGGGATATACCGGGACCTCGTTGTGGATTGATCCGACGAAAGAGCTGGAGGTCCTCCTTCTTTCGAACCGGGTCCATCCGAATCGGAAAAACGAGAAGATTCGGGCGTTCCGGCCCCTGATTCATGATCTGGCGGTGAAGACGTTCGGATGCGTGAACTGACGCGGGGACGCTAGGACGGATCGGGGTATTCCACCCAGGTTTCTTTTTCTGCCAGATACCGGCTGCCCTTGAAGTTTACTCTCGTGCGCAGCTTGCTGAATCCCAAGGGGTGGAGTTTCAAGACCAGATCGGTGACTGCGGCGGCGACTGTGGGGTGCGACTGTCCCTCGACCGTCAGGGCCTCGTACATCACTTTCGCGGCATAGCCCGACGGCGTGCGATTGACCAGGATCGCTCGGTTGAAGTACCGCTCGCTGGGGTCGACGCCTTCAATCTGATGTTTCTCGACGAGCCCGTCTTTCTTGAAGAGCGATGCCAGTGAACTCATCATGCCTCCACCGCGCCGCGTAATGAGAGCCCCAAACAGGCCGCAGTATAGGGGAGGTTCAGGGACAACTGCAAGGCGTTGACAAGGGAGGAAGGGCTTCCTATCATTCGCGGTGCACCTCCGGCGTCCGCCCTGATTGGCATGAATATCCCCAATAGCCTGACTCTGCTCCGTATCCTCCTGATCCCCGTATACATTGGGCTGCTCGTGTATGAACGCTTCGATCAGGCCCTCATCGTGCTGCTGATCGCCGGGATTACGGACGCGCTGGACGGGACGATCGCGCGGGCGGCCAACCAAAAGACGAGACTCGGCGCCTTCCTGGATCCCCTGGCCGACAAGCTGATGCTCACATCCGGGTTCATTACGCTGTCGATCATCCATCTCATCCCTTCCTGGGTGACGATTGTGGTCGTGAGTCGTGATGCCATGCTGCTCCTTGGCACGGCGGTGGCACAGCTCACCGAAGCGGAGATCGACATCACTCCGACCTTTCTCGGGAAAGGGTCCACCTTTCTCCAGTTGTCGTACGTGCTGCTCGTGATTTTTCTCAGCTCCCGCCAGATTCCATTGGACCATCTCTGGCCGCTCCTCTTCGGGATGGTACTCTTCACCACGCTCTCCGGGCTGCATTACCTCTATCGCGGGTATCAGCGGGCAGGATCCGTTTCGTCTTAAACTCTTTGACCGCCGATGATCCGTCCGGCTTGTTCGCACAGAACCCGCATTTGTTTGACAGGTTTTTGGGGTGCCATTAGACTCGCCTGGTAAGCGAGATTCGACCAAAAACCGGCCAATTCAGGGCCATATCAGAAGGACAAGCCGTATGGCAACCTTTGCATATGTGGGGCGGACGAGATCCGGTGCCGTCAAAAAGGGCGAGCTGAGCGCCAAGACTCGCGACGAAGCAGTCGATCAATTGCGCAAGCAGAACATCGTCGTCACAAGCTTGGATGAAAAGGCCGGCGGCAAAGGATTCAGTCTGAGCTTCGGTTCCGGACTGACGGACAAGGACCTGGTCGTCTTTACCAGGCAGTTCGGCACCATGATCAATGCCGGCCTTCCTCTCGTGCAGTGCCTCGAAATTCTCTCCACACAATCTGAGAACAAGGTCCTGCGCGAGTCAGTCGGTGACGTCAAGACACAAGTTGAAGCTGGGTCGACATTTTCCGATGCATTACGCCGATTCCCCAAAGTCTTCGATGACCTGTATGTGAACATGGTGCATGCCGGCGAAGTCGGTGGATTGCTCGACACCATCATGACCCGCTTGGCCAAGCACATCGAAAAGGCCATGAAACTGAAGGGGCAGATCAAGTCCGCGATGGTGTACCCCGCGGCCATTATCGGTGTTGCGGCGGTCGTCATCACGGTCTTAATGATCTGGGTCATCCCTATTTTTGCCAAAATGTTCGACGAGTTGTCTGGCGGGAAAATGGGTTTGCCGGGACCGACTCAGTTGGTCATCGATATCAGCAATGCATTTCAGACCTATTGGTGGGTGGCGTTGGGAGCGATCATTGGTGGGGTGATCGGTATGAAGAAATATTATGCCACCCCCAAGGGCCGGATGAACATCGACAAGTTCCTGTTGAAGACGCCGGTGTTCGGCGACCTCATCCGTAAAGCATCCGTCGCAAAATTTACCCGCACATTGGGCACGTTGCTCTCGAGCGGTGTGCCGTTGCTGGACGGATTGTCCATTTGCGCTAAGACCTCCGGCAACAAAGTGATCGAAGAAGCCTTGATGAATGCGAGAGTAAGCATCAGCGGCGGAAAGACGATTGCGGATCCCTTGGCGCAGAGCCAGGTCTTTCCGAAAATGGTGACCCACATGATTGCGGTTGGCGAATCGACCGGCGCGCTCGATGCCATGCTGGGAAAGATCGCCGATTTCTATGAGGATGAAGTCGATCAAGCCGTGGCGTCGCTGACCGCCTTGCTGGAGCCGATGATGATGGTGTTCCTGGGCGTGGTGATCGGGTTTATCGTCATCGCCATGTACCTCCCGATCTTCAAGATGGCTTCGGCCGTCGGCTAGGTCTTCGATGGATTCCGGCAGCACCTCTGAAAGGGGCTGCTGCCGGGTAAATCCGGCTCCCTGATTCGCAGAAAGAATCCCGCCGGTTTCGGATCTCTTGCGTGTCGGTCCTCCTGTTCCCTCTATGGAAGAATTACGGAACAGACTGCGATGGTTGATGGCCTTCAGGGTGACGATCGTCACCCTGATGCTCGGACTCTCTCTGCTCTTTCAAGCGACGAAAGGAGAGCGGGTCGAGACTTTCTATGCGCTCATCATCCTGACCTATACGTTGACCATTTCCTCCGCCTTCTTCCTCCCCCGGATCGTGTCACCTTCGGTGCTCACGGGATTTTTCTGGAGCCAGGTCGGAATCGATTTTCTCCTGGAAACGATTCTGGTCGCGCGGACCGGAGGCGTCGAAAGCCCCTTTGCGATCCTCTACATCGTCACGGTATCCGTGGCCAGTCTCATTCCGAAGCGAAGAGTCGGTCTCCTGGCCGCTTGCGGCTGCATCATTCTCTTCGGCGCCGTCACGAATGTGCAGCTCTACGAGTTGCTTGGGGACTCCAGTTGGCTGGAGCGAAGCCATCTAACTGCGCCCGAAACGTTTCAGACCTTCGGCGTCTATGCCCTTGCGTTCCTCGTGGTGGGCCTCTTGAGCGGTACCCTCGCGGAGCAATTGCATGAGGCCGATCAGTCTCTGCGGGAAAAAGAGCAAGGACTGACCAGGCTCCAGGCGTTTCATCAAAGCATCGTGCAAAGCATCAGCAGCGGTGTGTTCACGGCCGACGGGAAGGGGTTGATTACGTCCTTCAATCCTGCCGCCCAGGAGGCCACCGGATACGCGTTGGAACAGGTAACGGGGCGGCAGTGGCATGAAGTTTTCAACTGGCACCCCAACCACGCGGGGGATGACAGTCCGGACGGGACGTTGGCTGCAGAGACCCGCTTCGAGGTGGAATGCAAACGCGCAGACGGGAATCGGCTCGTGCTGGGGATGACCGTGTCGCCGTTGCACGGCCACGGTCATGAAGCCGGTGTAGTCGGCGTCTTTAAGGACCTCACGCAAATCAGAGACCTCGAAGAAGAGATGCGCCGAAAGGAATGGCTCGCCAATCTTGGGGAGATGTCCGCCGGAATGGCTCATGAAATCAGGAACCCCCTGGGGGCGCTCGCAGGGGCAATGCAGATGCTCCGCAAAGACAAGGCCGCAGATGAGACCGATCGTCGATTGATGGACATTGCGGTACGGGAAGCCACGCGCTTGGATGCCATCATTACCGAATTTCTGCAGTATGCCCGCCCGCCGGAACTCAACTTGGCCGAGCACGATATCAATAAAATTCTTGCCGAGACGATGGATCTAGTACAGCATGAAGCTCGGACGAGGAAACATCTCAAGCTGGTCACGACCCTGGCCGCCGGGCCGTTGGCCGCCCAGGTCGACCAGGACCAAATGCGCCAAGTGTTTTGGAACTTGGCGACGAATGCCTTTGACGCAATGCGGGACGGGGGTCAATTGACGATTTCGACCGGCTGCCGACAAGTCGACGCAAGTGGGCGGAAGGGCGACGTGATTGAAATTGCATTCCAGGATACAGGGGAAGGCATTCCGAAGCACAACCTCGACAAGATTTTCCTCCCGTTTTTTACCACGAAGAAGGAAGGGTCCGGCCTGGGCTTGGCGGCCGTCCACCGCATCGTGGATCTTCACGGAGGATGGATCAAAGTGGAAAGCGAACAACGACAGGGTTCACGTTTTGTGGTCTGTCTGCCCCGCTCCGGCGAGCGGGGGGTCAGATTGTGGCATGAGGGACGAACGCCGTGGAAAAAATCCTAGTCGTCGATGATGAGAAAAGTCTGCGCGAAGTCATGAGCATCATGCTCAAGCGCGCAGGGTACGACGTCACTGAGGCGTCCGATGGGGCCGAAGCGATCGGCCAGGTTGGCAAGGAAATCTACGACTTGGTCATCACCGATCTTCGCATGCCCAAAGCGGACGGCATGGACGTGTTGAAGGCGGTCAAGTCGTCCTCTCCGGAAACCGTCGTGTTGGTCGTGACCGCGTTCGGAACTGCGGATTCCGCCGTCGAAGCGATGAAGCAGGGCGCCTACGACTATCTGACCAAACCGTTCCAGGTCGATGAAGTCCAGCTGATCATCCGCAATGCGCTCGAAAAGCGCAGGCTATCGGCGGAAAACATTCTGCTCAAGCGCGAGATAGCGAGTAAGTCGTCGTTTGCGCAGATTGTCGGCCAGAGCGAGGCCATGCAGAAGGTTTTCGATGTCGTCCATAAAGTGGCCGATTCGAAAAGCAACGTGTTGATATGCGGTGAAAGCGGAACGGGCAAGGAATTGGTCGCGAGGGCGATTCACTACAACAGTGTGCGGAGCACCATGCCCTTTGTGGCGGTCAACTGCAGCGCGGTACCGGAAACATTGTTGGAAAGCGAACTCTTCGGGCATATGAAGGGGTCGTTCACGGGAGCCGTCTCTAACAAGGCCGGTCTGTTCGAGGTGGCGAATGGGGGCACGATTTTTCTGGACGAGATCGGCGACACGACCCCGACGATTCAGGTCAAACTGCTCCGCGTGATCCAGGAGCGCGAGTTCCGCAGGGTCGGTGGCAGTCAAGACGTCAAGGTGGACGTCCGGATTATCGCCGCCACCAACCGGGACTTGGAGAAGGCCGTGGCGGACGGCTCGTTCCGGGAGGATCTCTACTACCGTCTCGACGTCATTCCTATACGTCTTCCCCCGCTGCGCTTGCGGACGAGCGATATTCCTTTGCTGGTCACACATTTTTTGGAGAAGTTTTCCGAAGAAAGCGGGAAGCCGGTTCCGACGCTCACGCCCGAGGCCATACACGTGTTGTTGGGGCATGAGTGGAGGGGGAACGTCCGCGAACTCGAGAATCTGATCGAACGGATCGTCGCGTTCTCGACGGGAGCTGTAGTGACGGATGAGGCGATCCGGGGGTGGCTGCACCATGCGGTTGTCGCCCAATCGCAACAAGGCATCCCGACCGATCTGCCGGAGGACGGGCTAGATCTGGAGAGCCTAATCAACGGAATCGAAAAGGATTTGCTGGTGAAGGCATTGGAGCGGTCGAAATGGGTCAAGAAGAAGGCGGCCCGGCTGCTGAAGCTCAATACGCGGTCGTTCCGCTACCGGCTGGAGAAGTATGCTATAAAAGGAGGCCGTGACTAACGCCGCAGCCTCCTCCACCGACGAAACGTCATCCCCTTCCGTTACCGTTTTTGCGCCGGCCAAGATCAATCTTATCCTCCGTATCCTCGACCGTCGCCCGGACGGCTATCATAACCTTTGGTCGGTCATGCAGACGGTGGCGCTTGAAGACCGCCTCGAGATCCGCTCGACGACAGTCCGGGGAGAGATCCGTCTACATTGCGATGTGCCGGGTCTGGCGGTCGATCAGACGAATTTGGTGCACCGGGCGGCCGCCGCGATGCTGGATCGTGCACAGTCGCAGGCCGGACTTGAAATCACCCTCTCCAAACGGATACCGATGGGAGCGGGGTTGGGCGGGGGAAGCAGCGATGCCGCGGCGACGTTACTCGGGGTCAACCGCGTCCTCAAGTTGGGATGGTCGCCGGCGCAACTAAGCGAAGTCGGCCAGCCGCTGGGAAGTGACGTGCCGTTCTTTCTCTATGCGCCGACCGCCTCTATCGCGGGACGCGGCGAGCTCGTCAAACCGATCTCGCTCGAAGGGGCCAAAGGGGTACTCTTGGTCAACCCGGGATTCGGCGTGGAGACCAAGTGGGCCTACCAGGAACTCGCCGCCACGAGAGGATCCGTGCGGTCCCTCTCACCGGTCCACCAAGGGCTTGATCGGTTCCAGTCCCTGACCTGGTCTCAGCTGATCGAATCGGCCGAGAACGATTTCGAGGCTCCGGTGTTTTCCAAGCACGGCTCTCTTCGGGACATCAAGCAGGCGCTCCTGGGCGCGGGGGCGGAACTGGCCCTGTTGTCGGGGAGCGGCGCGACCGTCTTTGGCGTCTATCCTTCTGAAGCGGCAGCACGGGCTGCGGCCGCTCAGTTCACTCCGCAACGGGGGCTGAAAGTCTTTGTGGTTTCCACCTGTTCCGGCCCCCTTGTCGTCGCACCGGGGAGTTAATCGGCCCCGGAATCGGTTGACAAGGCCCTGTTGATTCCGATAGAGTTTCACCCCTTAGTTGGCTTCCTCAACAGCGTGCAGCGAACGAGGTAGGCGGGTATAATATCGCCCCCACCGACGCCCGCCGTCGAGACGAACCATTTTGTCTGATCATCCGCTGGACTGATACTGACATTCGAGGACCGTTTGAGGGATCGATGAGCAGAGAATTGATGATTTTCTCTGGCAACGCGAACCAGGCCCTCGCCAAGGAGATTTGCGCCTATCTCGGCGTCAAACTCGGCGAAGCGACGGTCGCGTCGTTCAGCGACGGAGAGATCCGCATCAAGATCGAGGAAAACGTCCGCGGCGCGGATGTGTTCGTGGTGCAGTCGACCTGCAACCCCGTGAACGATTCACTCATGGAGCTGCTGATCATCATCGACGCGTTGAAGCGGTCGTCCGCGAACCGGATCACCGCCGTCATCCCGTACTTCGGTTATGCGCGGCAAGACCGGAAGGATCAGCCTCGCGTACCGATTACCGCCAAACTCGTGGCCGACCTGATTACAACCGCGGGGGCTGACCGTGTCTTGACGATGGACCTCCATGCGGGCCAGATCCAAGGGTTTTTCAACGTGCCGGTCGACCATCTCTATGCTCTGCCGGTGTTGTTGGATTACATCACGAAAAAGAAGGTCACCGATCTGGTCATCGTGTCGCCCGACGCGGGCGGAGTGGAACGCGCTCGCGCCTTCGCCAAGCGGCTTCAAGCCAGCCTGGCGATTATCGACAAGCGCCGCGAAGGCCCGAATCAGGCGCAAGTCATGAACATCATCGGCGATATCCGCGGGAAGAGCGCCTTGCTGCTTGACGATATGATCGATACGGCGGGGACGATCGTGCAGGGTGCCCAGGCCTGTGCCGATCAGGGCGCCAGGGAAGTCTGGACCGCCTGTACCCATGCGGTGTTGTCCGGCCCGGCCTTGGAACGGCTCCAAAAGTCCTGTCTGACCCAGGTCGTGTCGACTAACACGATTCCGTTACGAGGCAAAGAACAAGCGTGTCCAAAAATTCATCAACTGTCGGTGGCGCCTCTCCTCGGTGAGGCGATCCGGCGCATCCACGAAGACGAGTCGGTCAGTTCGCTGTTCGCCTAGGACGCAGCAGCCGACGCTCGAAGAGGAAGAAGGGGACGGAGGAGATCATGAAGTTCGATTTGGCAGTCACCGTGCGAGAGAACTCGGGCAAGGGTGCGGCGCGTCAACTGCGCCGGAGCGGGAAGGTCCCCGGCGTGTTGTACGGCCAGGGCGAATGCCTGCTGCTGACGATCGAACCGGAGCCGCTCGTCAAGATTCTCAAGTCGCAAGCCGGGAGCACGGCTTTGATCACGCTGACCGTGAACGGGGCGAAGTCCAAGCCCAAACGGACGGCCCTGCTACGCGATTTCCAGGTCGATCCGGTGGAGGGACATGTCCTTCATGCCGACCTCTTTGAAATTTCGATGGACAAGCCGATCAGGGTCAAGGTGCCGGTGCACGTGATCGGCGGCACTCCTGCCGGTGTCAAGGAAGGCGGCATTCTCCACTACAATTTGCGCGAGTTGCACGTCGAGTGTTTGCCGGCGGTGTTGCCGGACCACATCGAAGTCGACGCGTCGCCGCTGGGCATCGGTCAAGGCATCCATTTGAAGGAGATGGCCAAGTTGGAAGGGGTTCGGTACCTCGACGATCTCGACCAGATGGTCATCAGCGTGGCGGTGCCGATGTCGGACGCCAAGCTCGAAGCCTTGCTGACCAGCCAGGCGACCGGGCCGGAAGGGGCGAAGGAGCCTGAGGTGGTGGCGAAGGGCAAGGCTGCTGCTGAAGGGGCTGAAGGCGCGGCGGCTGCTCCCGGAGCACCGGCGGCCGGCGGCGACGCGAAGGCCGGTGAAAAGAAGGAAGGCGCGGCGGCCGCGGCAGCTCCCAAGGCTGAGAAGAAGGAACCAGAGAAGAAGAAGTAACGTTGCGCCTCATTGTTGGACTGGGCAACCCCGGCATCCGGTATGCCCAGACCCGCCACAACGCCGGCATCTGGGTCATTGAGCGCGCGGCGGCCCGCTGGTCGATCTGTCTCCACCGGCAGAGTACCGGGCTACGCGGGTCCGGCCGCCTCGGTTCGGAATTCATCGAATTGGCCGGCGCCCTGGACTTCATGAACGTGACCGGGCCGCCGCTCAAGGGGCTGCTCCGCGAACTCGCCCTCACTCCTGCCGATCTTATCCTCGTTCATGACGATCTCGACTTGGAGCCGGGGCGTCTGCGCCTGAAACAGGCCGGTGGTCACGGAGGCCACAACGGCATTAAGTCCGTCGTGGAGGCGATCGGAACCCCGCAGTTCGTCCGGCTCAAGATCGGAATCGGCCGTCCCGCACCTCGGCAGGATTCGGCGGACTACGTGCTGGAAGCGGTAGTGCGCGAGGAAATGGACGTGATCGAGCCCTGTCTGGAGCGTGCCGTCGATGCATTGGAGTGTGTGATTCATCGGGGAGTCGAGGTTGCTATGAATCAGTTCAATGTCCGCGAAACAGCGAGCGAACAGAAAGAAGAGTAGCCGTTATGGGATTGTGTTGCGGGATGATCGGACTTCCGAACGTCGGGAAGACCACCGTGTTCAATGCGCTCACCGGCGGCGGTGCGTTGGCGGCCAACTATCCGTTTGCCACCGTTGATCCCAACACCGGCATCGCCCTGGTCCCCGATCCGCGTCTCGTGACGCTGACCGAGATGTTCAAGTCCAAGAAGACCACCTACAGCACCCTTGAAGTTCGGGACATCGCCGGTCTGGTCGAAGGGGCGAGCAAGGGAGAAGGGCTTGGCAATCAATTTCTTGGGCACATCCGCGAAGTGGATGCCCTGCTGCACGTAGTGCGCTGTTTTCAGGGGACTGATGTGGTGCACGTCAGCGGCGGGGTGAATCCCCTCCGCGATATCGGCGTCATCGAAACCGAACTGATGCTCTCCGACCTGGAAACGTTGGATCGGCGGAAACAGAAGACGGAGAAAAAAGTCAGGGCCGGGGACAAGAAAGCCGCCTTCGAAACGGAGTTCCTGGCGAAGCTCATGGGGTTGCTCGACAAGGGCGAATGGCTGGGTAATCTGACCTATGCGCCTGAGGAGCGGCTGATTCTCAACGAATGCCAACTGCTCGCGGCCAAACCCGTCCTCTTTGTCGCCAATGTGTCCGAGAACGCCGCTGCTGACGAAGCCATGGTGAAGACCGTGCGTGACTTTGCCGATACACGCGGCGCCCGTGTCGTCACAATTTGCGGGCAGCTCGAAGCGGAATTGTCATCGCTGCCGGACAGCGAGCGGGCAGATTTCCTGAAAGAAATGGGCCTGACTGAATCGGGACTCGTGCGGCTTACCCGCGAAGCCTATGCACTCTTGAATCTCATCACCTTCTTCACCGCGGGTGAAACCGAGTCCCGTGCCTGGCCGATTCCGCAGCAAACCAAGGCGCCGCAAGCGGCAGGCAAGATCCACTCCGACATGGAACGTGGCTTCATCCGCGCCGAGGTCTACCACTACGACGACCTATTGGCCTGTGGGTCTGAGGCGAAGGTAAAAGAGAAGGGCCTCTTCCGGCTCGAGGGAAAGGATTACATCATCAAAGAAGCCGACATAGTTTATTTCCGCTTCAACGTCTAACAGGCTGCTGAAAAAGGCGGCTTCCTGCGTTATCAATCGTCCGTCTCCTTACGACGTACCAAAAACCTACGCCTCAGTCGCCGCGCTCCCCGCGGCCTTGTCATCCGTCTTTTTGAGCAGCCGGCATCAAATCTCTCTGCTAGGATTGCGGAGAGACTAATCCCATGTTCTCGGAACCCATCCCGTGTGCCAATAGGTAAATAGAACCACTTTCCAGATCTCATCAGTAGAAAGGTGTTCCTCCATGCGCGGCATGGTTGAGATCCAAGGAAAACCTTCAGGAGGGAGATTCATCCCTCCTGTAGCCGTTCGCCAAAATATGTACGACTCTTGACGCTGAGCAATCGTGCCAGGGTCTGTGAAGTTTGTAGGGAAAGGTTTACTGAAAGCGTGCGCAAAAATCCCGCGACCGTTTAGATTCGCGCCATGGCAGAACACACACTCCTGGAAATATATGATCCCCCCTTCTTTGGCGGCGGCAAGATAACGATCACCCACCGATCGCCATGCATCTGTTTGAATGCCGCGCTCCCAACTGCGACCAGTCCGCTCCTGATAAACTCTTTCGGCCATATAATGTGGGTCGTATTTACCCGCGGCATTTATGCGGAAGGGATTCCCTGCGCCTTGGAGAAAAAATATCTGCCCGTGTAGCTTGAACTGACTTGGTGGCGCAGGGCCGACCGTGCGTAGTTCGATTGGTTCTTCTATCGGCTTGATCATGTGAGTGAATACGAGACCTCCAAGAATAAGAGGCAGAAGAACGAGTATGGTTCCACGAAGCAGTTGTGTTGACGTCGTTTTCGCGTCAAGCATTTCAATGATTGGTCGGCGGAACTCTTGCCAGTAGGGCTCGGAAGAAGAAACCCACAGCATGATCGCTGCTAAAGCAACGACGAGGTACGTGATAGCGATGCTGAATGGTACAGGAGGATAGATTCGGTATTTGAGCCAGAATAGTATTGTGAGGAAGACGACGACAGCTTTTGTGAAAAGCCCAACTCTCCATCCTGCTCGCTCGAGTAAGATGGTAAGCCCACCGAGGAGGAAAAGAGTCGCAGCAATTTCCAGGAGAAACTGGAGGGGCATGAAGCCTTCGATAAGAGGGACGAAGAATTCGGACAAGATTGCCTCCGAGGCAAAATCGGACAAATTGTCCCACGAATGAAGAGGAAAGCCAACCACGCCGATGATGGACCGGACAGGAGTTTGCCAACGCATAGCGATGGGGCCAGGGCACAACTGGCCGAGGCGAGCGCAGTCTTGTCTTCGGCCCTCAAAGGCTTGTCGAGGATCGAAGCGACTTTACCGAAGGAGCGGGGACCCGCCGTGGCTGGACCGCGAAAGAAAGCTGGAACTGACTGAAGTCGCGCGATCGAAAGATCGCGCCTGAAGGAATTCCAGAAGGTGTTCCGCTCGGCCCGGCCCGTGAGGGTCGCTCCGGGAGGTGAGGACGCGACGAGCCTCGGCATGTGTAACCCATTGTTTCCTCCCAGCGAGTCGATTAAACACCGCTTCTAAGGCGACTTTTTTGGGTCCATCATTATTTCCCCCTAATCCGCTTGCCAGCTCTTCACAGCCTCCAAACCCTTCTTAGTAGAATGAGTGCAAGCCTCGCCTCCTGAAAGAAAGGAGGGCACCATGCGCACGCAATGGATCGCCACAATCGTCAGCCTGTTGTGTTTCATCATTCTCACTGCTTGTGCGGAGTCGCTGCATCAAATGGACGTGGGTGCGGGAAATGCGGTTGTTGTGCAAGCACCTCCCTATCCGTACTATGGCTACCCTGGATATTGGGGCGCACCATTTGGATTCTACTCAGGATTCTATGGATTGGGATATGGATATCGAGGCTACCCCTATGGGTCCTACCGCGGTCGGCCCTGGGGACCCAGCCGCGCACCGTTTGCAGGTGCTCCGCGCTCTTACTCCAGGCGGCGATAAGTCAATTCAGATCCAGTCCGTTCGTTGACAGTCTCTTCAGGGCTGTGGTACTTTCCACGTTCCGTTTGCGCTACATAGTGCGCCCTACACCTCGCTCCGGCCGTGAGCCGGGGCCTTTGTCCAGGAGGATTCTGCATGGAGCTCTACGAGTCTCTGTTTATCATCCGTCCGTCTATTACCGACGAGGAAACGACGGCGCTCTTCGAGAAGATGAAAGCCGTGGCCGAGAAGGCCGGCGCGCAGTTCATTAAGTCTGAAAATTGGGGCCGCAAAAAGCTGGCCTACGAAGTCCGACGGGAGCGGAAGGGCACTTACGTGTACTTCTACTTCAAGGCGCCGAACAACACGGTCGGCGAACTCGAACATGCCTATCGTCTGGAAGACAACATCATCAAGTTCCTGACCGTCCACCTCGAAAAAGAATTAGTGCCGCGGCGGCCGCTCGAAGCCCCGTCGGAGGAGTTTGCCGGTGGCCGGGTTTAACAAGGTCATTCTGCTCGGCAATCTCACGCGGAACCCCGAGTTGCGCTACACGCCGAGCGGAACGCCGGTGGCAACACTTGGGGTGGCCGTCAGTCGGCGATACAAGCAGGGCGACGAACTGAAGGAAGAGGTCTGTTTCGTCGATGTGGTAGTGTTCGGGAAGCAGGCCGAACATTGCGGCCAGTATTTGAGCAAAGGCAACGGCGTCATCGTCGAGGGTCGGCTACAGCAGCGGCGCTGGGAAACCGAAGATGGGCAAAAGCGCAGCAAACACGAGGTGGTCGCCCAGACCGTCACGTTCATGCCCAAGCGGAGTGACGGGGGTGGTGGAGGAGGCGGCGAAGCCGCGCCCCACGATGAACCCAGCTATGACTACGAAGAACCGCAATAACTGAAATAGGGGAGACACGTTATGGATCGTGAACGAAGCGGAGGCGCAGGGCGGGGTGAGGGCGGAGGTGGAGGGCGGTTTCAACGCCGCCGGCCATGCCGGTTTTGCATCGACAAGGGGTCGATCGATTTCAAGGATGTGGGGCTCTTGCGGAATTTCTTGACGGAACGGGGCCGTATCGTCCCGCGCCGGATTTCCGGCAACTGCCTCGGACATCAGCGCGAACTGACGACCGCTGTCAAGCGGGCCCGTCACATCGCTTTGATCAGTTTTGCTGAAGAACGGTAAGGAACGCAGGCGGGATGTTGACGCAGATCGGTGTCACGATGGGGTTGCTCACACCACTGGTGGCGGATATTGCGGCGGAGGGGTTGTCATTGGTCGGAGAGGTGACGGCTGAGGAGCTGGCGCTTGCCGAATCGGACACGCTCGTCCGCGGCCCCTTGTCGGTGAGCTTGGACTTGGCAAAGGCCGAGGACATCATCACGGTGACCGGGGTGCTCGAAGGCACCGCCCTGCGCCAATGTGTGCGTTGCCTGAAAGAGTACGAGGATCCCTTGGCCTTTTCGGTCCATGCCGCCTATGTGCGGGAAGGCAAGGGTGCCAAGAAAGATGTGAAGGGCGCAGGGCGTCCGGAGAAAGCGGCCGATGCGCGCAAGGGGCGTGTGGCGCCGACCAAGGCGGAGCCGGACGTCGAGGAAGATGAAGGCGACGATCGTTACACCTATCAGGGCGATCATGTCGAACTTGCCGCCATGTTGCGGGAGCACATTATCCTGGCCGCGCCGATGCAGCCACTCTGTCAAGACGAGTGTGCCGGGTTGTGCGTCCATTGCGGGAAGGATCTGAACGAAGGGCCGTGCCATTGCCCGCCGGCACCGCCGGCATCGCGGATTCGAGTCGTCAAGAGTACGAAATAAACTGTCGGAGTCTGGAGGGGTCGAGGACCGCTCCGGCGCCGGCGTCGTGGAGGAGAGCTATGCCAAATCCGAAACATAAACATTCCAGGGCGAGACGCGACAAGCGTCGGACGCAAAAGCTGCGGATCACGCCCCCGGGCATGTCGGTCTGCCCGCAATGTCACGAGTTGAAGCTCCCGCACTACACCTGCTTGAATTGCGGCACCTATAAGGGCAAGGCCGTGATTCAGGTCGAGGAAGTCTAACTCGTCTCACGGACATTCCCCGGCGGCCCGTTCAGGCGCGCTGCCGGGACCGTTTTCGGCTTGTTCTTCCAATCAGTTGCGCTGTCGCGGCATCTCCTTTACACTCCTGCCCGAATTGGTCACCCATAGGCGGTGTCCGCTCGAAATTGTCCTGCACGCTCGAAGAGAACGATGACGGTACCGGCTCGAATGAAAATAGCCTTGGACGCGATGGGGGGGGACCACGGTCCTGCTCCTTGTATCGAAGGCGCACTCCAAGCGGCCCAGGACCTCAACATCGAAGTGATTCTCGTGGGCGACGAGAAGATTCTCGGGGACGAATGCCACCGCCTCGGCTGCACCGATGCCCGCCTGTCGATCAAACATGCGCCTCAAGTGGTGGAGATGCACGAATCGCCGGCGGCTGTCGCGCGCAAGAAACGGGATTCCTCCATTTGGATTGCCACCGAGTTGGTCAAGAGCGGGGACGCCAGCGCGGTCGTCAGTCCGGGCAACACAGGCGCCAGTATGGTCTCCGCGTTTTTCGTGCTGGGGCTGATCAAAGGAGTGGAACGCCCGGCCATCGCGACCAGCCTGCCTACGCTCACGGGGGAAGCGATCATGCTCGATGTCGGGGCCAATGTCGATTGCTCCGCCCAACACCTGATGCAGTTTGCGATCATGGGCAACGAGTATGGGCAACAATTGTTCAAGAAGCCGAATCCCCGTGTCGGGCTTCTGAGCATCGGCGAAGAAGACAGCAAGGGCAATGAAGTCACCAAAGAAGCGTTCAAGCTGCTGAAAGGGAGCGCCCTCAATTTCGTCGGGAACGTGGAGGGGCGGGATGTGTACAGCGGCAATGCCGACGTCGTCGTCTGCGACGGCTTCATCGGCAACGTGGCGCTGAAGATTTCCGAAGGCGTGGCCGACACCATCAAGAAGTTGCTGCTGAAAGAGATCTCTGGCTCCTTCCTCGGACGCCTGGCCTATCCCCTAATCGCGGGGCCGCTGCTGAAGCTCAAACGCAAGATCGACTACGCGGAATTCGGCGGGGCGCCTCTGCTCGGCGTCAACGGCATCACTATGATTTGTCACGGACGGTCGTCGGCCAAGGCCATCAAGAATGCGATCCGTCGAGCGAAAGGGTTGGCCGAAAGCCACGTCGATCAGCTGATCCAGCGTGATATCGAGGAAAGTCTCTCGAACAGCCGTTCGGGTCAGGAGCCGTCCGCGTGAAGGCCCGCATCACCGGCACGGGATCCTATGCGCCCGCGAAAGCGCTGACGAATGCCGATCTGGAGCGGATGGTCGCGACTTCCGACGAGTGGATCACCGAGCGGACGGGTATCAAAGAGCGGCGCATTGCCGCGGCGGGTGAAGCCTGTTCCGATCTGGCGGTGAAAGCGGCCGAACGGGCGCTCGCGGCGGCCGGCGTGCGCGCCGAGGATCTGGACCTCGTGCTGCTCGCGACCTGCACCGGAGACTATCCCCTTCCGGCGACCGCCTGTCTCATTCAACACCGTCTGGGCGCCTCCAAAGCCGCCGCCTGCGACATCTCCGCGGCCTGCTGCGGGTTCGTCTATGCCCTGTCCATCGCCGATGCCTATGTTCGGACCGGCATGCGGCATGTGTTGGTGATCGGGTCGGAAGTCATGTCCGCGGTAACGGACTGGACGGACCGCAATACCTGCATCCTATTCGGTGACGGGGCCGGCGCGGCGGTGGTCAGCGGCCACGACGGTGAGCGGGGAATTCTCTCGACGCATCTGCGCTCCGACGGTGGCCTCTGCGAACTGATCGCCGTGCCGGGAGGCGGGTCGCGCCTGCCGCTCTCCGACAAAGTGCTTGCGGAAAAGATGAACTGTATCAAGATGAAGGGCAACGAAACCTTCAAGGTGGCGGTGCGGATGTTGGAGGAGATCGCCCGCGAGACCCTGGCGGCGAACCACCTACGTGTGGAGGATCTTGACCTGTATGTGCCCCACCAGGCGAACGTGCGCATCCTCAAGGCCGTGGCCGAGCGCTTGGGTCTTCCGTTGGAGAAGGTCATGTTGAATCTCGACAAGTACGGCAATACCTCGGCGGCCTCCATTCCGATCGCGCTCGATGAAGCTGTGCGGGGCGGGCGGGTCAAGGAGGGGTCGTTGATCATGCTCGGCGCCTTCGGCGCAGGTTTGACCTGGGCGTCGGCTTTGGTTCGCTGGTAAAACCGGCAAGCGCTTGACACGATACGGAATCAACTTTTCCCGTTGACATTCCAGGGATTTTCTAAGATACCTAACCCCTTATGACTACCGAAATCGGATGGGTGTTTCCCGGCCAAGGGTCACAATCGGTCGGGATGGGTAGGGCTCTGGTCGAAGCCTTTCCGCACCTCAGGAGCTTGTACGACGATGCCTCGTCGGTGTTGGGCTACGATATCGCCGCGCTCTGTTTCGAAGGCCCGGCCGAGCGGCTCAATCTGACGGAGCATACCCAGCCGGCGTTGCTTGTCACCAGCATCGCGGCTCTGCGTGCATTCGAACCGGCAGGGATCAAGCCGGCCGCCGTGGCGGGGCATAGCCTCGGTGAATACTCGGCGCTGGTCGCGGCCGGGGGACTCTCCTACCGCGACGCGGTCGGTATCGTCCAGAAGCGTGGCCGGTACATGTCCGAAGCGGTGGCGCCGGGGACTGGTCTGGTTGCGGCTCTCCTCGGATTGAACGCGGATGCGGTGAAGGAGATATGCCGTGAGGCGGCGTCCGTCGGAGTTGTACAGGCGGCGAACTTTAACTCGCCCGGGCAGGTGGTGATTGCCGGAGACAAGGCCGCCGTCGAGCGGGTGATCGAGATCGCGAAGACGAGGGGCTGCAAGAAGGCGATTCCCTTGCCGGTCAGTGTGCCGGTCCATACCCCGCTTATGCAACAGGCCGCGGACCGATTAGCCAAGGATCTGGCCGCCCTTCAGTGGTCGGACCTGCGTTGTCCATTGATCAACAATGCCGAGGCACGGGCGATCACTCGCGCCCAGGAGATCCAGCCTTCGCTGGTGCGTCAACTGCCGTCGTCCGTGTTGTGGGAAGACTCGGTGAAGGCTATGGCGGTGATGGGTGTGAAGACCTTCGTCGAGATCGGTCCTGGGACGGTGTTGACCGGTCTGATCAAACGGATTGCGCCGGAGGCCGTCACGCTGAACGTGCACGATCCGAAGTCGCTCGAGTCGACGGTGAAGGGTTTGAACGTCTGAACATCGGCCCATGGGCGAGTCGTCGTGTCCGCTCGGGTCCACGTTGCATCATAATCTGGAGTCATCGATGTCATTACAAGGAAGAGTCGCCATCGTCACGGGGGCAGCGCAGGGCATCGGGCGGGCGATCGCCGAGGCCCTGGCGAAGGCCGGCGCGGATATCGTGGTCGCCGATCTGGATCCGGCGAGGTCCAAAGAGGCGGTCGCGGCCGTCGAACAGTTGGGCCGCAAAGCGCTCAACGTCAAGGTGAACGTCGCCGATGCCAACGATACCAAGGCGATGGCGGAGCAGGTCATCAAAGAATGGGGCAAAATCGACATTTTGGTGAACAACGCCGGAATCACCCGTGACGGACTCTTGTTACGCATGAAGGAAGAGGACTGGAACCTCGTGCTGCAGGTGAATCTGAACGGCACGTTCCATTGCACCAAAGCTGTCTTGCAGCCGATGACCAAACAGCGCTATGGTCGTATCGTCAATATCGCCTCGATCGTCGGCGCCATGGGCAATGTCGGGCAGGCGAACTATGCGGCGTCGAAGGCCGCGGTGATCGGGTTTACCAAGACCGTCGCCCGCGAATATGCAAGCCGGAATGTCACCGTCAATGCCGTGGCTCCCGGATTCATCGATACGGCCATGACTCAGGGCTTGTCTCCCGAGGTGAAGGAGACGCTGCAGAAACAGATTCCGTTGGGTCGGCTGGGTACCCCCGCCGATATTGCGGCGGCCGTGCGCTTTCTGGTATCCGAGGAGGCGGCGTATGTCACCGGGCATGTCCTGCACGTCAATGGCGGGATGTTGATGAGTTAGTCGAGAACGATTCGTGCGATTACCTGTGCCACGGTGGTTCACCGGCGGCAGCATCAGTCACAGTTAGCGAAGGAGGGAAGCAAATCCATGGCGACCGTAGACGAACGGGTGAAGAAGATTATTGCGGAGCAGTTGGGTGTCGAAGAGGACGAAGTGACGCCGGAAGCGAGCTTCGTCGAGGATTTGGGCGCCGACTCGCTCGATACGGTCGAGTTGGTGATGGCCCTCGAGGAAGAATTCGGCATCGAGATCCCCGACGAGGATGCGGAAAAAATTCTCACGGTCGGGAAGGCCCTCGACTACATCAAGGAAAAGGCCTGATCACGTAGGATGAGCGCGATGGGAGAGCGTCCGACCAGACGGATCGTCGTGACCGGCTTGGGCCTGGTGACCCCCTTGGGCACCGGGGTCGAGAAGACTTGGAAGGCGATCTGCGCGGGGGAATCGGGAATCGGCCGTATCACCAAGTTCGATCCAACCGGCTACGATGCCCAAATCGCCGGTGAAGTGAAAGATTTCGATCCCGCCCAGTTCATCGAGAAAAAAGAAATCAAGAAGATGGATACCTTCATCCACTATGCCGTGGGCGCGGCCCAGTTGGCGGTGGATGATGCGGGCTTGAAGGTTGCGCCGGAAGAAGCTACCAGGGTGGGAGTCTACATCGGGTCCGGTATCGGCGGGCTCGGATCGATCGAGCACTATCACAACGTTCTCAAAGAGAAAGGGCCCGGGCGCGTTTCTCCTTTCTTCATCCCGATGACCATCATCAACTTGGCCTCAGGGCAGGTCGCCATCCGCATGGGGGCGAAGGGGCCGAATTCCTGCGCGGTGACCGCCTGCGCCACGGGGAACCATTGTCTCGGCGATGCGTATCGCTTGATCCAACGGGGCGAAGCCGACGTAATGGTGGCGGGTGGCGCGGAAGCGGCGATTACGACGCTCGGCGTCGCCGGATTTGCCGCGGCCAAGGCGCTCTCGTTCCGGAACGACGCTCCGACCAAAGCCAGCCGGCCGTTCGACAAAGACCGCGACGGGTTCGTCCTGGGTGAAGGAGCCGGCGTCGTCGTGCTGGAAGAACTCGAACATGCCAAGCGTCGGGGCGTGCGGATCTATGCCGAACTCATCGGCTACGGCATGAACGCCGATGCGTATCACATCACCGCGCCACCGGAAGAAGGCGAAGGGGCGGTGCGTTGCATGGAGCTGGCGTTGAAGGATGCCGGCATCGGGAAGGACCAGGTTGGGTACATCAACGCCCACGGGACTTCCACGATGGCCGATGCGATCGAGACCCGCGCGATCAAACAGGTGTTCGGTGAGCGAGCCTATCGGATCCCCGTCAGTTCCACGAAGTCGATGACCGGCCATTTGCTCGGCGCCGCCGGCGGGATCGAGGCGGTCTTCAGCATTCTGGCTCTGCATCATGGCATCCTGCCTCCGACGATCAATCTCGACAATCCGGATCCGGCCTGCGATCTGGACTATGTGCCGCACAAGGCCAGACCGGCGGCGATCAACGTCGCGTTGTCGAATTCCTTCGGGTTCGGCGGCGTCAACGCCTGCCTGTTGTTCAGAAAACCGCAGCTCTAGTCACCTCGCGCATGAGTCAGGTCCTATGACGTCGGCCCACTCCGCCGATTCGCTCCAGGCTGCATTGGCCTATCAATTCACGCGACTGGCGTTGCTGGAGGAAGCCCTGACCCACAAGTCGTTCGTCAATGAACAGCGGGGCGGGGATATTCCCCACAACGAGCGTCTGGAATTCCTCGGCGATGCGGTCCTCTCGCTCCTGGTCAGCGAACGGTTGGCATCCGCGCTGCCGGCGGCGCCGGAAGGCATCCTCTCCAAGTTGAAAGCACGGCTGGTGAGTGAGCCGGTGTTGGCCGGCGCCGCCAGACGGCTGCAGCTCGGTACGTGGCTCAGGCTCGGCCGCGGTGAAGAACGTTCGAACGGCCGGGAAAAGGACTCGATTTTGGCCGATGCCGTCGAGGCCATTGTCGCGTCCGTCTATCTCGACGGGGGGCTCGACGCTGGACGAGCGGTGGTGACCCGGTTGTTCCAGGAGGAATTTTCGCAGGTCGTCACGCAGCAGCATGTGCCGGGCGGAGAGGATTACAAAACGCAGTTGCAGGAATGGTGTCAGAAGCGATTCGATGAGTTGCCCCAGTATGCCGTGGTGCGCGAATCCGGTCCCGACCATGACAAACAGTTCGACGTCGAGGTGCGAATCCAGCAGGAGACGGCTGGTCGAGGAACGGGAAAGACCAAGAAGGAAGCAGAACAAGCCGCTGCGAAACAGGCCTTGCTCCTAATGCGGCCGTAGCGGCGGGGGATCGTGTTAGAATGTGCAGGCGGTGAGCGGTTCTTTGGAGAAGGAGGATGACAATGCAGCGACGCAGGTCCATGGTCATGGCGATGGGGCTGGTGCTTGTCGGAGGATTGATGTGGGGGGTGGGCCTGCTCTCGGCCGCGGACAAGATGCCGGCCAAATCCGCGCCGCCCAGGGCGATCGTCAAGACGAAGTTCGGGGAGATGGAAATAAAGTTCTTTCCCGACAAGGCGCCCAACCACGTGCAGAATTTCATCAAGCTGGCCAAGTCCGGGTTCTACGATCAGACGATCTTTCATCGCGTGATCCCGGGCTTCATGATTCAGGGGGGAGATCCGAACACGAAAGATCCGAATAAGCCGGAAACCTACGGCATGGGCGGTCCCAGCGAACGGTTGCAGGCCGAATTCAACGACATCCCGCACAAGCGCGGCATCGTATCGATGGCGCGGACCAACGATCCGAACAGCGCCGGGTCGCAATTCTTCATCGTCGTCAAGGACTCCAACTTCCTGGACCGCCAGTACACCGTGTTCGGCGAAGTGGTCAAGGGTATGGAGGTGGCGGACAAGATCGTCAGTCTCCCCAGAAACCCGCGCGATTTGCCCAGTGAGCGGGTCGAGATCACGGTGGTGATCGAGTGAGTCCTCGAGCGGTAGGGCGGGGGAGGCCAGTGAGGCGATGAGGTGCCGATGGCGAAATGTAGCGATCGCGTTGTTCGTCTGTCTCATTGCTGCGTGCGGCGGCAGGGGCGATGTTCAGCCCGTGACCGTTGGCCTGCCGCCGGATCCCGGGCCCAAGGCGATCATCAAGACCAAATACGGCGACATCCATGTCAAGTTCTATCCGGACTTGGCGCCCAACCACGTGCAGAATTTCATCAAGCTGGCCAAGTCCGGGTTCTACAACGGCACGATCTTCCACCGCGTCATCCCCGGTTTCATGATTCAAGGCGGTGATCCGAACACGAAAAGCTCCCTGCGCAAGGAGACGTACGGGCAGGGCGGGCCCAAGGACGAGAAAGGCAACCCGATTTTGTTGAAGGCGGAGTTCACCGACACGCCGCACAAACGCGGCATCGTATCGATGGCGCGGGGCGGAGAGCCGGATACGGCCGGGTCGCAGTTTTTTATCGTCGTTGAAACGTCGCCGTTTCTCGATCGGAAGTATTCGGTTTTCGGCGAAGTGACGAAGGGGATCGGGGTAGCGGACAAGATTTCGCTGGCGGCCAGGAACGAACAGGATCTGCCGAACGAGCGGATCGAGATGACGGTGACGATCGTCGAGTAACCGCCTACTTGATGGCGTCGAGATAAGTTCTGAGTTTGGCCCGCTCGGAGGGGAGAAAGAGAATAAAACTCAGGCCGAACGCCGCGTTGGCCACCCACTTGACCACCGCCCGTTCCACCTTCAGCGGGCTCGGCTGGTTAGGCAACTGAATCACGATCTGGAATTCCAGCCCTTCCGCCACCATCACGTCGGATTCCGCGCGGCAGCCGGCCGTTGAAATATTGGTGACCGTGGCCTCTCCTTGGATATCTTCGGATGAGAACCCCAGCGTACAGCGCAGATTCACCCGCCGGGCCTTGCGGATCTTCTGTTCCTTTTCCGAACTCATGACCTCCTCGGGGCTCAATGATGACGGTGATGTTCACAACCCGGGCCATGGGTATGCGGTTCCGGTGCCGCCGAGGGCATGAATGATTGGCCCGGCAGGACGATATGTCCCGCTTCATGCCGTTTCGACAGGTGGGTGGCAATGTCCGGATGGTACGCGCGGACGTAGCCGACGAGTCCGCTGAGGAACCGCTGCGACTGGAAGCCGGATCCTGAAAAATCGGACACGAATCGGATGGCTCGGTCCAAGATCTCCGGCGCGGTCGCTGCGTCGGCGATCTGCTGCGGGTTCTGCTTCTTGAACGCGTCGTACTCTTTTTTGAGGTGCTCGGCGAAGACGGGCATCGGGCTGGCGGGAACATGGAGCGGGCTCAAGGTCCGGCGCAGGGCTTGGATGGCCGCCACGATCTCCGCGTCCTGCCCGTCGCGGCGCCCTTCGAAATAACTGAACGTGACCACCTCGATCAGATTATAAAGGGCGACGGCCTTCTCGCCCCCCAACTCGCTCAACTCGCGATAGAAATCCCGGCGGAGCGGCATGAACAGTTCGCTCAAGCGTTTGGCCTGATAGTCGCTGCCGGTTCCTAGATAAACACAGTCCGATGGGCAAGTGACCCGGACAATCCGGTGTTCCCCGCAGCATTGCGGGCAAATGGTTCCGCCGAGTGCCGGACAGGGACGTTTCCCTTTCCGTTGCTTGCAATAGGCGCACGAGCTCACTTGACCGGTGCTCCTTCCGCCGCTGGCTTGGGAGGCGGGGGGATGAATCCATAGTCCGCCAAAGTCCGTTTTTCCTTCTTTGACTTAGCGATCGTGGGGGTCTCAAGCCCGTTCATCTCCGCAGCTTGGGCCTGTTCATAGGGGACCAGAATTAGGTTGTTGGTGCGATCGATCCCCAAATCCCCGGGCCAGGGGAGATATTCCGCGATGACCTGAAACCGCTTGTCCCAGGACATGCGCCAGACTTTTCCTGCCGTAGAGTCCGAGACGTACATATTGCCCCAGCTATCGAAGTCGACGCCGCGCAAATTGTGAAAGCGGCTGGAAAAGAACCCGTTCGAGAACACTTCGGTGAGAGTCCCGTCCGGGGCGATCTCCAGGATTTTCCCCTTGTCCCAACTCACGGCAATGAGCTGCCCGGATTTCGGATGCACGGCCAGGCCTGCGGGGCCGGCCAAGGCCGGATCGGTAATCAGGACCGAGACCTGTTTGGTCGCGAGATCGATGCGGTAGATCCGGTTGGCTTGCTGATCGGAGCAGTACAAGAGTCCTTTGCCATCGGACGCAACGTCGCTCAGGGATACGGGCCCGGAAGTATGGGGAATGACGAGGGCCAGGGTCGAAGCACCGGATCGGCTGTCGAACCCACGGACCGTGTCGAGATCCGCGACGAACAGCGTCTGCTCGACCAGCGCCATGCCTTTGGGGGCATGGAGCGTGATCTGGCCTTTCCCGCCCTGGATGAATTTCAGATCGGTAACTTTGCCGTTCACGCCCAGCTTGGTGATGAACCCGTTGTTGTCCGCCGCCTCCGGTTCACCGTTGACATTGGAGATGAAATACTCCGTTCCGGCAGGGCTGCTGAGGAAACTGTACGGTGACCGGAGTTCCGTGATGGTGACTTGCGCTTCGGTTCCGGTCGCAACACCGAGGAGGAGCAGCGCGGCGAACCAGAGCGAGAGAGCATTCATAGGGTTGACGATTCCGGCGGTGGTACGACGGCGAGATCAGTGCTAAGAATTTGGATCCACATTCCCTGCTGAAAGCCATCGTAGCTGTCGAGGAAAGAGCCTGTCAAGAAATGGAGTGAACAGCAAAATGGAAGCGTAGAACGGCCCGTTTCCCGCCCCCGCTTGGGAGAATTCTATCCGGCGTTGACTTGGCCAAAATTGCCCTGCTAAGGTGCCGCGCTTGGAAACCAGGTGAAGGTTTAGGCCAAGGTTGAGGAAAATCTCAGCTACGATTCCCTAAGCCTCAGCCTTGACCTCAACCTTCAGTCGTGGAGGAGATTGTGGCGGCGAAATTGATCGATGGCAAGGCGTTGGCGCAACAAGTGCGGGACCGGCTGGCGGTCGAATCCGCCGCGGTATTAGCCAGGACCGGGGTGAAGCCGGGGTTGGCGACGATTCTCGTCGGGGATGATCCCGCGTCCCACGTCTACGTGAAGAACAAACAGAAAGCCTGCGAGTTGGCCGGCATCTATGTGGATGATCACAAGCTGCCTGCGTCGACGACGCAAGCGGAGCTCTTGGCCCTGATCGAAAAGAAGAATGCGGACCCGAAGATTCATGGCATTCTGGTGCAGTTGCCCTTGCCCAAACACATCGAAAGCCGGGTGGTTCTGGAGGCCGTGTCTCCGAACAAGGATGCGGATGGGTTCCATCCCTACAACTTTGGCCGGTTGGTCGAAGGGAATCCGGTATTTGAAGCCTGCACGCCAAAAGGCGTCATCAAGATGATCGAGTCGGCCGGGGTGATGATCGAAGGAAAACGAGCCGTCGTCTTGGGGCGGAGCAATATCGTGGGCAAGCCGCTGGCGCTGATGCTGCTGCAGCGCAATGCGACGGTGACGATTTGTCATTCCAAGACCAAGGACCTCCCGGCTGTGTGCCGCGAGGCGGATCTCCTGCTCGTTGCGATCGGCAAGGCCAAGTTTGTGACCGCCGACATGGTTAAAGAAGGGGCCATGGTCATCGATGTGGGCACGAACAAGCTGCCGGACGGCAAACTCTGCGGCGACGTCGATTTCGAGCCGGTGAGCCAGAAAGCAGGCTGGATCAGCCCGGTGCCGGGTGGGGTCGGTCCCATGACGATCGCGATGTTGCTGGACAATACGGTGGAGTCTGCTATGAGAAATGCTGGGATGACGCGAGGATGAGTGCGGAGGTGGCTGCATGTCCCTGCGCTCGAGGCCAGGGCACACGAGGTCGATTAGGATTGATACACGGAAGGGACTGTTTGTTCGAGGCGCGCATAAGAGAGCATCTTCGCCGGTCCGCAGTAGAGCATAGCTAAGGAAGCAGGAATGAGTCGGGAACCAAAGAGACTGAAAGAGATCCTGGACCAGGGCCAGTTTGCGGTCACGATCGAATACAATCCCCCCAAGGGCACCAATATCGCGGCGGTGCTCGACAATGCCAGGCAGCTGGTCGGTCGGGTCCATGGCGTGAACGTGACCGACAATACGGCGGCGGTCGTACGGGCCGGCTCATTGCCGGTCTGCCGACTACTCTACGAATTGGGGCACGATCCGGTCATGCAGCTCACCTGCCGGGATCGAAACCGCATCGCGATGCAGTCGGACTTGATGGGCGCTCATATGCTGGGCATCCGCAACATTCTCTGCTTGACGGGCGACTATCCCACGGTCGGCGACCACAAAGAAGCCAAGCCGGTCTACGATCTGGACTCCGTGCAGGTGATGCAACTCGTGCAGGGATTGAATCAGGGCCGGGACATGATGGGCAACAAACTGGACGGCTCGACGGCGTTCTCGATCGGCGCGGCGGTGACGCCCGAAGCCGACCTCGTCGGACCAGTGCTGGCCAAGTTCGAAGTCAAGGTCAAAGCCGGCGCGCAGTTCTTCCAGACTCAGGCGGTGTACAATCCCGATGTCTTTGCGAGTTTCATGAAGGCGGTGCGTCCGTTCAAGGTGAAAGTCCTAGCGGGCATTCTGTTGCTGCGCAACGCCAAGATGGCGGAGTTCATGAATGCCAACATCCCCGGTATGTCGGTGCCGCAGGAGATGATCGACGAACTGAAAGCCGCCGGCGACAAGTCGGAAGATGTCGGCGTCGAGATCGCGGTGCGGACGATCAACGCCGTTCGGCCTCATTGCGACGGCGTCCATATCATGGCCATCAAGGGCACTCATCGGCTCAGCGAAATCATTACGAAGGCGCAACTCGGCTGATGCACATTCCTGACCTCCAACGGTACAAACGAGAGAAAAAGAAGGTCATTGTGGTGACGGCCTACGATGCCCTCTTTACGCGCATTCTGGAGCAGGCGGGTATCGAGGCGATTCTCGTCGGCGACTCCCTCGGGATGGTGGTGCAGGGGAAACCCAATACGCTGTCCGTCACCATGGAGGACATGCTCTACCACACGAAACTCGTGGCCGGCGCAGCCCAACAGGCTCTGGTGATTGGTGACATGCCCTTTATGTCTTATCAGGCGAGTAAAGAGGATGCGTTGCGCAATGCCGGACGATTCTTGCAGGTCGGCGCGCAGGCCGTGAAGCTCGAGGGAGGCGCTGCCATGGTCGATCGTGTCGAAGCGATGACACGGGTCGGCATTCCCGTGGTCGGCCACCTCGGCATGACGCCGCAATCAGTCAATCAATACGGCGGCTACAAGGTGCAGGGGAAGGAAAAGAATCAAGCCAAAGTCTTATTGGAAGATGCCAAGGCGCTGGAAGCAGCTGGCGCTGTGGCGATTGTGCTTGAAGCGATCCCCGTCGGATTGGCGAAGAGGATCACCGAACAGATCGGCATTCCGACCATCGGCATCGGTGCCGGTCCCCACTGCGATGGACAAGTGCTAGTACTCTATGATCTGCTTGGCATGTTCGACGATTTTGTTCCCAAGTTCGTGAAGCCCTACGCGCATCTCAAGGCTGACGCGCTGCAAGCCCTCCGACGCTATAAAGAAGAAGTGGAGCAGGGCAAGTTTCCCACCGACCACGAAAGCTACCACTGACGGCTAGTGCGCCGCCGTGATGTGCTCCCACGCCTCCTCGTAATCAGCTTCTTTCTTATCAACAACCGGCAATATTCGTTCGATTAGGGGACAAGCTCGTTCGAAAAGGATATGCTGCGACCACCGGGAGAGGTTCGTGATGGAATGGATTGAGTGGTTGCTCAGTCGGGAGTTTCGGGCCTTCGTATTGGACCACGGCCTTTTCATTCCGCTCTTATTTGTCGCGCGAGTCATTGGCGTGACGGCGCTCGAGTTCATGGTGCCGGCGAGAAAAGTTCCCTATCGCGCGGTCCTTGTGATGGACATTATCGGCGCTGTACTCATCGGCTATCTCATCATTCCGGTGGCGCTATACCTGAGCGATTGGATCGCCATTCGGCCTGTGCTCCCCGACGCTATCCTGGCTCTTCCAACCGTGGTCATATTCGTTTTGTACTATATCGTTGGCGACTTCGGCGCCTATTGGATGCATCGGTTCTGGCATCTTAGCCTGATTTGGCCCGTCCACAAGTGGCACCATTCTCCTACTTCTATGTATTGGCTGGCCGGCTATCGGGCGTCTATGCTCCAGTTGGTGCTCCAGTATTTGCCTTGGATGTGTGCCTATTCCATATTCCGCATGGCGCCCTGGTGGATGTATTTGGCGGTCATGTCTTCCCACATATTGTTGAACGATTGGATGCACATGAATGTGACCTGGCGGTCAAACTGGTTGGAGTGGGTGTTCGTTACGCCGCGGTTTCATCATGTGCATCACAGTGACAACCTTGCGCTGTCCAATTCCAACTTTGGCGTCACCTTCAGCATCTGGGATCGTCTGTTCGGGACCTATGTGAGCCCGGAGCAGGTGACGGAACCGCTCTCTTTCGGAATCAAAGAAGAGGTTTCCCTGCCAAGGCTTGTGTTGGGGATCTAGGGCAATGCAGTCGAAGAATTAGTGAGACCTGCGGACGCCATCCACCTGAAAGATTGCGCGATCTTCTAATCTGATCGCCGTCAGTTGCCTTCCCCACACACAGCCGCTATCGATCGCAAGCAGGTTGGATTCCATGTGGAGTCCAAGCGCCGCCCAATGCCCGGTAATGATTGTTCCATTGGTATTTCGGCGTTCCGGGATGCGAAACCAGGGATAGAAGCCAGCGGGCGCCTCATCCGGCGGGCCGGAAAAGCTGGAAGTATGACCGCCGGGAGTGCAGGTGCGGATTCTGGTCAACACTCTCGCGATGGTCGCCAGCCTCGTTTCCCCTCTGAGTGAGGGACTCCAGGTAACGACGGGCTCGTGGAAGAGGGTCTTCAAGAATGTGCGGTAGTCGTCCCCTCTGAGTGCCGTTTCAACCTCTTCGGCAAGGTCTGCGGCTTCTTCGATCGTCCATTGCGGCAACAGACCGGCGTGCACCATGAAAAATTCTCTCTCGCGATAGTGCAACGGTTGCTGCTTGAGCCAGTGGAGGAGATCCTGTCGGTCTCCCGCGGTCAGGATTTCACCGACGGTATCTTTGGGTCGGAGTGCGGTGACGCCTTCCGACAGAGCCAGGAGAAACATGTCGTGGTTCCCAAGGACGACCCGGGCCCTGTTCCCCAGCCCGCGGATATAGCGCAAGACGTCGAGTGAGTGAGGTCCGCGGTTGACCAGGTCCCCGACAAACCAGAGTTGATCCGATTGAGGGTTGAACCGGATGCGTTCGATGAGCTGCGCGAGTGGTGTCGCGCAGCCTTGAACATCGCCGATTGCGTAAGTAGCCATGTGCGGCGTGAGAGGTGAGAGAACCGATCTAGGTTACGGGTAGCGCGCTTCGATCTTGCTGGACAGTCCGCCGCGGGCGGTAAAGCCGCCGGTGACTTTGGCCCAGACCGGACGGCAGGCCTTCACGACGTCCTGCAAGATACGGTTGACCGCATTCTCGTAAAAGATACCGAGGTTGCGGTACGCGTGGATGTACATCTTCAGCGATTTGAGCTCGAGGCAGGCCTGGTCGGGCATATAGTGGACGGTGACGGTTCCGAAGTCGGGCAGGCCGGTCTTGGGGCAGATCGCGGTGTACTCCGGGATTTCGATCGTGATCTCGTAGCTCTTGTACTGGTTGGGGAATGTTTCAATATCGGGCAGTGGCGCGGTAATCCCGCTTTTCGCATGCCGCTCGTTATAGCCAAGCTTGGTCGTCTTCTGCTTTCCTTTCATTCTCTCCTCTTCGCTATTTCCTCAAGGGGCTGCCGGAGACGATTCCTTCTGCGCGTGTCCAACGTGCACCAAACAGAACTTGTTCGACCCGGAGCCCTTCCAATTGTTCTTGGCGACGGGATAAAACCCTTTGCCTTGTGTGCCGCGTTGCGCGAGCAAGGGAGGCGTCCCAGTAGCCGCGCTCACACTTGTTTCATCCAGTCGGTCTGCCCGATTTTCTCCAGCTCGATATACATGGAGACCCAAGGGCACTTCATTTCCGGATACACTTCGCAGAGTCCGCCCTTCCGGACGCCCCCGCAGGGCCCATGGGCCATGAACTTTGGGCATTCGGCCTTGAGCGAATTGTCCGGGATCGGGGGGCGTTTATGGACCCCTCCCACATGGGCTCCCGTCTCATCTTCGCCTGGTATCAGCACTCGAATCGGCATGGAGCCAGTGTAAACGGATTGTCGCGGATCGGCAATGATTCCCTTGCTCTTTAGGGTGGATCTTCAGTGGGGGGAGACGATTTTCTGCCTCCAGGGTTGGGGCGAATGGCCTATCGGGTTCATTGGGCCTAGGCCTTCTTTCGAATGCCGTGGGCCTTCTGCAAAGTTGCATTGAATTTCAGGAAGTTATACACTTTTCCTACGTTTCGTTAGATGGCCGAATTCCCGAGCGCAGAATTGACAGTCTTTTTTCAGCTTTGCTAGGATGGCCGCGAATCGGACGTCAGGAACCAAGCCGGGCGTAATCCGTCCATCCTGAAATTCCCGCTGGTTGTCATCGTTCTTGCGATCATCATTGACCATCGGCGACGGAGGCCGTGGCCGCGACATAATGGAGGTGCCAGATGAGTCTCGATTACGTCAAATTTTCGAATGGCTTTGAAAAGTTCATGCCGAAGGAATACCGGGACATGGTGGAGCATGGCCCCTTCGGAAAGAAAGTGACCGTCTCGCAGATGGGCAGCTTCAAGGAAGTGCTCGAAGAACATCCGATGTGCGCCGGTTGTGCCATGACCCTCTTCATCCGCCTCGCCATGATCGCGTTCCCGAACCCCGAAGACACCATCACCGTCGGCACCGCCGGCTGCGGCCGGTTGGCGATCTCTCAGGCGGCCATTCCCTTCGTGTACGGCAACTATGGTGACCAGAACGGCGTGGCAAGCGGATTGTCCCGTGGCCTTCGCCTTCGGTTCGGTGACAAGCCGAAGGACGTGGTCGTGATGGCCGGCGACGGCGGCACCGCCGACATCGGCTTCCAGCAAGTGCTCCACTCCTGGTTCCGCAAGGAGAGGTTCACCACGATCATGCTGGACAATGAAGTGTACGGGAATACCGGTGGACAAGAGAGCGGCATGACCAATCGCGGCGCCGTGCTGAAGATGGCTCCGCTCGGCAAGAAGTTCGAGAAGATGGACATGGTGCAGATGGCGAAAGTCGCCGGCTGCGCGTATGTCGCGACCGTGGTGCCGAATAACCCGCGCCGCGTCGAGAGCGTCATTAAGAAAGCCGTGTTGATCGCCCGCGAAGTCGGTTCCACCTATATCCAAGCCTACACATCCTGCAACATTGAGTACGCGATTCCGACCGATAAGGTCATGGAAGACGCAAAGACGGTTGAGAACGATCGATACGCCTTCTCCGAATACATCAGCGACGAAGCCAAGCAGTACCTGACCGAGCGTTACGGGTATAAGGAGTTCTTGCCGAAGCCGGCCGCTCCGGCCGCCATTCCCGGCAAGGCCTAAGGCCGACGAGCAAAGGGAGGCAGCATCATGGCGAAGCGTTTCAACATTCGGATGGCGGGCGTCGGTGGCCAAGGCGTCGTGACCGGCTCGCACATTCTCAGCACGGCGGTCATCAACGCTGGCGGCGAGAGCACGATCGTCCCGTTCTACGGGTCGGAAAAGCGCATGGCACCGGTCGAGAGCTACGTGCGGGTGTCGGACGAGCCCATCTACGAGATCGGCGAAATCACGTTCCCGCACATCATCATCATCTTCCACCCGCAGGTCATCACCCACGGCAAGTCGTACACGATGCCGTTCTACTTCGGGTTGAAGGAAGACGGCGTCGCGTTGATCAACAACGACGGCCCGATGAATTTACATAAGGATCAAGCGCGTGAGCTTCAAGAGCGTCGCGCGAAGCTCTACTACTTCCCGGCGACCAAGATTTCCTTGGAGGTCGCGGGTATGGACCTCGCGACGAACATGGCCTTGATGGGCTGCATCGGCGCCATTACGGGGTTGACCAACATGGAGGGCCTGGAGCAGGCCGTGAAGGACCGCTTCCTGGGCAAAGGGTTCGTCGTATCGGGCGGAACTGCGGCCTTGGACAGCGTGGTCGAGCGGAAATTCAAGAAGAAACAGGAACTCATCGAAAAGAACGTCGCCGTCATGAGGGCGGGCTGGAACTATGCCGTCGATCACGGATGGGCGGCCCCAGACGTGAAGCGCGCGGAAGCCCCGGCGGCTGCGGCCACCGCCACCGCCTAAGTAAGGAGCACCATGTACCTTGTAGCGGATATCAATGTTGAGATTTGCGCAGCCAAGAGCTGCAAGCTGTGCACGCAATATTGCCCCGAAGCCAACACCATCCAGTACAGCGACGAGCTGGGCAAGGACAAGGGATTCAAGTACGGCTCGGCCTACGTGGCGGTGGATCGGTGTAAGGGCTGCGCGCAATGTGTGTGGGTCTGCGACAACATGGCGAAGAACAACGCCATCAAGATGATCATGATCGATCAGCTGCCCAAGGCGGCACTGACCGAAAACATCACCTACGGCGAGAAGAGCACGACGGCTGTCTTGGCCAGTCCGGTCGTCGGATAAGAGTCAGGAAAGGGGAAGGGCGTGGCAACATCACAGGACACTAGAGAACGCATCATCGTACCGGGACCTGCGGGATTCCATCCGCCGTCAGCCGCGCAGTTAGGCGTGTCGCTGCCCGATCCGGGGCAGGGGCTGTTTTACGGGCTGCTCGAGCCCAACGAAGAGGTCGTGATTGAAGAAATGGCGCGCAAAATGCTGACGAGCCCGAACGCGACCATCTTCCCGGGACCGCTGCTGCTTTGGGCTTGGAACGATCACGCGGTGGAAAAAGCCAAAGCGACCTTGGAAATCGCCGCGCAGATTCCGGAAGTCATGATCATCCCCATGCCGGACTATCGTCCGAAGTATCCGAAAATCGATCCCGAAGAAGTCATCAACCCCAATCACCCGAACCTCACCATTTGGGGCAATAAGATCGAAGCCTGCATCTTCATCGGCGTCCATTGCCACTACGCGAATCTTACGTTGAAGATGATTCGCGCGGGAACGAATTGCTGCACGATGGCGATCTGTGCCGAACAGGGCCACGAAGACGCGATGCTCACGATCCGCGATTCCGACACTCTCAAGTTGAAGCGGGTGGCGCAGATCTTCAAGAAAGTCCGTGAGCAAATGGGCATCAAGCTTCCGGGGAACGGTGAAAACGTCCGGTTCACCGGCACGCAATCGAAGGTACACGACGGCAAGACGCATACGAACCCGATGACGTTCGCGCCGACCCCCGGTGGGGCCGGCAGCGCGGCGGTCTTTGGGCATTCTCCAGACAACATGAAGCGGGAAGGTTAGGTTGAGCGCGCAGCTCACCAATTAGAGAGGTGCGATCATGAGCGAAGCCGAAGTCAAAACGAATCCCCAAGGCGATCCCATCACCAGTGTTGCGGCTCCACCGAGCGCTGCCAAGAAGGATCCGCACGCCGAAGCGAAGAAGCAAAAGATCGTGACGCCGGAGTACATGTTTCTTGAGGCGCCGCGGACCAAGGAATTCATCACGGGCAGCGAAGCGGCCAAGGAAGCGATTCGCCGCTCGAACGTGGATTTGGCCATCGCCTATCCGATCACCCCGCAGAGCGAAACCATGCAGCTCGTCGGCGTGCTCTACGGCGAAGGGTATGTGAAGGAATATTATCGCGGCGAAGAAGAAGTCGGCGTGATGGCTGCCATTGCCGGCGGTTCGCGTTCCGGCGTCCGGTGCTACACCGCCACGGCGGGTCCCGGCACGTTGCGTGGCCTCGAAGGCATCGCGTCATGGCCCGGCCACCGTCTTCCGGTCGTCGCCATGTTCACCTGCCGCGTGGTCAACGCCCCGCTCGCCATTCAGCCGGACAACATCGAAGTCTCCTACTTGCTGAATTGCGGCATGATCGTGTTCCATGCCGAAAACCAGCAGGACATGTTCGATTTTACGATGGCCGGATTCACCATCAGCGAAAAGAACGACGTGACGCTGCCGGTCGGCGTTTGCTGCGACGGGTTCTTCGTGACCCATGCCCGCGGTTACGTCCGCATGCAGGATCGCGGGATCAAGCTGCCGCCTCGGGAAGCCTGGCGTGGCGCGGTTCCGGTGCTTGATGCGGAGAATCCTCCCGCCCGGTTGTCGCGCGACGCCCCGGTTCAGAAGTCGAACTTCATGGCCTACAACATCCATGCGGTTTGGCAGCAGGAAGTCTGGGCGGCGGTCGAACGGTCGCGCAAGTACATCAACAAGTATTTGGGCGGGTTGCTGACGGCCGAGAATGTCGAAGGCGCCGATGCGCTCATTATCGCCTCCGGCAGCGCCGCCGCACAGTCGCGTGAAGCGGTCCGTCTCTGCAAGGAGAAGGGGTTGAACGTCGGCTTGATCAAGGTCCGCTCGCTCCGTCCGTTCCCGACCAAGGAACTGCGCGAGCTCTGCGGCAAAGCCAAACTCATCGTGGTGCCGGAATTCAACTACGTCGGCTGGTTGGCCAAGGAAGTGGCGACCGCGATCTACGGTTTCTCCAAGGCCAAAATCATCGGCGGCCCGCGCGTGTACGGCGGTCAGTCGATGCCGGTGGAATTGATCGTGGACGAAGTCGAGTCCGGTCTGACCGGGAAGAAGTCCACCAACGTCGCGATGTCGCAGATCATGGGCGGGATCGTCAATCCGGACGAAGTCGCCCACTTCATGCGCAGCATCTAACGCGAGTCTCAGGACAGCAAAGAGCCCGTCTGGGAATGTCTCAGACGGGCTCTTTTATTTTCTCCTGGCGTCAAGCAGCGCGGTTCGGCCGGATGACGTGGTTATCCCTGGATTTCGTCCTCAACCATTTCCTCGCTCTCCGGCATGCCGTAGGCCACGTATTTGGCGTAGGAGAGGTAAATCATGGCGCTGTCCCGCATCGCCTTCGAGCCCTGCGTCATCCGCACGACCTTGTCGGAGCCGGGTGGTTCGATGTTTTGGAGCATCAGGGCATGTTCCTGGAGCAGCTTCGTGTAACGCTCCACTGCAAGCTCGACATCTTTGTAGGCTTTGAGGATCTCGTCGGTCATGGTTGTCCTCCGTGATACGGTGAGCATACACTAGCGCCATGCGCAGCCACAACGCCAGGCTCTCTCCGTTGCTGCTGAATGCCATCGGCCAACTGGCTGAGAAAGAGGGCCTATCCGATGAAAAGCTCGCGCGGGCTGTCGCAGAGCTCTCCCGCCTCTTCACCAAAGAACGCACGTCGCTGAACCAATCCTACCTCCAAGATCCTGTTTTGGCCTCGGCCTATCTGAACTATTTTCTGCCGGTCAACCTCTCCAAGATCCAAGAGTTGCTCAATGAAATGCCAGCCGAACAGACGAGTGAGTGCTTCTCAGTCCTTGATCTGGGATCCGGCCCTGGGACCGGTGCCTTAGCCGTCCTCGACTGGTGGCATGAGCAAGGGCATCGCGGGTCGCTGTCGGTTGTGGCGGTGGACAACGCCTCAGCCGCGCTTCGCCAGGCAGAGCAGTTGTGGGGGCACTATTGTCGGGTTGCCGAGATGACCACCGCTCGACTCCGCACGCATGACGCGGACGTGGAACGAGGCGCCTGGTCAGAGCCAATCAAGCAGCAGGCTCCGTTCGATCTCATCATCCTGGCGAACTGTCTGAATGAGTTGTCAGAGTCGATCGACAAGAGGGGCGAGCTCGTTGCATCGGTCTTGTCGCTCCTCGCGCCGTATGGCACCGTGATGATTGTCGAACCAGCACTCAGGGAGACCTCGCGCGCGTTGCATCAAGTACGCGACCGACTACTCCAAGAGAAACGCTGCACGGTCTATAGTCCTTGTCTGCATGAGAACGGTTGTCCAGCCTTGCGGAACCCTGACGATTGGTGCCACGAAGAGCGAGCCTGGGAAGCGCCGGCGTCGATTCAAGAAATTGACGAGGAAGTCGGGTTCATCAAAGACGCGCTGAAGTTTTCGTATCTGCTGTTGCGCAAAGACGGCAAGACGATCGTCGAGCGGCGGCCGGATGTGTATCGCGTGGTGAGCGAGTTGCGGGAGTTGAAGGGGGAAAAGCGGGCGTGGCTGTGTAACGAACAGGGGCGGTCTGAGGTCGGCCGGCAGGATAGATTGGCCTCACCGCAGAATGCCGCTCTCGATGACTGGCACCGCGGGGCCATTGTGCAGATTGAGAAGGTTGTGCGAAAGGAGAAAGGCGGTAAGGTGTCGGCGTTGGGGCGAATCGAACAAGATTCGGCTGTGCGAATTGTGAGGTCGGTCTGAATCTCGTATGAGAGACAGGTGACGAACGGTGCGCGCGTTCGGTTGCGTCATCATGCGTTGGCGAGGGATGAGTGATATCTCTTGTACCGTTGGCCTCGCCCCTTCCCGGACTAGAAGAACGGGGCCTCGGCGTCTGGTTCGGCCTCCAATTGGCAGCCTGCGCGATGCCGCAATCCTCAGCGCGCATCCGTTCCACCTGGACCCGAAAAGGGGGTGGTCCCATTTCTCGGACTAGGACGCGCGCACGTTTGGGATCATCCCCGCCGCCCTATCTAAAGAGGAGTGGCGGGGACAGACCGCTTATAGGCCTGTCCCCGCTCAGAAATATCCAGCGCAAATTGCCTGGTGTGGCAGGGGGTGTTTATTTCGTGAGAGCGCGTTGAAGTGCTGCTTGGTTGGCTCGACGCAGTGCTGCGAGATGGGTGGCACCTGAAATGGTATCTGCGGGCTGTTTCTGAGTCTGAGCGGCTCTAGTTGTCATAAGGGTTGGAAGAGAGTTCCCGCTATCCTGACTGCCAGAACGTCTCGCAATTGCCAGGCTTCGTTCCATCAAGGGAATTGCTGTATCGACTTTGTCCCAGGCCCAGTAAAGGTCTGCGAGAGCAGAGAGTGCCTGTGCTACCCCAAGACCCATAGGGCCTTGAGCCTTTTCAGTTTCTTCTACCGTACGGCGCAGCTGGCTCTCAGCATTCACGAACTTATCCTGCGAGGCTAGAAGATTCGTGAGACGGACAAGGCTCGCGCTCAGTCCGTTAAGATGAGAAGGCATCAGACCACCATCCACTGGGTCGAATTCATCCAGATAAGGCTTGGCTTTGCTGTACTCTTCTTGTGCTGTGTGAAGCCTCGTATAGTTGTCGAGATATTCAACCGTTTTCTTGTCAGTAGTTTCGGGGGAGGTCTTCGGCAATTCCAAGACTCTAGAAAGGAAGGCTTCGGCTTCCTGGTATTGCGCACGTGAAGCATGAAGTATCGCAATATGCTTGATGTGCTCACTTGTCAGAGACTGTGCCGGGCCAAGGCTTCGTTCTTGAATCGATAACACTCGTTCGTAATAGGGGAGTGCGCGATCGAAGTGGTGTTGGATGCCATGCAAAGCCCCAAGATAGTTGAGTGGCATGATCAGGTCTGAATGATCGGCGCCAGCTGTCTTTTCAATGAGCTGTACGGCCCGTTCGAACAGTTGCTGTGCTTCATCGTAGCGACGTTGGGCGTCATAGAGTATGCCCAAGCCAAGAATGGATCGAGTAACTTTGGAAGAATACTGCTTTTCTGCCTCAGCAAGTTTTAAAGCCGACCGGAGTTCTGCCTCTGCGTGCATGAAGTCTCTCTGCTGAAAGTAGACACTTCCCTTCTCCCAATGAGATTCCCATGTCGCGCGTTCTTGGCATGACAAACATGTAGCCACAAGCAGTGTTGTCACGACGAGCCAACTAAATCTTGTCGAGGCCCAAGGTGCGTATCGCATGAAATGTACTCTAGCCCAAAGTGTGGGGGTTGAACAGAATCTGAAGAGTCTTCGCGTGCCGATGGCTCTCCTCCAGAGCAGCACTGATCGGTCGTAGGTTGCGAATTGCAGAGGCGAGGGCACCGTCAGTTGGCGAACAGCTGCGTTCCGAAGGAGGCTGGCGCTGTTCGACGCTGGCTTTGCGAAGCGGGAGCCAGCTAGTTGCGCTGGCCAGCAGGTGCGAGCCTTACTGCGGTCGAGCCGAAGCGTCTGAGCGACCAGAGCGGTGAGTGCTGCATCTTGGACTGGGTTAAAAAAGTAACAGAGATTGGTCAGAAACTAGTCGGCTTCCGGCTCCGACGACCCGTGCTGATGCGTCACCGTGTCTTCATCAAACATCTCCGCCATCTCATCCGCAATCATCTCGCGGTCATTTGGCACCGAGATCAACGGGATTTCCTTGCGGGCCTTGGGGGCTTCCGGCGAGGGTTCCGGCTGTTTGGGCTTGTCGCTCATACGACCAGTATACCTGAGGGGAGGGGGGAAAGGGGACTTATTCGAAGGCTTCCAGCGACGACTTTTCCGGGAACTGCCGTTTGCATCCGCCGCAGGTGACAAAGTAGATGGCTTCGCGGACGGACATAGTGGCTCGAAAGTCCAGGCTGACACCCCGGTGGTTACAGGCCGTACAGGATATTTCCCGCAACCGGTAGGGGATGTCCGGCTGCGTGCGAAGGTAGAACTCCATGTCGGTGTAGATGGGAAAGCTGTAGAAGCACTTTTTGCAGATGCCCCGCCATTCGCCGTCTGCCTGCATGAAGCGCTGGTCGATCCCGAAGCTGGATCCCTTGCAGATGGCGCATTGCACAGAGGCGAGTCTGGCTTCCACTTCCTGAACGGTCGGTGCCGGCATCGAACCCTTCCTTCCTGGGCGAGTATAGCTCCGGTGAAACGGCGCCGCAACTGACGGCGCCGGGTTTTCCCCTTGACCGGGCCCGCGTCATTCCTAATACTGACCGGATGCACCAAATTACCGAGCGGCTGTTTGTCGGCAACATTTATGACGCCGAGAAGCCCCCGACCATGGTCGGGGCATTGCTTCTCGTGGCGGCGGAATTCACCGTCGAGCCGCCGGCGGGCCTGGCCCTTGAGCGGATTCCGATCAAAGAGTATGGGGAAGCGGAGATTGCGTCGCTGGACCGTGCGGTGAATTGGATCGAACGCCACCTTCCCGAATCTCGGGTCATGGTCTGCTGCCGTGCCGGGATGGGGCGATCCGTGTCGGTGGTCATGGCCTATCTCTGCTGCGTCGAAGGCATGGCTTATGCCGACGTGTTGAAGCTGGTCAAGACGCAACGCCCCGGCGCGCTTCCCCTCTCGAACATCGAGTCAGCGATCGAACAGGTGCGACAGTTGCGGCTTGGCCGAAACATTGAACATTGAATTGTAAAAAACATGCCTGAACTCCCTGAAGCCGAAGTAGTAGCGAGACAGATTCGTGATCGTCTGTTGGGTGCCACGTTGACGGATCTGTGGGTCGGCCGCGCCGACATCGTGCGGGAAGGAGCGCGCTCGCGGGCCTGGTATCCCGATACGAGTCTGGAATCCGTTGCTCGTTATGGAAAGAGCCTGGCGATGGGGTTTGTGAAGGGGCAAGAGATTCGGTATGTCGTGGCTGAACTGGGGATGACCGGCCTGCTCCTTTTCCCATGCGCACAGATCAAGCATCCCCAGCATGTGCACGTGCGGATGGCCTTTGCCGGGGGCCGCGAAACGGAGGTGCGCTATTGGAATCCACGCCGGTTCGGCCGCCTTTCGCTCCTCGATCCGGCCGGCCTGGATCGCTACCGCGCCAGACGGTTTGGCTGCGATCCGCTGTCGGTCGATTGGGAAGAGTTTCTCCGGACCATCCAAGGCCGTCGCGGCCGGCTCAAGCCTTTGTTGATGCACCAGCAAGTCGTCGCAGGTATCGGGAACATCTATGCCAACGAAATTCTGTTCCGCGTCGGACTGCATCCGAATGTGACGGCCAGTCGATTATCCCTTGCGAAGGTCGAACGCCTGTACGAGGTCACGCGCGAGGTGCTGCAAGAGGCTATCGCCTGTGGAGGGTCCAGCGTGAAAGACTTCTTTGCCCCGGATGGGACCGAAGGGCAATACAAGCGTCGGCATCTGGTCTATGGGAAGGAAGGCCAGCCCTGCCCCAACCGCTGCGGCCAGGTAATCCTGCGTCTCCAAAGCGAGCGCAGCTCATTTTTCTGCCCGAATTGCCAAGCTCGGAAGCGTGTCCGCTGAGAGACCGGATCGACGCAGCCGAACGTTGCGGAATAAGCCTTAGGAATAACAGGGACTTAGGCCGATACAACCGGGAGGAGGCCCTGCGCTAGGCCTTTTGAGCCCTCTCACTTTAGTACCTCTGGTGTATTGAGTCATCCCCGCGATTTCGCTAGAATCCCACTCCCTTTGCAGCGGTCTTCACACCCTTAAGGAGCGACGTCATGGCCAAGGTGCTCGAAGGTCCCGGGATGGGACTGATGAAGAAGTGGGGCATTCACGTTCCCAATTATGTCGTGGTAACTTCCGCAGACGAACTCGCCAAACTCGGACAAGCCAACGAGTGGTTGAAGCAGACTAAATTGGTCGCCAAAGCGCATGAAGCGCTTGGTTCGCGTTTCAAGCTCGGACTCGTCAAGGTCGGGCTCGATCTGAATGCAGCGGTGGCGGCGACAAAGGAAATGATCGGCCGTCAGATCGGCAGCATCACGGTGACGCAGGTCATCGTCTCCGAAATGATCGCCCACAAAGAAGAATATTATTGTGCAGTGAAATCCACCCGTGAAGGCAGCGAGATCCTCGTCGCGAATTGCGGCGGGATCGAAGTCGAATCGAACTGGGATCGCGTGAAGCGGCTCTGCCTCGAAGTCGGCCAATCTCCCAGCCCTGAAGCCCTTGAGAAACTCTCCAAAGATGCAGGATTCACCGGCCCGCTGACCAAGAAGATGGCGGATTTCGCCGGCAAGATGTTCACCTGCTTTGACAGCGAAGATGCCCAGTATCTCGAAGTGAATCCGGTCGTGACCCGCGAGAGCGACGGTGAGTTGGTCGCGCTCGACGCGGTGACGCTGCTCGATGGTGACGCCAAGTTCCGCCATCCGGATTGGAACTTCGCCTTCGCGGCGGAATTCGGCCGTGCCTATTCCAAAGATGAAATGGAAGTGATGGCCGTCGACAGCAAGATCAAGGGATCGGTCAAATTCATCGAAATCCCCGGCGGCGATACGGCGATGCTCCCGGCCGGTGGCGGCGCGAGCGTCTACTATTCCGATGCGGTGGTGGCACGCGGCGGCAAGTTAGCGAACTACGCCGAGTATTCCGGCGATCCACCCGACTGGGCCGTCGAAGTGCTGACGGAAAAGGTCTGCTCGTTGCCCGGCATCAAGAACATCATCGTCGGCGGCGCAATCGCGAATTTCACCGACGTGAAGAAAACCTTCGGCGGCATCATCAACGGCTTCCGCAAGGCCAAGAACGACGGCAAACTGAAGCACGTCAAGATTTGGGTGCGCCGCGGCGGGCCGCGCGAGAAGGAAGGCCTCGACGCGATGCGCGCGCTCAAGGACGAAGGATTCGATATCAATGTCTTCGACCGCAATACCCCACTGACGGACATCGTCGACAAGGCGTTGCAGAAGTAAGTATTCACTGAGTCCTGGCGTAGAGCGGGCAGCCTGCTTCTCGCTGTGACTCATGGCTGATTATTCAGTATTGAGGAGAGAGGGAGATCGCGATGAGTATTCTGGCTAACAAAGACACCCGGGTGGTGATTCAGGGCGGACAGGCCGGTGTCAATGCCGCGCGCCGCATGGCGGAGTTCTGCTACCTGATCAAGCGCCCGCTGAACGTCGAAGCGTTCGTCTATCCGCCGGACGCCGGCAAGACCAACGAAGTTCCCTACGGCAGCGGGCTCATTGCCATTCCGGTCTACAAGAGCATCGCGGAAGCCACGAAGAACCATCCGACCATCAACACCAGCCTCGTCTACATCGGCGCGGACCGTGCGATGAAGGGCGGGATGGAAGCACTCGACGATCCGCACATCAAGGTCGTCTCGATGATCACCGAAGGCGTGCCTGAGAAAGACGCGAAGCTGCTCGGCGCCCATGCGCGCAAGCTTGGCAAGGTGTTCAACGGCCCATCTTCGATCGGCATCATCTCCGCCGGCGCGTGCCGCTTGGGCGTGATCGGCGGGGCGTTCGACAACCTCGTGCTCTCGAAGCTCTACCGCGAAGGGTCGTTCGGGGTCATCACGAAGTCAGGCGGTCTCTCGAACGAGATTATCTGGATCTGCTCGCAGTTTGCCGACGGCATCACGACGGCCATCGGCATCGGTGGCGACGCCTATCCCGGTACCGACTACGTGAGTTATCTCGAAATGTTCGAGAACGATCCGCAAACGAAGGCGGTCATCATCGTCGGCGAAATGGGCGGCGATCTCGAAGAGCGGGCGGCCGAGTGGTACGGGGCCAAGAAGCGTCGTGTGAAACTGATCGGCGTTGTCTCGGGATTCTGCCAGGAGAGTTTGCCGAAGGGCATGAAGTTCGGCCATGCGGGTGCCAAGGAAGGCATGAAGGGCGAGGGCTCGGCCCGGTCGAAGTCGGATGCGCTGAAGAAAGCCGGCGCACTCGTCCCGGCGACGTTTGGCGCGCTCGGTCCGGCGATCAAGGAAACGTATCAAGAATTGCTCAAGTCCGGTCAGGTGAAGGAGCCGGTCGAGCCGGCTGTGCTGCCGCGTCTGCCGAAGTCGGTCGAAGAAGCGATGAAGGCGGACGAAGTCATGGTGGCTCCGCTGATCCGCACGACGATCAGTGACGACCGCGGCGACGAACCCTGCTACGACGGGTATCCCGCCTCCGAACTCATCAACAAGGGTTACGAAATTCCTCACGTCATCGGATTGCTGTGGGACAAGCGGCTGATTTCGAAACAGGAAGCAGAAATCATCAAGCGCATTATGATGCTCTCTGCCGATCACGGCCCCTGCGTGAGCGGCGCCTACGCGACGATCCTCGCAGCTTGCGCCGGGATCGGTCTCTCGCAGTCGGTCGCGGCCGGCTTGATCATGATTGGCCCTCGTTTCGGCGGTGCCGTGACGGACGCCGGCCGCTGGTTCAAGTATGCAGTCGACAACAAGATGAACGTGGAAGAGTTCCTGGCCTACATGAAAAAGAACGTCGGGCCGGTGCCCGGCATCGGCCACCGTGTGAAGAGCCTGCGTAATCCGGACAAGCGCGTGAAGGAGCTTGTCGGCTACGTGAAGAGCTTGAACATCAAGACGCCCTGCCTCGACTTTGCGTTGCAAGTCGAGCAGGTGACAGCGGCCAAGAAAGACAACCTGATTCTGAACGTGGACGGCACGATGGCGGCCGTGCTCGTCGATCTGGGTTTCCCGGTCGACAGTTTGAACGGCTTCTTCATCCTGTCGCGCACGATCGGATTGATCGGCCATTGGGTCGATCAGAAGCGCCAGGACAGCCGCTTGATCCGGCTGTTCGATTACCTGGTGAACTACGCGGCGCCCAAACGGCGGGAAGTTCCGCCGTTGAAATAGGTTCGCGAAGTGCCACTGTTGAAATGGTTGCGGGAGGTTCCGCTGCTCGTAAGGGCTTCGGAAAGTGCCGCATTGACGCGGGGCCGGTGACGAGTGGTGTGGGGGCGAGGGGGCGTTGACTCCTCGGCCTGTTGCTCGAAGCCGAGTCTGACTGCAAGGAGAGAGGGATGTCACTCGATCTAGCTAAAGCACTGTACGCGAAGATGCCGGACGTTCTCGCCAAGGCCAGGAAGAAGTTCGGTCGAGGCTTGACGCTGGCGGAGAAGATTCTCGTCGCGCACGCCGACAACTTCGACACGCAAAATTGGGAGCGCGGCAAAGCCATGCTGGCGCTGCGTCCCGATCGCGTCGCCATGCAGGATGCGACGGCCCAGATGGCTGTGCTGCAGTTCATGCAGGCGAACAAAAAGAAGGCGGCGGTGCCGAGCACGATCCATTGCGACCACCTGATCCGCGCTGAAATGGGCTCGCAAAAGGACCTGCTCCGCGCGTTGGACGAGAACAAGGAAGTCTATAACTTCCTCGCCTCTGCGGCGAAAAAGTACGGGATCGGATTCTGGAAGCCGGGCGCCGGGATCATCCATCAAGTCGTCCTGGAGAACTATGCGTTCCCCGGTTGCTTGATCATCGGAACCGACTCGCATACGCCGAACGGCGGCGGGTTGGGCGGTTTAGCGATCGGCGTTGGCGGCGCGGATGCCGGCGAAGTGATGGCCGGCCTACCCTGGGAAGTGCTCCATCCGAAACTCATCGGCGTGAAACTCACCGGCAAATTGAGCGGCTGGGCCTCGGCGAAAGACGTGATTCTGTATCTCTGCGGCCTGCTGACTGTGAAGGGCGGGACGAACAAGATCGTTGAGTACTTCGGTCCGGGTGCCGAGACGATCAGCGCGACCGGCAAGGGCACCATTTGTAATATGGGTGCGGAACTGGGCGCGACGACCTCCGTGTTCCCCTTCGATCAGAAGATGGTCGCCTACATGAACATCACGGATCGGGCGGATCTGGCGAAGTTCACGACCGCAAATAAGGAATTGCTCGTGGCCGATCCGGAAGTGTATCAGTCACCGGAGAAGTATTACGATCAGATCGTCGAAGTCGATCTCTCGAAGCTGGAGCCGCATGTGGTCGGGCCGCATACGCCGGACCTCGCGCGGCCGATTTCGAAGTTGAGGATGGAGGCAAAAGAGAAGGGTTATCCGGTCGAACTCAAGGCGGCATTGATCGGCAGCTGCACCAATTCGTCGTACGAGGACATCAGCCGTTCGGCCCACGTGGCGCAGCAAGCGCTCAAGGCCGGTTTGAAGGCGAAGGCCTCGTTCCTCATTTCGCCGGGCTCCGAGCGCATTTACCATACGATGAAGCGCGACGGCTTCTTGGAGACGTTCGAGAAGCTGGGCGGCACGGTGTTGTCGAATTCCTGCGGCCCTTGCATCGGGCAGTGGAAGCGGGCCGACGGTGTAAAGGGCAAGGCGGATTCGATCGTCAGCTCCTTCAACCGCAATTTCCCCGGCCGCAACGACGGGATCAACGAAACGCTCTCGTTCCTTGCGAGCCCGGAAGTCGTGACGGCCTATGCCATCACCGGCGACCTGGGTTTTGATCCGGTGAATCAGACGGTGAAGGGCGCAGACGGCAAGGAATTCAAGCTTCAGGCTCCGGTGGGCGAAGAATTACCGGCCAAGGGCTTTGCGAAGGGCGAGGAAGGCTTTGTGGCACCGGCAGAAGACGGCTCGAGCTTGAGCGTCGATATTCCGCCGACCAGCGAGCGGTTGCAGTTGTTGCAGCCGTTCCCGAAGTGGGACGGCAAGGATTTCGACAAGCTCCCGCTCTTGATCAAGACCAAGGGCAAGACCACGACCGACCATATCTCACCGGCCGGTCCCTGGCTCAAGTTCCGCGGCCACCTGGACAAGATCAGCGACAATATGTTCCTGGGCGCGAACAACGCGTTTGGGTCTGAGCCGGGCAAGGGGACGAACGTGCTGACCGGCGAAGCGAATCTCACGATCGCGCAGATCGCCCGCGCCTACAAGTCGAAGGGCATCGGCTCCATCGTCGTCGGCGACGAGAACTACGGTGAAGGCAGCAGCCGTGAGCATGCAGCCATGTCGCCGCGGTTCCTGAATGTCCGCGCGGTGATCACCAAGAGTTTCGCGCGCATCCATGAGACCAATCTCAAGAAGCAGGGGATTCTGCCGCTCACGTTCGCCGATCCGAAGGACTACGACAAGATCGAGATGAACGATCGGTTGAGCGTCGTGGACTTGAATCATCTTGTACCGGGCAAGCCGGTGACGGTGGTGGTCCATAAGGCGAACGGCGACGTAAAGATCCAAGCGAACCACAGCATGACCGCGCAGCAGATCGCATGGTTTAAGGCCGGGTCTGCGCTGAACGCGTTGAATTAAAAACTAGAAACGATCAAGAGGGGATATCACCATGGCAAAAGCAGACAAAATCATCTACACGAAGACCGACGAAGCCCCGATGTTGGCGACCTATTCGTTCCTCCCGATCATCAATGCCTTCTCAAAAGCGGCCGGCGTAACCGTGGAATTGCGCGACATTTCGCTCGCGGGCCGCGTGATCGCCGTGTTCCCGGAATATCTGACCCCGGCGCAGAAGCAGCCCGATGCCTTGGCGGAATTGGGCGAGATGGCCAAGACGCCGGAAGCTAACATCATCAAATTGCCGAACATCAGCGCCTCGATTCCACAGTTGGTGGGGACGATCAAGGAACTCCAGAGTCAGGGCTACAAGTTGCCGGACTATCCGGAAAATCCGAAGGACGACAAGGAAAAGGACATCAAGGCCCGCTACGACAAAGTCAAAGGCAGCGCGGTCAATCCGGTGTTGCGCGAAGGCAATTCGGACCGGCGTGCGCCGTTGTCGGTGAAGGCCTATGCCCGCAAGCACCCGCACAAGATGGGCGCCTGGTCGTCCGACTCCAAGACGCACGTGGTGCATATGAACGGCGGCGATTTCCGCTCGAACGAGAAGTCCATGACGATTCCGGCCGCCACGACTGCGAAGATCGAGTTCGTGGGCGCGGATGGCAAGACCACCGTGTTGAAGGAGAAGGTGGCGCTGCAAGCCGGCGAAGTGCTCGATGCCACGTTCATGAGCGTGAAGGCGTTGCGGAAGTTCTTGGAAGAGCAGATCGAAGATGCCAAGGCCAAGGGTGTCTTGTGGTCGCTCCACATGAAGGCCACGATGATGAAGGTCTCGGACCCGAAGATCTTCGGCCATGCCGTGACCGTATTCTATAAGGACGTGTGGGCGAAGCACGGTGAGACACTCAAGAAGCTCGGCGTCGATCCGGACAACGGGATCGGCGATCTCTATGCCAAGATCAAGTCATTGCCGGACGATCAGCGGAAGGCGATCGAAGCGGACGTGCAAGCGGTCTATCAGAAGCGCCCGCCGATGGCGATGGTGAATAGCGACAAAGGCATCACCAACCTCCACGTGCCGAGCGACATCATCATCGACGCGTCGATGCCGCCGGTCATCCGGGACAGCGGCAAGATGTGGAATCCGCAGGGCCAGTTGCAGGACGTGAAGTGCGTGATTCCGGACGCCAGCTATGCGCCGGTCTATCACGAAGTCGTCGAGTTCTGTAAGAAGAACGGCGCCTTCGATCCGAAGACGATGGGCACGATTCCGAACGTCGGTCTGATGGCGCAGGCGGCGGAAGAGTACGGCTCGCACGACAAGACTTTCAAGGCGCCGGGCAACGGGACGATCCGCATCGTTGATGCCTCAGGCAAGACGTTGCACGAGCACAAGGTGGAAGAGGGCGACATCTGGCGTGCCTGCCAGGTGAAGGATGCGCCTATTCAAGACTGGGTCAAGCTGGCGGTCACGCGTGCCAGGGCCACCGGGGCTCCGGCCGTGTTCTGGTTGAACAAGGATCGCGCCCATGATGCGGAGCTGATCAAGAAAGTAAATGCCTATCTGCCGAAGCACGACACGAACGGTCTTGAAATCAAGATCATGTCCCCGGCCGATGCCTGCCGCTACTCGATCGAGCGGATGAAGGAAGGCAAGGATACCATTTCCTGCACCGGTAACGTGCTCCGCGACTATCTGACCGACCTGTTCCCGATTCTCGAAATCGGCACCAGCGCCAAGATGCTCTCGATCGTCCCGCTGCTGAACGGCGGCGGACTGTTCGAGACCGGCGCAGGTGGATCGGCCCCGAAGCACGTGCAGCAATTCCAAGAAGAAGGCTATCTGCGCTGGGATTCGCTTGGCGAGTTCTTGGCATTAGCTGCCTCGCTCGAACACCTCGCCAAGGTCGGAAACAATGCCGTGGCGAAGATTCTGGCGGACACGTTGGATCAGGCCAACGCGAAGTTCCTCGAGAGCAACAAGTCCCCAGCCCGCAAGGTCGGCGAGATCGACAACCGCGGCAGCCATTTCTATCTGGCGCTCTACTGGGCTCAGGCCTTGGCTGCACAAACGGCGGACAAAAAGATCGCGGAGAGGTTCACCAAGATCGCGAAGGATCTGAGCGACAACGAGAAGAAGATCGATCAGGAGTTGCTGGCTGCACAGGGTAAGCCGCAGGATGTCGGCGGGTACTATCATCCGGACGATGCCAAAGCTGCCAAGGCCATGCGGCCGAGCGCGACCTTGAATAAGATCATCGACGCAATCGCGTAACGAGCGGTACGGTTAAAGCGTCAGGCGTAGGAGGCGCTCGCCTCTTACGCCTCACGTGTTAGAAGGAAGCGATGGCTCAAGAAGACGCCAATGTGATCGATCAGCCTGAGGTGATGAAGCCTCGGATGGTGACGATCGAGATCGCCGGCAAGAAAGTCGAAGTGCCGGAAGGGATCACGGTCGTCCGGGCGATGTGGTATGCGGGCATCGACGTCGTTCGTGGCGTTGGCTGTCTCGGCGGCTTCTGCGGCGCTTGCGCGACCTACTACCGCACGAAGGACGATCCCAAGGTCCGGACGTGCCTCGCCTGTCAGATGGCGGTACAGGATGGCATGTCATTCACGATGATGCCGCCGTTCCCGGCCCGCAAGGCGACCTACGACATCCAGAAGCTCCAAGACCCCAAGCAGGATCTCTTCAATCTGTATCCCGAAGCCCCGCTCTGCCGGAATTGCAACGCGTGCACCGAGGCCTGCCCGCAGAAGATCGATGTGCGCGAGGGCGTGTGGAAAGCGGTGTTCGGCGACTTCAAGAGCGTCTCCGAAATGTTCATGGACTGCGTCATGTGCGGGATGTGCACGCCCGTGTGCATCGCCGACATTGCGCCAAATTTGGTCGCGCTCTATGTGAGCCGCGCGCAGGGAGCCCATTTCACCGAGAAGCCCGTAGGGCTCGACACGAGAATTAAAGAAATCCAGGACGGCCGGTATACCGATGAATGGAACAAGGTTCTGAAGATGAACGAGAAGGAATTGGCCGACCACTGTGCGACGGTGAAGTAACGCGGGACCGAGGCTTTCCAGATGGACATCCACGCGCTCCAACAAATCGTACATAAAACTCGGGACGCTCGCCGCAAGCAGACGATCCCCAAGTTTTCCCCCGCAGATCGCGATCAGCTGATTCATAAATATCATCCAGATTTCCGCGCCAGCGCCTATCGGCCGATCCGCTTCGGGCCAAACGAAGGCGAGAAGACCGTCGTCGAGTTGGCGACGCTGCTCGAAGGGGATAGCCCGATCCAGGACGATCTTGACCTCACACCGAACTACACGACCGATGTATTGGTGATTGGCGGTGGTGGGGCTGGTTGTGCAGCGGCGCTGCATGCGCACGGAGCCGGAGCCAAGACGATTCTCGCCACGAAATTACGTCTCGGCGATTCCAACAGTGTGATGGCGCAGGGCGGGATGCAGATCTCCGTCGCGCCGGAAGATTCACCGGTCACGCACTTCATCGACACCCTCAAGGGTGGTCACATGCAGAACGACCATGCCCTGCTCAAGGTGATGGTCGAGGAAGGGCCGGCGATTGCCAAATGGCTTCTCGAACTTGGCGTCCTGTTCGATCGTCAGGCGGATGGCAATCTGCACGTGAAGAAGGGCGGCGGTAGCTCGAAACCACGGCTCCTGACCTGTTCCGACTATACCGGTCTCGAAATCATGCGGGTTCTGAAGGACGAGGTCATCAATCAGAAGATTCAGCTGCTCGAGTTTGCCGCGGCCATCGAATTGCTCAGCGACGACGAAGGCCGCTGTACCGGGGCGATTTTCAAGGATCTGGATAATCATCGGCATGTGGTGGTTGCGGCCAAGTCCGTGATTCTCGCGACCGGCGGCATCGGCAGATTGCACATTCAGGGATTCCCGACCAGCAATCACTATGGGGCGACCGGAGACGGGCTGTGCCTCTCCTATCGCATGGGTGCCAAGCTGGCGCACGTCGATACCTTCCAATATCACCCCTCAGGGGCGGTCTATCCGGAACAGTTGATCGGGGCGCTGGTGACAGAAGGCATCCGTTCAGAGGGTGGACACTTGGTCAATGCCAAGGGTGAGCGGTTCGTGAATGAGCTCGACACCCGCGACGTCGTGTCGTCCTCAATTATCAAAGAGTGCGAAGAGGGCCGTGGGATTCGTACGATGTCGGGTCGTGTGGGGGTCTGGTTGGATACGCCGCTCCTGGATGCCGAACATGGACCCGGCACGGTCGAGAAACATTTCCCGGCCATGATGCTCCAGTTCGAACGGTTCGGCATCGACATCAGCAAGGATCCGGTCTTGATCTATCCGACGCTGCACTACCAGAACGGCGGCGTGAAGATCGATACGAATTCCGAGACGAACGTCAGGAATCTCTTCGTCGCGGGCGAGGCATCCGGTGGACTGCATGGCCGCAACCGGCTGATGGGCAACTCGCTGCTGGATCTGATGGTGTACGGGAAGCGGTCTGGACTGACCGCCGCCAGCCGGGTGGCGGCGATGAAGCAAGGGAAGCTCACGTTGAAGCATCTGCAACGGTTCCGTGCCGATGCGAAGAAGCACGGAAATGTCAGCGGCGTCGTCTCTCCGATGATTCTTCCAGCCTACACCAGAAAAGTCAGCTAAAAGGGGTTATGCATGAACGTCCATGAGTTCCAAGCCAAGTCACTGTTTGCCCAGTTCGGTGTGCCGGTGCCCCGGGGGAAGGAAATTACTTCTCCGGAGGCTGCCACAGCCTGGGCGAACGAACTGAACACGCCGGTGTTCGTCGTCAAGGCCCAGATCCATGCGGGTGGCCGTGGCAAGGCCGGCGGCGTCAAGATTACGAAGGATAAGGCGGCGGTCGCCGGTCTCGCCAAGGAATTAATCGGCAAGACGCTGGTGACACATCAGACCGGTCCGAAGGGTCGCAAAGTCCATCGCCTCCTGATGGAAGAAGGTGCGAACATCGCCAAGGAACTCTATCTCTCGATTCTCGTGGACCGCGACACTGGCTGGCCGACCTTCATCGCCAGTACCGAAGGTGGGATGGAGATCGAGGAAGTCGCGGCGCACACGCCGGAGAAGATCATCAAGGAACCGATCGATCCGGCCGTCGGTTTCCAAGGGTACAACGGACGGAACGTCGCCTTTGCGCTCGGGTTGCAGCATCTCGAGCCGGCGGTCATGAACCCCTTCACGAAGATGCTCGGCAATCTCTATCGCCTCTTCATGGAAAAGAACTGCGCTCTGGTCGAGATCAATCCGTTGATCATTACCAAGGAAAAGACGGTCGTGGCCTTGGACGGCAAGGTTTCGTTCGATGACAACGGCCTTTTTAAGCACGAAGACGTGCAGAAGATGCGCGACCTGAATGAAGAAGAGCCGTTGGAGATCGAAGCGAGCGCGAACAATTTGAACTACGTGAAACTGGACGGGAACATCGGCTGCATGGTGAACGGCGCGGGCCTCGCCATGGCGACGATGGACGTGATCAAACTCGCCGGCAGCGAGCCGGCGAACTTTCTGGACGTCGGCGGCGGCGCGACGAAAGAGACGGTCGCGGCCGGGTTCCGCATTCTCCTGAAGGATCCGAACGTCAAAGGGATCTTCATCAACATCTTCGGCGGGATTGTTCGCTGTGAGCGGATTGCCCACGGAGTGATCGAAGCGGCGAAGGAAGTGAAGATCACAGTACCGCTGGTCGTGCGTCTGCAGGGGACGAACGCGGAAGAGGGCCGCAAGCTGCTGGCCGAGTCCGGCCTCAAACTGGAAGTGGCGAACGACCTCTGGGAAGCAGCTCAGAAGATTGTGAAGCTGACGGGGAAAGCGGCGTAAGAGGCGGGTCCTGTCGCCGAGCAGCCCAATCGTGCTCGCACCCCCGCCCGGTGTGGGGCCCCCGCTACGCGCGTTTAGGCCTCCGCTCGGCGCCACCCGCAGAATGAATTCTTTTTCTGCCTGAAGCGGGAAAAGGGGAGGAGCAAAGAGACCTCCTAATGGGCGAATTCATAGTAAAGCTGTTGGCGCAGGTGTTCGAGAGTGTTGCAAGTAGTCTCTGGCTACCAGGCACTCCAGAAGCAGGAAAGCAGAATCTGGCAATTATCGGTGGAGCGATCTTGCTGATCTTTGGATTATTGGTCGCCATCTATATCGCAAGCTAGCGTGAATTGAGCAAAAGAAGGAGCGCGTCGTGAGCATTCTCGTTAACAAGAACACGCGGGTGGTGGTGCAGGGGATCACGGGCAAGGAAGGCTCGTTCCACGCGACCCAATGCAAGGCTTACGGAACGAAAGTTGTGGCTGGTGTCACGCCGGGGAAGGCCGGGCAGGATGTCGAAGGCATTCCCGTATTTAATACCGTGCGCGAGGCCGTCAAGAAAGAGCAGGCCGACACCTCGTTGATTTTCGTGCCACCGCCTTTCTGTGCGGACGCCATTCTGGAAGCAGCCGATGCCGGCATCAAGCTCGTGATTTGTATTACCGAAGGCATTCCCGTCAACGACATGGTGAAGGTGAAACGGGCTCTGAGGGGAAAGGATGTCCGCTTGATCGGTCCGAACTGCCCCGGCGTCATTACGGTGGATGAGGCCAAGATCGGCATCATGCCGGGCTTCATTCACAAGAGGGGTGTCGTCGGGGTCGTCTCCCGCAGCGGCACCTTGACCTATGAAGCGGTGCATCAGTTGTCGACGCTCGGATTGGGCGAAACCACCTGCGTCGGCATCGGCGGCGATCCGGTCAACGGCACAGGGTTCGTCGATGTCCTGCCGCTCTTTGAAAAGGATCCCGAGACGCAAGCCATTGTGATGATCGGCGAAATCGGCGGCGATGCGGAAGAAAAGGCAGCTGAGTTCATCAAGAAGCACGTCAAGAAGCCGGTCGTCAGCTTTATTGCCGGGATCACGGCGCCTCCGGGCCGCCGCATGGGCCACGCCGGCGCGATCATCTCCGGCGGCAAGGGCACGGCAGCTGAGAAGATGAAGACCCTTGAAGCAGCCGGAGTGAAAGTCGTCAAAAATCCCGCCGAGATCGGCAATGCGGTGAAGCAGGCATTAGGCCGTTAGGAACAGCGAGAATCGGTGGTTCACGGGGACCTCGAGGTCGACTCGGCGTCCCCGTGATGCAAGGAGAACCGCTCGGATTGGCCGGCTGAGCCATCTTCTTCCTTCCTCTTTCCCCTCCGTCATGGTAAGGTACCGGATATCAGTAGACTTCTGTAGGGCTGGTGTCATTCCGCCGGCTATTCCCCGACCGTCTTCATAGCGGGTCTTGATCAAGACCGAACCGAAGGAGAGCGTTTGCGCGTCTTTCTGATCCACGTCCGCGATCCTCAGTTCTACGCCCTTCCGGCAAAAACTCGCGCCAAAAACGGCAACATTCGCGTCATGGGTTTCCCGCCCATCGGCATCATGTCGCTTTCTTCCGTTCTGAAACAGGCTGGCCACGAGTGCGTGATGTTCGACCAGGCGAACCCCGATACGCCGAACGACGTGATCGTGGAGATGATCAAGAAGCAAAAGCCGGATCTCGTCGGTCTCAGTTTTCTCAGCACCACCAGCTATCCATATGCGAAAATCCTGGCCCGGCAGATTCGGGCCGCCGATGCCACGGTGAAGTTGGCGTTCGGCGGCGTCTTCGCGAGCTTGAATGCCGGGTTGGTGAAACTCCAATGTCCCGAGGTGGATTTCGTCTGCCGCGGGGACGGCGAACAGCTCCTGCTCGATCTGCTGGCGCACCTGCAGGATCCCGAGGGTGTGGCCGGGCTGAGCTGGATGAAGGACGGGCGCGTCATCAACAATCCGGGCCGCCCGATGGAACGGCATCTGGATCAATGGCCCTTCCCGGACCGTGAAAGCCTGAAGCTCGACTTTGTCGAGTCCATGCCGCTCGACGTCCCGGCCGTGCTCTCGATGGAGCGGTTCACCACCATGCAGACCTCGCGCGGCTGCCCCTGGCCCTGTGTGTTTTGCGACATTCCGGTATTCAACGAGGGGAAATGGCGGGCGCGCAGCGCAGCCCACGTTGTGGCCGAATTGAAGTACCTGGAAGAGCACGGGTACGGGTCCGTCTATTTCGTCGACGACCATTTTCTCCTGCAACCGAAGCGGATCGAAGCGATTTGCAACGGCGTCATCGACGCCGGGCTTGCAATCCAGTGGGGTATCGAGGGCCGCGTCGATTCCGTGGCGCAGCATTTGTTCCCGATCATGGCCAAGGCTCATTGCCGCACGGTCATGTTCGGGATCGAGAGCGGCAGTCAAAAGATCCTCGATCGACTCAAGAAGGAGCAGACGTTGGCGGAAGTCACGACAGCGGTGACCAATGCCAAGAAAGCCGGGATCGAAATCGTCCACGGTTTCTTCACGGTCGGCAACCCCGACGAAACCATCGAGGACATGCGGGCGACGTTCGATTTCGCATCGAAGCTCCCGCTGGACACTTTCGGATTCAACCGCCTCTGCGTATACCGCGGGACGCCGCTCTGGCAGGAGTATGTGAAGCGCGGCCTCGTCAGCGACGTGACGGATTGGTACAAGTACTTCAAATGTTCGGAGATCGATCCGACCTGCCTGCCGGGCGAGGTCATCAATCGAGTGCGCCAGGAGGGCTTGAAAAAACTGTTCGTCTATAAACTCCTCCATTATCCTCTGCAAACGTATCGCCTCCTGCGGCGTTTTTCCCGCTACATGCCCCTCCGCGACATCGCCTATCTCATCATCAAGCCGTTCCTCGGTCAGAAGAAGGGTGCGACCAAGGCCGAAGTCCTCTCCCGCGCCGTGGAGCATGCGGAGATGAAGGATGCCGCGGCCCAACTGACGCAGCTGAGCGACGAGATGCTCCACAACGTGTTGGAAGAGTCGCGGGCCGAACGGCTGCGGATCCAGCAGGAAGCCGAAGGCACCCGCGAGTTACCGATGGTGAACGCCCGCTAGATGGTCAGACGCGCTGGTGTCGGTATCATGGCACTAGTCTCTGTGTTCGCCTGCTATCCCTCTTTCCTGTGGGCGGACGATGAGATCCCTCCGCCTCGAATCGATTCTTATGTCGCCATTTTCGGAGGGCTCGCGCTGCCGACTCAGACGGACGCCCGCGTTCAGGGCCAGAACAGCAACTTCACCGTTTTCGACCAATCATTCGGTCGGTCCCGATCACTCGGGGGGAAAGTGGGTGCCTGGTTTACCGGAACAAGGGCTAGGACGGGAATGGACGTCGGACTTGAACTGGACATCACCAACTTTCAGCCGGATCTCAAGACAGGTCCGTTCAAGGCGAGCGGAGTCTCACGGGGGATCTCGATCAGTTCAATCACCTGGACGAACAAGATCGACGTGGATGCAACCATTCTCGCCATGAACCTGCTCGTCCGGGTCCCGCTCTATGTCAGTGAGGACTACCCTCACGGTCGACTCGCTCCCTATGGGGGAGGCGGGGTGGGATTCCAGAATACCAGCTACGGATCGCAGTCGGACGCGTCCAATGCGCTCAGCCTGCAGGCCCTGGCCGGAGCCAACTTCTTCATCACTCGGTGGTTCTCATTCTTCTCGGAGTACAAATATACCCATGCCAAGCAAACGCTTGTCTTCGGTTCGACCGCGGCTGGGACGTACTCCGAAGAAAAGTATACGTTTGCTGTGAATCATCTGCTGTTCGGTCTCGCCCTTCATTTCTGATCTGCACGGCATTCCCCTTCGCCATTGAACGACTGGCGCGCGGTCATGGGTGTGAACACTAGACGGAAATCCCCCAGAACTGCTTCGCCCAGACGCCGATTCCGTAGCTCACGCTGACAGCCACGGTAATGATGGCCAGATTGAGCAGGATGCGGCGTTTGACGTCCATGCCGGAGAGGAAGGAGAGGACGGTCGAAACCAGAATAACCATGAGGCCGGCTGTCACGACGGAGACCATGGCGTCTTTTGCGCCGAAGAGGACGGGAAGGACCGGGACCAGCGCTCCGGTGATGTAAGCGGAGCCCACGACTAGCGCCGAACCCAGCGGCGATTCCTCCATCGGGGTGACCTCGGACTCTTCTCCGAGGAACACTTTCTTCGCAATCTCCGTCGACTTCACTTCTTTCTCAGAGTTCAAGGCTAGGAAGGCGCCGGCCGCCATCGAGAGGGCGCCGGCGACGGCGGTCGTCAAGGCGGCGATCAGCACCATCGTGGCGCTGCCAAAGGCGCCGAAAAAACCGCTCACCGCACCGAGAATTTCCACGAGCCCGTCGTTGAGTCCCAAGAAGATGTTCCGGATCTTCTCGGCGTTGATTTTTCGTTCCGTGAGGGCGGTCACGAGGACGTCTTCATGTTTGAACTCGTCCATGAGGATGCCGCGCAAGGCCTCGCCCAAGGGTTGCCCTTGATATTCGCGCCAAATGGCTAAGTACTTGCGGACTCCATGGACTTCGATCGCTTCGAGCACCAGGTGGACGGCGGTGGATCCGAAGACCTTGCATACCAGCATCATCACGGACAACTTGAGGCGCCGTCCGAGATCCAAGGAATCGAGCCGGAGGTCAAAGAATTTCTGCCAGAAGGCCAAATGAGCCGTTTCGACCGTAATGAGTTCGTCGAGCGTGTGGTGCACGTCCGGCTCGGTAACCTGTCTCAGCGCCTTGTAGAGCGAGAGGTCAAAGAGCTCGTCCAGCACGAGCGTTCTGGCGAGGCGAGGGTCATGGGCCTGTGGCGTGGTCATGAAGAGTGCCGTGAGGCACGCAGATTATAGCGGAGTTCAGAGGGGAGGTCGATCCATGGGGATGGAGAGGAGTCCGTCACACCGCCTTGATTGAAGAACACGGCGGCTCGTATTCAATTGATTTTCTTGACGGAATCTCTGCTCCACGATAAAACCATCAGAGTCCTCTTTACGAAAGGGTTCCTCCAAGCATGAGCCGTTCACCCCGCAAGTCTCGCACACTGGTCCGTATCCCTATCGAGTTCGAAGGCCTGGCAGACGATGCCCATATCAAGGGGAAAGGCAACACACTCGATCTGAATCTCAACGGCTGCCGAGTGGAAAGCCATGCGGCAGTTCCTCGCGGTAGCTACGTCAGGTTGCGGCTCAAGATTCCCGGCTCCGCCAGTCCGGTCAAGGTCGATATGGCACGGGTCCGCTGGGTCCAGGGCGGGACTTTTGGCGTCGAATTCATCCAACGGTCTGCCGAAGACGTGCCGGTGATCAGCCAGGTCATGGCTGAGACCTGCGAACACCATGGGTCCGTCGTGCAGTCGATCCAACAGCGGCTGGGCGGGAGAATGGGCACGGTGCTGGTCGTGGAAGACGATCCGGATCTCTTGCATCTTTGCGCGAAGACGTTGGGCGATATCGGCTTCAAGGTGCTCAAAGCCTCCGGCAGCGTTGAGGCCTTGCAAATCAATATGGCCCATCGTGCGCCGATCCATCTCATGCTGGTCGACCTCATCTTACGCCCGCCGGTGTTCCAACTGCAGGATGGTAAGGAGCGGCATCCCAGGGTTCATGGCCATGAGTTCATTGAGCGGGTCCTGCAGCTCAGAAAGACGTGCCATGTCGTGTATATGTCAGGCCATGACGAACAGGCCTTGAACGCTCTCGGCATTCGGATCGGCGACGCGCTCTGTCTACAGAAGCCCTTCAGCCGAGAAGATCTGCTTGGGGCCATTGACATGGTATTGGCCTCTCCGCCCCTCACGACCGACCGCCTTCCAAGAAAACCGCTCAAGAAAGCCGCGAACGACCGCTAGGTGTTCTCGACAGCCTTTCGGGACCAGCACCTCTTCGATCGATTGCCGGACTGTTGCCGGGGTGCGCCTAGCTCCTGAGGACTTGCCTGGTTTCGTCGAGATGTTTCTGCAGATAGGCCATGAAGGGGGTTCCGCCCGTACCGACCGTAGTGGGATTGCTCGGATGGATCTGGGCTTGACGGTGGATGTAGCTGTCGGCGTAGCCGACGTGGATGTCCCGAAACTGCGCGAGGAGGTCGACGCAGACGCTATAGGCCGTCCAGAGTTCGGGCATGCGGAATTTGCGATCGCGGACAAATCCGGGAAGGACCGGCCGATGCAGTCCATCTGTCGCCTGCTCCAAGGTTTGGAGAAAGGCCCGGTGACGCGGCGGCATGTAGTCCCGCATTTCATGCAGATAGATGGTCAAGGGATCGGGGCTATGGGCGATGCCCAAACCTGCGTCGAGACAAGGGACGATCGAGCTCTGCGCGCCGGTTTCGCCGCGGAACTGCTGGGGCTGTCCGGCATAGTCTGAGACACCTTCGTACGTGACGCCGTTCGGAAGCGAGGGGCTGTTCTTCCAACCATGGATATAGGGCCGTACCCGCGTGTAATACACGTAGGGATCGCATCGTTCCTTCATCCGCAGCAACGTGTCGCGCATCGCCGTTTGGGCCAGAGCCAGCGCATGGAGACCGGAGAGCACCTCCTCTTCTTGCTCTCGGATGGCTCCGTTGACCGCATGGAGCAGGCCGGCCAGTCCAGGTCCCGCCTGCCGCTCGATCTGAATGTGAACGACGACGAACCATTCCTCATCCTGGCCTCCCAGAAAGTTTTGCAGCAGCACGATGTTGTCGAGTTGGACGGGCTTGGCCGGATCGAGCCGCCGCCAGTTGTCGAGGGCATAGGAGGCGTAGGACAACACCGGTGGACGTCCGAGCCGCTGGGCGACTTCGAACCAAGGCCGGGCCAATGGCGCAGGCAATGACGCCGCCGGCTGCTCCGGCACTTCCCAGACGTAGGCATGGCCGGCGAAGGATAAAATGCGCATCGCCGCCCGGTAGGCGTCGTTTCCCCAGGACGAGGGAATGGAAGCCAGGAAGCTTGACCGCGTATCGACATAGGGTCGGACGGTGCGGGCGCTGAGCAGCTTCGGGAGAGCGCGTCCGAGTTCGTTCAGTTCAGGGGAGTCCGGGACGAGTTCGCGAGGCTCCAGGGGAAGAAATCCCTGTTCAGGTGAAATCTCAAAATCGGCGAGCAACAGAGGGTGGGATGACGTCGGTCTCATAGGAGCCTCCGGTACGGCGGACCTCGGCGCCTCGGTTCACTCTACCACACTCCTATGAGTTTTCGATCGGCCGCTACCGGCAATTGGGGGGCGGACTGTTGCCGAACACCTGCTTGAGATTTGTCCAGCGCTCGAATTCGGTGGTGGACAGATCGCGCGCGCCGATGCTGCTCGACTTGGTAGACAGCTTGACCCACTCCTCGTACATCGCGCATTCCTCCGCCGATGCGGCGGGCACGCGTGACGCGCCATCTTTCATGGCTTTCCCGGCATCACCGCTCGAGGCCGGCATTTTCGAATCAAACTCCGGTGCCTCCGGAATCTTGCTGAAACCTTCTTTGTTGGATTCTTGAACCGGTTTACAGCCGGCCTTTGGCATGTCGGTATAGACTTCGCCAGGGCACACGTACATGGCTGCGGCGATCACGATGGTTTCAATCATGAGAGTCCTCCATTGTCAGAACTACTGCGTTCACCCTAGCATGGGTGGGCCGATCCGTGAAGTAAAACGGCTTGTTTGACAGAGAAAAGGCCCACCCTCAGGCCACCTCCGTATCAAGGCGCAGCAAGATCGAACCCTGGGCGATTGTGGTATAGAAGGGTGTCTTTTTGAGGGTTTGAGTAGCTAGGGCAAGGGGGTGCTACGATGATCACGTCACGAAGTGTCGCCTTCTATCGGCCGATGAGCTGGTCTATCGCGATTACCACGATGCTCCTGGTCGGCTGTGCCGATGTTCCTCCCCAGCTCCATCATGGCACTCTCGCACAGGTACAGTTCGTCGACCTTACCCACGCATTCGGCGTCGACACCATCGTGTGGCCGACCGAACAGGACTTCCAGCTGACCGTACAGACGGAAGGGGAGACGGCCGGCGGATACTACTATGCATCGAACCGTCTTGCCATGCCCGAACATGGTGGCACGCATATCGACGCACCGATTCATTTTGCCAGGGGGAAACAGACGCTGGACCAGATCCCAGTCGAGCGACTTGTCGGATCTGCGGTTCGGATCAACGTGCGGGTCCAGTGTGCTAAGGATCGGGACTACAGCATCAGTATCAACGATCTTGAACGTTGGGAGGCATTACACGGACGGATTCCCAACCAGGCCATCGTCTTGCTCGATACAGCCTATGGTTCGTTGTGGCCGAACCGGAAGGACTATCTGGGCACGGACCTGCGGGGCCCTGAAGGAGTACAGGCCCTGCACTTTCCCGGGCTCCATCCCGACGCCGCAGCCTGGCTCGTCCGCGAACGCCAAGTCAAAGCCGTCGGCATCGATACCGCGTCCATCGACTATGGCCAATCGACGAAGTTTGAAACCCATGTCGAACTGCTTTCCCGCAACGTGCCGGTCTTTGAGAACTTGGCTCACCTCAGCTTGCTGCCCGAAAAAGGTTTCGACGTGATCGCCCTTCCCATGAAAATCTCTGGCGGCACGGGTGGACCACTGCGCATCATCGCGGTGCTAGCTCGCTGAACGTTGGCGGCTTCTTGGTCATCTGGAACGAGCAAGAACTCATGCCCGTGGCGACTATTCTAAGCTGTGCTTCTTCGCATAGTCAGCAGTCTTGAGTTCAACTAATTCTCCAGCACGTAGGATTGTCATGATCGCAGAATTGAACTGTTCTTGGGTCATCTGGTGATCAATAGCAACTTTGTGCCTTAGCCCAATCTTCTTTGAGTCTTCCGAGATTACATAATGGATATCAAAGCGCAATAATTCAATTTCCACTTCTCTCTGAACTTCCGCCAATTGGGAAGGTGATAGTTTGGAGAAAACATTCTGGGCAGGTTTCGTGGCGCCAAGTATTGTTTCTATAACTACTAAGCCGTCTCGTTCTTGCCTAACCATGAAGTGGCCCTTGTCCTCATATGATGCCTCTATTGCGAAGCTATTCCCAAGAGGTGCTATTGCTGGATGAGGTAAATAACCTCCGTTGGATAGCCAGGCTCGTACGCGGTTCTCTATTTGTTCAGGGGTAAGAGTTCCTGTATGCGACGCCAGCCACAAGTTGAATCCATATAATCCGTATCCACTTAGTGCGAACAACAGGAGAAATGCATATCTGTGGAAACGCTTTGACGTAGAGATTACATTTTTCACAGCCGTCCACAGCGGGTACAAAAGCAGTGCCCATGCAATTAACAAGAGCCATCGGTAGTCGTTTTTTACTGTTCCTATTAGAAGAAAGATGATGCCAATTAGGGTCGATGTTGGTACCCAAAGCAAGTTGCTCTCGTACCATGGAAGTCCAGGATGAGAGGAGACGTTCGAAGATCTGGATTCCAGAAGTTGAATTCGTCGCAATAGCTTTTTTCTTGCTGCTTTACCCATAGGGGAGGAAGACTCTATGAGAACGCAAGCCTATCAATCCGGCGGTTGTGTGTCCAGGTTGGATATTCACTGGTTGAAGGATGAGATGGTTTTCAGAGCATCAAAAGAAAAGGATGCTTGAGGAAGAGGCCTTTCCCTTCCCATTCCTCAAGGCGAGGTGCGGGAGATCTTGGAACGAGCATCGGGCGGCGCTGGGTTACCGCTCTTGCTCAAGAAAAAACGAAGGCTGCCTTGGTTAAGGCAGCCTTCTACATTGCTATTCCCAGGAGCAGACTGGAAATGTTTCTTGAGCGGGTGGCGCTGACCTGGGAGCCCGTCCGTCCGCAGCGGGGTCCCTACACCGGGCGGGGTGCGAGGACGGACGGGCTGGTCAGCGACAGGACCCGAGATTAGGTTCCCATTTCCCAGGATGCGAGATACTTCTTCTGTTCAGCCGTCAACGTATCGATGTTCACGCCCATGCCGGCCAGCTTGAGCCGCGCAATCTCCTTGTCGATGGCCGGCGGCACCGGGTACACCTTCTTTTCGAGCATCTTGTAGTTCTTCACGATGTACTCCGCTCCGAGCGCCTGGTTCGCGAAGCTCATATCCATGACGCTGGAGGGATGGCCTTCTGCCGTCGCCAGGTTCACCAGGCGGCCTTCGCCGAGCAGGCTGACGCGATGGCCGTTCTTCTTGAGCGTGAATTCCTCGACGCCGGTTCGGACGATTCGGCGTTTCTTGGCCTGGCGCTCGAGTGCCGGAATATCCAATTCCACATTGAAGTGGCCGCTGTTGCAGACGATCGCGCCGTCTTTCATGACCGCGAAGTGTTCTCCGCGGATCACATGGATGTTGCCGGTGACGGTTACGAAGAAATCGCCGATCGGAGCCGCCTGCTCCATCGGCATCACGCGGAAGCCGTCCATGACCGCTTCCAATCCCTTCAAGGGATCGATTTCAGTGACGACGACGTCGGCGCCCATGCCCTTGGCGCGCATCGCGATGCCGCGCCCGCACCAGCCGTAGCCCACGACGACGACGACGGAGCCGCAGACGAGGCGGTTCGTGGCGCGTACGATGCCGTCCATCGTAGATTGGCCTGTGCCGTAGCGATTGTCGAACATGTGCTTGGTGTCGGCGTCGTTGACGGAGATCACCGGAAACTTGAGCACTTTCTTGTCCGCCATGCTGCGCAACCGGATGACGCCGGTCGTCGTTTCTTCCGTGCCGCCGATGACGTTCTTCAGTAGCTCTTTGCGCTTCGAGTGAAGGTGCGAGACGACGTCCGCGCCGTCGTCCATCGTGACGTGCGGGCGATGGGCAATGGCCGATTCGATGTGACGGTAGTAGGTGGCGTTGTCTTCACCCTTGATCGCGAAGGTTGGAATGCCTTCGTGCTGCACCAGGGCCGCCGCTACGTCGTCCTGCGTGCTGAGGGGGTTCGAGGCGCAAAGGCGGACGTCGGCGCCGCCGGCCTTGAGCGTGATCATCAGATTGGCGGTTTCAGTGGTGACGTGCAAACAGGCAGTGACCCGTACGCCCTTGAACGGCTGTTGCCGTTTGAACCGCTTGCGGATGAGCCGCAACACCGGCATCGTGGCTTCGGCCCATTCGATCTTCAGTTTGCCCTGGTCGGCCAGCTTGATATCTCTCACATCGTAATCCACTGCGATCCTCCTCGTTAGTCGTCAGGCGTTGGCGGTTGGGGGTGACGGTGCTGAGAAAAAGGGGGGCGGATTCTGCAATCCGTCCCCCTGTGTTGCACGGGAACGTGCGGGCTATAGGCCTGCTTCTTTGCGCAGGGCCTTCGCCTTGTCGGTCTTTTCCCAGGTGAACTCCGGTTCGTTCCGGCCGAAGTGGCCGTAGGCGGCGGTCTTTTTGAAGATCGGCCGGCGGAGTTTCAGGTGATCGATGATTCCGCGCGGGGTCATCGGGAAGTGTTTCCGCACGAGCTTGTCCAAATTGTCCACCGAGACCTTTTCCGTGTTTTTGGTGTCGACGAGCACGGAGACCGGATCGGCGACGCCGATCGCATAGGCCAGCTGCACTTCGCACTTGTCCGCAAGGCCGGCGGCCACGATGTTCTTGGCGATGTAGCGTGCCATGTAGGAGGCCGAACGGTCCACCTTTGTGGGATCCTTGCCGGAGAAGGCGCCGCCGCCGTGGCTGCCGTGACCGCCGTAGGTGTCGACGATGATCTTCCGGCCGGTCAGGCCGGTGTCGCCCATCGGTCCGCCGACGACGAACCGGCCGGTCGGGTTGATGTGGTGTTTCACACTGGCCTGTTCATACAGGCCCTTGGGCATGACGGGCTTGATGACTTGTTCCATGATCCCGCGTTCAATGACTTTGTTCGTGACGTCCGGGCTGTGCTGCGTGGACACGACGATGGTATCGATGCGAGAGGGTTTCCCGTTCTTGTACTCGACCGTGACTTGGGACTTGCCGTCTGGGCGCACCCAGGGAAGGATACCTTTCTTTCTGACTTCGGCCAACCGGCGGGTGAGCCGATGGGCCAGCACGATCGGCATCGGCATGAGTTCGGTGGTTTCGTTGGTCGCATAGCCGAACATCAGGCCCTGGTCGCCGGCGCCGCCCGAATCCACGCCCATGGCGATGTCGCCGGATTGCTGGTGGATCGCGGTGAGAACGGAGCAGGTATGGGAATCGAAGCCCCAGGAGGCGTCGTTGTAGCCGACATCCTTGATGACCTGGCGGATGATGTCGGGAATTTCGACATAGGCTTTCGTGGAAATTTCGCCGGCCACGAACGCGATACCGGTCGTCAAAATGGTCTCGCAGGCGACCCGGCTGTACTTGTCCTGTGCGATGATGGCGTCCAGGATGCCGTCCGAGATCTGATCGGCGATCTTGTCGGGATGTCCTTCGGTGACGGATTCCGAGGTAAACAAGTAGTTGTTTCTCATTGGCTCCTCAATAAACGGTGAACGTGATCTGCATGGGTGCCGCGGGAAGAAGACCCGGCACGAGGCTACGTGTTTTCATGCAGTATTGCGGCGATATTATCGGAGGCGGCCCATTTTGTCCATCTCTTCGATAGTATGGGGATGGGGGACCCTTCGGGGGGAGTCCCCCTTTGCTTGACTCCTCTTTTCAGGCACTTGTAAGATGGCTCTGTTCCTAGGGCCCTCCTCCCGTTCAATGGTCCGGCCGGTATGGATCTTTCTCACTGGGCCGGGCGTTTCTGAACCAGTCGCGGTGGTTTCCAGGGCCGTCAAGGAAAGTGTGTCCGATGATCCCGAAGGTGCCGACAAGACGATGAGTAGTCAGCCCGACAGCCTTTCCCAACAAGACAGCCCTCATGCTCCGGCTCCCGGCCTCGGGTGGGAGGAGTTCTCCCGCGAGCTGGTGGATTTCTTCGCGTCGATCAAGTTGGCGATGTTTCTCTTCCTCTTTATCGCCGTGACAGCAACGATCGGCACGGTCATTCAGCAGGGGGAACGGCCGGAGACCTACATCCAGGAATACGGTGAGAACGCCTACCGCTGGTTCCTCCGGCTTGGGTTCACAGACGTCTACCACACCTGGTGGTTTACCAGCCTCCTCGGACTGCTTTGCGTCAACTCGCTGACCTGTTTTTACAAGCGGTTCCCCTCCGTCTGGCGTTCGATGAAGCAGGACAAGGTGAGCGTCACGCTGCCCTTCATTAAGGGCATGAAGCAGCAGGCGGAAGTCACGGTCAACGGGACGAAGGAACGGGTGGCGCAGCAATTGGCGCAGTATTTTATCGAGAAAGGATACAAGGTCCTGGCGAAAAACGAGGCGAGCGAAGTGACACTTTATGCCACCAAGGGGGTCATGGGCCGTGTCGGAGCCCATATGGCGCATTTGAGCGCGACTGTCATCGTCTTGGGTGGTCTATTGGGCAGCTATTATGGCTTTTCGGAGTTCGGGGTCTGCTTGGAAGGGCAGACCTATCACATCCCGCGCGGCAACTTCGATCTGAAGGTGGATAAGTTCTGGATCGACTACCACGAGAACGGATCGGTGAAGTCCTACAACAGCACTCTGACCGTGGTCGAGGGGGGGCAATCGGTCGTGACGAAGACCATTACGGTCAACGACCCGCTCGTCTACAAAGGTATTTGGTTCTATCAATCCAGCTACGGCGATGCCTGGGATCAGATTGAGATTGCTCGGGTGAATATCAAGGACAAGGAATCCGACAAGGTCCTCAAGACCGTAGACTTGGAGTGGCAGAAGGAGCAGAACCTCGAGGACTTGAAGCTGAAGCTGGCGATTACCGATTTCGTCGCGGATTTTGCCTTCAATTCCACGGAGAAGAAGGTCTACTCCAAGACCATCGAACATGCGAATCCGGCGGTCAAGCTGACCATGAACGAAGCCAGCACCGTTCAAGCGACGCCCTGGATTTTCTATCAGTTCCCGGACCTTTTCGACATCAAGGATTCGAAGTACCAGTTCGAATTGGTGGGCTACAAGCCGAAGAAATACACCGGACTGCAGATCGCCAAGAATCCGGGGATCAACATCGTGTGGCTGGGGTCCACCATGATCGTGGTGGGAATCACGCTCTCGTCATTCATCTACCACCGGCGGCTCTGGACGAAGATCATCCAGGCCGGAGAAGGGGTGACGGTGCATGTCGGCGGGACTACCCACAAGAGCCAGATCGATTTTCAGAAGGAATTCCGCAAGCTGACGGAGAAGATTCGGACGTTTTCCGCCTAGCAGGACCAGTGGTCAAACGCCGCCTGTCTTGGGTATGATAGACAGGACCGGTTGATCGACGGAGGATATGACGATGGCCCGCTCGCTCTTTCTCTTCGACATGACTTTTTGGCTCTACCTGGCTTCTCTTGCGCTCTACATCGGCTATCTCTTCGCTCGCCGGCCGTCGATGGCCTACGCGCCGGCCGGGCATCCGACGGACGATTTCGACGAGCGGGACGGAGCCTGGGCCACTCAACTGGGGCAGGTTGCGACGCTCGTCACCGTCTTCGGCTGGATGATGAACACAGCGGCTCTCTTGACCAGAGCTTTCGAGCGAATGGCGCATTCCGGTACCTTTGCGCCCTGGTCCAATCAATTCGAAGCCATGGCCTATGTGTCCTGGGCCATCATTCTCGGCTACGTCATCTTGGAACTTCGGTACAAGATCAAAGCCATCGGCGCGTTCGTCGTCGGGATCGGGTTCATCGCGATGGGCGCGGCCTCATTGCTGCCCTACCGGTATCAAACGGCGGAGCCGCTTGTGCCGGCCTTGAACAGCTATTGGATTTACATCCATGTCTCGGTGACGCTCACGAGTTACGCAGCCTTCGCCATGGCCGGAGGGCTCGGCCTGATGTACCTTTTCAAGGAGCGGGCGGAGCGCCTAGGCAAGTCCGGCGGATTCTATGCCGCGTTTCCTGATCTCGAGACCATCGATGAGTTGGGCTACAAGGCCATCACGGTCGGATTTCCCCTCCTGGCCTTCGGGATCATTCTCGGCGCGATGTGGGCCAACTATGCCTGGGGCGGCTACTGGAGCTGGGATCCCAAGGAAACTTGGTCGCTCATCGTCTGGCTCATCTATGGCGCATACATCCATGCCCGGATGACGAGAGGCTGGGAAGGTCGCCGCGCGGCCATTTACGCGGTGTTTGGGTTCTTGATGGTGATTTTCTGCTTCTGGGGCGTCAATTTCTTGCTGTCGGGGCTTCACGCCTACGCCTAAGGCATTGTGACCGTCACCGACATAGGTCACTATGGCTGAGCCAACCCTCTCGTCTCCCGTCCATTCGACTCCTTCAGGCGGCCCGTCGCGCCTGGTGATTCTGATCGCCGGCGCGGCCATTCTGGCTCTCGTGTTCGGCATCGTATGGATGCAGAGCTCGAAGTACGAACCGCTGGTGGTTGGGAAACAAGCTCCGGACTTTTCGTTGACAGACTTGAACGACAAACCGGTCCGCCTTTCGGATTACCGGGGCAAGGTCGTGTTTTTGAATTTTTGGGCGACCTGGTGTGCGCCCTGCCGCGAAGAAATGCCCTCCATGGAAATCTTGAACAAGAATTTCCAGAAGGACGGACTGGTCATTCTCGCGGTCAGCATCGATCGCGTGACGACGACCAAAGATATTCCGCCGTTCGTCAAATCCATGAACCTCACGTTCCCCGTCCTCATCGACTCGTGGGGACAAACCGACAAGCCGTACAAGCGCATGGGCGTACCGGAAACCTTCATCATCGACCGGGAGGGGATCATTCGCGAGATCGTCATCGGTCCGCGCGATTGGGCCAGACTCGACAGCCTGCAAATTCTGACCAAGCTACTGAATGTCACGCCCAAAGCCGCGGGCATCGAACGCGAGCCAGCCGGTCAGTTGAGGAAAGGATAATGCGGACGGCACGGATGTTCATCGGTTTTGTCTCGCTGACCATGGCGATTGCGCTTGGCGGTGCCCTATCGTCGTTGGAGGCGGGAAATCCCGTTCCCGTGGCGAAGCGGGGGATCGTCAAGGCGGGGGACGAAGCGCCCAATTTTCGTCTGCGCGACATGAACGGACAATTCGTGACGTTGGCCGACTTCCGGGGTAAAGTGGTCCTGCTGAATTTTTGGGCCACCTGGTGCGGCCCATGCCGCGTAGAGATGCCGGCGATGGAAGATCTGTATCGCACCTACTCGAGGAAAGATTTCGAAATCCTCGCCGTCTCGACGGATGCGCAGGGCATTGCGGTGACGCGGCCCTTTCAGCAGGAAAACGGGCTGACGTTCCCGATCCTGCACGATGCGGATTATCAGGTGGGGCTGACATACGGAGCGCGGTCGCTGCCGATGACGTTCATGGTGGACCGGCAGGGCATCGTGCGCCATCAGATCTTCGGTGCCCGCGATTGGGCTGCGCCGGAAGCTCATCAACTGATCGAGTTGCTGATGAAATCATGACCCAATCGATTTCTCAGATCTCGCTGATTGCGGCGTTCTCGGCCGGCCTGCTGTCGTTCGTGTCTCCTTGCGTGTTGCCGCTCGTGCCTTCCTACATTTCCTATATCACGGGCTTGTCGATCGAACAGCTGACGGATGCTTCCGAACGCTCCAAATTCAAGAAGGCTATCGTCGTCAACGCGCTGATCTTCATCGCCGGCTTTTCGGCGGTCTTTGTGGCTTTCGGGGCCTCGGCCAGCTTCATCGGCCAGGTGTTGATCACGTATCAAGATCACATTCGCCGCATCGGCGGCGTGTTGATCGTGATCTTCGGGCTCTATCTGCTGGGCGTGCTGAACATCAATTTTCTCCAGATGGAGCATCGTTTTCAGTTTCGGAACCGTCCGGTCGGATACCTGGGATCCTTCCTGATCGGGATCGCGTTCGCCGCAGGCTGGACGCCCTGTGTCGGGCCGGTGCTCGGCACCATCTTGCTGTACGCCAGCACAACCGATTCATTGCTGAACGGCGTATTGCTGCTGACGAGCTATTCCCTGGGGCTGGGCTTGCCGTTGTTCTTGACGGCGTTGGGCGTGGATCGATTCCTGGCCTACTTCAAACAGGCTCGCGCCTATCTCTGGGGCGTCTCAACCGTCAGCGGAGTGTTACTGGTGGTCGTGGGTGTGATGATCTATGCGAACTCGTTGACGATGATCACGAGTTTCTTGGAGCGTTACGGCATCGGTTGGTATTTGGGCCAGTAGCCTGCGCGAACCTTCTCGCCGAGCGTTTTCCGCGCTCAGTCTGCAATACGTGATCTGATTGTCAACACCAGGCGCCGAGACGGCAATTCACGAAGCCCTGTCCCAGGGCCGTAGCGGAGGGTAGGCGCATCAGGCCGTTGGCCACTTGAGGAGTCACTCCTCCGGCCTGAGCCGTTTTGGACGGTTCCGTTGCGGGAAGCGTCGGCATCTCGGTCGGAGCCGGTTCGGGAGTCTTCGCCACCATCACCGGCGGTTTCGGTCCGCCAAGCTTGGCCAGCAACTTGCCCCCTTCTCCGGCATGCCGGCTGTTGGGATATTTTTCCGCGAGGAGAGTCAGCTTCTCGCTCGCCCAGTCATCCGCTCCGAGATCGTGGTAGCTGAGTGCCAGGTAATAGAGCGCATCCGGGGCGACCGACTTGTCCGGGTACAGTTTCATGATTTGTTCGAAACGATGGGCGGCAGCGAGGTATGACCCCCGGCGGTAATAGAATTCTCCGACAAACAGGTGCGTCTGCGACAGGAGGTCGTGGCACTCTTGAATCTTCTGAAGACCCTGCGCCTCATAGCGGCTTCCCGGGAACTCGCGCCGGAGCCGTTCGAATGAATCGATGGCCTTCTGAATCGGCTCGGGATCGCGATCGATGCCCTTGGCCAACTTCATTTGGCTTTCCCCGATGCGGAAGGCTGCATAGGGGGCAAGCAGGTGGCTGCGATGGAGATCCAGAAAGTGCTTATATTCGGCAATCGCTTCCGCGTACTCTTCCTTCTCGAAAAAGGCCTCGCCGCGTTTCATGATGACGTTCGGATCGTAGTTCTTCTCGATGGTATCGCCCAAGAAAATCGACTCGTCGGTGCTGCTGAGGGCTTTCTTGGAGGCGGGATCGCCGTTCTTGGGCGTGCTCGAGCAGCCCAGAGCCAGGCAAGCGAACACCGTCAGGACGACCGCGCCAGTCTGACTGGCCGCCACCGCCGCGCGGGGAGTATGCTGTCCGGAACTCCGCATAGATCCTCTCATTTGTATCAGGTGATCCGGCCAAAAGCAACGAACCGGGCCAAGTTGACCCCTGCGGCATCGGGACCTATAATCCCGCGCGAGTCTTGAGAAGACAAGGAGCAAGGACGCTGTCGTGGGCGCGGTACGTTCAAGGGTTATCGGCACCGGTTCGTATCTGCCCGAGCGGGTGGTGCCGAATCGCGAGGTCGTGTCTGCTCTCGGGATCGATCCGGCGCAGGTGACGCAGTTGACCGGCATTGCCGAGCGACGTTGGGCGGCTGAGAGCCAAGCTTCGTCGGACCTAGCCGCTGCAGCGGGGAAGAAGGCCTTGGAGGCGGCCGAGGTGGCGGCAGCTTCAGTCGAGGCGATTCTCGTCTCTACGACCTCCCCGGACCAAACCTTTCCTTCTACGGCTTGTCATGTCCAGCGTATGCTGGGGTGTACAGGGGGCGGGGCGTTCGATCTGGCAGCTTCCTGCTCAGGGTTTCTGTACGGGCTTTCGATGGCCGATGCCATGATCCGGAGCGGCCAGGTTCGCCAATGTTTGGTGATCGCGGCAGAAGTGAAATCCCGGGTCATCGATCCGGCGGACGGGGATACAGCACTGCTCTTTGGTGACGGCGCAGGAGCGGTCTTGGTGCGAGGGGAATCACAGTCGGGGCCGCCAGAAGCGGGAATTCTGGGGATCAGACTGCATGCGGACGGCGACCGGCATGACTTGATCAGGATTCCATCCGGTGGGTCTCGCATGCCTGCTACGGTCCAGCAGTTGTCGGACAAACGCCAGACGATGCGGATGCAGGGAGCCCCTCTTTTTCGCTTGGCTGTCCGCAAGCTCGATCAAGCCATCAGGGACCTGGCCAAGGAATTCGGGGTCACGTTGGACGAGATCGCGCAGTTCGTGTTGCACCAAGCCAATGGGCGGATCTTGGCCCACCTGTCCGAGCGGCTTGGGCTGCCGGCGGAAAAGGTCTGTTCGGTGATCGAACGGTATGGCAATACGTCGTCGGCCTCGCTCCCGATCGCGCTCGATCATGCCGTCCGATCCGGTCGTATCCGGGCGGGCGAGCTCGTGTTGCTCGGGAGTTTCGGCGGCGGGATTACCTGGGCGACCGGGTTGGTCCGTTGGTAGGGGGAACCCCGTGATACCGGGGCCGTCATCGAGGTGTCACCGATCCGTGAGAGGGTGGCGGAATGTTTCGAGTAGAGGAGCGGCATCATCATGTTTAGATTGATTCCCAGGGAAGAGGCGTTCTTCGAACTCTTTAAAAAGGCCGCACACAACATGATCGAAGGGACGCGGCTGTTGAAAGCGATGGTGGACGACTTCCGCTCGCCGGTCGAGCAGGCCAAGCAGATTAAGGATGTGGAGCATATCGGCGACGGGATCACCCACGAGATTGCGCTAAGGCTGAATCAGACGTTCATCACTCCGCTGGACCGGGAAGACATCCATGCGCTCGCCAGCGCGCTGGACGACATTCTCGACGTGGCGGAAGCGATTGCGGACCGCTTCGTGCTCTACAAGGTCGCCCGGCCGACCGAGATGTCTTTGAAGCTGGCCGACATTCTCTATCGGGCGGCGGTCGCGGTCGGATGCGGCGTGGATCGGCTGGGGCAGGCCCATCCCGAAATCAAGGAATGCAGCGTCCAGGTGAACAGCCTCGAAAACGAAGCGGACCGCGTCTCCCGGGACGCCATTTCCGCCCTGTTCGAAAAAGAAACCGATCCGATGGTCGTCATTAAATGGAAAGAAATTTACGAGGCGTTCGAGGCCGGCACCGACCGTTGTGAAGACGTAGCCAATGTGCTGGAGCGGATTGCCCTCAAGCACCACTAGTCCTGACGTGCCGAGTCCTGAGCCATGATTGCACCTCGCTATCCTTCTTCAGTTTTTCCTTCGGCGCCCGGTCCGGACGACATTGTCATTGCGCTGGGGTGTCATGCCTGATCTCGGCGGGATGCTGCTTCTGGTCGTGGTGTTGGCGCTGCTGTTTGATTTTTCGAACGGATGGCACGACAGCGCCAACGCCATCGCGACGGTCGTATCGACCCGCGTGGTGAGCCCCTTTGTCGCGGTGATGGCGGCGGGCGTGCTGAACGTCGCCGGCGCCTTCATGTCCACTGCGGTGGCGAAGATGGTCGGCTCGGGCATCGTCGATCCCGCGTCGGTGACGCAGCAGATGGTGGCCGCCTCCTTGGCCGGGGCCATCCTCTGGAATCTCATGACGCTCCTGCTCGGTTTACCGACCAGCTCATCTCACGCGTTGATCGGCGGCCTCGTCGGTGCCGCGGTGACGCACGGCGGATGGGAAACGGTGAAACTCTCAGGATTGCGATCGGTGATTGAAGCGATGGTTCTCTCTCCCTTCATGGGTTTTGCGATGGGTCTTGCATTGATGGTGCTGTTGAGTTGGACCTTCTTTCGCGTGAACCGCAGCGTGGCGACCCGCCTATTTAAGCGCCTACAGCTGGTGTCGGCCTGCTTCATGGCGTTCAGCCACGGGGCGAACGACGCGCAGAAGGCTATGGGCATCATTACCCTGGCGTTGTTGTCCGCCGGGCAGATTCCCTCAGCTGAAGTGCCGACTTGGGTCATCGGGGCCTGTGCCGTTGCGATGGGGCTCGGGACCGCAGTCGGAGGTTGGCAGATCGTACGCACGCTTGGCATGCGGATCGTGAAACTGGAGCCGGTGCATGGATTTGCCGCCGAGACCGGCGCCGCCGCGGTGTTGATGATGACGGCGCACATCGGCTTGCCGGTGAGTACGACGCATACCATCACGACGACGGTCATGGGAGTGGGCGCGGTAAAACGCCTTTCGGCCGTGCGGTGGGGCGTGACGAAACGAATCCTTTACGCCTGGATTTTTACCATGCCGGGGGCTGCGATCTTGGCATCCCTCATCTATGTGTTGGGGGCCAGGATCGGCTGAGCGGCGGGATGAGGGGCCAGCTGGATGGGGAGCCGAACCACGAATCGGCTGCCGGTCGGTCGGTTGGCTTCAACCCAGACTTGTCCTCCATGTCCTTCCACGATGTGTTTCACGATCGCCAAACCTAGGCCGGTACCGCCCAACTCGCGCGAGCGGGCCTTGTCCACCCGATAGAACCGCTCGAAAACGCGCGGGCGGTCCGGCTCTGGGATACCGATCCCGCTATCTGCGACGCTGATCTCCACAAGATCGGATCCGCGCCCATCGTGGCCGGCACCGGCAGGGGCCTGTTGTGCCGCCACCGTAATGGTTCCGCCTTCCGGCGTATACTTCACCGCGTTGTCGAGCAGATTGGAGAATACTTGGGCCAAGCGCTCTTCATCGCCGGTAATGGGCGGGATTCCCGGCGATACATGGGCGACCAATCTCTGGGACTTCTTTTCCGCCAAGGGGCGGATCATCGCCATAGTACGGTCGATGAGGCCGTCGATGAGCAAGGGTTCCCGCCTAAACTGCACCTGCCCTGATTCGATCTTGGAGAGTTGGAGCAGGTCTTCAATGATCAGGTTCAATCGGTCGCTTTGACTCAGAATGATGTCGAGAAATTTGGTGCTGGCCTCCGGATCGTCCTTGGCTCCGTCTAACAAGGCCTCGACGTATCCTTTAATGGAAGTCAGCGGTGTCCGCAGCTCGTGGGACACGTTGGCGACGAAGTCCTTGCGGATCTTTTCCAGGCGTCGGAGCTCCGTAATGTCGTGAAAAACCAGTACGGCGAACACTTCGTTGTCCTGCTCGCCCCCCGCGACAGAGGCCTCCACGTGCAGGCAACGTCCGTTTGGTGTGTTGAGCTCTTCGTTTCGCCCGGTGCGGGCATCGAGCGTCGTCGACACCAGGGCATTCAACTGCGGGTGGCTGAACACGTCAGAGAAGGAGCGTCCCCTGGCTTCCGCCCGCGTGATGTTGAACATCCGTTCGAGCGCGGGATTGATCTGAAGAATGCGGCCGCGGTGGTCCAAGACGATGACCCCTTCGACCATTGAGGTGAGCATCGCGAGCAGCTGGGATCGGTCATCAGACAACTCTTCGATCTTGATTCGAAGTTCGTCGGTCATCTGGTTCAGCGCGCCGGCCAACAAGCCGACTTCGTCGCGGGAGGTCTGGGGGATTCGGCCGCTGTAGTCCCCGGCCGCAAGTCGGCCAGCGGCCGTGGCGATGTCGGAGAGGGGGCGCGTCAGGTTATGGGCGAGCCAAACGCTGAGCCCGACGGCGACCAGGAAAGCGCTGCCGAACGCGAGGCCGAGGTTAGTCTTCAACCGACGGAGTTCCTTCTCCAGTGTGGTCATCGGCAATCCTAGGCGGAGAAAGATCGCTGCCTCGTCAGACCGGTCGTCCGTCAGTCGGACGGCGCGATAGAGCGTCCGTTCGCCGGTGGTATGGCTGGCGCGCAGGTCCGTGCCGGTACCGCTGGCCAGCGCCTGTTCGATTTCCGGCCTCGACCGATGGTTCTCGACGCCGGCCAATTCCCGGTCCGCTACGGCGCTGTCGGCCAGCACGGTGCCATCGGCGGTTACCAAAGTGATCCGTGCCAATGATCGAGTGCCTAGTTCCCGTACCAAGGTTTGCAGGTGCGCCACCGATGGGAACGGTTGGTGAGTCAAGAGCGGACGCAGTTGGTAGGCGACGAGTGCCGTCCGGACCTCGAGGGCCGCGGTCGACTGCGACAGCTCCTGTTGCTCGAGCGACCGCGCGGCAAGCGCACCGGCGATGGTAAAGCCGCAGAGCAGAGCGAACAGCGCGGCAAAAGTGACTTTCCAGCGGATCGAAAAGGTCATGTTCGGGGCATCGCCTGACACAGCAACAGGCGCCAAGTGTCGTACGCAGCGATATCGCGTACGTCTGCTGTGTCAGCCCTCATGTGTCACCGGCCGGGTCTTTCAATTTGTATCCGAGGGATTTGACAGACTGGATCGCGTCGTCGAGCAACGCGATCTTTTGTTTGAGACGCCGAATGTGTACATCGACCGTTCGGGTGGTCCCGAAATAGTCGTATCCCCACACCTGATTCAACAGCACCTCGCGTGTGAGGACTCGTCCCGGATGGCGCAGAAGATGTTCAAGGAGGCCGAACTCCTTCGCCGTCAGTGAGACCTCCTTCTTGTTCACCGTGACTTCGTGGCGTGCGAGATCCATGACAAGGGGTCCGTATCGGTGGACGAGTTGGCCGTCCTCCTGACTGCGGTCCAGGCGGCGAAGCAAGGCTTTGACTCTGGCGACCAATGTCTTTGGGCTGAACGGTTTGGTGACATAGTCGTCCGCGCCGAGTTCCAAGCCGATGACGGTGTCGGATTCTTCAGCCTTGGCGGTCAGCATGATGATGGGGAGGCGGGCGGTCTCCGGTGCGGAGCGGAGGCGTTTGCAGATGTCGAGGCCGTCGATCTCCGGCAGCATCAAATCCAGGACGACAAGATCCGGCTTGTCCTGTTTGGCGCTGCGCAGCCCCTCGGTGCCGGTCGCGGCCGTCAGGATGCGGAAGCCTTCTTTTTCGAGATAGAGCTTGACGAGCTGAAGGATATCCTTTTCGTCTTCGACGATCAGGATTTTCTTGGCTGAGGCCTGTGCCATGGAGGCGTTCAGCCTACGGAGAGCGGAAAGGCCTGTCAAGCGAGGTGATCGAGACCGGGGGCCAATTCTGTTGACGGGGCTGGGGGGACTCACGTAAGGTGGCTAGAATGATGCTCCTGTCCGGGGAAAGGCTGATGCGATGAAGATATATCTCGCCAATCCGCGTGGATTCTGCGCCGGCGTCGATCGGGCGATCGATATCGTCGACCTCTCCCTCAAAAAATACGGAGCCCCCATCTATGTCCGCCACGAAATCGTGCATAGCCGCCACGTGGTCAACTCATTGCGTCAGAAGGGCGCCGTGTTCGTGGAAGAGCTGAACGAAGTGCCGGAAGGCTCGGTCGTGATTTTCAGCGCCCACGGCGTCGCCAAGTCCGTGTGGGAGGAAGCCAACCGCCGCCGGCTGCACGTCATCGATGCCACCTGCCCGCTCGTCATCAAGGTGCACAACGAAGTCAACCGCGACTATACGCAAGGCTACGAGCTCATCCTGATCGGCCATGCCGGCCACCCGGAGGTCATCGGCACGCTTGGGCAAGTGCCGGACAAGTTCCATCTCGTGTCGTCCGTGCAAGACGTCGAGCGGTTGCATGTCGAGAATACGGTCAACTTGTCGTACGTGACCCAGACGACGCTCAGCGTCGACGAATGCCGGGACATCGTCGGAGCGCTGCACAAGCGGTTCCCCCATATCAAAGGGCCGCACCAGGAAGACATCTGCTATGCGACCCAGAACCGACAGAATGCCGTCAAAGAACTCTCCAAGCTGGTCGATGTCATTCTCGTGATCGGCTCCCCGAACAGCTCCAACTCGAACCGACTGCGCGAGTTGGGCCAGCATTGCGGCATCAACTCCTATTTGATCGATTCGGCCGCCGATATTGATCCGGCCTGGCTGAAGGACGTGAAGGCGGTGGGGATTACCGCCGGTGCCTCGGCTCCTGAGGTCTTGGTGGAAGAAGTGGTGGACTATTTGAAGACCCACGGCGAGTCGAAAGTTGAAGATCTGACGGTGATCGAGGAAGATGTAGAGTTCTCGCTGCCAAAGGAACTGATCACGATCGAATCGGCGACCAAATCAGTCACGGCTTAGCCCATCGGCCCCGCTAAATATTGTAGCTTCAGCCCCTGTTCCCCACTACCGGCTGTATTTTTCTTTGATTTCTCCCCTTCCTTGTGCTACATAACCGTTCCGTGATTTTTCCTCATCGTTCAGCCATCCACTCAGCCAGAGAAGGAGCCAGGCATGTATCTCAAGTCGCTTGAGATGGTGGGGTTCAAGTCGTTCGCTGAAGCCCGCATCGAATTCCCCGACGGGGTGACGGCCATCGTCGGCCCGAACGGGAGCGGAAAGAGCAACGTGGTGGACGCCATTCTCTGGGTGCTGGGCGAGCAGAGCACGAAGACGCTGCGCAGCGAAAAGATGGAAGACGTCATCTTCAACGGCACCGAGTTGCGGAAACCGTTGGGCATGGCTGAGGTGTCGCTGGTCATCAGCGGGCTCGACAAGATCGCGGTGGATCCGCTGTCCGGATTGCCAAGCCAACTTGCGGAATTTCAGGACCTCATGATCACGCGGCGGCTCTATCGGAACGGCGACAGCGAGTATCTCATCAACAAGACGCTGTGCCGGTTGAAGGACGTCCGCAGTATATTGCTCGATACGCGGGCGGGGACGAAAGGACACACGGTCATCGCCCAGGGCCAGATCGACCAGATTCTCAACGCCTCTCCCCAGGATCGCCGGGAATTGATCGAAGAAACCGCCGGCATCGTCCGATACAAGAAGCAGAAGGCCGAGGCATTACGGAAGTTGGACGCGACGCAGCAGAACCTGCTGCGGGTGCGCGACATCATTGCCGAGGTGAAAAAACAGCTGAATTCGTTGGAACGCCAGGCCCGGCAGGCGCGGTCCTACCAAGTGTTGCAGCAGGAAGCGAAGCAGCTGGAGATTCGTTTGCTGACGAGCGAGTATCGACAACTCCGCGAGGCGATGACCGGGATCGAACGGGAACTGGACGCGCTGGGAGCGCAAGAGTCGGAGCAGGCGGCGAAACAGTCGACGCTGCATGCCGATCTCGAACAAGTGCGACTGGAGCTCGCGGCCGGCAGCGACACCATCGGCCGCCACCGCGATGAGCTGGCGAAGGTCGAGCACCAACAGTCCCAGGCGTTGACCGCGGCGGAAGTCGAACGGCACCGCAGCGAGATGTATGAACAGCAACGCGTCCAGGGAGGCGAGGAATTGCGCCGGCTGGCCCAGGAGCAGGATCAGGTGGCGGCAGCTGAACGGTCGCTACAAGACACGTTGGAACGGTTGGAGCGCGAACTCCGGGAACGCGAAGCCGTTCTCGCAGGGTTGGACCGCGACGTAAGTGCCTTGATGCATCAGCGGGCGGCTGCGTTGCAGGAAGAGGAGCGGGGCAGGCGTGATGTGCTCAACTTGGCGGTTCTAGTCGCCAATACCGAACAGAGTCTTTCGCAGTTGGCGCTGCGCGTGGAAGAACTGGCGGCCCGCGACGGGCGGTTAATCCGCGAGCGCGAGGAGTGTCAGGCCCAGCATGACGCGACGATCGGCAAGCGGCAGGAATTGCAGCAAGCTCGGGCCGACGTGACGTCGGCGGTATCGGAAGGGCGGAAGAGGCAGCTGGAACTTGAGCGCGAATCGGAAGAGACCTCAGCGGCCCTGACGGACCTTGATCAGCGCTTGCTCCGTCAATCCGAGGATCTCGCCGCCACGGACTCACACCTCCGGACATTGCAGAGCTTGCTGCAGGAAGAGATGGGCTATGGACGCTCAGGCGAGGAAGAGGCGACCGCGCTGAAAGCCTGCGCGGGCGTGCAAGAAGCCGTCGCCGAATGGCTCACAGTTCCTGCTGGACTCGATCGGGCGGTCGAAGCCTGGCTGGGTGAGCGCGTCAGAGGTTGGCTGGTAGAGAGTCCTACTTCGGCTTCGGAGGCCGTCGCCTTTCTGAAAGGCAAAGACCTTGGGCGCGGCACCTTCATCCCCCAGTCGCTTCGATGGACCACGCCAGGAGACCCGGCCTGGTGGCCGGCGTTGGCCGGACAAGCCGGCATCGTGGGGAGGGCCGTGGATTTGATTGCGGTCGAAGGCCATGGCGTGAGCGCCCGAGATTACTTGTTCGATGCGGTCGTCTTCGTCGAGACACTGGAGGACGCCGTCCGGTTGTGGCACCACGCGATTGAACGGACATCGGGCAGCCCGACCTTCGTCACGAAAACTGGAGACATCCTGGAGGCGGCCGGGGTCATCACCGGCGGGCAGACTGGCTCGGCTGGCGGATTGTTGCAGCGGCGACGGGAAGTGTCGGAGCTCAAAGCCCGTTGCACATCGTTGGCCACGGCGGTCGAGGAGGGACGGCTGCAGCGGGAGCAGTTGCTTGAGAAGGGGCAATCGTTGCGCGACGAAAGTCGGCGGGTGGCCGATGCGCTCCGCGACGCGGAAATGCGGCAGCTGTCGTTGCAGAAAGACGACGCCGGATTGCAACTGTTTCTGGGCGATTTGCTACAACGCCTCGATACCTTGACGGGTGACGCCCGGCAGGGTTCAGCCGAAGTTCAGCGGCTTCAGCAGGAAGCACGTTCCACCGAGGCACAGCTGGCACAATGGATCTCGGAGCGGGCGGGACAGGAGCGGGTGTTGGGAGATGTGCGGCAACGGGTGTCGCAGTTTGATCAGGGATTGCAGGAACTGCAGCAGCGGGTCACCGAAGCGCAGCTTCAGGTGCAAGAGGTACGGACGACTTCGCAGCATCATCGGCAGGATCTTGAGAGGGTCAAACAAGAACGCGAGGAAACGGCGGCTCGGGTGGCGACGCTGACGCAGCAGGTCGAGATGCTGCGGTCGTCCTGGGAACAGAGCTGTGCAGAACGGACCCGCCAGGAAGAGATCTGTCGCGAGCTGGGCGGTGCCGTCGATGACATCAAAGGGAAACTCGTGGCTGCGCAGGAGCGGCATGCCCAAGGTCTGACGCAGGCGCAAGCGATCGAGGAAAGTTTGGAGGAGGTGCGCCGCACGTTGTCGACGCTTCGGGACTCACGGATGGCGATTGAGGTCAAGCGCGCGGAAGTACGTACCCAACTGGGGACCGTCGAATCCACGCTCTCCGGCACTTACCAGGTTGATCCGGCCACAATACCGGACCAGGACGCTTCGGCAGAGGCCGGCGTGCCCGTAGCCGAAGGGCAGGAAGGTGTCTCGGACGGCGAGCTTCGGCAGCAGTTGCAGAAAATTCGCGAGCGGCTCGACCGGATGGGGCCGATCAATTTGGCCGCCATCAACGAACATCAGGAGTTGGAAGAGCGCCATCGCTTCCTCTCAACCCAGGAGCAGGATCTCTCGGCGTCGATTGCGTCGCTCAAAGAGATCATTCAGCGGATCAATCGCACGACCAAGGACATGTTTGCCACAACCTTTGCGGAGTTGCAGGAACAATTCGGCCAAGTATTTACCAAGTTTTTCCCCGGCGGGCGGGCCGAACTGCAGTTGGTGGAAGTGCCGGTGGAGGAATCGTCGGAGAGCAAAGGGCCGCAAGAGCCGGGCGTAGAAATTGTCGCGCAGCCTCCGGGGAAGCGGCTCAAGAACATTTCCATGCTGTCGGGCGGAGAGAAGACCTTGACGGCGATGGCGCTGCTCTTTGCGAGTTTTCTTATCCGGCCCACACCGTTCTGCATCCTCGACGAAATCGACGCCCCGTTGGACGAAGAAAATATCGGCCGCTTTACGGCCGTCCTCCGAGAACTGGCGCAGGACGCGCAATTCATGGTCATCACCCACAATAAGCGGACGATGAGCATTGCCGACTCGCTGTTCGGGGTGACAATGGAAGAACCGGGGATCTCCAAACTCGTCTCGGTGCGGCTGAACGATTTGCAGCCGGCCTGACGAGTCGGATTTGGCCAAAAATGCTTGTACTTTAGAGGCCTTCCGCGTTCCGCTTGCTTGACTTCAGTCGGACCCTCTGTTATATCCCGACAAATTGCCGGCCGCCGTCGGTCTCTCGCGTGTCCGACGCGTGGGACCGACGCGAGGCTGTCCATTGAGTCGACCTCAGAGCACGAACCGTTCCCTCTTACGACGACACGATGAAGCTGATTCGCACCATATTGGATCGCCTGTCGGACAGTCTTTTTATTTCTGTTCCCGAACGAGTCGGCTTCGCGGCCGAAGGGACGCCGGTGCCTCCGCTTCGATTGGTCTCCGACAAGCCGGCCCCGGCCGCCACGATTGACACCTTCCCACGGCGCCCCACGGCGCATGCGAGCAGCCAGCTTGATGCGCTCGACGATGCAGTGCGCCGCAGCCAATCTTGGTTTCTCGCCCGCCAGCATGCGACCGAAGGCTACTGGGTTGCGGAGCTGGAAGCCGACACGACGCTGACGTCGGAATATCTGATGCTCCGCCGGTTCCTCGATCGGGTCGACCCTGAGCGAGAGCGCAAAGCGGTGCGCTATCTCCGTGCGACTCAGCTGCCTGACGGGGGCTGGCCGATCTATACCGGAGGACCGTCCGAAATCAGCGCTTCGGTCAAGGCCTACTTCGCCTTGAAACTCAGCGGCATTTCCGCCGACGAACCCTTCATGCTCCGTGCGCGCGACCGAATCCACGCTATGGGCGGCGTCGTGCATGCGAACGTGTTCACGAAAATCACGTTGGCCTTGTTCGATCAGTATGACTGGGAGGGCGTGCCCAGCATGCCGCCCGAGATCATGTTGCTCCCCAAGCGGTTCTATTTCAGCATTTACGCCATTTCCTATTGGTCACGCGCCGTGCTGATTCCGTTGCTGATCGTGTTTGCCAATCAGCCGGTCTGCCGTATCCCGAAAGAACAGGGCGTCGCCGAACTGTATGTCGAGCCGCGGGGGAGCATCCACTATCGCCAGTTGCCGCCGTTCAACAAGGACCTGCGATGGTTCACGGCGCACAATTTCTTCGTCCAGCTGGACGGCATTCTCAAGCTGTACGACCGGATGCCGCTGACCTGGCTGCGTGAGAAGGCATTACACAAGGCCGCCACCTGGATGCTGGAACACATCAAGGGTACGGGCGGGCTCGGCGCTATTTATCCGGCCATGGCCAACTCGATCGTTGCCCTTCGCTGCCTCGGCTACCATGTGGACGATCCGCTGGTGCAGAAGGCCTTGCGTGAGATTGAAGACCTCGAAGTCTACGACAGCGTGTCGATCGGTGATCAGCGGGTCGAGGCGCTTCATTTGCAACCGTGTCATTCCCCAATCTGGGACACCTCCTTGTTGATGAACGCCTTGATCGAATGTGGGATGGCACCTGACCACCCTGCCCTGCAAAAGGCCGGCACCTACCTCTTGTCGCGCCAGACGAAAGCGGTCGGGGATTGGATTTTTTCCTCTCCGCAGGCGAAGCCGGGCGGCTGGTATTTCCAGCATGAAAACGAACTGTATCCCGATGTTGACGACTCTGCCGTTGTCTTGATGGGGCTGTCGAAGATGCGCCTGCCTCAATCCGCTGAGTTGCAGGATGCCGTCAAGCGCGGAGCGGATTGGGTCCTCGCCATGCAGGGATCGGACGGCGGATGGGGGGCCTATGACAAGGACAACAATCGCATCGTCTTCAACTACATTCCTTTCGCCGACCACCATGCCTTGCTTGATCCGAGCACGGCCGATTTGACCGGCCGCTGCCTGGAAATGCTGGCGGCGCTCGGCTACGACAAGTCCCATCCGGCCGTCGATCCGGCGCTGAAGTTTCTCAAGCACGAGCAGGAAGATGACGGCAGCTGGTACGGCCGCTGGGGCGTCAACTACATCTACGGGACTTGGTCCGTCTTGGCCGGCTTGCGTGCCATCGGCGAGGATTTGTCGCAGCCCTACATTCGCCGCGCTGTGGCCTGGCTCGAATCGAAACAGAACCCGGACGGCGGGTGGGGAGAATCCTGCCTCTCCTATGCCGAGGCTGACTGGCACGGCAAGGGGGAGAGCACCCCGTCTCAAACCGCTTGGGCGGTCATGGGTTTGATGGCGGCCGGCATGGTCGATTCCTTCAGCGTGGCTCGAGGGATTCAATACTTGCTGCGGCACCAAATGAAAGACGGTTCGTGGGAAGAGATCCGCCACACGGGCACCGGCTTTCCTCGCGTTTTCTACCTCCGGTATCACTGGTACTGCCAATACTTCCCACTCTGGGCGCTAGGGATGTACCGCAACCTACGAACGCGCGGGAACATGCGGGCCGACGAAATCCGCGACCAAGTCTGCTCCAGCGGAACCTACCGCGCCGACTGAGGGATGCGGGTTCTGCGTGACCGGTGGTGTCTGATCATTTCCTTCCAGGATCAACCGTGAAGCCAGTCGCGCTCTTTGCCGCGACACGGTGGGAACTGCGTGCCCTGCAGCGGGTGTTGCCGATTGACCGGGCCATCATGGTCGATCACGTACGAGTCCTTTGCGGTGAACGCGCCGGACAATCCTACTGGCTCGTTCAAACGGGAATTGGCCCCGAGGCGGCGCGGACGGTCGCTGCAGCGATTCTGAACGGCCGGGCAGTTTCTGCCGCGATTTCTACGGGTTTTGCCTGTGCCCTTGTGCCGGCGGCGGTCGGAGACGTGTTCATCGCCAATGAGGTGTCGGCTTGGAGGGCCGATGGGCCGGGGACATCGCCGCAGAGCGAACGTGTGTTGTGTGACCAAGGATTTACGGACTACCTGGCGCAACTGGCCCAATCCGTCACCCTCGGAGTGCGAAGAGGGTCCTTCCTGTCGACGGCACGGGTCATTTGCGGGGCTGACGAGAAGCGCGCGCTTCGACGCCACACCGGCGCGACGGGGCTGGATATGGAAAGTTGGGAGCTGGGACGCGCCGCGCAGCGGCACGGGATTCCCTTCGCCGTCGTGCGGACTGTCTCGGACCTGATGGACGAATCGCTCCCCCTTGACTTCAATCTCTTTCTCAGGCCCACTGGGTGGCTCAGCGGCCTGAAAACCTTGATCATGAACCCTTCCAGCTTCGTTGGGCTGAACCGGCTGAGACGCCAGAGCCGGACGGCGGCCGAGCGGCTTGGTGCCGTGATCGAGGCTCAGGCAGCCCAGGGGTTCGGTCGGACGACAGCCTCTGAACTGGGAACACCGGCATGACCATGATCACCCAACTCGGTGTGTGGGGTGTGGCGACAGTCCAAGATATGGGCCGGATGCTCCTGTTCGTTCTCTCGGCCTTTGCCTGGCTCTTTCGGCCGCCGCTTCGGTTCGTGCAAATCGTCAAGCAACTGCATTTCGTCGGCTACAAGTCCACCTTTGTCGTTGTGCTGACGGCGGGTTTTACCGGCATGGTGCTGGCCCTGCAGGGCTACTACACGTTGCGGAAGTTCGGGTCTGAAGGACTGCTCGGCTCCGCCGTCGCCCTCAGCATGATCCGCGAACTGGGACCGGTGTTGGCCGCGTTGATGGTGACGGCCCGTGCGGGATCGGCGATGACGGCGGAGATCGGCATCATGCGCATTACAGAACAGATCGACGCGCTCGACACGATGGCCATCAACCCGCTCCAGTATCTGATCGCGCCCAAACTGCTGGCCGGCCTCATCGGGGTGCCACTGTTGGTGGCGATCTTCGATGTCGTCGGCATCTATGGCGGCTATCTGGTCGGAGTCGATTTGCTCGGAGGCAACGGCGGGGCCTATTGGAACTCCATTCAATCGGCGGTCGAATGGAAAGACGTGTACGGCGGCATCTTGAAATCCATCAGCTTCGGTCTGATCATCAGCTGGGTGTGTTGCTACAAGGGGTTCTTTACCAAGCAGAGCGCCGAAGGCCTCGGCACCGCGACGACCGAAGCGGTCGTGCTATCGTCGGTCTTGATTTTGGTCTGGGACTATTTCCTGACGTCGGTGTTGCTCTAACACGATGATCAAACTTGTCGGTGTAGAAAAAACGCTGGGGGGGCAGCGGGTGCTGCAAGGCGTCGATTTGGTCATCCCGCCCGGCCAACTGACGACGGTCATCGGCCGTAGCGGGGAGGGCAAGAGTGTGCTTCTCAAGCACATGATTGGTCTGATGCAACCCGATCGCGGCGAGGTATGGGTCGGGGATGTGGAGATATCACGATTGCGGGGAACACGGCTCAATGACGTCCGAAAACGGTTCGCCATGCTGTTTCAGGGCGCGGCGCTGTTCGATTCGCTGTCCGTTTTCGAAAACGTCGCGTTCCCGCTCAGGGAAAAGCTTCGTATGAAGGGAGAGGCGGTGACGCGCCGTGTCGAGGAAAAGCTCGAACAGGTCGGATTGGCCGGCATGGGGTACAAGTTTCCGGCGGAACTCAGCGGCGGGATGCGCAAACGCGCGGGCCTGGCGCGGGCGCTGGTGATGGAGCCCGAGATCATCCTGTTCGACGAGCCGACGACTGGACTGGATCCGCTGATGGCGAAATCCATCCACGATCTGATCGTCGCGATGCAACGCCAGTTCAAGTTCACGGCCGTCATGGTCAGCCACGAAATTCCAGAGATCTTCGCGATTTCCGATTGGGTGGCCATGCTGCGGCGGGGAAAGATCGCGGCGATGGCGCGGTCGGCGGAGTTTGTCGGGACGAGCGATCCGGAAATTCAAGAATTCATTTCGGTTGGAGGTACGGTGGCGCTCTCCGTCGCGCCGGTTCGGTGAAGGAGGACCCCGATCTATGGAAAAGGCCAAGCTGGAATTGATCGTCGGCGTGTTCGTGTTGGTCGGCCTGCTCTGTCTGGGCTACTTGTCGATCAAGCTCGGGAAGTTGGAGCTGATCGGCGGGAATGTCTACGAAGTGGTGGCGCAGTTCAACACGGCCTCCGGTCTCAAGCCGGGATCGGCCGTTGAGATCGCCGGGGTCGAAGTCGGGCGCGTCCGCGGCATCTCGCTCAAGGAAGACCGAGCCGCCGTGACGCTGGCCGTGAACAACGGGGTGAAACTCTACACCGATACGATCGCCTCGATCAAAACGCGGGGAATCATCGGCGAAAAATTCCTGGCCCTGTCCCCGGGCGGAGGCGGAGATCCGCTGAAGCCGGGCGATACGATCCGCGACACGGAATCGGGCCTCGATCTGGAAGAGTTGGTCAGTCAGTATGTCCATGGTAAAGTGAACTGATTCTGTGCGGGCCGAGATCGCGAGGACGTCAAGAACGGGGGAGCAGGACATGATCATGTTGCTAGGGAGGAAAGAGGACATGGGCCGGGTCGGCCGGATGCTGGGCGTCTGGCTGCTGGCGCTGGGACTGTCGATCGGTTGCGGATTGGAACAGGCCCGGGCCGGAGGGGCGACCGACGCCATGAAGGGCACGATCGACGAGGTGCTGCGCATTCTCCAGGATAAGGAACTCAAGCAGCCGGCCAAGGCTGATGAGCGCCGCCAGCAACTGGAAAAAGTCGTCGGTGATCGATTCGACTATACCGAAATGTCGCGTCGTGCGCTGGGCGCACCCTGGAACAAGTTGTCGGACAAGGAAAAGGACGAGTTCGTGGGCCTGTTCAAAACCCTGTTGGTGAACTCTTACGCCGATAAGATTGAAACGTATTCCGGCGAAGGAGTGCAATACATCAATGAACGGGGAGAGAAAGACTACGCAGAAGTCCGGACTAAGGTGCTCACGGGTAAAACCGAAATTCCCCTCGACTACCGCTTGCTGAACAAGAGTTCTGTGTGGCGGGTCTACGACGTCGTGATCGACGGCGTCAGTCTCGTCAACAATTACCGCGGCCAATTCACAAAGATTCTCAGCTCTGGGACCTACGCCGACCTCGTCGATCAGCTGCGCAAGAAATCCGAAAAGATTAAAACCTCGTAAGAGTCCGTAGTAGGCCGTCATGACCATCCTGCGAGGCATCGGCATTTATTTCTGTTGCCTGCTCGCCGGGATGGCCGGGCTTTGGGCCGGGTCCGCAAGGGCCGAGACCCAGATCTTCCCGATTCCCTCGGCGTCGACTTCGAAGAACGACGGGAATGACGTCGGGTTGATCATGCCGATCCTGATCACTGATCCGGACGGGGAGCTGAAGTATCTGCTGGCTCCCATGATCATTCGCAATTCGATCGTCGGAACCAGAGGGACGTTCAATCTGTTCAAGTACGACACGGGCGGCCGGCAGATGCAGTTCATCGGTTCCTTTACCGAAAAGATCGAACGGAAGCTGGTGTTCAACTATCTCGATCCGGCCTTCAGCGACGGACGGTATTTCCTGAATTTCGGAGGCGCCTTCTTCAAAAACGCGACGTCGCGCTTCTTCGGATTGGGGCAGGCGACGGTCGAAGGCGACCAGACGAATTACACGGCGCGCGAGGCCCGGGCCAACTGGCGCTTCGGCGTCTACGCGAACGAAGTGACGCAGGTGGCCTTCAGCCAGCGGGTCCGCCAGATCAGCCTGCAACGGGGGGCGACGGATCTGCCGTTCACGGGGGACCGTTTCCCCGCCGTCGACGGTGTGGCCGGCGAATCGATCATCGTCGGGCATCGCGCGACGTTTTACTATGATACGCGGAACAATCTCTTTTCGCCGACCGACGGGATGGCGGTCACGGCCTATGCTGAAGCCAATCAAAACGTCCGCAACGGAGACCATCCGGTCTTTTCGCGCTATGAAGTCGAAGTGAAGAAGCTGTTCCCGAGCGAATCCAAACGCGCCATTTTGGTTGTGCGGGCGGACTTACAGGCGACGCTCGGCACCCAAGTGCCGTTTTTCGAGCAGAGCTCGTTGGGCGGGCAGAACAACTTGCGCGGCTACGGCGTCGACCGCTTCATCGACAAGCATTTGATCGCCGTAAGCGTGGAAGAGCGCATCCACGTCGCCCGGACGAAGATCGCCGGAGTCATGGCGGATTTCGAGGTCGCCCCGTTCTTGGACACCGGGCAGGTGTTCAACAGTTTCAAGGACGTCAGCTTCAAAGACTATCGCATGACGCCCGGGATGGGATTCCGGGGGATTGTCCGTCCGAACGTCGTGGGGCGTATCGACTATGGTTACAGCAAAGAAGGCGGAGCCATCTTCGCCGGACTCGACTTCCCGTACTGACCGGCAGGTGTTTCTTCGACGCGCACAGATTTCTCGTTCGGTCTTCCTGCTCGCGGTGATTCTCGTTGCCGCAGGGACTGTTCCTTGGTCGGTCTGGGCAGAAGGATTCGGTCCGTACCCCGTCCGGAACTTCAACCCCTTCCAGCAACTGGTTCTCAACATGCCTGGCGATCGTGCGGCGGTTCTGCGCCAGGGCACGCTAGATATGCGATTGGAATTGGCCGAAACGGCCGCGATCTATCGAGAAGGGTCGACGCTGGCGTCTGCGACGATGAAGTTCGAAACGCTGCGCAGCGGTCTGTTTCTCCGTTATGGCGCGACGGATCGCTTGGAAGTGGCCATGGAAGTGCCGGTGCTCTATCGCTATCGAGGGTTCATGGAAGGCGCGATCAAGACGGTTGAGCGAGCGACAACCGGACTCGCGCCGGCTCGAAATGCGCTGGGCCAAACCAGCTATGCCTTTTCAGTGTCTCAGAACGGCCGGCAGATCGCGACGGGGCGCGACGGAGCGGTCGGTCTCGGCGATACGACGCTGATGGCCAAGTACCAGGTGCTGGCGGAAACGTCTTCTTTACCGGCGGTTTCGATTCGTACCGCATTCAAACTGCCGACGGGGGACGAGGGCCAGTATTTCGGCAGCGGCAGTCCGGACTTCGGAGCGGGGTTGGCGGCGGAGAAATCTCTCGGAGGCCGATGGATCGTCTATGCCAATGTGAACGGAGTCCTGCCGACCGGACGAATTGCGGGCCAGTCCTTGAACCCGACTTTGTCCGGCCTCGTCGCCACGGAGTATCTCTGGTCGGAGGATTTTTCGCTCACGCTGCAGTTCGATTATTATTCCTCGCCGTTCCACGGGGTCGGGCTCAGGACGTTCGATAAGGGCGTGACCGAAGTGGCGGCTGGATTCAGTTACCGGGTAACGGAGCATTGGCTCTGGCAGGTCTATGGGATCGAGAACGTCGATTTCATTACCGGGAGCGCGGCGGACTTTACGCTCTCGACCTTGCTCACCTATCGCTTTCGATCGTGACAGGACCGATCGGTCATCGGCTGAAGAGGGCTAACCGCTTGACAATAGAGGACTTCTATGTGAAACTGCGCGTAGTTACGTCGCCGCTTGACTGCTTCGCCAAGCCCGTCCGAGTTTAGTCTGTCGATACCACGCACATGATGTGACGCAAAGGAGCACCGTTATGTCGATTCTGAAGACCATTCAGAGCCCGGCTGATTTGAAGCGGCTTTCGCCGGCCCAGTTCCCTGAATTGTGTCAGGAAATCCGGGAACAGATCATCGGGGCAGTGTCCAATGTCGGGGGTCATTTGGCCTCCAACCTTGGGGTCGTCGAGTTGACGGTCGCCCTGCAATATCTTCTCGATACGCCGAAGGACAAGATTGTCTGGGACACCAGCAACCAGGCCTATACCCATAAGCTGCTGACCGGACGTCGGGAGCAGTTTCACACGCTTCGCCAGTACGGCGGACTGAGCGGGTTTTGCAAGCGAGAGGAAAGCGAGTATGACACGTTCAACGCGGGACATGCCGGGACGGGTGTCTCTGCGGCCTTCGGTATGGTCGAGGCCCGTGAGCAGTTGAACCAACGACATAAGGTCGTCTGCGTCGTCGGCGACGGAGCCATGACCGCTGGCATGACGCTGGAAGCACTCCATCATGCGGGTGGCACCGGCAAGGATTTCCTGGTCATTCTCAACGACAACCAGATGTCGATCTCCAAGAACGTAGGTGCCATCTCGTCGTACCTCAATCGCACGTTCACCGGCGAATTCTATACCAAGATGCGCGAGGAAACGGGCCAGTTGCTCGGGAAGATTCCCCATATCGGGATGGATATGCAGAAGCTTGCGCGGCGGGCGGAGGAATTGGCGAAGGGCGCAATCCTGCCGGGGCTCCTGTTCGAAGAACTCGGCTTCCGGTACGCCGGTCCGATCGACGGCCACAACTTCGAGCATCTCCTGCCGACGTTGGAAAACGTGCTGAAGATGAAGGGGCCGGTGTTGTTGCACGTGATTACGAAGAAAGGTTTGGGGTATGAGCCGGCGGTGCAGAATCCCGTCTGGTTCCATGCCTGCCCGCCGTTCGTGCGGGAAACCGGCGCGCCGGCGAAGAAAGCCGTCCGGCCGTCCTACACGCAGATCGCCATCGAGTCGTTGGTCAAGCTGGCGCGTGAGGACAAACGGGTTGTGGCCATCACCGCCGCCATGTGCGAAGGCACGGGGCTCAACATTTTCGAGAAAGAATTCCCGGATCGTCTCTATGACGTGGGAATCGCCGAGCAGCATGCCGTCACCTTTGCGGCCGGTTTGGCGGCCCAGGGCATGAAGCCGGTCATCGCCATGTATTCGACGTTCCTGCAGCGGGCATACGATCAGGTGGTGCACGACGTGGCGACGCAGAATCTCCCCGTGGCATTCTGCATCGACCGCGGAGGGCTGGTGGCCGAAGACGGAACGACCCATCACGGCGCGTTCGATTACGCCTATCTGCGGCACATGCCGAATATGACGGTCATGGCTCCGAAGGACGAGAATGAATTGCAGCACATGCTCAAGACTTGCCTGACCCACGACGGCCCTGCTGCCGTGCGCTACCCGCGCGGCGTGAGTCTGGGCGTGAAGATGGATGAGGCGCCCAAGGCCTTGCCGGTCGGAAAGGGCGAAGTGCTGTGTGAAGGGAGCGACGTAGCCATCGTCGCGATCGGCGTCACGGTCTGGCAAGCGGTGAAGGCGGCAGAAAAATTGCGTGCGGAAGGCATCGGCGCGACGGTGATCAACGCGCGCTTTGTGAAGCCGTTGGATCGGGATCTGATCGTGGGTGTGGCGAAGCGCGTGCCCTATCTTGTCACCGTCGAAGAAGGCGGCAAGATGGGTGGGTTCGGGTCCGCCGTGCTGGAAGCCTTATCGGAAGCCGGTGTGCAGAGTGTGGCGACCAAAGTATTGGGCCTCCCGGACTGGTATATCGAACAGGGGCCGCAAGACCTGCTGCGCGAGCGATACGGTCTGACCGCTGAAGGTATCTATGAGAGTGTCAAGGCCTTGATCGGGAAGGTGCCAGCGAATCAACGTGAAGCCTTCACGGTCGGTTCCCGTGGGCACCACCTGCCGCACGGGGACGAGCAGGGCAGCTGATTGAAGACGTGAGGTGTGAAACGTTAGGCGTTGGGCGAAAGTAGTCGAATGGAAATTACGAGAAGAAAGACGCGGCAGATTCAAGTCGGCAAAGTAAAGATCGGCGGTGACGCGCCGGTCTCCGTCCAGTCGATGTGCTCGACCGACACACGCGACGTGGCGGCGACGGTCGAGCAGATCAAGCAACTGGAAACGGCCGGCTGCGAGCTGATTCGCGTCGCGGTGCCGGACGAGGAAGCAGCGGCGGCCCTGCCCAAGATCAAGGCGGCGATGACCGTGCCGCTGATCGCCGACATCCACTTCGATCATCGCCTTGCGCTGAAAGCGGCCGAAATCGTCGATTGCGTACGCATCAATCCAGGCAACATCGGCGCCTGGTGGAAGGTCGAAGAAGTCATCAAGGCGGTGAACGACCACGGCATCCCGATCCGCGTCGGCGTGAACGGCGGCTCGCTCGAACGTGATCTGTTGGAACGGTACGGCTGGCCCTCGCCGCCAGCCTTGGCCGAATCGGCCTTGAATGCGGTCCATGCCTTGGAAGACGTCGGCTTCACCAATATGAAGGTGTCGCTCAAGGCCTCCGACGTCCACCACGCGATCGACGCCTACTATCTGTTTGCCATGCAGTCGAACTACCCGCTACACATCGGCATCACCGAAGCGGGGACTGCCATGACCGGCGCCGTGAAGTCGGCGATGGGCCTTGGCTATCTGCTCTCGCAGGGTATCGGTGACACGCTGCGTGTCTCGCTGGCCGCGGATCCGGTGGAAGAAGTGAAGGTCGGCTACGAGATCCTGAAATCCCTCGAGCTGCGCCATCGCGGCATTAACGTCATCGCCTGTCCGACTTGCGGCCGCGTCGAGATCGACGTCGTGCGCATGGCCAACGAACTCGAAAAGAAACTCGGCCACATCAAGACGCCGTTGAACGTGTCGGTGCTTGGCTGCGTGGTGAACGGCATCGGCGAGGGCAAGGAAGCGGACATCGGGATCGCCGGTGGCGAAGGCAAAGGGATTCTCTTCAAGAAAGGGAAGCTGGTCCGTAAAGTGCCGATGGAAGAGCTGATGGATACGCTCATCCACGAAGTCGAGATTATGGCCAAAGAGAAAGAAGCGGAAGGCAACGGTGAGGCCGTGGCACATGGGAACGGTGAATGGGAGCCGCTCATCCCTGATGCAGGCCAGTCCTCGACGCTCGGCAAAGAGATTCCGGTCCTCTCCAATAAACACTAGCTTCCTCTGGTTTCTTCACACCAACCCAGACTATAATGCGCACCTTCGCGGGGCGCCGTACCCAAGTGGTAAGGGAGCAGTCTGCAAAACTGCGATGCAGCGGTTCGAACCCGCTCGGCGCCTCCAAACCACACGTCGTGCGTTCCGTCGGCTCATCGGGCGCAGCCCCTTTTCATCATCGCCGACGGATAGAACACCACCAGTGTTTCACTCTTTTGAAGGAATGCTTGCTCGTTCCGCCGCGTTCGATCAAATCGCGGCGGATAGGCACGGTGCCTCCAGTAAGCGCTAATTCTTCACTTCGTGTGTAACCGCCGCTCGTCATGTTAGTCTGTCTGCGGCGGCGACATTGGGCTCGCTCACCTCGCAAAGGAGAAACTCGTGAACCGTACTCTCATGCTATCGCTTAGCCTCAATCTTGCCCTATCCAGCCTGCTCCTGGTGGGCTATGTCGGTCCCAGTGTCAAAACGACCTTCATGCCGGATGTCGAAGCCCCGGTGATCGGGAAAAAGAGCCGCATCCATCCACTGGCGATGGTGATCGGGTCCGTTACCATCGGCGACCAGGTGTTCGTGGCGCCGGCCGCCTCCGTCCGCGGCGACGAGGGGCAGCATATTCACATCGGCAACCAGAGCAACGTCCAGGACGGCGTGGTGGTCCACGGACTTGAGACGTTTGAAGGGGATCACGAGTTGCCGGAGAACGAAGTCGACGTCGAGGGGAAGAAGTACTCGGTCTACATCGGTGACCGAGTTTCACTCGCGCATCAGTCGCAAGTGCATGGACCGGCGTACGTTGGGAACGATACCTTCGTGGGCATGCAAGCTCTTGTCTTTCGGACGGAGATCGGCGATCACGTGGTGATCGAACCCGGGGCCAAATTGATCGGCGTGAAGGTGGCTGCCGGGCGCTATGTTCCTGCCCTCTCAGTGGTCACCAAGCAGAGTGAAGCCGACGCGTTGCCGAAGATCGGACCAGAATACCCCTATCGGAATTTGAACGCCGGTGTCATTCGAGTCAACGTGCAACTGGCCGAAGCCCCTCAGCCCCAAGCCATTAGTCGGTAACCGGCTAGTGAGGCGATTGAGGGGGCATTTCGATGTGAGGGGGAATGGTTGAGCCCCCGCAACGATAAAAGAGGAACAAAGTCTCGCTGCCCGAGGATAGAAAATTGACCTTGCGCAGGGGGGATGTTAAGATTCTCCACGGTTTCAGCCTCTAGCGAGCGGCGGTTCGCCGCTGTACCCGTACAGATGAATTAGAAGGAGATCGGAATGGCCGTTCCCGTATCTCAAATGTATACCGTTGCCAGCTACGTCCTGGGCCAGAAGCTCAGGGGGGTGAAGCGGTATCCTTTGGTATTGATGCTGGAGCCCCTGTTCCGTTGCAACCTGGCCTGTGCCGGTTGCGGGAAGATTCAATACCCCGACCATATCCTCGATAAACATTTGACTCCCGAACAGTGTTGGGCTGCGGCGGAGGAATGCGGCGCCCCGATCGTGGCCATTCCGGGTGGGGAGCCCATGATCCACCCGGAGATTGGCCGAATTGTCCAGGGGTTGGTGGCCCAGAAGCGCTACATCTACGTCTGCACGAACGCGATTCTGCTGGAGCGGAAGCTGAAAGAGTTCACGCCGTCCAAGTATTTGACGTTCAGCGTGCATATGGATGGACTCAAGAAAGAACATGATCTCGCCGTCTGCCGCGATGGGGTCTATGAGGTCGCGGTCAAAGCGATCAAGGCGGCGCTTGCGCTCGGCCATCGCGTGACGACCAACACGACGCTCTTCGACGATGCGAATCCGGATCGGGTCCGTCAGTTCTTCGACGAAATGATGGATCTCGGCGTCGAGGGGATGATGATCTCCCCGGGCTATAGTTATCAAAAGGCGCCGGACCAGCAGCATTTCTTGAAGAAAGCTAGAACAAGAGAGCTGTTCTCGAAGATCCTCAGCCGTCCCAAGGCGAGATGGAAATTCAACCAGTCGCCGCTGTTCCTGGATTTCTTAATGGGGAAGAAGGAATATCACTGCACACCCTGGGGGAATCCAACCTATAACGTGTTCGGCTGGCAGAAGCCCTGCTATTTGTTGCAAGAAGGTTATGCGAAGACGTTCCGTGAGTTGCTGGAGACGACGGCCTGGCAGGACTATGGCACGAGCAAGAACGAGAAGTGTGCCGAATGCATGGTCCATTGCGGCTATGAAGCCTCGGCGGTGAGCGATACGTTCGGCACCTTGTCGGGCTTTGCACGGACGGCCAAACTGACGTTGTTGCCGACCTCGCGGTAACCATTCATTATGATGGCTCCCGTTACCTGCTGTATGGCCTACGCCTTATACCTCCCCCCCCACGCCTAACGGTCTTGCGATGACAGACACCAAGAACCATGCGGCGGGCGGTAGTACGTTAGAGGGGCGAGTGTTCAAGCCCTCCTCCGAGGCCGAACGGGCCGAAGCGATCGAGATGGCCTTCGATTATCGCGGCGATGTGACGTTGCAATTGACCTCGGGCGAGTCGGTCGTCGGGTATCTCTTCAATCGTCATCCGGCCGCGGCGATTCCCGCCATTGAAATATTCCCTGAAGACCATCCCGCTCCCCGGACCATTCCCTACGCGGCTATCGCCTCAATCGCCTTCACGGGCGAAGACACGGCGAACGGCAAATCCTGGGAGGCCTGGGTGAATAAGAAAGAATCTGAGCGGCGCGCCGATGCAGAGCGAGTCGAGGCCGACGCCAGGGCCCGCGGGCTCCTCTGATCGGCCGTTCTTCTGTTTCGGATCCGTCCATTCCACCGAATAGCAAACCGCGCATTATTCTTGCTGTAATCGCTCGACAACTCGAACGATTCCGACCGTTTTTTCTCTTCACTTCACCCCCCCGTTCTCGTTGACATCGGTAGGTCCCTATGTTACAAACATCGGCCTTAAAACCAGGGCCGATTCGTCGTAGCGAGGCGTGCTGTTGTTCGAGGTCAAAACACGTATTCGTACGGCGGAAGAGCGGGTCGGAACGAAGAACGTGAAGCGAGGCCAACTCCGGTGGCTTCTCTTGACGCTCGGCGCTTGGGTGATCGTCGGGTGGCCGTTTTGGGCAGGAGCGACGCACGAAGCAGACCATCGTTTTACGGTCGAAGGGTTCGTGTGCGGAGCAGATGGCAAGGGCGTCGGAGATGCCGACGTCATGGTCAAGGATACCAAGATTTCCTATGGGCAGATCGTCAAGACCGATGGAGATGGGTACTACAAGGCGTCGTTTCATCTCCATAACGACAATCTCGGCGATCCACTGTTAGTCGAAGCCAAGGGAGAGCAGCAAAACCACAAGATTCAGTTCGACCCGAAAGACCTGGAGACCGAGCGGATCATTCAGGTCAATTTTGGAACGGGCTGTATCTATGATCGCAGCAAGGTGCCCGCCTGGGTGTGGTGGGCAGTGGGCGGGGTGGCCGCGCTGGTCATCGGAGCAATCGGGGTGACCGCGGTGCGTTCGCAACGGAAGCAGGAACAGAAACGAGGCAAGTCGCAGACGAAACGGAAGACATAATTACCGATGGCGGTTCGTGGGGCAGCGGTGCGCCTCGCCGGCTCGGTCAAGTCAAGGTGGCGAGGGTTCGTGCGCGTGGCTTCAAGGATAGTCGCAGTCGTCGGCGCTTTTACGGGAGTGGCAGTACTCCGGTGAAAGCGTCTTTTTTTCGGCCAGAATCAAAGGAGAGAGGGATCGTTATGATGCAGATGAAGCAGGTCCACTTGGCATTCGTGATGGGATTGGGATTGGCGGTGGCGGCGTGCGGCGGCGAAGGTGGCGGGGAAGGGCCGGTCGTGCCTCCTCCTCCGGCCCCGGCGGAGTATGCGGACAAACACATGCCGGCCGACTGGTGGGGTGATGCGGCCAAGCTGGAGGAGGGTCGGAAGCTCTTCATCGGCGAGACGAACCCTGACGTGAATTGCGCGAGCTGCCACGGCAAGGATGGGAAGCCGGTCAAGGCTGGGGCCCGCGATTTCCGCAACGGTGAACGCATGAAGCTGTACTCCGATTCCGTCTGGTTCTGGCGTATTTCCGAAGGCGTGCCCAATACCAAGATGAAGGCGTGGAAGAGCAAGCTGTCCGAAGAAGATCGTTGGAAGCTCGTGCTGTTCGAGCGCAACTTCGGTTTGGCAGGCAAGAAGTGGGACGGCAAGCAGTGGGCGGATGCCGGCACCATGGCGATTGCGCAAGCTGAAACGACCAAGTAAGACGGGGAGTCGGTCTGGGATCTAGTGGAGGAGGGCGGCGAAACATCATGAAAACTTGGCAGCGCAGTCTCTTGGCACTGTTTGCGCTTCTGGCGCTGTTCGGAGGAGCTGCCTATGCGCAGGCTCCCGGCACGCCGCCCGTCGAATTCCCCTACACGGGGAATCGAACCGCGGTGTGGATCGTCGCCCAACTTCACATCCTGTTCGCGGGGTTCATCCTCGGCGCGCCGATCTTCGTCGTCATCTCCGAGTGGTTGGGCTATCGAAAGCAGGACCCGCGGTATGACCGGCTGGCGAAAGAGGTCACGAAGGTCACGGTCATCCTCTACAGCATGACCGCGCTGACGGGTGGCCTCTTCATCTTCGTGCTGCTCGCCACGTACCCGCAGTTTACGACCTGGTTGATCAATCACTTCTTTCTGGTGTTCGCCGTCGTGTATCCCCTGCTGTTCATCGGGGAAACCTTCGTGCTCTATATGTATTTCTATACCTGGGACGCCTGGAAGGGGAACAAGAAGGCGCGCCACATCGCCTTGGGTGTGCTGCTCAACTTGATCGGCACGATCACACTGTTCGTCATCGACGGACCGACCTCGTTCATGAACACGCCGGTGAAGGCGGAGGGCATCTCACCCCAGGAGTTCCTGGCGACGGCGACGCTCTGGGACAAGATCTTCAACTACAGCTGGATGCCGCTCAACCTGCACCGGCTGGTCGGCAACGTGACCTTCGGCGGATTTGTCGCCGGCTTGATCGCCGCCTACATGTATATGGGTGCGAACAAGGACGAAGAGCGGGCCTATTACGATTGGTTCGGTTTCGTCGGGAATCTGATCGGCGTAGGCGCCCTGTTGTTCCTCCCGTTCATGGGCTACTTGCTGGCCTATGAGCTCTGCGACTACGACGCCTCGATTTGCCCCTACATGATGGCCGACCAGTTGTCGATGTTCTTCGAGATGCAAGGGGCCATGATCGGGCTCATCTTCCTCGCCAGCAATTATTACATCTGGCTGAGCATGAAGCGGATCGAGGGTGTTGAAAAAGTCCGCATGACCATCCTGGCGCCGATCGTGATGGTCGCGCTGCCGTTGGTGATGACGAAGGTCTTGACCGACTATCCCGCGCCCGATCCCACCTCCCTGGTGTTCTTGCTTCCGATGTTGCTGGCTCCCGTCATTTTAGGGCGATTCATTCCGCTGACCGTCTCCGCGAACACCGTCATCAAGGTCGGATTCTTGATGGTGGTCGTGGGTAACGCAATCTGGATGACGCCGCACGGGTTCGTGCCGACCGGAGCCAAACTTGTCGCCGAGTTGGAACTGCCATCGGACTGGAATTTCCTCGCGTTGATGCCCGCGAAAAACTCCGCGGCATTTACGCTGGTGTTCGTCACTGTGGTGAATTACGTCATCTATAACCGGGCGATCAGCCAAGGAACGATCGTCTGGGGCAGGATCGATTTCGTCTCCCAGTTCGTTCTGATCTTCCTGGCGTTCAGTGCGATTTGGACGATGGGCTTGATGGGCGCAGTGCGGTCGCTGTTGCGGAAGTACTTTCACACCTACAACCTGCTGCCGGATTTCACGACGGAATCGTTTACACCCACGCTGGCCTACTCGGCCTGGTACATCACCGGCATCACGGTCGTGTTCTACGCGGTGGTCAGTTTCGCCATCATCGTGACGTTGCGGGCCTCGCATCCGAAGGACCATGCGCACGAAGGCAGTCCGGTGCCGGCCGGCGCGAAGTAACCGTCGTTCGTTCATGAAGCAGATGGCCTAGAGCCAAGCACGAGGAGTTCTATGGGGAAGGCAATAGTCAAGATCATTGTTGGGCTTGTCGTCGGAGCCGGCTTGTGGGGCGCCACGGCGGCCTTCGATTTTCCGCCGGTGTTTCGCTGGCTGTTCTTCGGATACGCCGTCCTCGGCACGATCGTGTTCTTGATTCTCGACGCCCCCAACATGAAGGTGATGAGCGGGGTGAAGGCCCTCGGCGCCTTGCTCGTGTTCTACGCCATTCTCTGCACGGTCTATATCGCCGGTGCGTCGCTCTGGCCGCAGTATGATCCCGAAGACGAGAAGGGGAAGATCGCGAAAATCCTGAAGGGCAAGGTCAACCCGCTCGATCCCTGGAAAGCCGATGAAGTGATCGGCCGTGCGAAGGAATTAGATGCGAAAGCCAAGGAACTGACGGAGCGGATCAAGGCGTTGGGCGCAGATCAAGCGACGGCTTCGCAAGCGGCCGGCGGTGCCGGTGCGCCGCCCGCAACGACGGGTGCGGCTGGTGGAGATATTCTTAAATTAGGCGAAGAGCAATGGCAGCTTCAAGAATGCTACAACTGCCACAAGCTCAAGGGCGAAGGCGGCAAGAAGCGTGGCCCTGAACTCGACAACATCGGCAGCCTGCTGACCGTCGAGGAAATCGGCAAGAAAATTCTTGATCCCAAGGCCTACAAGGCCGAAGGGTTCGATGCCGAGTACGAGAAGGGCAAGATGCCGGACAAGTACAAGGATCTGATGGAACCGAAAGACGTGCAGGCGCTCGCGACCTGGCTCGGCACCTTCAAGAACACGTCGGTCAACACGCCTAAACCCATCAAGATGAAATAATGATGCAGCCGCAACTGAAATCAAAGGTCCGTTGCACGGACCGTGAAATCGGAGAGGTGACGAAAGTCGTCGTCGACCCGCTGTCGCACCAAATCAGCCATATCGTCGTCTCGATGAACGGGAGCGGCGAGCGGCAGGTGGCGATGGGCCTGGTGCAGGCAGTACACGACGGTGCCGTCGAGCTCCGCAGTGCTTCCTCCGAGATCGTGGCGCTTCCGCCGTTCAAACGAGACGACTACGTCACGACGCACGAAGTCGAAATTGCCCATCTCGAAGAAAAAGTCCACGTGACGCCGGGTGAAGTGCTCGTGCCGTTCCCTGAGTTGGAGAAGAGCGTCAAGCGCCGCACCTTCTTCATGAATTTTACCCATGCTATCGGGTTGTTGATCGGCTTGCCGATCGCGTTTCCGATTCTGCGCTATCTCATGAAACCGATGTACGCCCCCTTCGACAACGGGTGGCTCTCGATCGGTAACGTGGGCAAGATCAAGCAGGACGACATCGGCGTGCAGTTCAAGTACAAGCGCAAGGTCAAGGAAGCCTACATGCCGGAATCTGAGATCGAGAAGAACGTCTGGATTCTGAAGGCCACGCCCGCCGTGTTGGAAAAGGTCTACCAAGGCAAAGACATGGAGTTCCGCGACGCAACTGGTAAGACGGTCTGGACGAACAAGAAAGACGTGCCCTACGTAGCCTTCTCCGGCAAGTGCCCACACCTCGGCTGCGGATACAAATGGCGGCAGCACAAGGTGCTCGGCCAGGTCTTCCTGTGCCCCTGTCACTTGAGCATCTACGATGCATCAGGGAAAGTGCTCGACGGACCGGCTCCTCGGCCGCTCGATGCGCTGCCGATCAAAGTTTCCGGAACCGGCGAAGTGCAGATCATCGACATGGAATTCAAAGCGGGCACGAAATCCCAGATCCGGATCATCTAAATGGCACACTCGTCCATCCCCAGTTCAGAGCCGACCGCGATCGAAAAAGTCATCGCCTTCATCGACGAGCGCGTGGGCCTCAAGCAGATGCAGGCCAAGATGCTCAACGAGCCGGTGCCCGGAGGCTCCCGCTGGGCCTATGTGTTCGGTTCGGTTCTGCTGTTCATTTTCATCATGCAGGCGCTCACCGGCATCCTGCTGATGTTCTACTATGTGCCGACGGCCGACCACGCCTACGCCAGCACACAATACATCATCCATGACGTCGACTACGGCTGGTTCCTGCTGAGCTACCACTTCTGGGGTTCGACGGCCATGGTCGTCTGCGTGTTTGCGCACATGTCGCAGGTCTTTCTCTGGGGCGCCTACAAGAGCCCTCGCGAAATGATCTGGCTCGTGGGCTTGGCGCTCTTCGGGATCGTCATGGGCTTTGGCTTCACCGGATACTTGCTGCCCTGGGATCAGCGCGCCTACTGGGCGACGACGGTCGGCGTCGAAATCATGGACAAAACGCCGGTGCTCGGCGACTTCATGGCGCGGTTCCTGAAGGGCGGGCCGACCCCCGGCCAAATGACCTTGAGCCGCTTCTTCGTCATCCACGTGATGATCCTCCCGGCCGCCCTGATGGGTTTGGCGGGTCTGCACCTGTTCCTGTTCCGTGCGGCGGGACCGGCCGGGCCTTTCAGAGGTACGCCGGAAGAAATCAAGGCCAAGACCGATTACTTCTTCCCGCGGCAGATTTGGAAGGACATCGTCGGCATGGCCGTCGTCTTCGCCAGTATTTGCGCCTTGGCGTTCTGGGAACCGGTCGTCTTGCTGGAAGAGGCGACTCCGGATCCCGGCGACTACCATCCCGAGCCGGAGTGGTATTTCTTGTTCTTGTTCCAATTGCTGCGGCTCAAGATGTTCGGCGGAGAATTCGGCCAGTTCGTCGGTGCGATGGCCCTGCCTGGGGCGTTCATGGCGCTCTTGGCGGCGCTCCCGTTTATCGATCGCGACCCCGAACGGAACATTTTCAAGCGGCCGGTTGCCTTGATCGGCTGGATCGTCGTCATGGTGACCATCCTCTTGTTCACGGTGTCGGCCATTATCAACCGCGAGTTCTTGGAATAGAGCACAGATCATGACCGACGAACGTGAATCGTTGTCTCCCACCAAAGTCGGACTCGGTGTGCTCTGGCCGGCCTTTTGGACGGGCATCCCCATCAAGTTGGGAATCGCGGTCCTTTTCCTCGCGCTTGGGATCATGCATTTCGAAGGGCGGCTCGGATTGGCGTTCCTCATGATTTTGGCCAGTCCCGTCACCGTCTTTGCGCTCCCTACCATCAGTGCGGGTCTCGGGTCGCACCTCGGGGAGGGCGTAGGGATCGCGTTGCTGTTCTTGATCGCCATCCCCGTCGACATCTGGGCGCTCGGGGTCGTGGGCCGGACCTATTTCCTGGAGAAGTTCCGGAAGGAGCCGCCGGATGGACTGGGCCTGACCTTGTGGTGGAAGTCCGCCCTCGTCGGCGCGATCTTTCTGCCGATCCTCTGGTTTCTCGTCAGCACTGTGACCGCAACGGCGATTTCGGTCGCTCACTCGCTCTTAGAAATGGACATGCTTAAGGGAATTCCGGTCGCAGAGCGGATTTCCATCGAGCTCACCATTTGGGGCTCGATTGCCTCAGCCGTGCTGATCGTGCTGCTCTTGATCGGGGTGTCGTTGGTCGGCCGATTGATTCGGAACATGGCTCAAGCCGCTGCGCCCGCTCCTGACAATTATCAAGGGTTGATCACCCGGTGGGACCTCATGCGTGTGCCGGCGGACCAAGGGCTCCTGCTCACAGCCGTCACGTTGGCCGGCGTAGTACTCTCGATGTTGTTCTGGGCTGCGCTTCCCGTCACGACGCCGCATCCCCACGAATGCTGTAAGCCGAAAGAAGCCAAGGCACAGCCCCCGGTGAAACCGATCGAGTTGCTGAACAAAGACGAAAAGATGATTGCGCAGCTGGCTGCGCAGGTCGAGGCGCTGGAGAAGCAGAAAGCCGAAGCCGAGACGGACAAAGACAAGGCGAAGGGGAAGAAGCCGGCGAAAGAGGCCGCCCCCGCCAAGAAACCGTAATTGCCCGAGGATGAGGTGCGTGCCATGAGACAACAGGGTGGATTGACACATCGGGTACTCTCGGCCGTGTCGGGCAGCGGGACGTGGCTCCCAGGCTTGTTGTTAGCCGTGGCCGCGCTGGCGCTTCCTTCCCTGGGGGTCGCCGCGGACGCCGCTCCCGCCGGTCAGACCGAATATCGCGACATCCCCGGCATTGGGAGCCGCAACCTGGTGTGGATCGTCGCGCAGCTCCACTTGCTGCTCGCGGGTTTCGTGCTCGGCGTGCCGATTTTCGCCTGGCTTTGCGAGATCGTCGGATGGAAGAGCGGGGAAAAGCGGTATGACAAGTTGGCCAAAGAGTTTACCAAGCTGCTGACCTCGGCCTACGCGACCACGGCCCTGTTCGGCGGTATCCTGTTGTTCCTCCTCGTGGCGTTCTACCCCAAGCTGATGAACTACCTGACGGACATTTTCTTCCCGTCGTTCATTTTCTATTGCATTCTGTTTCTCTTCGAAACCGCGACCCTCTACCTCTACTGGTACGGCTGGGACGCGATGAACGAAGGCGGGAAAAAGACATTTCACATTTTCCTGGGCTTCCTGCTGAACTTTTTCGCCTTTTTCATCATGATCGTGCCGAACTCCTGGGCGACCTTCCAGGCGAGTCCGGTCGTCATCTCCGAAGGGACGGATCTGCAGCGGGCCTGGGCCGCCACCTGGAATCCGACCTGGTGGCCGGTCAACATTCACCGGTTGATTGCGAATGTCGTCCTCGGCGGCTACATCTGCGGCGCCTATGCCGGTATCCGCTACCTGTCGGCGAAGACCAAGGAAGACCGCGATCACTACGACTGGATGGGCTATGTCGGCAACTTCATCGGCGTCTTTGGCCTCTTGCCCTTGCCGTTTGCCGGCTACTGGTTGATGCGTGAGATCTATCAGTACAACCAGCAGATGGGCATTACGCTGATGGGTGGATTCCTCTCATGGTTGTTCATTCTCCAGGCGATGCTAATCGGTGTACTGTTCCTCGGGTCGAACTACTATTTCTGGCTGGGGATTACGCACCGTATTCCCGGCTCCGAAGCGCAATACAAGAAGCCGATCCTGACGATGTTGATCATTCTCCTGCTCTGTCTCGGCGTCTGGATGACCCCGCACTCTCTGGTGGCGAGCTTGGAAGAAGCCCAGAAGATGGGCGGAACGCACCATCCCTTGCTCGGCGTCTTCGGCGTCATGTCCGCCAAGATGACGGTTTCGAATCTGATGGTGCTCGTCACGTTCATGAGCTTCCTGATGTATTGGCAGGCCGGCAAACAGGCGACGGTCGGATGGGCTCGCGTGGCGAAGGCCGTCATGAACGCGCTCCTGGTCCTCGCCGGGCTCGCGGTCATCGCCTTGGGCGTGTATGGATATTTCGTGCCGGCCATCATTCGCATCAACTACTTCTCGACCTCGCAGGTGGGGATCGTGCTCTTCGTGCTGGTCACCTTCACGTTGCTCACGTCGGCCATTCTGAAAAGCGCCAAGACGACGACGGAAATGGTGTGGGGCCGCATGCCGCCGCGCGCGGGGTATGCCCTCGTGCTGAACGCCACCATGGTCATTCTCCTCATGACGCTCATGGGTTATGCGCGGTCCTCGTCCCGCGTGCACTGGCATGTGTACGGCGTTATGCGCGACTCGTCGCAGTACGCCTTTTCTCCCGCGTTGGGGTATGCCGCGGCCTTCATGGCGTTGAACACATTCTTCTTCTGCATGCTCGTCGCGTTTATTTTCTGGGTCGCGACGATGGGGGACAAGGCCAAAGCTGCCCCTGGCGGGAAAGGCGACCTGCCCCACGGCATGCCGGCCATGGCGGGTGGATCGCAGAGTTTGGACAAACAAGGCTAGGGCCAAGGTTCAGGCTGGGGTCCTCGGCCTGAGCCTCGACCTCAACTTCGGATTGTAGGTGAGGGACTATGAGTGAAGTCGTCAAGCTGCAGCTGATCGGACTCACGGTCGTGGGGAGCGGCATCCTGATTCTCCTCTTCATCCGCGCGCAGTTCGCCCGGGTGATCGGGTTCGTCTCGATCGTCCTGGGCCTCTTCTCGCTCGTGGCCCTCGCCGTGCCCCAGATGGCGTCGCTGCCGCCGGCGGAAGAAAAGTTCGACATCGCGACGGTGAAGACGCCCGCCGACATGGCGGCCATCGGGCAAAAGATCTTCTTCTCAAAAGGCCAATGTGCGCTGTGCCACTCCATCGGCCCGAGTGAATCGGCGCGCTGTCCTGACCTGAAGGGCATCGGGGCCAAGCTGAGCCGGGAGTTCATTTTTGAGAGCCTGACGCAGCCGCAGGCCTATATCTATCTCGACTACCGGCATGAGGGGGTGCCCAAGGAGTATCCGGCGCGTATGCCCTACATCAACAAGAACCCGATCGGCCTGAGCAAGAACGAAATTCTCTCCGTGATCGCGTTCTTGCAGCAGATGAGCGGGGAACCGATTTCCGTGAATCCGTCCGAACTGGAAGTGCCGGGGCAAGCGCCGGCCGCACCCGTCAAGGCTGCGGAGTCCGCGCCGGTCGCCGTCGCACAAGCGCACTGAGGAGGCTCGATGGGACCGTTAACGAAACCGGCGATCTTGTTGGTAGCCCTCTACCTGTTTTTAAAGTTCATCGTGCCGAATATTCCTGGCTCCGCGCCGTTGCCCGCCAGCTTGATCTTCCTCTATCTCATGCTCGCGACCGCCGGCATTGTCATCATTGGCACCATGAGTGGGGAGTCGAAGGAGGCGTTCTGGGGGCCGATCCAACGGTTCTTGACTGGTGAGAACATCGGGGCGTTGCAGGCGGCCCGCTACGCAGTCCTGGTGCTCTTCCCCTTGCTGGTTGGCTGGCAGGCCTACGGAAGCACCGCAGTCAGCGATCAACCGCCGGCGGAAAACCGCACGATTCACCCTGCGCCCCCCGGCGAATATACCGGATTGTCGAATCCCGTCGCGAAGACGCCGGACAACATCATGCAGGGCAAGGGGTTCTACGCGGCGTTTTGTTCGCCCTGTCACGGCGGAAACTTCGACGGCAAAGGCCCGGCGGCGCGCGGCTTCAATCCGCCTCCCGCCAACTTCGCCGATCCGACGACGATCGCGATGTTGCAAGAGAGTTATCTGTTTTGGCGGATCAAGAAGGGCGGCGTCGGCTTGCCCATCGAAGGCATGCCCTGGAAATCCGCCATGCCCCGCTGGGAAGTGGAATTGCCGGACGAGTGGATCTGGAAGATCATCATGGGCGAGTACGACGGGGCCCACCAGTCTCCACGCACCTGGGAATAACCAATAGGTTGGACGAGGCACGTATGATACGGGTGACGCAGCGACACATGAAGAGAGCGGCGATAGCGGTCACCGCTGCCGTTTTGCTGGCGGCAGGGACGGTCCAAAGCTTTGCCCAACAGAGCGTGGCGGTGCGCGCCGTCATGGTCAAGGGGGCGTTGCCGGTGGACGATCCCAACGCCGCGGTATGGAACACGGCCCCCCAGGCCACTTTCCCCATGTCGCCTCAAGTGCATTGGCAGAATCGCATTCAGGAAGTCACCGTCAAGGACTTGAAAGTCCGGGCACTCAACGACGGCAAGCAGGTCGCCGTGTTGCTTGAATATGCCGATCCGACCGAAGATCCCGCCGATGCCGCGGCGTTGGAGTTCATGGTTGGCGACAAGAAAGCCCACTTCGCGCATGGCCAGCCGATGGCGCAGGTCGAGGGTGGACCGGTCAACATTTGGTTCTGGCGGAACAAGGACGCCAAGGCCGTCGACATGAACGCCAAAGGCTTTGGGACGCTGAAGGCGCAGGCGCATCAGGACGTGTCGGCGAAAGGCGTCTATGCCAACGGTTCCTGGAAGGTCCTCTTCGTCCGCGATCTCAAGAACGACCACGTCGAAGAAGACGTCCAGGTGACGCCGGGCCAGTTCATCAACGTGGCGTTTGCCGTGTGGGACGGGCGCAAGGATGGAGCCGGCGACTTGGTGGAGAAGGGCTCGCAGAAGGCGGTGTCCTCCTGGTGGTACTTCCGCGCGGAAGCACCGCCGGATTATTCCAGCTACCTCTACGCGGCTCTGGCCATGGGGCTCGCGTTGGCGTTCCAATTCGCGTTGATCAGCAAATTGAAGAAAGGGCAGTCAGCATGAAGGCCGCACGACTTCAGGTCATGGGAGCGGTGGCCGGCCTGGTAGGGATCTGGGCCTTGGTCGCCGGAGGTTGCGCCAGCGAGCAGGGGAAGAAGGGCAAGGAACTCTATGCCCACTACTGCATGCATTGTCACGGCGAAAACGGGCGCCAGAACGAGGGCTTCAACTGGTCCTCGATGCCCGATCCCAAGCCGAAAGACCTGTCGAACAAGTCCGAGATGGGCACCTTCAAGGATGAGGATATTTTCAACACGATCTCGCGCGACATGAAAGACACCAGCGAAGGAGGCGACAAAATCGGCGACGACGAATTCGCCGTGCCGACGATGCCGACCTTCAAGTATACGCTCTCCGAAGACGAGATTTGGGCCATCGTCGGCTACGTGCGAACCCTGCACGGGATGAAACTGACGGTCAACGTTGAGGAACGGAAGAAGGAACTCGCCGGCTCGTTGCAGAACGCCCAAAGCGCCTACGATCAGGCCAAACAAGCCTACGAAGCGGCGGAAAAAGCCGCCAGCGATGCGGCGGAGAAGAAGAGCGCGGAGACCAAAAAGGATGTCGACGTCGACGAGTCCGCCTATGCCAAAGAGCAGGCGGCGATGGCGATTGCCAAGAAGGCACTCGACGCCGCGCAAGTCGCCTTGAACAATTTCTCCAGCAGACCCGGAAAGGGCCAGAATATTCAGCGGCCTGATCTGACAATGAAGCCGGAGCAGGCAGCGCAACTCGCCGAAGTCGGCAAGAAACTCTACTCAAACAAGTACGGCTGCAACGGGTGCCATGCGGTCGGCGGCGAAGGCGGCAAGGTCGGCCCGGCGCTGGATCGCGCGGGGTTCCGTCTCAACAGCACCTGGGTCTATCGTTGGGTCAAGAACCCGCAATCGATGAAGCCGGAAACGCGCATGCCGGCTCTGGGATTGAGTGATGCGGATGCGAAGGCCGTGGCGATGTACCTGAATACGCTCCGGGCGCCGAAAGCCGATGACGCGCCGCCTGCGGCGAAGCCGGCGAGCTGACCCCGAACGCGATACGATACACACGGAAAGGCCCCTCGTGCCGCAGGGTACGAGGGGCCTTTTGATTTAGGCGAAGCCGGCAAGCAACCCGGCGAGAATTGCCGTGCCCATCCAGACATGTTGGCGGAAGAGCGCGAAGGCCTCTCCTGCGCTCACGGGGCGACGCAGGCGAAGCGTCTGCCGGAGGGCAAACCAACCGCAGAGCACAAGCGTGATGAAGTAGGCCCAGCCCGCGGATTGGAGTCGGCCTGCCAGTGCGAGCAGCCCCAATGTCGCGGCTAAGGCGAGTCCGACGGCCAGCCAGGCCGAGGGACCGAACCAGAGGGCCGACGACTTGACACCGATGCGGCGATCATCCTCCAGATCCTGGAGCGCATAGATCGTGTCGTATCCGACAGCCCAACAGACCGTGGCGGCAAAGAGCAGCCAGGCCGGCCACTCGCTAGTGCCGCGCACCGCAGCCCAAGCCATGACGGTTCCCCATCCGAAGGCGATGCCGAGCATGGCTTGAGGAATGTGAATGACGCGTTTGGCGAAAGGGTACAAAGCCGCGAGTCCGACGGCGATGGGGCTCAGCATCCAGACGACCGGATCGAGGAGCAGCACCAGGATCCCGGCGAGCAGCAGCAACAGCGCGACGATCAGCAGCGCCTGCGCCGGGCTCAGTTCACCGGACGCCAAGGGACGCCGGCTCGTTCTGGCCACATGACGGTCGAACGAGCGGTCCGCCAGATCGTTCAAGGCGACGCCCGCGCTGCGCATGAGAAAGGATCCGGCCACAAAAATGACGGTCAAGCGCCAGGGCGGGAGCCCTCGCGATGCGAGGGTCAGCGACCACAGGGTGGGGAGCAACAACAGCATCGTACCGGTTTGACTGCCGAGGCGAATTAGTCGCGCACAAGCGGACCAGGAGAATCGTGACTCGGGAGAGCTGTCCGTTGTTTCGAGGGGCAGTGTCGACATGGCCGAAACTTAACGGAGGGGGGAGGGGCTGTCAAATGGCCCTTCCTCCTCAATACGTTGTGATCACCGGGGGGATTTCGGTATAACGATGACTGTGCTACGACGCCATCTATTCCATCGATGTTCCCTTCGGCCGCTCGTTGGGGTTGTGGGAGGGTTTGCGCTGCTCCTCGTGGCCGGCTGCGGCCTCTTTTCAGGTAAGTACGGCAGCACGCCGAAATACCATCACCCGCTGACCGTTCAGTTGCGGGAAGCTCCGACCGTGGCAAACGCGCAGATCACCTACCAGGACGCCTGCGGACAGGCACAAGCGCTGTCGATGGCAAAACCTCTGCAAGAGGCGCTACAACACAAGAGCAGTCGGGTCTTCGACAAAGTCGTGAGCGGAGCCGGTCCGGTCGACGGTTATCTGGACGTCGGGGTAGGGCTCACGAATCTGGACCTGGTGATTCCGAGGAAAGGAGATCGGTCCTATCCGGCCAAAGTCGCTGTCGGACTGGACTTCGCCTACACCGGGGCGGACGGCACGGTGTTGTATACGAAGAAACTTCAGAGTTTTGCGAGCGGGGACGTGCGCACCTCCGGCGACTCGTGCCAGGTCACAGGCTTGGAGCCGATCGTCGAAGAGGCCGTCGGCTATGCGACCGACGGGTTGGCGAAACAGCTAGGGACGTCAACGAAGATCATCGACGCGGCTGCGGCCCGGAAGGCCGGGACGGCGCCGGCTGCCGCCGCAGTCCCACCTCCTTCTCCGCTGGCCTCGGCCCGCCCGTCCAGCCCTTCGGCCGCGACCGACACGCTGATGGTCGGGCCGGCCCCAACGCCGAAAACTGCGGAGCCGGCCGCGCTGGTCTTTCGCGCCATCATCCGCGACCAAAATCGGAACCAGCTCCTGCATCCCGGTGAAACGATTTCAGTTGAAGTCGAAGTCAAGAACGAAGGGCCTGGGGATGCGGCGAACGTCGAGATTGTTGCGACCGGCACGCCGGAGTTGGTCGAGCAGATTCCTGGGCTGTTGCCGGTCGGCGATATTCCCGCCGGCGAGGTGAAACGGGTATCGCTGGAAGGCAAGATCGGCGCCGTCAAGGAGCCGGTGCAAGCCGAGCTGACCTTGGCGTTGCGCAGCGGGTCGCAGGCGCAACTCCCGCCGCCAAAGCGGTTCATTGTTGCGATGAAGCCGGGAAACGATCCGGACGCCGCATCGGTACCGGTGGACGTCGACGACATGCCCAAGTTCGGAGGCAAGCTCAAGCAGCCGAAAGCCGTCGGTATCGCCATCGGGATCGGGCGGTTTCGCGAGGAGGGGCTGGCGCGTGTGAAATATGCCGCGCGGGACGCCGAGAGCATGGCCGCCTATTGGCAGGCGATCGCCGGCGTTCCCGTGACCCGGATCAAACGGCTGATCGATGCCGGCGCGCTCAAGCATGACCTGGCTGAGACCTTCGAGGAATGGCTGCCGAAGCTGGTCGACCAGACGACCGTCCTGTACGTCTACGCCTCGGGACGCGGGCTCGTCGACAGTACGACCGGTGCCGTGTCGCTCCTGCCGTTCGACGGGAATGCGGGAGGGAGCAGCCGGCTCTACTCGCTGCGGCGACTGCAGGATGCCTTGTCAAAGTTGCCGATTCAGCGGGCCATTATCATCCTGGATCTGTCCTTGGACCGCACCGAACTCAAAGAAGGAGCGGAACCGGTCCCGCCGTTCTGGGAACAGGACGGACTCAGTAAGGACAAGGTCATGTGGATGGTCGGGAATCGCGGCGTCCAAGACGCCCATCCGTATGATTTGGGCCAACATGGCTTATTTACCTACGAATTGCTCAAGGGCTGGGGCGGGGCGGCGGACATCGACAAAGACGGCACGATCCTCGCGGGTGAACTCTGCACGTATACTAGAGGCCGTGTCTCCAAGGTGGCCCGGGAACAGTTCGGCAACGAGCAGGAGCCCCTCTGCGTGCCGGGGCCTGGGCAAGGGGCAATGGTCCGGTTGCAGCCTGTGGCCAAGCTGAAATGAGGGCCGTGTGACCAGCAAGAGATCCGCTACTTTGAATCGAAAAACCCCTTGAGGATGGGGAAAAACCTGTGTAGGTTATGGGCTTCTGCGCAGATGCCGGCGTAGCTCAGTTGGTAGAGCAGCGGTTTCGTAAACCGCAGGTCGCCCGTTCAATCCGGGT